>Ga0299912_10000082_pt1 | contig 109888 bp, 110 predicted proteins | sample RVTome_2_FD_207667 | JGI IMG/M metagenome (GOLD analysis project Ga0299912, IMG submission 207667) | Soil microbial communities from uranium-contaminated site in the Upper Colorado River Basin, Wyoming, United States - RVT95D214 (version 2) ... | reverse complement strand
ACGCCGTCCGGCTCGTCGGCGCCGGCGAATACTGCCAGGCCGCAGGAGATGGTGATCAGCACGCGTTCGTTGCGGTAGTGAAACTCGCAGCTTTCCACCGCCGCGCGGATCTTCTCCGCCACCTTGCGCGCGTGGGCCAGATCCGTTTCCGGCAGCAGGATGACGAATTCCTCGCCGCCATAGCGGGCGACGAAGTCGGTCTCCCGTACCTGGCTGGACAGCAGTTTCGCCACCACCTTGAGCACCTTGTCGCCGGCCTGGTGGCCGTAGGTGTCGTTAATCTTCTTGAAGTTGTCCACGTCCCACACGGTGAACACCAGCGGCGCCTGGTAGCGCTTCCAGCGGGCGTATTCCTGGGCAATGCGTTCGTTGTAGGCCAGGCGGTTGTTGATTTCGGTGAGCGGATCGATCAGCGCGAGGTTACGTTCCTGCTGGATGCGCCCACGCAGCGATTCGGACTCCGCCTCCAGCCGGCGCAGACGGTCATTGAGTTTCTCCACCTCACGCTCGGCGCGCTCGATGCGTTCGTCCTCGGAGCGGCGGAACACGTCCATGTGACGGCGGATGGTGTCGACGCGGTCCTGCACCACGTGCTTCAGCTGATCCAAATTCTGCGCCCGCTGCACCGACTCCTCGATCCCCTGCACCTGCACCTGCACTTCGGCATCCAGGGCACGGCCATCCTCTACCGTGTCGCGGTGCGCGGCCACCGCGCTTTGCAGATTGTTGTCCAGCTCACGCAGATTTTCGGTGAGCTGCTGGAGGAAGGATTCGATTTCCGCCTTTTCGCTCTGCACGCGGGTGCGCATGGCGGCAATCAGTTCGGCGATGCGCCCCAGCATCGGCTCCAGATCGCTGTCGCGCAGGGGCACGGTCAGGGCCGTCTTGATGGCCTCGACCTGGTCATGCAGTTCGGACGGAACACCCAGCCGCTCCAGCAACTGCAACAGCACCTCCTGCGGCGACAGCGGAACGAAAACGGCCGGTGCGGCGGGCTGCTGCGACAACATGGCCGCCAGATCGGCGGTCACCCTTTGCAGCTCCTCGGCCCGGCGTGCAGCACGCAGCGCGCCCGTAATCCCGGCCATCCCCGCTTGTGACGGCGCGACCACCGAGGTCAGCAACTGGCCCAGCAGGCTCTTTGCCAGCTCCACACCGTCGTCCGCCGTGCGCGCGGCCGATGCCGCCGGCGCGGCCTCCACCGAGGGCGCCTCGTCGCGCCTTAACAACCGGCCCAGCAAACCCTTGCCGGCCGCCGGAGCCTCTTCCCCACCGCCCTGCTCGGCCAGCCAGTCGAAGGCCTCACCGATGAGGGTGATCAATTCTTGCAGATGGGGCTGGAAATCGCTGTCGGGGGCGGCTGCATCGAGCGCCTTGCCATAGGCCTTGGCCTTGTGGCCGAGTCCGCGCGGAAAGGTAATGCCGCCGGCGAGGCGGCGCAACACGTCCAGGGGGGCGACCGGCATGCGGCGGCTGCGCCGCTGCTGATCCAGCCGCATCAGATGATCGGAAAGGGACTGGATCAGGGCTTCCAGATCCGTGCTGCTGCTGTTCTTGCGAATGGCGTTGCGCAGCCGATCCAGCTGCTCGTTAAGTCCCTTGTCGCTGTCGTCCGCCGCCAGGGTCAGGCGCGAAATGCACTGACGCAGTACGTTTTCCGTCTGCCGCCATTCCTTTTCCCTGCGATCGAGCTGCGCCACGCCGTCGTAATACTTGCCGCGCCACTGCTCCATCTCGCGCGTTATGCGCTCATCCTCCACCATGGTTTCTCCCTGTCTATTCGCTACGCTGCCGCCCGGCTCGCACCACCCTGGTCCCTAGGACGGCAGATGCACGTCCTCCGGCAGAATGAGTTCCATTGCCACAGGCAAATGGTCCGAACAGGCGTGATTGACCACATGGCAACTCGACACGGACAGTTCCGGCGTCACCAGGATGTGGTCGATGCTGCGGTTCGGGCGCCAGCTGGGAAAGGTGCACTTTTCATCCGTCGGCTCGCACAGCCGAGTCCGCTGGAACAGGCGGTTCATTTCCGCGCTGCCCGGCGCGCAGTTCATGTCACCCATCAGGATCGTGTGGCGGTAATCGCTCAGCAGCTCGCTGATGAAGTCGAGCTGCAGCAGACGCGAACGCTGGCCCAGGGCCAGGTGGATCAGCATCACCACCAGCGCGGTCTCACCGTGGCCGTAACGCACCAGCAGGGCGCCGCGTCCGGGCACCATGCCGGGCAAGCGGTGTTCGGTGACCTCGCTGGGCAGGGTGCGCGACAACAGGCCGTTGCCGTGCTGGGCCAGCTGGCCAAGGTCGCGGTTGAGCTGATGATGCCAGAAGGGAAAGCCCGCCTTTTGCGCCAGATACTCCGTCATGTGGACGTAGCCGGTGCGGTGCGAGCCCGCGTCCAGCTCCTGCAACGCGACGATGTCGAAGTCGGCGATGAGCTGGGCGACGCGATCCAGGTTGCGGAAGCGGCAGCTGGCCGGCAGCAGATGCTTCCAGATGTTGGTGACGTAATGATGCGGGCGGCTGCTGCTGATACCCATCTGCACGTTGTAGCTGAGCAGGCGCAGACGGCGGCCGGGGGGCTGTTCCTCCGCTTCCAGGGCAGGCGCCATCATCGCCGCCTCAGATGGGGCAGACCATTTCGCCGAGCTTGGCGGTAAGCTTGAGGTTTTCACCATAGTCCACCGGACAGTCGATGATGCTCACGGTATTGTCGGCCAGCGCCTGCTGCAGGGTCGGCAGCAGATCGGCCACGCGTTCGATGCGATAGCCCTTGGCGCCAAACGATTCGGCATACTTGATGAAATCGGGGTTGGTGAAGTCCACGTTGGAGGCGCGGCCGAACTGGTTCAACTGCTTCCACTTGATCAGTCCGTAGCCGTTGTCGTTCCAGATCAGCACCACCAGCGACAGCCCCAGGCGCATTGCCGTTTCGATTTCCTGGCTGTTCATCAGGAAGCCGGCATCACCGGTCACCGCCACCACCTTGCGATCAGGATAGGCCAGTTTGGCAGCGATGGCACCGGGCAAAGCGATGCCCATGCTGGCAAAACCATTGGAAATGATGCAGGTGTTGGGATACTCACAACGGAACATGCGCGCCATCCACATCTTGTGCGCACCCACGTCGCAGATGACGGTATCTTCCATGTCCAGCGCGGTACGCAGGTCCCAGATGATCTTCTGCGGCTTGACCGGGAAGCTGTCGTCGTTGCGGCAGCTGGCCATTTCCTCCACCAGCGCGTCGCGCAGCGGACGCATGCGATGCCCCTGGTGCGGAGTGGCCATCTCGCCGACGCGCACCAGTGAGTGCTTGATGTCGCCCACCACGCCCACCGCCACCGGATAATAGGCATCCACTTCCGCCGGCGTGCTGTCCACGTGCACGATGATGCGATCACGCGTCGGATGCCAGAGGTAGGGATGGTATTCCACCAGATCGTAGCCGACGCAGATGATGACGTCGGCAGTGTCGAAGCCGCAGGTGACGTAATCACGCGCCTGCAGACCGACGCTGCCTAGGGCCAGCGGATTCTTGCCGAACGGTATCACGCCCTTGGCCATGAAGGTGTTGGCCACCGGGATGTTGAGCCGTTCGGCAAAGTCGGTCAGTTGCTGCCAGGCCTTGGCGCGCACCACGCCGTTGCCGGCAAGGATCAATGGCGCCTTGGCATTGGAGATCAGCTCCGCCGCGTAGTTCACTCGATCGGCCGACGGTTCCGGCTGGGATGGATTCTTGACCGGCAGCGGTTCCTCGTCCACTTCGTACTTGGCGATGTTTTCCGGGAACTCGATAAACGTCGCGCCGGTTTTTTCGGTCTGCGCCAGCTTGAACGCCTTGCGCACCACTTCGGGGATCACGTTGGGCGTCAGCAGGCGCGAGGAATACTTGGTAATGGGATGGAACATCAGTTCCAGGTCCAGCACCTGGTGCGACTCCTTGTGCAGCCGCGTGGTCGCCGCCTGGCCGGCGATGGCCACCAGCGGCGCGTGATCCATGTTGGCGTCCGCCACACCGGTGATTAGGTTGGTGGCACCGGGACCGAGGGTGGCGAGGCAGACGCCGGCACGCCCGGTGAGGCGGCCGTAGACGTCGGCCATGAAGGCGGCGCCCTGTTCGTGGCGCGTGGTGATGAACTTGATGGGCGAATCCTGCAAGGCATCCATCAGGTCGAGGTTTTCCTCGCCGGGGATGCCGAAGATGTATTCGATGCCCTCGTTTTCCAGGCACCGGACGAACAGTTGCGCCGCCTTCATGATGTCTACTTGCTGGTGGCGGCCGTGCTGGCTGCCTGATGCTCACGGGCGACCAGATGGTCCACCACATCGAGCATGCCCTGGTAGCTTTGCGCCATGGGACCGTCGGTGCGGAACTTGCCGGCCACCACCATGGCAGGGACGCCGCTGATACCGTAACGCTTGGTCAGGCGTTCGGCACGGTTCACCTTCACATCCACGGCGAACGACTTGAACGTATCCATGAACTTCTTCTCCTCGACCCCGAACTCGGCGAAGAAGGTCGCCAGCTGCTGCTCGGTGTTCAACGCGCGCTGCTCTTCGTGTATGGCACGGAACATGGGGGCATGGAATTTTTCGACGATGCCCAGCACCTCGGCGGTGTAGTAGGCGCGGGCATGCAGACGCCAGACGTTGCTGCTGAAAATGGCAGGGATGCGGATGAACTCCACGTGGGCCGGTTTGCGCTGCAACCACTCATGCAGGAAGGGTTCGAAGCTGTTGCAGTGGCCGCAGCCGTACCAGAACAGTTCCACCACCTCCACTTTGCCGACGGCGCTGGGCGCCGGCTCCACCGGGGTTTCCAGACGGGCGTACTGGAAACCTTCGTAAATCTCGTCTGCGGCCTGGGCGGACAGCGCCGCCAGCGGCAGCAACAGCGCCAGGACGACCCGGGCGACGTACTTTTTCATCGTATGACTCCTGCTCGAGAGGGCGGACGGGCCGCCTGATGGTGTTGTAACTATACCTCACGACCGCGGCACGGCTACAGGCTGGCGGTGGGGTGCGCCTTCCCCGCCGGTACCCGGCGTTCTATGCTATGACACAGGCTAAACCGGGGAGTTGCCATGTCTGCGGACAATACCATAAACCTGACCGAGTTCCTGAGCCAGCAGTACCTGTGCGAGTCGCTCACCCTGCGCGAAGTGCAGATCCTGCTTGAATTCACCGAACTGGTCACGTTCAAGAAGAACGCCATCATCGCCGACATCGGCGAGGTGGGCGAGGCGCTGTACTTCATGATCAAGGGGGAAGTGGCACTGATCTACGAGGCGGACGGCCAGTCGGTGGAAATCGGCGGCATCAAGGAAGGCGAACTGGTGGGCGAAATGTCCTTCTTCGACCGCGAGCCGCGCTCGGTGCGGCTGCTGGCCAAGTCGGCCGACACCCGCCTGCTGCGCCTGTCCCGCACCCGCTACCAGCGGCTGCGGGTGGAACACCCCTTCATCGCCGTCAACCTGCTGGAACATGCGGTCATCAACCTCGACCACCTGTTCCGCCGGGTAAGCCAGGATGTGGCCACGTTTTCGCGTTACGTGTACGGCGGGAAGAAATAGATACAAAAGTAAAGATACAAGGGAATGAGTGCGCTGTGCGCACGCTGTTTTTAACTTGTATCTTGTAACTTTTCTCTTGTATCTGCCGTTTGTATCTGCCGTTACAGCGTACCGTAGGAGTGCAGGCCGGAGAGGAACATGTTCACCCCGATGAAGGCGAACAGGGTGATGAACAGACCGGCGACGGACCACCACGCCAGCGGGCGTCCGCGCCAGCCCTTGGTCAGGCGCAGGTGCAGCCAGGCGGCATAGTTGAGCCAGACGATCAGCGCCCAGGTTTCCTTGGGATCCCACGACCAGTACCCGCCCCAGGCCTCCGCCGCCCACATGGCACCCAGCACCGTGGCCACGGTGAAAAAGGCAAAACCCAGGGCGATGGCCTTGTACATCACGTCGTCCATCTGCTCCAGGCTGGGCAGGCGGCTGGCCAGCATGCCCGCGGGACGGCGCTCCACCAGCAGATAGGCCACGGCCACCATGGCCGCCAGGGCAAAACCGCCGTAACCGACGAAATTGGCCGGCACGTGAATCTTCATCCAGTAGCTCTGCAGGGCCGGCACCAGCGGCTGGATTTCATGCGCGCCGCGGGCATAGGCATACCACAGCAGAAACGCCACCGCGGCGGAGATCACGGTGAGCACGAAGCCGCCCAGCTGGCGGCTCTTGTAGCGGCCTTCGTAGAACAGGTACATCAGCGCGGTGATTACCGCGAACAGGATGAACACCTCGTACAGGTTGCTGACCGGGATATGACCGACGTCATGGCTGATCAGATAGGATTCGCGCCAGCGCACCATCAGGCCGGCGAGGCCCATGGCGGTGGCCGACCAGGTCAGGGCGCTGCCGACACGGTTGGAAAAATCGGAACGGGCGAACATGCCGAAAAAATAGGCGAAGGTGGCCATCACGTAGAGAGCGCTCATCCACATGATCGCCGACTGGCTGCTGACCAGGAACTTGAGGAAGAAACTGGTTTCGCCGCGTGCCAGGTCGTCGCCGTACAGGCCGACGGCTGCCAGGCTGAGGAAGGCAACGGCCAGACTCAGCTGCCGCGCCGGCTTCCAGGACCAGCCCAGCCAGATGAGGCTGGCCGTCGTGCCGTACAGAATACCGACCTCGTAACCGTCCATCAGTACGGCGTAATAGGTGTGGGCGTACGCTGCACCCGCCGCGGCCAGGGCCGCAAACAGCCAGTCGAACCAGCCCAGGCGCTTGAGCAGCGGCGGGCGCCTGAAGTTCTGCTCCAGATAATCGGTCGATACGGACATCACAGCCACCTCTTCAATATCGTTGCAACAGAGTGCCTGTCAGGCTGAAGCTGGATGCGGCGGCACCGCCTGTTCCAGTTCCGCCTGCAGGGCACGGAATTCGCGTTCGAACTCCAGGCGGTTACGGTGGCCGCTGCCGGCAAACAGCAATGCCGTGCCGCCATCCCGTTGTTCCAGCCGCACCCAGATACGGCGCTGGTGCATATAGAACATCATGAACACGCCGGCCATCAGCATAGCGCATCCGAGATACACAATATCCTTACCCGGGGCGCGGGCAATCTGCAGGCCGCTGGCCTCGATGTGATTGAACTCGGCCAGTTGCAGGTAGAAGGGCGAGCCGTATGCCACCAGCATGGACAGGGTATTGAGGGTGTCGTCGAAAAACCGGCTATCCTCCTCGCTCACACCCTGCTCCAAGTTGACGCCTTCGTCGCGCAACAGTTCCACGTACAGAGCACCCAGCACCCCCTGCAACACGTTCACATACGAATTGATCGCTTCCTGGCGCTGCTCGGGGGGCAGGCTCGCCTCGGCCTGCCTGGCTACGCCCTCAATCCCCTCTTCCACGAACAGCACCACCAGCTTGCCGATGGAATCGATCATCGTGCTGCGTACATCCTTGCCTGCCTTGTCGGCGCTCAGGGTGTCGCCAATCTGGGCCTCGATCACCCGGCGCACGCGCGCCGCGTCATGTACGGCGGCCAGCACGCGCATGAAACGCTGCGGCGTACCCGCGGCATCCGCCGGAATGTAGAGATAACGGTACTCTTCACTGGGCGTGGCGCGCATGCCGCTCATGAAGAAGCGCCGCCCCTCCAGGTCCACCGGCAACATGTAATTGACGTATTCCAGCGCCTCACCGGCCGGATTGCGCAACTTGAACACCATGCTCGGTCCATAGTTGTGGAATTTCTTGCCGCTGGCATCGTCTTCGCCGACGGGGAAGATGTTGTAGAGCTTGAAATCGGTGAATTCCAGCGTGCGCTCGCCGCGGGTGGTCATCAGGCGCCGGAAGCGGTTGACGCCGCTGTCCAGTTCCAGCGGTTCCTGCGCCGGCAGATCCAGCGACCAGGCCCGCGTCTTCAGTTCCGAACCGCCGTCGCCGAAACTGGACTGGTAAATGGCATAGCCTTTGTAGAGCAGCGGATGGTTGACCTTGATGGTCTGCCGCAACGGCTCCTTCAGCTCGTCGTCGTGAATGATCAGATCACTCTCGAACGACTTCGGCATACCCGAGGGATAGTGTTCGATACGGAACTGTTCCAGTTCGATGGAGAACGGCAGCTGCTGGATCAGGTAACCGTCACGCAGCGCCAGGTAGACCACCTTGGCGCTGGCGCCCTCGGGGATGCTGATGCTGCCGCGGAACGACAGGTTGTTGGTACCGAGGACGCTCTCTGCCGGCACCTCGCTGGCAGGAATGTCGCGGGTCTCGACGCGCAGGTCGCCGCCCAGTTCCTTCAGCTTGAGCGGCAGGTTGCCGTCGATGAGACCGCCGATACAGATCACCACGATGGAAGCGTGTGACAGGATGTAGCCTAGACGACCCAACCCGCCTTTCATCGCCGCCACGGTAGCCTGCCCGTCCTGGGCGCGCTTGCGCACACGGTAGCCGCGCGCACCCAGCAGGGATTCGGCGTGCGCCGTTGCGTCACCTAGCGCCTGGGTCGAATCCCATTCCGCCTTGAGGTGGAAGCTGCGCAGGGACTTCTCCTGCACGTCGAGTCGGGAATGGCGCATGTCGCGCAGGATGTGCGGCGTATTGCGCCAGACGCAAATGGAGGTGGAAACCAGCAGGAATCCCAGCAGCACCAGAAACCAGGCCGCACCGTAGATATCGAACAGGCCCAGCGACTTGAACACCTCGAACCAGAACGGCCCGAACTTCATGACATAGTTGGTGTAGGGCTCGTTCTGCTTCAGCACCGTGCCGATGACCGACGCGATGGCGATCACCACCAGCAGGGTGATGGCGAGATTCATGGAGCCCAGGAACTCGAGTGCAATGGCGCCCGTGCCGCGCCGGGTCCGCACGGGTGATGTCTTGTCGTTCAACTCAGCCCTGCCCCTGATGATTATTGTGTGGTGTTTGAGCCGCGGAAACGGCAGAAGTTGCGCTGTGCCGGCCGATAATATCACGCCCCGCGCCGACATCGCGGCGCCCAAAACGAAGAAGGGCGGCCCTGGGGCCGCCCTTCTTCGTACATGCTACAACTTGCTGCCAGCGATCAGTGCAGGCCGGCAATGTACTCCGCCACTGCATCGATCTGCGCGTCGCTCATCTTGCCGGCGACATCACGCATCATGTTGGCCGGGTCGTTGCTGCGCGTACCCGCACGGAAGTCCTTCAGCGCCTTCGCGGTATAGGTCGGATGCTGACCGGCCAGGGCGGGGAACTTGGCGGCCGGGTTGCCGGCACCATTGGGACCGTGGCAGGCCATACAGGCGGCAACGCCGTTGGCGGCATCACCGGCACGGTACAGCTTCTCGCCCGGAGCAGCCTTCTCGGCATTGGCGGAAGCGACAACGCGCTTCTGGCTGGCGAACCAGGCCGCCAGATCGGCCACGTCCTGATCGTTCAGGGGTGCGGCCATGGCGGTCATGGTGTCGTCCTTGCGGGCGCCGGACTTGAAGTCCATCAGCTGCTTGCTGATGAACTGCTCGGACTGGCCGGCCAGGCTCGGCCAGATGGGAACAACGCTGTTACCGTCCATGCCGTGGCAGGCGGAGCACACCGCGGCCTTGCCCTGGCCTGCGCTGGCGCTGCCGGCCGCGTGAGCGGAACCGAGGGCACCCAGCAGCAGGGCTGCAATCGCTAGTCTGTTCATTAAATTACCCAACTTGGAGTGATTACTTGCTCTGGGAGACCATGTAGTCCACGGCAGCCTTCAGATCCGGCTCGGTGCAGGCGGCGCAGGTGCCCTTCGGCAGCATCGCGGTGCCCGGCTTGCCGTTCATGGCCACGCCGTACAGAACGTTCATGCCCTGGGCAATACGGGGAGCCCAGGCGGCCTTGTCACCAATGCGGGGAGCGCCGGCAGCGCCGGAGGCGTGACAGGCTACGCAGGCCTTGTCGTACACGGCCTTGCCGTCTGCGGCCACGGCGGAAACGGATACCATCATTGCGCCAGCGGCGCAGGCAACCAGGAACTTGTTCATTTAGCGGGCTCCTAACTCGAAATCAATTCAATAAAGCGTTTAATTATGCGGGTCGGCGTACAATAATGCCAACATTGTCCAACCCATCCTGAAAGACAGGGCTATATACCAATATTAGGATTCGCTGGTCAACAGCAACGGCCGAAAACACGCGCCGATCCCCCCGCAACCCCACAAAACGACCCTATTCACCGATGAATTCCGTCAATCATTATCGCCAGGCCCAGTTCCTGCTCGGTGCCCAGCACCTGCGCCAGCTGCCGGCGGACAACGGCATCGAGGTGGCCTTTGCCGGCCGCTCCAATGCCGGCAAATCCAGCGCCCTCAACACCATTACCGCCATCAAGGGCCTGGCGCGCACCAGCAAAACGCCGGGGCGCACCCAGCAGATCAACCTCTTCGGCCTGGATGAGGGCCACCGCCTGGCCGATCTGCCGGGCTACGGCTACGCCAAGGTGCCGCCGGCCATGAAGGAACACTGGCGCAAGACGCTGGAGCAGTACTTCAACACCCGTGACTGCCTGCGCGGCCTGATCCTGCTGATGGACGTACGCCACCCCCTCACCGAGTTCGACCAGGTCATGCTGCAATGGTGCCGCCACCGCAACATGCCGGTGCACGTGCTGCTGACCAAGGCGGACAAGCTCAAGCGCGGCCCGGCCTCCGCCGCCCTGCAGCAGGTGCGTCGCTTTCTCGCTGATTATCCGGAAGCGTCGGTGCAGTTGTTCTCGGCCCACGACGGCCAGGGAGTGGACGAGGCGCGGGCGCTGCTGGATGGCTGGTTCGGCTACCGCGGGGAGGAAACCCCGCAGCCAGCCCAGTAGGGCAGGGTTTCAACCGGGCAAAAAAAACCCCGGCGCCGAAAAGGGGGGGTAGGCGGCCGGGGACTATCAAGTTGCCCGGCTTAGGGGGAGAAAGCCGGGCCGTTGTTCCCACCAGGGAGAGAAGAGTGGGAAAGCGCAGTGCGCTTGCAAGATGAGACTGGACCGTCCCGGAAAAGTTCTGCAATCCGGCAATTGCATCATTAAATATTTTAATGTAGCCAATTAATCCAACAAATAATCCACGGACCGCGCTCAATGCGCCTCGTCCCAGTTGGCGCCCACGCCGACCTCTACCAGCAGCGGCACCATCGTCTCATCGGCCACATCGATAGTGGGCTGTGCTGTCACAGATGATGCATCGCAGCCAGCCCCTACCTGCCCCGAACGAAAACGAAACAAACGTACTCACCAACATCCAAAATTCGTCACACTTCAGCCGGCATCCATTCGTGGCTCAATCCTGATTTGTCATAAAACCCGAGAGATGCTGCCGCGCCATACGCGACCGACTCGATTCAAGGCGCGGCAAATCCAGACGCCCCTCTCTCTTGGTCTCCAATAACTGATAAATAAGCGGATAGCACTGCTCGGGCTCGTAGCTGACAAGGATGAGATCGACACCCACGCCAAGTGCGCTCACCGCAGCCTCTCCCATGCCACCGTCGAGATAATACAGCCCAGCCATCGTGAAATCATCGGTGATCAATATGCCATCAAACAACCATTGTCTGCGTAACACATCCGTGACAACCGATGCCGAGATTGAAACCGGATGTTCCGGATCGACGGTGGCAAGATGCACGTGGGAAAGCATGATGGCAACACCAGAATTCTTTGCCAACTCTCGGAATGGAATCCAGTCGGTCCGTGCAAGCTCCGCCACAGGGGCAGTCAATGTTGCGTTTTCCTGATGCGTGTCGTTATATACGCGACCGAGGCCCGGAAAGTGCTTTGCAGTGCAGTGAATCCCCGCATGCAACAGTTCACTACAATAAATGCTGGCCACTTCCGCAACCTGTAACGGGTCATCTGCAATGGCCCGGCTGTAGATGCGCGAAAACTTGTCATCCGGATTGATAACGCCATGATTTACGTCAACCACTGGTGCAAGATTGAGATTCACACCGATCTGACTGAGTTCAGTGGCGTGAATGCGCGCATAATTCGCGATCGCCACAGTGCGCTGTGCCAGATCAGCGTTGGCAGAGACGATCGATGCGAGCGGCGGAAGCTGTGTCAACGGCGGCGACAGTCTCGAAACGACGCCGCCTTCCTGGTCGGCCGCTACCCATAGCCGGGCCAATTCCGCTCCTGACAACTGTCGCAACTTTTTCAGTTCGGCAATTTCGGCGGCAACCATGTCCATGGTTTTGCCGCGTACATTCCGCGCGGTGATGAATACGCCACCTACAGCCCGTTTTTCGAGAAGGGTTCGCAACTCATCAAGATCGGTATATCCGACCACAATGTGGTTTCCTATCGCCTCTAACTCCAATGGGTCGGCAGAGAGAACCTGATATCGCATCCACTGGAATCGACCTTCTCGTATTACGAGCGCCGCAAAAGCAGCCAAGGCTACCACTGCAACAAACCTACCGGACCACCGCAGCCAACGGCTCCGCCCCAAAGCCAGAAACACGCCGAACCAGACGAAAACAGCCGTTGCAGACCATAAACCACCGAGCAGGCCATAGCGCCAGTCAGGCGACAGCGGGGAACGCCAATCAAGGGCGACAACGAGCAGCGGGATAACAACGATTCCGGCGGCTGCTGCGACGACTGATTGCAGGATATATCTGGATCTTGCGTCCATGGCATCTCCACTTACCGGCAGCCCGTCAGCCGTCCATGTGGGAACAAGCCAACAGACGCCATGTGGCATGCCACCGCATCTCTCTGCTTATCCACATCCGGCACTTCGAGCATGCGTCCTTTGCAGTGGGAAATTGATGGTGCGCGATGCGCACCCTGCGAAATTCAATGCGCCTCATCCCAGTTGTTGCCCACCCCCGCCTCCACCAGCAGCGGCACCTTGAGGTCGGCAGCGCCGGCCATCAGGCGCGGAATTTCCACCTGGGCCATATCCACGTAGTCCTCCGCCACCTCGAACACCAGTTCGTCGTGCACCTGCATGATCATGCGCACCTTGCCCGCCGTGTCCTGCTGCCAGGGATCCACGGCCAGCATCGCGCGCTTGATGATGTCGGCGGCGGTGCCCTGCATCGGGGCGTTGATGGCGGTGCGTTCGGCATACTGGCGACGCTGGGCGTTGCTGGCCTTGATGTCCGGCACATATAGGCGGCGGCCGAACACCGTCTCCACGTAACCCTGCTCGCGCGCCCGCTCGCGGGTTTCGTCCATGTAGCGGCGCACACCGGGATAGCGCTCGAAATAGCGGTCGACGTAGGTCTGCGCCGCGGCACGATCGATGCCCAGCTGGCGCGCCAGGCCGAAGGCGGACATGCCGTAGATCAGGCCGAAGTTGATGGCCTTGGCCGAACGGCGCATATCCGCATCCACTGCCTCCGGCGTCACGCCGAACACCTCGGCGGCGGTGGCGCGATGGATGTCCTCGCCGGCGGCGAAAGCCTTTAACAGGCCCTCGTCGCCGGACAGGTGGGCCATGATGCGCAGTTCGATCTGCGAGTAGTCGGCGGCCAGCAGTTTGCAGCCCTTGGGGGCGATGAAGGCCTGGCGGATGCGGCGGCCCTCGGCGGTGCGCACCGGGATATTTTGCAGATTGGGGTCGGTGGAGGACAGCCGGCCGGTGGCGGCCACCGCCTGCTGATAGGAGGTGTGCACCCGGCCGCTCCTGCGGCTCACCTGCTCGGGCAGGCGATCGGTATAGGTCGACTTGAGCTTGGCCATGCCGCGGTGCTCCAGGATCAGGCGCGGCAGGTCGTAGCCGTCCAGGGCCAGTTCCTGCAACACCTCCTCGGCGGTGGACGGCTGCCCCTTGGGGGTCTTCTTCAGCACCGGCAGCTGCTGGCGCTCGAACAGGATCTCCTGGATCTGCTTGGGCGAGCCCAGGTTGAACGGGCCGCCGGCGGCGCTGTAGGCCGCCTGCTCGATCTCGTTCATGCGCAGGGCCAGCTCGCCGCTTTGGCGCCTGAGCATGGCCACATCCACCAGCACACCGGTGCGCTCCATGCACGAGAGGATCGGCACCAGCGGTAGCTCGATCTCTTCGTACACCCGCTTCAGCGCCGGTTCGGCGGCCACCCGCGGCCACAGGGTCCGGTGCAGTTGCAGGGTGATGTCCGCGTCTTCGGCGGCATAGTCCGCCGCCTGTTCCAGGGGCACCTGGTTGAAGGTGAGCTGTTTGGTGCCCTTGCCCGCCACCTCTTCGAAAGTAATGGTCTTGCGCCCGAGATATTTGAGCGCGAGGGAATCCATGTCGTGGCGGGTGGCGGTGGAGTCCAGCACGTAGGACTGCAACATGGAGTCATGGGCGATGCCGCGCAACGTGATGCCGTGGTTGGCCAGCACGCTCATGTCGTATTTGAGGTTCTGCCCCAGCTTGGGGACCGCCGGGTCTTCCAGCAGGGCGCGCAACCGCTCCAGCACCTCGGCCCGGTCGAGCTGGTCGGGGGCACCGGGATAGTCGTGCGCCAGAGGCACATAGGCGGCCTGCCCCGGCACCACCGCGAAGGACACGCCGACGATCTCCGCCTCCATGTAGTCCAGGCTGGTGGTTTCCGTATCGAAGGCGAACAGGTCGGCGGCGGCCAGGCGTTCCAGCCAGGCATCCAGCTGCGCCGGGGTGAATACGGTGTCGTACTGCCGTTCCGCCGCCGGAGCCTCGCTCACCTGCGGCGCCTCCGCGGCCTCCTTCCCCTCCAGCACCTCCCCCAGCCAGGTCTTGAACTCCATGCGGCCGTACCACTCGCGCAGGGCGGCGGTATCGGGCGCGCGACGCCGCAGCTCCTGCGGCGCCTGGTCCAGCGGCACATCGCACTTGATGGTCACCAGACGGCGCGACAGCGGCAGGAATCCCAGGCTTTCGCGCAGGTTGTCGCCAATCTTCCCCTTGATGGCGTCGGCATTGGCGATGATCGCCTCGAGGGAGCCGTATTCCTGCAACCATTTGACCGCCGTCTTCGGCCCCACCTTGGGCACGCCGGGCACGTTGTCGCTGGTGTCGCCGATGAGGGCGAGATAGTCGACGATGCGCTCCGGCGGCACGCCGAATTTCTCCTCCACCCCGGCCGGGTCCATCACCGTGTCGGTCATGGTGTTGACCAGGGTGACGTGCGCATCCACCAGCTGGGCCATGTCCTTGTCGCCGGTGGAGATCAGCACCGGCATCCCGACGGCGGCGGCCTGCCGCGCCAGGGTGCCGATGACGTCGTCCGCCTCCACCCCATCGACCATCAGCAGCGGCAGGCCCATGGCGCGCACGATGTCGTGCAGCGGCGCGATCTGGCCGGCCAGCTCCGCCGGCATGGGCGGACGGTGGGCCTTGTACTCGGCGTAGAGGTCGTCACGGAAGGTCTTGCCCTTGGCGTCGAACACCACCGCCACGTGCGTCGGGTCATAGTCGTTGAGCAGGCGGCGCAGCATGTTGACCACGCCGTAGACCGCTCCGGTGGGCTCGCCGCGGGAGTTGGTCAGGGCCGGCAGGGCGTGAAAGGCGCGGTAGAGATAGGAGGAGCCGTCCACCAGGACCAGCGGTTTGTTGTTTGCGTCGGACATGGGGTGTGGTATCTGTGAGCCGGAGATTGCGACTACAATAGCCGCTTTGCCGTTACCCGCGCGACCCTTCCATGAGCGACGACCACAAATCCCATCACCCCGGCATGACGCCCATCGACGACTCGGCCCTGAGCCGCGAGTCGTGGAAAATCTTCCAGATCATGGCGGAATTCGTCGAGGGCTTCGAACGCCTGGCACGCATCAGCCCCTCGGTGTCCATCTTCGGCTCGGCCCGCTTTGCGCCCGACAATCCCTATTACAAACTGACCGAAGACATCGCCCGTGCCCTGTCCGACGCCGGCTTCTCGGTGGTTAGCGGCGGCGGACCCGGCATCATGGAGGCAGCCAACAAGGGCGCCTTTGCCGGCAAGTCGCCCTCGGTGGGCCTCAACATCCAGCTGCCCCATGAGCAGGCCGGCAACGCCTACCAGGACATCCGTCTGTCCTTCCGTCATTTCTTTTCGCGCAAGGTGATGTTCGTGAAATACGCCGCCGCCTACGTGGTGATGCCCGGCGGTTTCGGCACCCTTGACGAGCTGGCGGAGATCCTCACCCTGGTGCAGACCGGCAAGACCCGGCGCATTCCCATCATCCTGGTGCACAGCCCTTTCTGGAACGGGCTCATCGACTGGTTCCGCGACACCCTGGTGGCGGAGAAGACCATCAGCCCGGAGGACCTGGACCTGTTCCAGGTGCTGGACCACCCCCAGGACGTGGTCAATGCTATCTTCAACCACTACGAACATCGTGGTTTCGAACCCTCCGCCGAAGAGCGGGAAATCCTTCTCGACCTGTGAGCCGCCCCATGCGCCCGATCCTGCTTGCCGCCGTCCTGCTGCTCGCCTGCCCCGTCCTGGCCCAGGAAAAACCGGAGCCGCTGCCGCCGCCACCGCTGCCCGACGAAGCCGCCATTGAGGAGGCCGAGGAACTGCAACCGGAGGTCACCATCCGCAGCCGCGGCGATGCCACGGTGGAGGAATACCGCAGCAACGGCCGCCTCTACATGGTCAAGATCACCCCGGCCCGCGGCTACCCCTACTACCTCATCGACAGCGACGGCGACGGCAGCTTCGACACCCGCCGCAACGAGCTGGACCCGCCCAATATCCATCAGTGGATCCTGTTCCGCTGGTAAGTCCCTGATCCGGCGGCGCACGCTTCTTCTCCCGGTTCGTTATCCACAAAACCTGTGGATAACTCTGTGCATGAAGTGGTGACAGTCGGTGCTGGGGCGCGCCAACACTGCACCGGTCTTAAATCGGTCACACTTTAACCAATCTGAAATATCGTTTGTTACTCAATAAGTTAATGATGGCCATGCGCCCTGCGGCGCGAGCGGACACTTACTTTCCGCCGCTAGGCCACGGCAGCGGGCCGCTGTGCATAACAGCCGGCGCTGATATAGGAATATTCCTACAAACCCGCCGACGGTTGGCGCCGCGACGGACGCTTCCGTACAATGGCCCGCTGTTTTCTCCCACCCGACACACGCCCATGCAGCAGCTGGAACGGATTGCCGCATACATCGACGGCCTGAACGAATGGACCGGGCGGCTGGTCGCTTGGCTGACGCTGGCCATGGTGCTGGTGACCGGTGCCGTGGTCCTGCTGCGCTATGCCTTCGACCTGGGCTGGATCGCCGTACAGGAGTCCATCACCTACCTGCACGCCCTGGTGTTCATGCTGGGCGCCGCCTACACCCTGCGCCACGACGGCCACGTGCGCGTGGATATCTTCTACCGTCGCCTTGCCCCGCGCGGCCAGGCCTGGGTGGACCTGCTGGGTGCCCTGCTGCTGCTGCTGCCGGTCTGTATCTTCATGCTTTGGATCAGCTGGGACTACGTGGCCGCCTCCTGGTCGCTGCGGGAGGGCTCGCGCGATGCCGGCGGCCTGCCCCTGGTCTACCTGCTGAAGGGCGTCATCCCGGCCATGGCCCTGCTGCTGACCTTGCAGGGCATCAGCCAGGCGCTGCGCAGCCTGCTGGTGCTGCTGGGCCATACGGAAGACGCGCCGGCCCACGACGCGAAGGTGGAAGTGTGATGGCCGAGTGGCTGCCCCTGCTGCTGTTCCTCGCCGTCTGCCTGGTGCTGCTGGCCGGCTACCCGGTGGCCCTCAGCCTGGCGGGCACCGCGCTGATCTTCGCCCTGGGTGGGGCGAGCCTGGGGGTATTCGACGCCAGCCTGTTGCAGGCGCTGCCCAACCGCCTGTACGGGATCATGACCAACGAAACCCTCATCGCCGTGCCGCTGTTCGTATTCATGGGGGTGATGCTGGAGCGGTCGAAGGTGGCGGAGAACCTGCTCGACACCATGGCGGCGTTGTTCGGCCCGCTGCGCGGCGGCCTGGGCCTGTCGGTGATCGTGGTGGGGATGCTGCTTGCCGCCAGCACCGGTATCGTCGGCGCCACCGTGGTCACCATGGGCCTGCTCTCCCTGCCCACCATGCTCAAGCGCGGCTACAGCCCGCAGCTCGCCGCCGGCGCCATTTGCGCCTCGGGCACCCTGGGCCAGATCATCCCGCCCTCCATCATCCTGATCCTGCTGGGCGACGTGCTGTCCTCCGCCTATCAGCAGGCGCAGCTGGACATGGGCATCTTCTCGCCGGAAACGATATCGGTGGGCGACCTGTTTGCCGGCGCCCTGATCCCGGGGCTGGTGCTGGTGCTGCTGTATGCGATCTACCTGGTCGGCGTCGCGATACTGCAACCGGCGGCCATGCCGGCCCTGCCGCCGGAGGATCGCGCCCTGCGCGGCCGTGCCCTGGCCGAGCGCCTGTTCAAGGTACTGCTGCCGCCGCTGCTGCTGATCCTGGCGGTGCTGGGCTCCATCCTCGGCGGCATCGCCGCGCCCACCGAAGCGGCGGCGGTGGGCGCCATCGGCGCCATCCTGCTGGCCGCCGGCCAGCGCCAGCTGGCCCTGCCCATGCTCAACGAGGTGATGCGCAGCACCACCCAGATCACCGCCATGGTCTTCCTCATTTTCATCGGCGCCTCGCTGTTTTCGCTGGTGTTCCGCGGCTACGGCGGCGACGAGCTGATCGAGGGCCTGCTGTCCGATCTGCCCGGCGGCGTGGTCGGCGCCATGCTGGTGGTGATGCTGGTGATGTTCCTGCTCGGCTTCATCCTCGACTTCATCGAGATCACCTTCGTGGTGGTGCCTATCGTCGCCCCCACCCTGCTGACCATGGGCCTCGATCCGGTGTGGCTCGGCGTGATGATCGCCATCAACCTGCAAACCTCCTTCCTCACCCCGCCCTTCGGCTTCGCCCTGTTCTATCTGCGCGGCGTCGCGCCGCCGGAACTGAGCACGGTACAGATTTACCGCGGCGTGATTCCCTTCATCATCATCCAGCTGCTGATGCTGGGCCTGCTGGCGTGGTGGCCGGCCCTGGCCACCTGGCTGCCGGGCGTGGTGTACGGCCGCTAGCCCGCCCATGGGAAGATACCGCCCGCCGCAACCGCCCAGCTCGCTGTATATCACCGCTGCCGGCTACCAGCGCCTGCAACAGGAGTTGCAGGCGTTGTGGCGGCGACGTGCCGACGTGGTCAAGGCGCTGTCCGCCGCCGCCGCCGAGGGCGATCGTTCGGAGAACGCCGAATACATCTACCGCAAGAAGGAGCTGCGCGAGATCGATCGGCGCATCCGCTATCTGCAAAAGCGCCTGCCGGAACTGACCGTAGTGAGCGCCCCGCCCAGCGATCCGTCGCGGGTCTATTTCGGCGCCTGGGTGACGCTGGAGGATGACGACGGCGCGGAGCACACCTGGCGCATCGTCGGCCCGGACGAGTTCGATGCAGAGCAGGGCTGGATCAGCATGGATGCGCCGCTGGCGCGCGCGCTGATGAAGAAGAATCTGGACGACGAAGTGGAAATCATGCTGCCCAAGGGCAAAGCTCACTATTACATCACCGCCATACGCTATACCCCATGACCGCCGACCCCCGCCGCCAACGCATCGCCGACCTGCTGCTCGCCATCGAAGCGGAGATGCGCCGCATCGACCTGTGGGAGACCACCGCACCCGACCCGCAGGCCCTCGCCAGCAGCGCGCCCTTCTGCTACGACACCCTGCAGTTCCAGCAATGGCTGCAATGGGTTTTTCTGGCGCGCATGCGCGCCCTGCTCGATGCCGGCGCCCCGCTGCCCGGCGCCTGCGACATCCAGCCCCTGGCCGAACACAGCTTTGCCGAACTGCCGCAGGACACGGCGCGCCTGGTGCAATTGTGCGGCGAGATCGATCGGGCGATCAGCGGCAAGGATTGACCACCCGCTGACGCCGTCAGCGGATATCCTCGATGGTGTGGTTGCGCTCCGGCACCTGGGGCGTGATCAGGGCATACCCCTGCATCTGCCAGTGCACCAGCTCGGTGAAGGCCGAGGGCACGATTTCGATGAACTCGTGGAAATCGGCCGCGGTGTAGTGATACTCCTCCGCGGCCAGGGCGCAGACCTTGAATTCCACGCCCAGCGCGGCGTAGTAGCGCATGCGCTCCACCTCGTCGCGGTACTTTTCGTAGTTCTTGCGCGCCACGGTCACCAGCTCGGTGCCGTGGATCACCACCTTGATCGACATCATCTCCGGCGCGAAACCATAGGGCTCCTCCGACAGCGGATTGAGCAGGGCGCGGATCCAGTACAGCGCCGCGCCCATCTTGGCGGGATGGTCGAGATAGAAGTCGTACACTACCTGCGGCGGCTCGTAGGGCGGCGTGGTGTAGCGCGCTTCGGCGACAACGGGTAATGGCAGCAACAACAGCAGGGAAATAAGTGCAGTACGCATAATGGCCTCCGGCGGGGTGGGCCTGATACTGCAACTATAGTCGAACGCCTGTGGGTCGGGCTTCAGCCCGACCCACTGAAGATACGCTGATCGCCGACGTCAGCCGGCGCGCGCGTTGAGGAAGGCGCGCTCCGACACGTCATGCCAGGCCACCACCTGATCGCGGAAACGGACGAAGGACTCGTACACCTTTTTCGACATCGGGTCCTTGGCCGCAATCTCCGCCACCACCTCGTCGGACACCGCCTTGAGGCGACGCAGCACGTCGTCGGGGAATTTCTTCAACTGCACCTTGTGCTTGCCAACCAGGGTGTGCAACGCCTCGTTGTTGCGCGCGGTGTACTCGGACAGGCCGTCCATGTTGGCCGCCTTGCAGGCGGTGAGCACGATGGTCTGCAAATCCCTGGGCAGGGCGGCAAAGGCCTTTTCGTTGATGAAGCATTCCAGCACCGTGCCGGGCTCGTGCCAGCCGGGGTAGTAATAGAACTTGGCCGCCTTGTAGAGGCCGAAGGCGAGATCGTTGTAGGGGCCGACCCACTCCGTGGCGTCGATGTTGCCCGCTTGCAGGGCCTGGAAGATTTCGCCGCCGGGCAGATTCACCGGCGTGCCGCCCAGACGCTTCAGTACCTCGCCGCCGAGGCCGGGGATGCGCATCTTGAGCCCGTTGAGATCACCAACGCTTTTGATCTCCTTGTTGAACCAGCCGCCCATCTGCACGCCGGTATTGATCGCCGCGGTCGGGATCAGACCGAAGGGCTTGTATACCTCTTCCCACAAGGCCATGCCGCCGCCGTGATACAGCCAGGCATTCATCTCCTGCGCCGTCATGCCGAACGGCACCGCGGCAAAGAACTGCGCCGCCTCGCTCTTGCCCTTCCAGTAATAGGCCGCGCCGTGTCCCATCTCCGCGGTGCCGCGCGATACCGCGTCGAATATCTCGAAGGCCGGCACCAGTTCGCCCGCGCCGTACACCTTCACCTCGATGCGTCCGCCGCTCATCTCCTCGATGAGCCTGGCCAGGTGATTGGCGCCGGTGCCCATGCCGGGGAAATTCTTCGGCCAGGTGGTCACCATCTTCCACTTGTATTGCGCCTTGGCCTGCACGCCCGGCGCCGCCAGTGCGGCACCTGCGGCTACCGCACCGGCGCCCGCCCCCTTGATGAAGTCACGACGTTTCATTGCTGTGTCCCTCGCGTTGTTACGTTGTCAAACCGCTTCCAGATTGGCATAGGCCAGCACCAGCCACTTGCTGCCCACATGGGTGAAATTGACCTGCACGCGCGCCTGGGCGCCCTGGCCTTCGTAGGCGAGCAGCACGCCTTCGCCGAACTTTGGATGCATCACGCGCTGGCCCAGGCGCAGGCCTTCCGGCGCCGCGCTGCCTTTGCTGCCGCCGTGAAAGGCCGGCTGGCTGACGCCGCCGCGCAGGCGGATCTCTTCGATGAATTCCGCCGGCACCTCGCGGATGAAGCGCGAGGGGCGGGTGTAGTGCTCTTCGCCGTAGAGACGGCGCACCTCGGCATAGGTGAGAAACAGCCGCCGCATGGCGCGGGTCATGCCCACGTAGGCCAGGCGCCGTTCCTCTTCCAGCCGCCCCGGCTCGTCCAGGGAGCGCTGGTGCGGAAACAGGCCCTCCTCCATGCCGCAGAGGAACACCAGCGGAAATTCCAGACCCTTGGCCGAGTGCAGCGTCATCAGCTGCACCGCATCTTCCCATTCGTCGGCCTGCCCCTCGCCCGACTCCAGCGCGGCATGGGCGAGGAAGGCATCGAGGGGACGCATGTCGCCGTGCTCCTCCTCGCTGAACTCGAACTGGCGCGCGGCATTGACCAGTTCCTCCAGGTTCTCGATGCGCGCCTGGCCTTTTTCGCCTTTTTCCTTGCGGTAGTGTTCGATCAGCCCGCTGAGCTGCACCACGTGCTGCGCCTGCTCGTGCAGTTCCAGCGTTGCGGTGTCGGCGGCCAGCGTCTCGATGAGATCGAGAAAGGCCTTGAGCGCGTTGGCGGCACGCGCCGCCAGCATGTTGCGCTCGATGATCTCCTGCGCCGCACGCCACAGCGACAGGCTGAAGGCGCGGGCATGTTCGCGCACCGCCTGCACGGTGCGCTCGCCGATGCCGCGCGTCGGCGTGTTCACCGCGCGCTCGAAGGAGGCGTCGTCGTGGCGGTTGGCCACCAGGCGCAGATAGGCCAGGGCGTCCTTGATTTCCTGCCGCTCGAAGAAGCGCAGACCGCCGTAGATGCGGTAGGGCATCTGCGCCTGCATCAAGGCCTCTTCCAGCACGCGCGACTGGGCATTGGAGCGGTACAGCAGCGCCGCCTCGTCGCGCCGGTTGCCCTCGCTCACCCACTGGCGGATCTGCTCGACCACGAAGCGCGCCTCTTCCAGTTCGTTGAAGGCGCCGTACAGGCGGATCGGTTCGCCCTTCTCGCCCTCGGTCCACAGTTCCTTGCCCAGGCGATCCTCGTTGTGATCAATGAGCGCATTCGCAGCGGAGAGTATGGTGGCGGTGGAACGGTAGTTCTGCTCCAGACGGATCAGCTGCACGTCGCTCAAATCCTTGCGGAACTGGTGCAGGTTCTCCACCTTGGCGCCGCGCCAGCCGTAGATGGACTGATCGTCGTCGCCCACCGCGAACACCTTGCCGCTGTCGCCGGCGATCTGGCGCAGCCAGGCATACTGGATGGCGTTGGTGTCCTGGAACTCATCCACCAGGATGTGGCGGAAGCGTTCGCGGTAGTGCTGCAACACGTCGGGGCGCTTGGCGAACAGCTCGTGGGCGCGCAACAGCAGTTCGGCGAAGTCCACCTGGCCGCTGCGCTGGCAGGCATCTTCGTAGGCCTGGTACAACTGCACCATCATCCGCAGATAGGGATCGCCGTAGTGCTCCACTGCGGCCGGGCGCACACCTTCGTCCTTGCGTGCGTTGATGAAGCCCACCACCTGGCGTGGCGGCCAGCGCGCGTCGTCGACGTTGGCCTCGCGCATCAGGCGCTTGACCAGGCGCAGCTGATCCTCGCCGTCCATGATCTGGAATGACTGCGGCAGGCCGGCCTCCCGCCAGTGGGCGCGCAGCAGGCGGTGGGCCAGGCCGTGAAAAGTGCCCACCCACATGCCGCCGATGGGCGCCTGCAACAGGGCCTCGATGCGGCCGCGCATCTCGTGCGCCGCCTTGTTGGTGAAGGTGACCGCGAGGATCGACCAGGGCGAGACGTTTTCGGCGCGGATCAGCCAGGCAATGCGGTGGGTCAGCACGCGGGTCTTGCCGCAGCCGGCGCCGGCCAGGATCAGCAGATTGCCCGGCGGCGCGCAGACCGCTTCGCGCTGGGCCGGATTGAGGTGTTCAAGCAGGTCGGAGACATCCATCGGGCGATTGTAACAAATGGCCCGGAGCGGGTTGTGAAAACGCAATGCCGGGGTCCCTGGCTTTGCGCTAGGATGGCCGCCATGGAAAATACACACTACCAACGCCTCGGCGGCGAAGCCGGCATCCGCGCCCTGGTCACCCGCTTCTATGAGCTCATGGACACCCTGCCGGAAACGGCGGAGATCCGCGCCATGCACGCACGCAACCTCAAGGGCTCGGAGGCGAAGCTGTTCGACTTCCTCTCCGGCTGGACCGGCGGCCCGCCGCTCTATGTGGAGAAACACGGCCATCCGCGCCTGCGCCAGCGCCACATGCCCTTCCCCATCGACGGCGCCGCGCGCGATCAGTGGATGCTGTGCATGCACCGCGCCCTGGAGGACGCGGTCGCCGACGCGGCCCTGCGCGAGGAGCTGGAGGCGGCCTTCCGCAAGGTCGCCGACTTCATGCTCAACCGCACGTGAAGAAAAGAACTTGTCCACCGATAGGTGCCAGGAACGCCGTGAAAACCCGACTGGCGCTGAGGCGCTGAGGCGCTGAGAACAAGATTGCCAGTCCTCTGCGTCTCCGCGTCTCTGCGGCGGATTTTGGTGTTCATCGCGCGTGAAAAAAATCAGGCCAGCCAATCGCGCGGTGGCAGGAATTTCTCATACAGCTCCGCCTCGGCGCTGCCCGGCTGCGGATGCCAGTCGTAGCGCCATTTCACCAGCGGCGGCAGCGACATCAGGATGGACTCGGTACGCCCGCCCGACTGCAGGCCGAACAGCGTGCCCCGATCCCAGACCAGATTGAATTCCACATAGCGTCCGCGGCGGTAGAGCTGGAAATCGCGCTCCCGCTCGCCATAGGGCATGTCCTTGCGCCGCTGCACGATGGGCAGGTAGGCGCCGGCATAGCTGTCACCGACACTCTGCATGAAGGCGAGGCAACGCGCGAAATCCCAGGTGTTGAGGTCGTCGAAGAAAATGCCGCCGACGCCGCGCGCCTCGTTGCGGTGCCTGAGAAAGAAATACTCGTCGCACCACTGCTTGTAGCGCGGATAAACCTCCGCACCGTAGGGCATGCAGACATCGCGTGCGCTGCGATGCCAATGCAGCGCATCTTCCTCGAACCCGTAATAGGGCGTGAGATCGTAGCCGCCGCCGAACCACCACAGGGCAGGTTCGCCCGGTTTCTCCGCGACGAAGAAGCGCACGTTCATGTGCGAGGTGGGCACATAGGGATTGTGCGGGTGCAGCACCAGCGACACCCCCATGGCCTGCCAGCTGCGTCCTGCCAGTTCCGGGCGCGCGGCCGTCGCCGATGGCGGCAGGTTGTCACCTGTTACGTGGGAGAAATTGATCCCCGCCTGTTCGAATACCGCGCCATCGGTCAGTACGCGCGTACGCCCCCCACCGCCGGCCGGCCGCTGCCAGGCATCCTCGCGGAACACACCCTTGCCGTCCTCCTGCTCCAGCGCAGTACAGAGACGATCCTGCAGGCTGCGCAGATAGTGCTCCACGCTGGCGATATCGGGCTGTGTCATCGGGACTACCTCGGGTGCGGGCTCACTGGCCGGCACGGATGATCCGGCCGCTGCGGCCATCGCGAATCTGGGTGGGGCGCTCCAGTCCGCCCAACGGCGCGTGGAGTATGAAATCCACGCCGCCGCCGAACATGCGTTGTACGGTAAGCGCGTTGCGTGCCGGCCGTCGGCCGGCAGGATTGGCGCTGGTGGAAACTATGGGGCCGCCATAGGCGGCACACAAGGCACGCACCACAGGATGGGCACTGACACGGACTGCGAGGGTATCGTGCGAACCGCGCAGCCAGTCCGGCACCTCGGGCCGCACCGGCAGCAGCCAGGTCACCGGGCCGGGCCAGCTGGCGACGACCTGCCGCTCCAGTGCGGCATCGAGGGGCAGTAGATAGGGTTCAAGCTGGGAAAAATTGGCGGCGACCAGGATCAGTCCCTTCTCCACCAACCGGCGTTTCAGTTCCAGCAGGCGCAGCACCGCATCAGGATTGAGGGGGTCGCAACCCAGGCCGTACACCGCCTCGGTGGGATAAGCGACGATGCCGCCGCCAAGTAAGGCGCGCACCGCTTCACGCAGCTTGAAATTCGACATCTTTGCCGCAGAGACGCAGAGGCGCAGAGTTGTATCGATGTACAAATCGCTGCATTTCTCTGTGTCTCTGCGCCTCCGCGGCAGGTTGGTTACCGTCAGGCCAGGCCGAGTTCTTTTTGCACCTCGGCATTGCGCGCAAGAATCTTGTCGGCGTTGACCTTGCGCTCATCGCGCAGTTTCTGCGCCAGCGCCGCGTCGGACACTGCCATGATCTGCGCGGCCAGGTAGCCCGCATTCTTGGCGCCGGTCTTGCCGATGGCGACGGTGGCCACCGGAATGCCGGCCGGCATCTGTACGGTGGACAACAGCGCGTCCTGGCCCTGGAGCGGACCGCCGTCCATGGGCACACCGATGACCGGGCGCACGGTGATGGCCGATACCGCACCGGCCAGATGCGCGGCGAGGCCAGCGGCACAGATGAAGGCCTGGCAGCCGCGCTGCTCCGCGTCCTTCACGTAATTGTGCGTGGCCTCCGGCGTACGATGCGCGGAATGCACGCGCACTTCGTAGCGGATGCCGAAAGACTTCAGCACCTCGAAGGTGGCCTGCATGGTGGGCAGGTCGGAATCGGACCCCATCAGAATGGCGACGAACGGCTGGGACATGGAGCAATCCTCGAGTGAAATTTCCGCACAAATCTACCGCAAACTCCCGCCGGACTCACGTCAGGAGTTCTTATGCTGCGCGCCGCGGCGGCTTATACACGTAAAACACAACCACACTTGTCGCAGAGGCGCAGAGACACTGAGCAGGGCATGGTGGCGACAGCCGTAAGCCACATCGCGGAAACACGGGTCCGACAAGTAACTCTCTGCGTCTCCGCGCCTTTGCGACAAGGCCGTTATTCTTCTTCCTTACCTTCCGGCGGCGCCACCTGCTCGGTGTAGCCGCACTCCTTCTGCGGGCAGACTTTTTCGGTGCCGCGGCGCTTGGTGGTCTTGAGGGTGAGGATCGGCCAGCCGCACTGCGGGCAGGGCTCGTTGATCGGCGGATTCCACACGGCGTATTTGCAGTCCGGGTAGGTATTGCACGAGTAGAACAGTTTGCCGTAGCGCGATTTGCGCTGCACCAGCGAGCCCTTCTTGCACTCGGGGCAGGTGACGCCGGTGTCGGCCGGCTTTTCCAACGGCTCGATGAACTTGCACTTGGGATAGGCGGAACAGCCGATGAACTTGCCGTAGCGGCCCTGGCGGATGATCAGCGGCGAGTCGCACTTGGGGCAGGTGCGGCCTTCGACGATTTCCGGTGGCGCCTCTTCCTTCTGCTCGGCGGTTTCGTTCAGGTTGCGCGTGTAATCGCACTCCGGATACCCGCTGCAACCGATGAAGCGGCCGCGCCGGCCGAGACGGATGGACAGGGGCTTGCCGCACTTGGGACAGGCCTCGTCCAGCGCTTCCTGGGTGACGTCCTTGCGGCTGACGTCCTTTTCCTTGGTCTCCACCAGCTCCTTGAACGGCCCCCAGAACTCGTCCATCACCGGCACCCAGTCCTTTTCGCCGCGCGATACCTCGTCCAGCTCGTCTTCGAGACGGGCGGTGAAGTCGTAGTCGACGTACTTGGTGAAATGTTCGGTGAGGAACTTGTTGACGATGCGGCCGACGTCGGTGGGAATGAAGCGCTTCTTGTCCATCTCCACGTACTCGCGCTGCTGTAGGGTGGAGATGATCGAAGCATAGGTGGAAGGACGGCCGATGCCGTATTCTTCCAGCGCCTTGACCAGGCTCGCTTCGGAATAACGCGGTGGCGGTTCGGTGAAGTGCTGTTCAGTACGGATTGCCTTGAGTTCGACGGTTTCCCCTTCCTGCAACGGCGGCAGCAGGCGGTTATCCTCGTCGTCATCCTTCTTGGCGTCATCCACGCTCTCTTCGTACACCGCCATGAAGCCGGGATGGACCACGGTGGAACCATTGGCGCGGAAAGTGTTGCCCTCACCGGCAGCCAAATCGACCGCTACAGTGTCGATGGTGGCGTGTACCATCTGGCAGGCGATTGTGCGCTTCCAGATCAGTTCGTACAGCCTGTGCTGTTCCTTGGTGAGATGATCCTTCAGGGCATCGGGCTCACGCAGCACGGAGGTGGGGCGCACCGCTTCATGCGCCTCCTGGGCATTCTTCGATTTGGTCTTGTAAACGCGCGGTTCCTTCGGCACGTTGTCGGCGCCGAAACGCTGGGCGATGTAGTCGCGGATCTCATCCAGCGCTTCCTGCGCCAGGTTGACGGAGTCAGTACGCATATAGGAGATCAGACCGACGGTTTCGCCGCCGATGTCGATACCTTCATATAGCTGCTGCGCGGTACGCATGGTGCGCTGCGCGGTGAAACCCAGCTTGCGCGAAGCTTCCTGCTGGAGGGTGGAGGTGGTGAAGGGCGCGGTGGGATTGCGCTTGCGCTGCTTCTTCTCCACCTTGCTTACCACCAGCTTGCCGCCGGCGGCCTTGACCAGGGTCTTTTCCGCAGCCTTGGCGCCCTTGCTGTCGGTGATGGAAAACTGCGTCAGCTTCTCCCCTTTGAGGAAGGTCAACTTGGCGTTGAACGCCTGTTTGGCCGCCACGGTATCGGCCTCGATGGTCCAATACTCGCGCGCCGTGAATGCCTCGATCTCCAGCTCGCGTTCGACGATCAGACGCAGCGCCGGGCTCTGCACGCGACCGGCGGAAAGACCGCGACGGATCTTTTTCCACAACAGCGGCGACAGGTTGAAGCCCACCAGGTAATCAAGAGCACGACGTGCCTGTTGTGCGTTTACCAGGTCCATGGCCAACTCGCGCGGATTTTCGGCAGCTTCCTGAATCGCCTTCTTGGTGATTTCGTGGAACACCACGCGCGCCACCTGCTTGTCCTTGAGCAGGCCGCGCTCCTTCAGGATTTCCAGCAGGTGCCAGGAGATGGCTTCGCCTTCGCGATCCGGGTCAGTCGCCAGATAGAGGCTGTCGGCCTTTTTCAACGCCTTGGCGATGGCATCGACGTGTTTTTCGTTCTTGTCGATGAGTTGGTACTTCATCGCGAAACCATGGCCGGGATCGACGGCGCCTTCCTTGGGCAGCAGGTCGCGCACATGACCATAGGAGGCCAGTACCTCGAAATCCTTGCCCAGGTATTTCTTGATGGTCTTGGCCTTGGCCGGCGATTCAACGATGACGAGGTGCTTGCTCATACCGCTCCCTTGGAGCCCGTCTCACGATGTCGGCAATGCATCGCATCGTGCCGACTCTCTAAAAAACAATGCCCGCGTTACGCGGGCATACCTTGTGTCGGATGGGCGTCGCGCTCAGTGCAGCACGCCCGCCGTCTCATCCAGGACCAGATCTTCCATCCACGCAAATGCAGCCTCACGGCCGGGCTGGTTGAACAGGACCATCAGGATCACCCACTTGAGCTGCTCCAGATCCACCTCGTCCTCTTCCAGCGCCATGACCCGATCGATCACCATCTCGCGCGTGGCGGAGTCGAGCACGCCCATCTGTTCCATGAACAGGATGAAACCGCGGCACTCGGTGTTGATCTTCTCCAGTTCCGGCTCCGAATAGAGACGGATGGAGCCGGACGGCACCGCCAGCGGCGGCGCACCGTCCTGCAGGTCGGCCAGGCCTTCGAGCCAGTCGAACGCCTTGCGGATTTCGTTCTGCCTGAAACCCGCCTCCAGCAGTACCTCTTTCAAAGCATCCTGATCTTCGTCGAACTCGGTGTCATCATCCATATAGTTCTCGAACAGATACATCAGGACGTCAAACACGTTTTGCTTCATTCAGAGGCTCTCTTTGCTGGTTCGGGCATAACCCCCGCCCGCCGCGGAGGCCACATAACCCTCTAGTTCCAGTAATAACAGCATGGAGGAAACAGCATCGGCCGTCAATCCGCTGCGTTCCACCAGGACGTCCACGGCAGTAGGTGCGAAATCGAGACTGTCGAGCAGGCGGCGATAGTCCGCATCGAATGCAAATTCACCTGCTGTCTGCGCGGGCTCTTCCGCCAGCACGGCGCGCAGTTGCGGCGCCAGTTCCTCCAGTACATCCTGCGCCGTCTCCACCAGCTTGGCTCCGTCACGGATCAGGCGGTGGCAACCGCGCGCCAGTGGATTGTGGATGGAGCCGGGGATGGCGAACACCTCGCGCCCCTGCTCCGAGGCACTCCTGGCGGTGAGCAGCGACCCGCTGCGCAGCGCGGCCTCCACCACCAGCGTACCCAGAGCCAGGCCGCTGATGATGCGGTTGCGGCGCGGGAAGTGTCCCGGCAGCGGCGCGGTGCCCGGCGGGTACTCGCTCACCAGCGCACCGCCACCGTCGACGATGGCATGCGCGAGATCGTGGTGCCGCGCCGGGTAGATTCGGTCCGGGCCGGTGCCGAACACGGCGACGGTCTGCCCCTTGCCGGCCAGCGCGCCGCGATGGGCCGCCGCGTCTATGCCCAGCGCCAGCCCGCTGGTAATGGAGAGCCCGGCCCCGGCCAGCGCCTTGGCGAACTGCTGCGCCGTTTCCTCACCCAGCGGCGTCGGATTGCGGCTGCCGACTATGGCCAGCTGCGGCTGCACCAGGGCCTCGGTATCGCCGTGCACGAACAGCAGTGGCGGCGCGTCGCTGATTTGCGCCAACAGCGGGGGATATGAGGGATCGGCCAAGGTGAGTATGCGGCGCTGGCCGCCGACCCAGGCCAGATCGTTCTCCACGGCCTCCCACGCCGGCTCGCGCAGTGCGGCGCGCAGATTGGGCTCCAGCACGCCGTCGCGCGCACCGTGTTCGAACAGTCCCTGCGGACTGCCGTAGTTTGCCAGCAGTTCGCGCACCCGCACGGGGCCGACACCGGGCAGGTGCAACAGGGCCAACCAATAGTGGAGTTCGTCGCGTGTGGTCATCGTCGTTCAGCCATGTCCCTATAGCCAGGCCGCAGTATAACCCGAAGCCCAAATACAAACGGCGCCCGCAGGCGCCGTTTGTCCGACTTTCAGGTGCCCCTCAATCAGGGATTGGTAACGATGTCCATCACATGCATGGTACGGGTCGCCTTCATCACCAGCCCGTAGCTGACACGCTCGAAGGTGCGGAACACCATCAGGTTGCCGGCGTGCTCATCCGGCATCTTCACCCACTCGTTGTCGCGCTGGCGATCACGGATTGTTTCACCGGCCTGATAGATGGCCAGGACGTGGCCCGGCTCCATGCCTTCGCGCTGGCCCATGCTGATGGTCACCACCTGGTACTGGCCGATGAGGGAGACGCCGCCGGGCACGGCGATGATCTTCCCCTTCACCTTGTCCTTCGGTGCCCGCGGGATGAAGCTGGTGTCGGGCAGGGTATCGTTGGCCGGCAGGAGGCGGTCACCGTTGAGTATCTCGCGGGTCGCCTTTTCGATCTGCAGGGTGGACACGTCGGCAAATTCCTTCAGTCGCACGTCGCCCACGTGTATGGCCTCGTAACCAAGGATCTCGTCCGGGTTTTCCGGGTTGCGGTAGACATCGCCGGGGCGCACCACCACATAGTCGATCACATCCGCATCACTCAGTCCGCGTACATAGACGCGGTGGCCGGGACCGGCGATCAGGTGCTTGTCGGCGGTGGACAGAATATAGGGCGCCGCTTCCAGTTACTTTTCGGTCACCACCCGCGGCCGGCTCAGGAACGGGCGGATGGCGGTGATGGGGATGGTGGGAATGGCACGGTCCAGGCCTTCCACCCGCACCTGCGGCGACAGGCGCTGCTCGGGAATGCCCGGCGCGGTGGTGCTGATGACGCCGCCACGGTGAATTTGAATGATCGGGCGTCCATCCTTATAGGCAAGGATCAGGACATCGCCGGGATAGATCAGGTGCGGATTGGCAATCTGCGGGTTGCTGTCCCACAACTCGGGCCAGCGCCACGGGTCGCTCAGGAAGCGCGAGGAGATGTCCCACAGGGTATCGCCCTTGACCACCACATAGCGCTGCGGGGCATCGGGCTTTATCTCCAGCGGAGCCGGCGCGGGGGCGGCCACAGGTTCGGGCTGCGGCTCAGGAGCCGGCTGTTGCGGTGCACTGGCACAACCGACGACAATGACTGCCGCTGCCAGGGAGGAAAGCAGTCGGGAGATACGGAGCGGATTCTTTTCCATGGGCGTCCCGTAGAGGTTTGTGTCGAATTCTTGGTCCGTCCCGGCGGGAACGGTTTCTCCGGCCTGACCCCTACCCGCGGTATCGGTTTGCGGGTCGTCCTGAGAGCCAGAACCTAGTATCATCATTACTTTAGCAGCAAGTCTTGCGCAATTACTATAGGTTTGTCACGGAAAACCGCCATGGCCATCCTCAGCATCCTTCATTTCCCCGATCCGCGCCTGCGCACCCGTGCCGCGCCGGTGACCCATGTGGACGACAAAATCCGCCGCCTGGTGGACGACATGTTCGACACCATGTACGACGCACCCGGCATCGGCCTGGCCGCCACCCAGGTGAATGAACACCAGCGGGTCATCGTCATCGACGTGTCGGAAGAAAGGAATGATCCGCGGGTGTTCATCAACCCCGAGATCCTCTCCCGCGACGGCGCGGAGCAGATGGATGAGGGCTGCCTGTCGGTGCCTGGCGTCTATGAGACTGTGGAACGGGCCGAGCGGGTGCAGGTGCGCGCCCTCAACCGTGACGGCCAGCCCTTCGAACTGGACACCGACGGCCTGCTGGCGGTGTGCATCCAGCACGAAATGGACCACCTGGAAGGCAAACTGTTCGTCGATTATCTCTCCAGCCTGAAACGCGAGCGCATCCGGAAAAAGCTGGAAAAACTGCGCCGCCAGACGCTGTAAGCCATAAAAACAAACCTGACGCAGAGACGCGGAGGCGCAGAGCCACATTGTTGCAGGAGCGGCACACCGCTCGACCCGGCAGCGAACCCCTTCCGGACTGTACAATCCTCTGCGTCTCAACGCCTCTGCGGCGAGGATTTTCCATGTCACCCTTGAAGATTGTCTTTGCCGGCACGCCCGAATTCGCCGCCGTGGCCTTGCAGGCCCTGCTGGCCTCGCGCCACAAGGTCATCGCCACCTATACCCAGCCCGATCGCCCGGCCGGGCGCGGCCGCAAGCTCACGCCCGGCCCGGTCAAGGCCCTTGCCCTGGAGCACGGCGTGCCGGTATTCCAGCCGCTGTCCCTCAAGGATGCCGCGGCACAACAGGAACTGGCGGCACTCGACGCCGACGTGATGGTCGTCGCCGCCTATGGCCTGCTGCTGCCCAGGGCGGTGCTGGAGATACCGCGTCACGGCTGCATCAACATCCATGCCTCGCTGCTGCCGCGCTGGCGCGGCGCCGCGCCCATCCAGCGCGCCATCCTGGCCGGCGACAGCGAAACCGGCATCACCATCATGCAAATGGACGTGGGCCTGGATACCGGCGCCATGCTGCACAAGGTCAGCACGCCGATCGGCGACACCGATACCGCCGCTACGCTGCACGACCGCCTCGCCGCCCTTGGCGCCGAGGCAATCCTCACGGCCCTCGATCAGCTCCAGGCCGGTACCCTGCGCGGCGAGGCGCAGGACGACGCCCTGGCCAACTACGCCAAAAAGCTCGACAAGGCCGAGGCCGGCATGGACTGGGCGCGCAGCGCCGCCGAGCTGTCGCGCCAGGTGCGCGCCTTCAATCCCTGGCCAGTGGCCCAGGCAAAACTGGGCGACGAGGTGCTGCGTGTGTGGGAGGCAACGGCCCTGAACGATGCCGGCACCGCTGCCCCCGGCCGCGTGGTGCGTAGCGGACGGGACGGCATCGACGTGGCCACCGGCGCCGGCCTGCTGCGCCTGCTGCGGGTGCAGCTGCCTGGCGGCAAGCCCCTGGCTGCCGCGGATTTCCTCAATGCCCACACCCTGGAAGGAGTCACCCTCAACAATGGCTAAGGGGAAAAAGGACGACGCCCGCAGCGCCGCGGCCAGGGTCATCACCCTGGTGCTGGAGGAGGGGCGTTCCCTCGCCGCCGCCCTGCCTCCGGCCCTGGCCACCCTGCCCCCCGCCGAACGGGGGCTGGCGCAGGAACTGTGCTACGGCACCCTGCGCTGGGCACCGCGCCTGGAGGCCCTGGCGGACAAGTTGCTGGACAAGCCGCTGCGCGCCCGCGACCGTGACGTGCACGCCCTGCTGCTGACCGGGCTGTACCAGCTGCTCTACCTCAACGTGCCGGTCCACGCCGCCGTTTCCCTTACCGTCGACGCCACCGCGCGCCTCGGCAAGGACTGGGCGCGCGGCCTGCTCAACGGCGTGCTGCGCCGGCTGCAACGGGAACAGGAGGCACTGCTCGCCGCGGTGGACGCCGGCGACACCGCCGCCCTCGCCCACCCTGCCTGGCTACTGGGCCGCCTCGCCCAGGACTGGCCGGAACACTGGCGCGACATCGCCGCCGCCAACAACGTCCGTCCACCCATGACCCTGCGCGTGAACCGCCTGCACGGCAGCCGCGAGCAATACCTGGAGCGGCTGCAACAGGCCGGGCTCCCCGCCGCCGCTTCGTCCCACGCCCCCGATGCGCTGACCCTGGAAACACCGGTGGCAGTGGAACGGCTGCCCGGCTTCGCTGACGGCGACGTCTCGGTACAGGACGCGGCGGCGCAGCTGGCCGCCGGCCTGTTGCAGCTGGCGCCGGGACAGCGCGTGCTGGATGCCTGCGCCGCCCCCGGCGGCAAGACCGGCCACATCCTGGAAGCCTGCCCCGATGTGGAGCTGCTGGCCCTGGACAGCGATGCGGAGCGCCTGGCGCGGGTGCAGGAAAACCTGACGCGGCTGGGGCTCACGGCGGAGCTGCGTGCCGGCGACGCCGGCGACCCGAAGACCTGGTGGGACGGCCGCCCCTACGATCGCATCCTGCTCGACGCCCCCTGCTCCGGCAGCGGCGTCATCCGCCGTCATCCCGACATCAAATCGCTGCGCCGCGCCGAAGACATTGCGGCGCTCAACCTGCAGCAGGCGCGCCTGCTGCGGGCGCTGTGGCCCTTGCTGGCGCCGGGCGGTATCCTTGTCTACGCCACCTGCTCCATACTCACGGCGGAAAACGCCGGGCAGGTGACGGCATTCCTGCGCGACGAGGCGCAGGCACGCGAACTCCCCATTTCCGCCGCCTGGGGCCTGGCGGCGGCGGCGGGGCGGCAGATCCTGCCCGGCGAGAATGGAATGGATGGCTTTTATTACGCAGCTCTCGGCAAGGCATGACTCACGGCCCGCCGGCTGGCGCCGGCTGCTATGCGCGCTCGCCTTCGGGCTGTGCGCAGCGGTCGCCCATGCCGACGGTTTCGAGGTCAGCTCAGCCGCCACCCAGCTGGAAAGCGACACCTACCAGCTCAATGCCCGCATCGACTACCAATTCAGCGGTGAGGTGCTAGAAGCCCTCAACAACGGCGTCCCCCTCACCCTGCGGCTGGAGATCGAGGTGCAGCGCCTGCGGCGCTGGTGGCCCAACGAGACCGTGGTCCAGCGGGAGCTGCGCCACCAGCTCACCTACCACGCCTTTTCCGACCAGTACCTGCTGCGCGATCTGAACAGCGACAAGCTCACCATCTACCACACCCTCAACCTGGCGCTGCTGGCGCTGGGCGCCGTGGATGGATACCCGCTGCTGGATGCCGGCCGCGTCGAGCCGGACCAGGAATACCGGGTGCAGCTGCGCACCGCCCTGGACATCGAGGCCCTGCCGGCGCCGCTGCGGCCGGTGGCCTACGTCACTCCTGCCTGGCGCCTGTCCAGTGAATGGTTCACATGTTCCTTGACGCCCTGAGACGCCTCACCTCCGGACCGCGGCCGGTGGCACTGCTGTTCGTGCTGCTGCTGGCCTCGTTCTATCTGATCAGCGGCGCCACCCAGAACACCGCCCTGTTCGGCCGCCTGTACTCGCTGCTGCTGGTGGTGAACATCCTGGCCCTGCTGCTGCTGCTGGCCCTCATCGGCCGCCACCTGATCCACCTGCTGCACCAGTACCGCGAACACGCGCCCGGCTCGCGCCTGACCCTGCGCCTGGTGGTGATGTTCGTGCTGCTGGCCCTGGCGCCGGTATCGGTGGTGTATTACTTCTCGCTGCAGTTCCTCCACCGCGGCATCGACAGCTGGTTCGACCTGCGGGTGGAAAAATCCCTGGAGGACGCCCTGGAGCTGGGCCGCTCCTCCCTCGACGGCCGCCTGCGCGAACTGTTGCGCCAGACCCGCCAGGCCGCCAACGAACTGGGGCCGGTGCCGGACAGCGCCGCGGCGCTCAAGCTCAACGAGCTGCGCCAGAACAGCGAGGCGGCGGAGATGACCCTGCTCACCCTGCGCGGCCGCGCCATCGTCAGCGCCAGCATGGACCCCAGCGCCATCGTGCCGACCATGCCCAGCGAGGCGGTCTTGCAGCAGCTGCGCCAGGGCCTGGACTACGCCCGGCTGGAGCCGCTGGGCGAGGTCGGCATGCACGTGCGCGTCGCCGTCAACCTGCCGGTCCTGGAGCCCGGCGCCGAACCGCGCGTGCTGCACGCCCTGTTCCCGGTGGCGGAACGCCTCAGCCTGCTGGCCGACTCGGTGCAGGAGGCCTTTTCCCAGTACAAGGAACTGGCCTTTCTGCGCCAGCCGCTCAAGTACAGCTTCACCCTCACCCTGTCGCTGATCCTGCTGCTGTCCCTGCTCACCGCGGTGTGGGCCGCCTTCTTCTCGGCGCGGCGCCTGGTGGCACCGATCCGCGATCTGGCCGAGGGCACCCGCGCCGTGGCGGCGGGCGATTACGACAAGCGCCTGCCCCTGCCCGGCCGCGACGAGCTGGGCTTTCTGGTGCGCTCCTTCAACGAAATGACCTACAAGATCGCCCAGAGCCAGCAGGCGGCGCGCCACAGCCAGCGCCAGGCCGAGGAGCAGCGCACCTATCTGGAGGCGGTGCTGGGCCGCCTGTCCTCCGGCGTGGTCACCCTGGACGGCGACGGCGTGGTGCACACCGTCAACGCCGCCGCCGGCCAGATCCTGGGCACCGCCCTGGACGACGCCGTAGGCCGGCTCCTGCAGGAACTGCCGGGGCGCCACCCGGCCCTGGACCAGTTCGTCGAGGCCCTGCTGCCGCACCTGACCCCGGCCGAGCCGGAGTGGCGTGCCGAGCTGGTGCTGTTCGGCCAGAAGGGCCGCCAGGTGCTCATGTGCCGCGGCGCCCTGCTGCCGGGCAGTGAGCAAACCGGGCCGGCAGGCCTGTTGGGGGAACAGACGCAACCGGCCCGGCCGGACTTCACTTCGACGCAGCAGCTCCCGTCAGGCTCCACCCCCGCCACCCGACTCGCGGTGTCGCGCAGCGGCGGCCACGTCATCGTATTCGACGACATCACCACCCTGATCCAGGCCCAGCGCGACGCCGCCTGGGGCGAGGTGGCGCGGCGCCTGGCCCACGAAATCAAGAATCCGCTCACACCGATCCAGCTGTCGGCCGAACGGCTGCGCCACAAATACCTGGCCACCATGCCGGCGGAGGACGCCGAGGTGCTGGACCGTTCCACCCACACCATCGTGCAGCAGGTGGAGGCCATGAAGGAGATGGTGAAGGCCTTCTCCGACTATGCCCGCCCACCGCAGATGCGGCTGGACATGGTGGGCGTGAACCGCGTCATCAGCGAAGTGGTGGAGCTGTACCGCACCGATCACCGCCCGGTCACCTTCGATCTGCAGCTGGACCCGCGCACCCCCGCCATCCAGGCCGACGCCGGCCGCCTGCGCCAGGTGCTGCACAACCTGATCAAGAACGCCCTGGAGGCCTGCGGCCGCGACGGCGCCCATATCCGCATCACCACCCGCTGCGCCGAGGAAACCGGCTGCCGCTTCGTCGAGCTGGGGGTGTGCGACGACGGCCCCGGCATCCCCGAGGAGATGCTGGCCAACCTGTTCGAGCCCTACGTCACCAGCAAGCCCAAGGGCACCGGCCTCGGCCTGGCCATCGTCAAGAAGATCGTGGAGGAACACGGCGGCATGCTGTGGGTGGAGAACATGCCCGAAGGCGGCGCGTGCATTATCATTCGCTTGCCGGTAAAGGCTAAAGGAGAGGGGCTAGGGACTAGAAATCAGATACAAGAGTAAAGAGGAAAGATACAAGGGAAGGTGTGCGCTGCGCGCACGGCCAGTTGAATTCAAAAACAAGCATGAGCGCAGCGAATTCATTCCCTTGTATCTTGTCACTTGTATCTTGTATCTGATTTCCAGTATCTGATTTCCAGTATCTGATTTCCAGTATCTGATTTCCAGTATCTGATTTCCAACCCCTGATTCACACTGAGGAACGCAAACGATGGCGCATGGCTACATCCTGGTGGTGGACGACGAGCCGGACATCCGTTCGCTGCTGCAGGACATCCTGCGCGACGAGGGCTACGAGGTGGACACGGCGGAGAACGCCGCCGCCGCGCGCAAGGCACGCCGCACGCGCCGGCCCGACCTGGTGCTGCTCGACATCTGGATGCCCGACGTGGACGGCATCTCCCTGCTCAAGGAGTGGACCGAGGAAGGCCCGCTCACCTCGCCGGTGATCATGATGTCGGGCCACGGCACGGTGGAAACCGCCGTGGAAGCCACCCGCCTGGGCGCCTACGACTTCATCGAAAAGCCGCTGTCCCTGGCCAAGCTGCTGGTCACCGTGGAACGCGCGCTGGAGGCCTACAACCTGCACCGCGAGAACGCCGGCCTGAAGCGGCTGGCGCAGCCGGTGGGCGAACCGGTCGGCCGCAGCGCGCCGATGCAGCGGCTGCGCGAGCAGATCCGGCGCGTGGCGCAACATGACACCACCGTGCTGATCAGCGGCGAACCGGGAGCCGGCAAGGGCGTGATGGCGCGCTACCTGCACGCCACCAGTCCGCGCCGCGACGGCCCCTTCGTCGACATCGGCGTCGCCTCCCTGCTGGGCGACAACGCCGCAGTGGAACTGTTCGGCAGCGAAGAGGGCAACAAGGTGCACTACGGCCTGCTGGAACAGGCCAACGGCGGCACCCTGTTCCTCGACGACATCGCCGACATGGACAACGCCACCCAGGCGCGCCTGCTCGGCGCGCTGGAAACCCGCAGCTACCACCGCGTCGGCGGCACCGAGCCGGTCAAGGTGGACGTGCGCGTCATCGCCGCCACCCACCACGATCTGGCGCAGCGCGTGCGCGACGGCCAATTCCGCAATGACCTCTACTACCATCTCAACGTGGTGCCGCTCGCCGTGCCGCCGCTGCGCGAGCACAGCGAGGACGTCAGCGACCTCATCGCTTTCTACATCGATCACTTCGTCGGCCAGGAAAAACTGCCCTACCGCGCCTTCACCGTGGCGGCGCAGAACCGCCTGCGCAACTATCCCTGGCCCGGCAACGTGCGCGAGCTGCGCAACCTGGTGCAGCGCCTGCTCATCGTCGGCCGCGGCGGCGACATCGACGCCGGTGAGGTGGAGGCGGCGCTGGGTGCCGCGCGCAGCGCAGCACCGGCCGCCGCCGCCGACGTCGAACTGCCGCTGCGCGAGGCGCGTGAAAACTTCGAGCGCAACTATTTCATCGAACTGCTTGCCCGCCTGGACGGCAACATCAATCAGGTCGCCCAGCACTCCGGCATCGAGCGCACCCATCTGTACCGGAAACTGAAATCCTTGGGTATTGATACCAAGAGCCGAGGTTAGGGCAGATACAAGAGCAAAGAGGAAAGATACAAGGGAGTGAACTCGCTGCGCTCGTGCTGTTTTGAATCCAAATAGCTGTGCGCACAGCGCACCCCTCCCCTTGTATCTTGTCACTTGTAACTTGTATCTGCTCTTGAGCCTCAACTACAATTCGCGCCCAACGCACAGCGGACTCTCGGCCATGAAGATCATCATCCTCGGTGCCGGCCAGGTGGGTTCCTCCCTCGCCAACAACCTCGCCAGCGAAGCCAACGACATCACCGTCGTCGACACCGAACCGCAACGGCTGCAGGCATTGCAGGACCGCCTCGACCTGCGCACCGTTACCGGCGAGGCCTCCCATCCGGAGGTGTTGCTGCGCGCCGGCGCCGAAGACGCCGACATGCTGATCGCCGTCACCAACTCCGACGAGACCAATATGGTCGCCTGCCAGGTGGCCTACTCCCTGTTCCGCACCCCGACCAAGATTGCCCGCGTCCGCGCCCTCGAATACCTGGTGCACCCGCAGCTGTTCGGCCCCGAGTCCATACCCATCGACGTGCTGATCAGCCCCGAACAACTGGTCACCGACTACATCCACCGCCTGATCGAATATCCGGGCGCACTACAGGTGCTCAATTTCGCCGAGGGCAAGGTGCAGCTGGTGGCGGTCAAGGCCTATTACGGCGGCCCGCTGGTGGGACAGGAATTGCAGAAGCTGCGCCAGCACATGCCCAATATCGACACCCGCGTCGCCGCCATCTACCGCCGCAACCGTCCCATCATCCCGGAAGGCACCACCGTCATCGAGGCCGACGACGAGGTATTCTTCATCGCCGCCAAGAAGGACATCCGCGCCGTGATGAGCGAGCTGCGCCGCCAGGAAAAACCGGCACGCCACGTCATCATCGCCGGCGGCGGCAACATCGGCAAACGCCTCGCCGCCGCGCTGGAAGACGACTACCAGGTCAAGCTCATCGATCACAACCCGGCGCGCGCCCGCGCCGTGTCGGAAGAGCTGTCGCGCACCATCGTATTGCAGGGCGATGCCGCCGACGCCGATCTGCTGCTGGCGGAGAACATCGAGGAAACCGATGTGTTCTGCGCCCTCACCAACGACGACGAGGCCAACATCCTGTCGTCGATGCTGGCCAAGCGCCTCGGCGCGCGCAAGGTGATGACCCTGATCAACCGCGCCGCCTACGTGGACCTGGTGGAGAGCGGCGAGATCGACGTGGCCATCTCGCCGCAGCAGGCCACCATCGGTTCGCTGCTCACCCACGTGCGCCGCGGCGACGTGGCCGCGGTGCATTCGCTGCGCCGTGGCGCAGCCGAAGCCATCGAGGCAGTTGCCCACGGTGACAAAAACTCGTCCAAGGTAGTCGGGCGCGCCGTCGAGGCCATCAAGTTGCCCCACGGCACCACCATCGGCGCCATCGTGCGCGGCAACGACGTGCTCATCGCCCACCACGACACGGTGATCGAGGCGGAGGATCACGTCATCCTGTTCGTGGTGGACAAGAAGCGCATCGCCGAAGTGGAACGCCTGTTCCAGGTCGGCGTGACCTTCCTCTAGGCCGCCGCCATGCGCCTGTCCCTGATCGCGCGCCTGCTCGGCATTTTCCTGGTCATCTTTGCCGCCACGCTGTTTCCACCCGCGGCCATCGCCTGGTTCACCAACGACGGCCAGCTCGGCAACTTCCTGCTCAGCCAGGGGCTGCTGGTGCTGCTGGGACTGACCTTCTGGCTGCCGGGCCGGGGCCAAACCGGCAACCTGCGTACCCGCGAAGCCTTCGTGGTGGTGACGCTGTTCTGGAGCGTGCTCGGCCTCACCGCCGCGCTGCCCCTGGTGCTCGGCCTGCACATCTCCATTACCGACGCTGCCTTCGAGGCGGTCTCCGCCTTCACCACCACCGGCGCTACCGTGCTGTCCGGCCTGGACAGCATGCCGCCATCGATCCTCATGTACCGCCAGCAGCTGCAATGGCTGGGCGGCGCCGGCGTGGTGGTGCTGGCCATCGCCATCCTGCCCATGCTGGGCGTCGGCGGCATGCAGCTGTTCCGCGCCGAGACGGCCGGACCCATGAAGGACGAAAAGATCACCCCGCGCATCGCGCAGACAGCAAGGGCACTGTGGGGCATCTACGTGGGTTTCACCATCGTCTGCGCCCTGGCCTACTGGGCCGCCGGCATGTCGGCCTTCGACGCCATCGCGCACAGCTTCAGTACGGTTTCCACCGGGGGCTTCTCCACCCACGATACCAGCATCGCCCACTTCGACAGCGCGGCCATCGAAGGCATCGCCATCACCTTCATGCTGCTCGGCAGCATCAGCTTCAACGTCCACTTCGTGGTGTTACGCCTGCGCCGTGCAAATCCCTATTGGCACGACACGCAAACAGCCGTGTTTCTGGCCATTGTCGCGGCCCTCATCCTCGTCATCGCGGCGACACTCTATGCAACCGGCACCTATACCGCCCCAGCCACCGCATTGCGTTACGCGGCATTCCAGGTTGTTACCGTAATTTCCTCCACCGGTTTCGGCACTGCTGATTTCTCGATCTGGCCGCTGTTCCTGCCGGTGCTGCTGATCTTCTCCAGCTTCGTCGGCGGCTGCGCCGGTTCGACCTCCGGCGGCATGAAAGTCATCCGCATCATCATCCTGGCCAAGGAAGGTTCGCGCGAACTGTGGCGCCTGATTCATCCCAGCATCATCCGCCCCATCAAGCTGGGCGGCCGCGCCCTGCCCGAGCGCGTCATCGACGCGGTGTGGGGTTTCTTCGCCCTGTACATCGCGGTGTTCGCCTTCCTGATGCTGCTGGTGATGGCCACCGGCGTCGACCAGGTCACCGCCTTCGGCGCCGTGGCCTCCGCCATCAACAACCTCGGCCCCGGCCTGGGCGAAGTGGGCACCAGCTTCGCCCCGCTCAACGACACCGCCACCTGGATCTGCACCTTCGCCATGCTGCTGGGCCGCCTGGAGATCTTCACCGTCCTGGCGCTGCTGTCGCCCATGTTCTGGCGGAAATAGAAAACTCGAAACCAAAAAGTGTCCGACGCCGATAAATGGAACCGCCGCTACCTCGACGCCCAGGTCGGGGACAGCCGCCCGTTGCAGGTGCTGAGCGACTACGCCCACCTGCTGCCGGCGCACGGCGCCGCGCTCGATCTGGCCTGCGGCCTGGGCGCCAATGCCCTGCTGCTGGCGGCGCGCGGCCTCGACACCGCGGCCTGGGACATTTCCACCGTCGCCGTGGACAAGCTCAACAGCCACGCCCGCGGCCATGACCTGCCGCTGCGCGCCGAGGTGCGCGACCTGCCGCGCCATCCGCCGGCGGAAAACCACTTCGACGTCATCGTGGTCGGCCGCTACCTGGAGCGCAGCCTCTGCCCCGCCATACAAGCCGCCCTCAAACCCGGCGGCCTGCTCTACTACCAGACCTACACCCGCAGCCAGGTCCATCCCGGCGGCCCTTCCAATCCTGCCTTCCGCCTGGCGCGCAACGAGCTGCTGTACCTGTTCGCCGAACTGGAGGTCGTCGCCTACCGCGAGGAAGACACCCTGGGCGACACCGCCCGCGGCCTGCGCGACGAAGCCTGGCTGGTGGCGCAGCGGCCGCTGGTTTGAAAACCTTCTGTCGCAGAGACGCGGAGGCGCAGAGTTATTGGGCAGCAGCATCACTGACCACTCACCCTATGGGTCAACCGACGCTCCCGACATTCGTACAGAAAATGAATCTCCGCGCCTCTGCGCCTCTGCGCCAATAGAGTTTTCTGCGCCTTGCCGCGGAACCCGTCAGGCCCCATCTCCTGTCCATGGACATCTCCATACTGGAAAAACTGCTCGCCGCCGGCCAGGACAACCTGATGCTGCGCTTCGGCCTCGGCAACGCCTGCCTGCAACAGGGCGACTACGGGAACGCCGTGGAGCACCTGCGCGCCGCCCTGCGTCACGACCCCGCCCACTCCGCCAGCCACAAGCTGCTCGGCAAGGCCCTCGCCGCCGCCGGACGCAACGACGAGGCCGTCGCCGCCTATGAGGCCGGCATACGCAGTGCGGAGGAAAAGGGGGATATCCAGGCGGCGAAGGAGATGAAGGTGTTTCTCAAGCGGCTGCAAAAACCCGCCGCACCCTGAGCGCGGTCACGGCGCCGGCGCGAGGGCCCGCCGTCCGGCGTCGGTCAGGCGGTAGTGGTAGTGCCAGGCCATGCCCGGCAGGGGCAGCGCGGCCTGGCGCTCCAGCAGGCCGCGCGCCACCAGGTCGTCGAGCATGGCGCTGCCGCAGCCCTGCCCTTCGCTGTCGGGATGCAGCGCCAGGGATTCCAGGCAGGTCCGTTCATGTTCGCTGAGTTGCATCGCTTTCCACCGATGGCCGCTGCGTTTCACTGTAGCGCATAATCCCGTGCCGCGGTGCCCTCTACCCCTCCCGTCACTCCCGCGGTTTGCGCACCAGGTGCAGCGTCATCATCACCAGCAGGCCGACACCGCCCAGCAGCACGGTCCACAGCAGTGTGCGCTTCCAGTCCGCCGCCGACTTGGGCATGGACGTGCCGGCCACGACCGGGGGCTGGGCGGCGAGCGGATATGCACTGCCCACGTGGTCCGACTGGCGGCTGTAACCCGGAACCAGCGTGGTCACCGGCAGGTCGGCCGCAACGCTGTGTTCATCGCCCAACGCCAGCAGATAGGGTGCGCTGCCGCGCGCCAGGAAGATGATTTCATTGGCCGTCAGGCCGGCGTGCAGGGTGAGGGTGTCGGCACCGAGGCCGCCGCCGCGCGCATCGACGCGGAAACGCAGCTGCCGCAACGCCCGGCCCGGCAACTCCAATTCGTTGTGCACCGTTTCACTGCCGTTCTGCGGCAGGCGGAAGAGTATCGCGCGTGCCTGCATCACCCACGGGGCACGCGGCTCATCGATGGCATGGCGTCCCGCCACTTCCAGCGGCGCCAGGGTGTTGGCCTGGGGCAGGTCCACCCGCAGACGTTGCAGCGGCAAGGCCACGGGCAGGGTCAGCAGGTAATCGCCGTTTTTGTCGCGCTGCGCCGTGAGTGACCCGGACCAGACAAACGGCGCTTCCTGCAAGGTGGTCTGCGTGCTGCGCAGTTGCACCCCGGTCAGCAGCGGCGCCTCAAGAGGCGACTCCCACAGCAGGCGCAGGTAACGGTGGCGGCGCGTGCCGAGTTCCACCTCGCGCTGATCGATCTGCTCGCCGTTGAAACTCAGCCGCGCAATCTGTCCACCGCCCAGCGGCGACCAGCTCTTCAGGTCGTTGCTGCCCTCGATGCTGAAACGCTGAAAGCCCTCGACGGCGGATTGCCAGTCAAGTATCAGGGTGCCCCGGCCGCCCTGCGCGGCGCTCAGATCGAGCAGCCAGCCGCGGCGCATCCCGACGGACGGCTGTTCCGCGCCGCCCTGCCCCACTTCCAACAGGGTACCGTCGGCGCCGATGTGCAGACGTATGGCAGGCCCCGGCGCGGCATCCTGTGCCGCACCGCGCAGCGGAAAGATGCGTACCGGCGTGCGCTCCTCGGCCTGTACCTCGCGCGCCGCGGCGCGCACCACGGCATAGGGCATGGCCACACCTGCGGCATCGAACACGCGCAGATCGCGCAGGTCCGCGTGGCGCGCGTGCATCTGCAAGTCCAGCGGCAGCGGCAGCCGGTACCACGGCCCGGCGCCTTCCAGGGTCAACGGTACCTGCACGGCGAACACACCGGCTTCGACCGCGCCCACCGGCGGCGCAAGCATCAGCGCCGCTCCCAGCAACACGCCGCACCGGCGTCCCCATAGTGCTGCAATAGTCATGACGCCACCTCCGCGGTCGCTTCGGCGCTGCGCCGCGGCGGCAACGGCGCGAAATAACCGACGATCAGCAACAGCACGCCCACGCCGATGAACGACAGGATGCGCTCCAGGCTGCCGTGCCCGCCCAGTTCCACCAGGAACAGCTTCACCACCACCACGCCGACCAGCGCCGCACCGCCGATCCACATTTCACGCCGCCCCAGGCGGTGGCCGAACACCATCAAGGCCAGCGCCAGGCTGGTCCACACCAGCGACAGCGCCGCCTGCACCAGCATCGAATCGAGCAGGGGCGCAAGGGCGAAGGGGACACCGCCCCAGTGATGGGCGGCGCGGAACACACCGGTGGTAATCGCCGCGAACAGGGAGGCGCCGATCAGCGCCTCGCGCGCCCACCCCGGCAGCGCCCACTTCAGGCCCACCGCATCGAAGCGCAGCTGCAACCACTGGTGGAGCGCGAACAACACCACCAGCATGCTCAACTCCAGCGGATTGAGCAGCGGCACATAGGGCAGCGGCTGCGCCGCGCCGTTGCTTTGCACTGCGGCCAGCCACACCCACAGCAGCAACAGGGCCGCCACCGGCAGCGCAGCGACGGCACGGTACTCCCGGCCATAGGCGGCGACCGGCCAGGGCAGGCGCCGTGCGTGCGCCATCGCCAGCAGGTAGACGCTCGGCAGCAGAGCCCAGCCCAGCCAGCGCCAGGCGTTGTATTGCTCGGACAACTCAATGAGCAGGTAACGCAGTTCGAGCGACAGCACCGCCAGAATCAGCCAGGCCCCCACCACGTGCGCCACGCTGCGCCCCCGTGCCGGCAGCAGCGCTTCGAGCCGGCGCAGGGCGAACAGATGGGCGGCGAAGAGGGCCGGCCACGCGAGATAGCCCAGGTGGGCCGCCGGATGGTAGTAACTCGACCAGGCCGCGAGCAGCAGCAGCACGCCAATGGGCGCGAGCGTCAGACACATGGCCGCCAGGGCGTGCCATTGCAGGCGGCGCGCGAGCAGCGTCCACAGGCCGACCGACACCGCGGCGGCCAGCGCCTCGGCGTGGGCCTGCATCCCGGAGGGAACGAAGCGCTCGATTTCACTCCAGGCCGCCAGGGCCCACCACACGCCGCCCCACCACAGCGACAGCGTCGACAGCAGCGCCATGCCGGCGGCGCCGAGGGCGAAACCATCTTCGCGCTCCGCCGCGCGGCGCAGGCGCCACGCGCCGGCGAAGGCGGCCAGGGCGATGATCGCTGGCGTCCAGAAGCCGCTGTGCGCCAGGGGGACCAGGTCGGCGTCGAAGCCGTAAAGCCGGCCAAAGCCGCTGTGGTGAAAGAAGGCGTAGCCGCCCGCCAGCTGCAACAACAGGCCGAAGTAGAACCCGGCGCGCTGGCGCAGCTGCAAGGCCAGCCAGACGATGAGCAGGCCGGTACCGCCCCACACGCCGCTGGCGGTGTGCCAGGGCAGCACGAACAGCACGGCGATGTTGATGAGCAGCAGGCCTGCCAGCAGCAGCACCGAGGCGCCGTGGGTGAGCGCCGTGTTGCCGCGTATCCACGGGTCGCGCACCGCCAGGGCCATGCCCGCGATGAGCGCGAAGCCGATCATTGCGGCGAACGCCATGCCGCGCCAGCCGGCATCCAGTACCACGCCGGCCGCATCGGCAGGCTGGATGTGCAGCAGGAACAGCGCGCCGCCCAGCAGCTGGATGGCGACCGCGCCGGCAAGATAACTCAGCGAGCGCACGCGCAGGCCGGCATACAGCGTTGCCAGGCCGGCGATGGCCCAGCTCGCCGCCGTGCCGTCGCTGGCGAAGAACAGCGGCGGCAGCAGGTACAGGAAGGCCAGGCCGCCCAGGGCCAGGGCCGGTGCCGCCGGCCGTTCGAAAATTTCATCCGTGCTGCGCCGCAGCTGGCGGTGGCTGAACAGCAGCGCCGCACCGACCAGCAGCGCACCGAGCCACGGCCCGTCCAGCAGGGTAGCGGCGCCGCGGCCCAGGGTGCCGAGATAGCTGAACGCCGCACCGGCCTGCAACAGCAGGGCGAACGCACGCGCCAGGTCACGCCGCTGGCGCAGGCCCAGCCAGTAAATGCCGGCGCCCTCCACCGCCCAGGCTGCGGCGGTCCATTGCGCGTCCAGGGCCAGGGGGATGGCCAGGGTGCCGAAGATGACGCCCAGGGCCAGGTAGATCTCGAACAGCAGCAGTCCGCGCTCGCCGACGCGCTGCTGCATCGCCTTGGCCAGCAGCAGGTAGAACAGGCCGAGGGCCAGGGCGCTGAAGGCGGCGCCGAATTCCATGTGCGCCACCAGCGCATATTGCAGGCCGAAGCCGACGATGGGAGGGCCGAACAGGATGGTGCCGTGCACATAGTCCGCCTGGCGCGCGGCCCAGTGCAGCAATTCCCGGCGCCCGGCGCCATCCGGCCCCAGCGCGGCCTCCGCCAGCTTGCGCCGCGCAAACAACAGGCCGATGGCCACGTAGAGCAGGAAAAAGGCCACCAGGAAGGCCTCGCTGACGGCGTACTGCGCGGGCGTATAAAAGCGCACGCCCCAGGTCAGGCCGAGGGCGAAGGTGCCGATGAAGCCTGCCAGGTTGAGCGACCGCCAGGCCTTGTTCCAGGCGATGCCAAACAGGCCGAGGTTGAGCAGCAGCAGGTAGGAGAACAGCGGCAGGCTGTCTTCGACCGTGGTAAGCAGGGGCGTCGCCAGGCCGCCGAGAGTGGCCACCATGGCCAGCGCCCGCGTATCCTGAACCACCGCCAGGGTCGCGGAACACACGGTGACCACCACCAGCAGGGCAAAGGCCGCCGGCGGCGACAACAGGGGATGCAGGTACATGGCGGCGAATACCGTCAGGTACAGCACCGCGATACCGGTGCCTTGCAGGATCAGGCCGTAGGACCCCTGGCGCGTGCGCAGGCGCCAGCCGAGCGCCAGCAGCACCAGGGCACTGAAGGCCACACCGACGTAGCGCATCTCCACCGACACGCTCACCCGCTCGGCGGCGTACTTCAGCAGGAAGGCCAGGCCGAGGAACAGCAGCACCACGCCGACGCGCAGTACCGGGTTGCCGCCCAGCAGCCAGTCGCGCGCGGCGGAAAAGACGCGATCGAACAGACCGGGGGTTCGCGGCGGCGGCGGCTGAAACTTTGGCCGCACCGCCAGCTCCGGAGCGACCATGGGAGGCACGGTCGGCTCCTCCTCGACGGGCACCACCTCCGGCGCCTCGTCCTCGATAAGGGCTTCGTCTTCGACCGCCGCCTCCATCACCGGCTGTTCGCGCATCCCGGCCACCGGCGCCGTGTCCGCCGCCAGGGGCGCGGCCGGTGCGGCGTTCTCTTCCTGCCCCTGGCGCCCCCGCTCCAGGGCCACCAGGCGTTCGACGATGGCGTTGGTACCCACATCGAAACGGCGCTGGAAATCGGCGAGCTTGGCGCTGAGCTCGTCCACCTTCCGGCCCAGCCGGTTACGTGCGATGAACAGTCCCACCGTGAAGGCCAGGGCCGCGCCGAACAGCGCCCCTTCGAGGGACTCGCTGGCCGCGCCCCCCACGAACAAACCGACCAGCAGCAGTATCCACTCCATTGTGTTCCCTTTTCTTTTTCGCACGTCCTCATGCAACATTTGCCGCTGGATCAAACCGGCGGCACCAATTCCCGCACAAAAACGGGCGCATTATATCGCGCCGCACTCGACAGTTACCGGGCCGCGACGACGCCGGTGTATAGTATTTTTCGCCCTCAACCCGCTACTGCCATGCTGCTGCATTTCGATCCCGCCCAGACCCTGCTCGTCGCCCTGCTGTTCGTGTGGACCGGCTTCGTGCGCTCGGGACTGGGCTTCGGCGGTGCGGCGCTGGGCCTGCCCCTGCTGCTGTTCGTCGACGGCCAGCCGCTGCTGTGGCTGCCCATCATCGGCGTGCACCTGCTGTTCTTCTCCGGCCTGACCCTGGGCACGCGCCTGCACAACGTCGACTGGCACTATCTGCGCCGCTCCTCGCTGTTCATCATTCCCGCCGCCATCGTCGGCGTGCTGGGCCTGGTCAAGCTGCCCACCTACTGGCTCAACCTGTTCATCTATTCCATCAGCCTGTTTTACGGCTTCATGTGGCTGACGGGGCGGGCCATCCAGAGCAATCACGCGGCGGTGGATCGCGCCCTGCTGCTCCTCGGCGGCTACATTGCCGGCACCTCGCTCACCGGTGCGCCGCTGATGGTGGCGGTCTACATGCGCAACGTCGCCAGGGCGCAACTGCGCGACACGCTGTTCATGCTGTGGTTCACCCTGGTGAGCATCAAGATGGCGACCTTCGTCGCCCTCGGCGTCGAGCTGCATTTTCTCGCCGCCCTGGCGCTGATCCCCGTCGCCGCCGTCGGCCATTGGCTGGGCCTCAAGGCCCATGGCGTCATCCTGGCCAACGATGCGCGCTTCAAGCGCGTGGTCGGCGCCGGACTGGCGCTGGTCAGCGCCCTGGGTTTGTGGAATCTGGGCTGAGGGATCAGCGCCGCAGGATCGCCAGCCAGCGCCACAGGTTCAGCACGCTGAACAGCGAGGCGGCCACATAGGTGAAGGCGCAGGCGGTGAGGATCTGCCGCGCCGGATGCAGATCCGCGCGCGGCAGGTAGCCGCCGGCCAGCAGGGGCAGGGCGCGGCGGTAACTGGCGTCCAGCTCCACCGGCAGGGTAACCAGATGGACCAGGATGGCGCCGCCGAAACTGGCCAGGCCGGCCAGGAACACCACCAGGCCGGCGGACGGCGCGCGCGTCGCCAGGGTCAGTACCGGCAGCAGCAGCATCAGCGCCGCGCCCGCTTTCTCCGCGCCCTGGGCGACGCGCACCAGGCGCGTGCGCCAGGCCAGGGGCGCGTAGCCGGTATGATCCTGCAGGGCATGTCCCACCTCGTGCGCGGCCACCGTCACCGCGGTGAGCGAGCGGCCGCCGAAATTCTCCGCCGACAGGCGCACCGTCTTGTCCGCAGGGTCGTAGTGATCGCCCTGCGCCGTGGTCTCCACCTGCACGTGGTGCAGGCCGTGCCGGTCCAGCAGGTGCCGCGCCAGCTCGCCGCCGCTGCCGGGATAGTCGTCACGCGCGCCGCCGTAGCGGCGCAGCACCGCCCTGGCCCACAGCGCAGGGAGCAGGGTCAGGGCGAGGAACAGGACGGCGATGACGGCGGGGAGCATGGTTCAAGGTTCAAGGTTCAAGGTTCAAGGTTCAAGGTTCAAGGTTCAAGGTTCAAGGTTCAAGGTTCAAGGTTCAAGGTTCGACACGAGTGTGCCCGGGATTCTTTCAACTTTGAACCTTGAACTTGTTTTGTCATCCCCTCCTGCAACGGGGATAATCACGCCTCCATCGTCAGCGAACCCTATTCATGTCCGAAGAATCGATACGCACCAGCGGCCCGCTGCATACCCTCCGGCGCGACGACACCACCTACACCCTGCTAGGCACCGCCCACGTCTCGCGCGCCAGCGCCGATGACGTGGCGGCCCTGCTGGAACACGGCGATTACGATGCGGTGGCGGTGGAGCTGTGCCCGGCGCGGCACCAGGCCCTGGTCAATCCCGACGTGTGGGGCCAGACCGATCTGTACCAGGTGTTCCGCCAGGGCCGCACCACCATGATGGCGGCGAGCCTGGCGCTGGGCGCCTATCAGCAACGTCTCGCCGAGCAGTTCGACGTACGCCCCGGCGCCGAGATGCAGGCGGCGCTGGAAGGTGCGCTGGCACGCGGCCTGCCGGTGCTGCTCATCGATCGCGACCTCGGCACTACCCTGCGCCGCGTCTACCGCAACGTGCCCTGGTGGCAGCGCCTCGGCATCGTCGGCGGCCTGCTCGGCAGCGTGCTGTCGCGGGAGCAGGTGAGCGAGCAGGAGATCGAGCGCCTCAAGGAAGGCGACATCCTGGAAACCACCTTTGCCGAATTCGCCGACCGCAACACCGTGCTGTATCAGCCGCTCATCGCCGAGCGCGACGAATACATGGCGGCGCGGCTGTGCGAGGAGGCGCGGGACGGCGGCCACCGCAACATCCTCGCCGTCATCGGCGCCGGCCATCTCAAGGGCATTGCCGCGCATCTGGAAAACGGCGGCACCTGCGCCGATCCCAAGGCGGTGGTGCAGCGGCTGGAACAACGCCCGCAGCCGGCGCGCTGGCCAAAGCTCATCCCCTGGCTGATCGTCGCCGTGATCCTCGCCGGCTTCGTCATCGGCTTCAGCCGCAGCCCGGAACTGGGCTGGGCCATGGTGTGGGACTGGCTGCTCATCAACGGTGTGCTGTCCGCGCTCGGCGCGCTCATCGCCGCCGGCCATCCCGTCACCGTGCTCACCGCCTTTCTCGCCGCGCCGTGGACCTCGCTCAATCCGATGATCGGCGCCGGCATGGTGGCCGGCGCGGTGGAACTGTATTTCCGCAAGCCGCGCGTCGCCGACTTCAACAACCTGCGCCACGACGTCACCCACTGGCGCGGCTGGTGGAAGAACCGCGTCTCGCGCACCCTGCTGGTGTTTTTCCTCGCCAGCTTCGGCTCCGCCATCGGCACCTACGTCGCCGGCTTCCTGATCTACGACCGCGTCATCGGCGCGTAGCACACCCGCATCCCACTATTCCCGTAGGCCCGATAAAGCGCAGCGGTATCGGGCAAGGCGTGCCGGACACCGTTGTCGCTCTGTCCGGCCTACGTCCGACCCACGGCGCGCCGGCGGGGACGTGCTACCTTTTCCGGAACAACGCCAACGAGGGGAGGGATGCCGCAATGCTCATGTTCGTCATCGGCCTGCTGCTGTTTTTCGCCGCGCACTCGGTGTCCATCATCGACGAGGGCTGGCGCAACCGCATGGCCGCCCGCCTGGGCGAACCGGCGTGGCAGGGCGTTTACTCGCTGATCTCGCTGGCGGGGCTGGCCTTGATAATCTGGGGCTACGCCATGGCGCGGCAGGTGGCGCCGCCGCTGTACGCACCGCCGCTGTGGACGCGCCATGTGGCGCTGCTGGTGATGCTGCCGGTCTTTCCGCTGCTCATCGCCACCTACTTTCCCGGCCGCATCCAGCACGCCGCGGGCCATCCCATGCTGCTCGCCACCATGCTGTGGGCCGTCGCCCACCTGCTCGCCAACGGCAACCTGGCCGATGTGCTGCTGTTCGGCAGCTTTCTCACCTGGGCCGCCGTGGATCGCCTGTCGCTGATCCGGCGCATGCCGCGGCCGCAACCCATGCTTCCCGCCTGGAAGCTCAACGACCTCATCGCCGTCGGCGGCGGCCTGGGGCTCTACCTCGCCTTTCTGTTCGGCCTGCACCAGTGGCTGATCGGCGTACCGGTGCTGCCTTAGAAACCAGATACAAGAGCAAAGTGGCAAGATACAAGAGGACGAGTGCGAGCGCAGCGAGTTCCTGCCCTTGTATCTTTCCTCTTGTATCTTTTCTCTGAGTATTAGCGGCCGCTGCGCAGGTGGTGCCACAAAACGCGCAGCCCCACCGGGACGATAGCCAGCACCAGCAGCAACAACAGTAGGGGCGACAGGGTCAGCAGCAGCAGTCCCTGCGCCGCCTTCATCGTGCGCGCGAGATGGGGCGCACCGCCCAGCGCCTGCTGCAACAGCATGACCGCAGCCAGGATCAGAAACGCATCGACGATGATCGCGCCCAGAGCAAAGGGAATGCGGCAGGCCAGCCCGCTGTAATCGCCGTCCGCCGCAAACCAGAAAAACGTCGTCGTCCCAGCGCACACCCGCTCGCCGGCGCCGAAGGCGATCCAGTTGCCCATGGCGGCGAGCCCGGCCAGCACCAGCACGGCGAACACGGTCTTCAACATCGGCAGCGCGTCGCCCGCCAACACGGCCATGCCCGCGGCGATGAACACGCCGCCGGCGGCCAGGCCGAGCCAGGGCGGGCCGTTGATGTCGGCGGCGCGCAACGGCCCGATGTCGAAGGCCGCCAGGGCGGGAAACAGGCCCGCCGCCACAAACAGCAGTCCGATGATCCAGCGGCCGACGGGAGACAACGGGTCTTTAGCGGCCATGACGCCAGCCGGTCTGTTCGGCGGCGATGACGATGCGGGCGCAGGCCTCGGCATCGGAGTCCGCCTGATGGTGGCGCAGCTCGATGCCGAGATAGCGGCACACGTCGGGCAGCTTGGTGGGGCGGATGTCCCACTGCGCCCGCGCCAGCCGCACGGTGCAGACGAAGGGCTGTTCCGGCGGCGGCAGGCCGTAGGCGGCGCAGCAGGCGTTGAGCACGCCCTTGTCGAAGGGTGCGTTGTGCGCGGCGAGAAACTCCACCTCCGCCAGCACAGGGGCCATGGCGGCCCACACCGCGTCGAACTGCGGCGCATCCTTCACGTCGTTCCAGCTGAGGCCGTGTATGTGGGTAAAGGAAAACTGCCGCGCGGGCGGACGGATCAGCTCGTACCGCTGCTGCACGATGCGGCCGTCCTCCACCACCGTCACGCCCACGGCGCAGGCGCTGTCGCCGCGGTAGCTGGCGGTTTCGAAGTCGATGGCGGCGAAGCGGCTCATGGCTCAATCCACCACGGTCCGGCGCAGCGCCTTATCACGCCCGCGCTGCTTTTTTTCGTCGACGCGCCGCTGCTGCGAGCCGCGTGTCGGCCGGGTGGGGCGGCGTTTCTTCTGCACCGCACCCGCTTCGCGGATCAGCGCGGCCAACCGCGCCAATGCCGCCTCACGATTCTTTTCCAGGCTGCGATGCTCCTGCGACTTGATCACCACCACGCCGTCGGCGGTGATGCGCTGATCGGACAGCGCCAGCAGGCGTTCCTTGTAGAAGTCCGGCAGCGACGAGGCGCGGATGTCGAAGCGCAGGTGCACCGCGTTGGATACCTTGTTGATGTTCTGGCCGCCCGCGCCCTGCGCACGGATCGCGTTGAGTTCGATCTCGTGCGCGGGAATGATCACGTTGCGCGAGATGATCAGCACGCTACTCCCCGCCCATCCAGCGCTGCGGCTCGATCAGCACCGTCGTCTCCGCGTTGCCCAACCACACCTGGCCTTCCTGCACCGTGCATTGCAGCTGCATGGAGCGGCTCACCAGTCCGGTCAGAGCCCGTGTCGCCTCCTGCGGCAGGTTGAATACCTGCAGATTGTCGAAGCGGCGCAGCTCCGGCGCCGTGCGTTCCCACCACTGCTCCGCGGTGCGTCCGCCGTAGGCGTACAACACCACCCGGCGTGCCCGGTTGCAGGCCTTGCGCAGGCGCCGTTCATCCGGCATGCCCACTTCGATCCACAGCAGGATTTCGTCGCTCAGGCTGCGCTCCCACAGCTGCGGCTCGTCGTCGGCGCACACACCCTTGGTGAATTGCAGGTCGTCGCTCGCGTTGAGCGCAAAGGCCAGCAGCCGCACCATCATGCGCTCGTCGGTCTCCGACGGATGGCGCGCAAGGGTCAGACTGTAATCGGCGTAATGGCCGCGATCCATGTCGGCGATTTGCAGCTCGGTCTTGAAGATGGTGGCGGTGAGGGCCATGTCAGGATACTTGCAGTCGAATTGATCACGGCGCTGCCGGCAGGCAGCGCACCCGGAAACCTGCCGCACAGCGTACCACGCCGGAACGGGGCGCGACGGCAGTTCCTGGTCCACACTGAAAGCAAGGCACACCCCCCGGGGAGCACGCACCATGCACGACCCGCAGGACCTGTCGGTCCGCCGCTGGCTCGCCGCCGGCTGGCGCGACTACCGCGCCACCGCCGCCATCAGCAGCGGCTTCAGCCTGATCTTCGTGCTCGTCGGCACCGCTGTCGCATGGGCGCTGCTGCGCCTCGATCTGGGGCTGCTGCTGTTGCCGCTGTTCGGCGGCTTCGTGATCGTCGCCCCCATCCTGGTCACCGGCTACCAGCGCGCCGCGCGCCTGCTGCGCCGGGGCGTTGCGCCGCGCTTTCGTGATCTGCTGCTCGGCATCACCGAGGGCACGCCCGGGATCTGGTTTCTGACCTTTCTCCTCGGCCTGGGCTACCTCATCTGGATCACCGACGCCCTGATCATCTACGGCATCTATTTCGGCCAGCGCACCGTCCCCCTCGACGTGACGCTGTTCGACGATGCGGCGCTGCACCGGCCCCTGCTCTCCTATCTGCTCTACGGCGGCCTGCTCGGCCTGGGCATGGCCGCCATGGGCTTTGCCGTGGCGGCATTCTCCATTCCCCTGATCCTGCACCGCCGCCTCGGCTTCGTCGCCGCCGTGTCGCGCAGCGTGGCCGCCGTATTCCGCCATCCGCTGCTGATGCTGCGCTGGGCTCTGACCCTTGCCGCTGCCACCCTGCTCACCCTCGTGTTCGCGCTGCCGCTGCTGCTGTTGGTGCTGCCGGTGCTGGCCTATGCCAGTTACGCGGCCTACACGGCCCTGTTTCCCGACGACGCCGCGTAGGCGCACGGCCGCCCGCTGGTGCACAATAGCCGGCGATGGCCGACCAACAGGAAATCGTGATCTGCGGACTCGACGGCGTGCTCGCCCTCATCGAGCACCGCCTGCACCACCTCTACAACGAGGAGGGGGTGAAACACTGGGACCGCTTTCTCGAAGCCTGCGGCGACGACATGCCCAACCTGCCCCTCATCGATCGCCTCAACCAGGCGCGCGCCGAGGGCATCCCGGTGATCCTCCTCACCGGCCGCAGCGCCGCGGTGCGTGAGCAGACCCTGGCCTGGCTGCGGCAATGGCAGATCGGCTACGACGGCCTGTGGATGCGCCCGGCCAACGACTTCAAGCCCGCCGCCGAATTCAAGGCCGCGGTGCTGGCGCAGCAGTTTCCCCACGTCGCCATCCGCCGCATCTACGAATCGGACACCCATCTCGATTTCGCCCACTGGTGCACCGAGCAGAACATCCCCTGCACCGTCATCGGCCACAACCAGGGCAACGGCGAAACCCGCGAACTGTTCGAGCTGCACATCGTCCGCCACGCCTGCGGCCACACCGTGCTCTATCCCTTTTACGGCGACGACGACTTCACCTGGCCCGACCGCGTGCAGCAACTGGGCGAGGGCAGCTGCCGTCTGTGCCAGGTGGAGGAACAGCGCAAGGAACAAAGGCAGAAAAGCGAACAGGCGCGCCACCAGGCGCAGCAGCGCGGCCTGCCGCCGCTGGAGGGTTCCGACAAACAGGTGGCCTGGGCCGAGACCGTGCGCCTCAACGCCTTCGGCGCCGTCGACAAGGTGCTCAAATGGATGGAACAGGTGGGAGCGCAGGCGGAAGAGGAAGACCCGGATCACTGGCACACCATGCAGCAGGGCGTGCGCAAATCCATCGAATACCTGGAAAACCAGATCGACGCCAAGTGGTGGATCGATCACCGCCACGGCATGTACAACAATCTCGACGGCGGCCGCGCCCTGCTGTCGTCCATTGCGCAGGAGCTGGGGTATTACTGACCCGCACTGAGCGCGATAAATGTAGGGTGCGCACCGCGCACCGCTGCACTGAATCTGCAACTCCCCTGCCACCACACTCCTGCACCGATTGATACGGCTTTTGGTGCGCAATGCGCACCCTACCGCCGGGCCGCTTGCCACACGCTACAGGAAATGCCGCAGATAGATGTACACATTGGCCAGCGCCACGCTGGCGATCATCACCGGCATGCCGATGAGCAGGAAGCGAACGAAGCTGATGGGCGTGCCGGCGCGTTCCGACAGACCCGCCACCATCACGTTGGCGGCGGCGCCGATCAGCGTGCCGTTGCCACCGAGACAGGCACCCAGTGCCAGCGACCACCACACCGGCTCCGCCGCCGCCGCGCCGCCCAGGCCCGGCACCATGGTTTCCACCAGCGGGATCATGGTGGCGACGAAGGGAATATTGTCGATGGCTGACGACACCGCGGCGGACAGCCACAGGGTGGTGAAGGCAGTGACCATGGGATCGCCGCCGGTCAGGCCCATCAGCCCGGCGGCCAGCCGTTCCAGCAGACCGGTCGCCTGCACCCCCTGCACGATCACGAACAGACCGATGAAGAAGAACAGGGCGCTCCATTCCACCTCCTGCAAGGCCTCGCGCACCTGTTCCGCCTTGCCGCGCTCATCCTGGCCGATGCCCGTGAGCAGCAACAGCAGCGCGGCGCCGGCCATGGCGGTCGTGCCCGGCGCAACGCCGACGTGCTCGCCCAGGACGAACCCCAGGATCACCAGCCCGAGCACCGCCAGCGACTGCCGCAGCAGGCGCACATCGCGGATGCTGCCGCGCTCGTCGAAACGCATGACGCGCGCCTTCAGGTCGGCGGTGGTTTGCAGTGAAGCGCCCCAGACGCCGTAAAACAGCGCCAGCACCAACAGCAGGATCAGCAGTGCGATCGGTCCCAGCTGCAACAGGAAGTCGTTGAAGCTCAGGCCGGTGGCGGAACCGATGAGAATGTTGGGCGGGTCGCCGATGAGGGTCGCGGTGCCGCCGATGTTGGCCGCCAGGATCTGGCTGAACAGATAGGGATAGGGCGAAACCTTCAGCTTGTCGGAGATGAGCAGCGCCACCGGCACCACCAGCAGCACGGTGGTCAGGTTGTCGAGCAGGGCCGAGAACACTGCCGTCACCAGCGCCAGGATGATCAGGATGCCGATGGGCTCCGCCCGTGCCCGCTTCGCCGCCCAGATGGCGATGTACTCGAATACGCCGGTGCGTCGCGTCACGGCGATGATCACCATCATCCCCGCCAGCAGGGCCAGGGTGTTGAAGTCGATACCGGCTATGGCCTGGTCCTGGCTGAGGATGCCGGTGACCACCATCGCTGCCGCGCCCAGCAGGGCCGCCACGGTGCGGTGCACCCGTTCGCTGAGCAGCACCACGTAGGCGCCGATGAAGATCGCCGTGGACAACCACAGGGGATCGAGGCCGAACAGCACGGCCTGCGCGTCGCCGCCGTGCGTCATGCGCCCGTCCCTTCGGCCTGGCCGTCGTTTTCCAGCCGTTCGCTCCAGGAAGGTTCGCCGCGCAGCAGCGCGAGGATGGTGAAGAAGGAAATGGCACCCAGCAACCTGCCGCTGTCCGGGTCCACCACCGGCACCACGAACTGGGTGCCGGCAAGAATGGTTTGCGCCTCAATCAATGGCGTGTCCGGATGGACCACCTCGGCACGCGGGTCCATCACCTCGCCGATGGGACGCTGCTCCAGCCCGTCCAGGCGCTCGCGCAACTCCTCCTGCGACTCGCGCAGATAGCCCATGCGGTCCAGGCCGCGCACCATGGTCAGGTGCTTGGGCAGCAGTGCACGCATCAGGCGCTCGCCGGAGAGAAAACCGACGAAGCGTTCCTGCCGGTCCACCACCGGCACCAGGCCCATGTGCCGGGTCAGCACGAAATCGATAGCCCTGGCCACCGGGTCGTCCACGTACAGCGGTGTGGTGGTGGGGCGCATCACTTCACGACAGGTCAGCATGGTCTCTCCCCAGCAATCTGGACTGTCGGCGTGCAAACGTCGCCCGCCGGAGACCCGATGATGGCGTAGGCGGCAGGCTTGTGCAAAACAATTGCGCGGGCTGGATTGCCGGCCGGCGTCAGCCGCTGACGGCGGATTCGCTCACCCCGGCCGAGGCAAGAAAATCGCGCAAATGGCGGATTTCGCTCTTGTCGCAGGTGCCGCTGTGGTGGGGCCGGTGCAGGGTGCCTTCGACGCCGTTCAGCACCACACGCACGCGCGCGCCGTGACCCGGTTCGACGGTGGCGCCGAGGTGATGCAGCAGCGATTCGACCTCGCGCCAGTGAATATTCCCCCCGGCCGGACCGTGCATGATGGAGTGCAGCAATTGCTCATATTTGTGGCCCATGATGAGACTCCGAGTCGGCAAGAAACCTTATCCGGTTAAGGTTAGTTGACGCCCCGGGAGCTCACCACCGCGCTCGTGGGTCGGGCTTCAGCCCGACGACCCGAACCAGAAGGAGAGGTCTTTGCGCAGGAATTCGTCATGACGCATGTAGTGCGTGCCGTCACAGGAAAAGGTGAGGCTGATCATGCCGTTGAAGATGTTGATCGACGACAGGCGCAGGTAGATGTTTTCGTCGGCCATGCGCAGGGCGCGCAGGATGTCGAGGATGGGCGCGATGTCCGATTCGGGGATCACCGCGTTGGCCGGATAGGGCTGCGCCGGATACACCAGGCAGATGTCCGGATCGCTCAGGGCCTCCTGGTCGAGGATGCGGTAACGGTAGGGATCGTCCACCGTCCAGATGGTCGCCTGACTGCTGGAGAAATGGATCTGGCACTGGAACACCCCGCGCTGCGTCAGCAGCTCCTCCAGGATCGACAGCGACTGATCCAGCATCCGGTCCATCGGACTTTCCACCCGGCTCTGCTGGAACACCGAACCGCGTATCGACGGGTCGCCCTTGATCTGGCGCCACTCGCCCGGCTCGTCGTACAGCGCCGAGGTCACCGGCAGATCGCGCAAATCGAAATCGGCGCCGAGATAGCCCAGCACCTGGGTGCCGTCGCGCACGATCTGCAACGCCGTCAGCGAAGGCCGGTGCTTTTTCAGGGCGATGTAGGCGTCGGACAGCAGAAAGCCCCACGACGGCACGGCTTCCTTCATGTACGGCCGCTGCGAACGATCGCGCCCGTAGTGATCGGGCTCCAGCCCACCGGTCGTCACGTTGTCGCAGATCTGCACGCCGTCGGTACCGAGGCAATAGAGATTGGCGCAGTGGGGGATTTCCGCAAAGTGTTCGATCAACACGTCGTCCAGCAGGGCGCGATCACCCCATGCGGCGACACAACGTTCCGCCAGCCGCGCCAGCGGCTCGTGCAGCAAACGCCCGAGCTGTTCGCGTTGCAGATAAATGCTTTCCTTCCACGCCGATTGCATTGTTCATCCAATCTGTTCTTGTCGACGCACTAAGCGTACCAGCGCCCGGCAGGCGTGCAAGTTATCGTTGTGCTGCGCTTCATAAAGCGCGCCGCCGGTCACACATCCAAAGGCTCACGCACCACACACGCAACTGTTTTGGTGCGCCTGCACAAAGACTGTGCCTTACTCGCGCCGCGCATTGCCGGGCGGCAGTTCGCGCACGCGCCAGTACACCGGAAAGCGCGGCTTGCGGCGCGCGGTCCAGCCTTGGTGCCGGAAGGTAATCACGCTGCCTATGGGCGGCGGGTTGCGCCGCTCATGATCACTAAGCCCGCTACCTACCGCAAACCTTGTGCCATTGGGCAACGCCACCTGCAGCGAACCGACCACGCCGGCGTATTTTCCCGTGCCGGGGTTGTAGCCGAGCACCGTCGCCTCGGTGTCGTCGAAGGATTTGACCTTGCGCAGCAACTCGCTGCGCCCGGCGACGTAGGGCGAGGCCGGTGCCCGCAGCATCACCCCTTCGCCGCCGCGGCGCTCCACCGCGTGCAGATAGGCGCGCAGCTGCGCCTCGTCCGCGCAGCGCGTCTGCGCCACGGCATGGATCAAATTCGAGGGATGCTCACGCAGCCAGGCATCGACCGCCGCCATGCGCGTCTCGAAGGGACCGTCATGCCCCGGCGCGTCGAACGCCATGTAACGGATCGCCGACCACTCCGCGCCCGGCACATCATCGCGCACCGCGGCCATGGTCGCTTCGAAGCGGCCGTGACCGGCCCACAGTTCGCCGTCGAGGGGAAAGCCGGGCAGGCCCGCCCGCAATGCATCGGGGATGGCGATGACTTCGCCCTGGCGGGTCAGCATGCGCGCCCCGTCCCAATAACCGCGCACGCCGTCGTACTTCTCGCTCATCCACCAGCCGGCGGGATCGGCGCCGGCCTCCCAGCGGGTGGCCAGCATCAGCTCCGGCGGCTCGGCCGCCGCCGCGCAGCATGATGCTGCCGACAGCAATATCACCGCAATCATCAAACCAGGCATCCTTGCCATGAGCATCTTCCCTCGGTTTCACATGTGCATGTTGTGCTGTGTTGCCAGCCAAATCTCGACATCGTGCAACAGCGTCTCGGCTGCGCGCAGACACGCAGCAGCCTCTTCCTCGCTCACGCCGTCACCTGAGTAATCGCTCAAATTGCGCTTCCTGCGCAATGCATCAAGGACAATGACATGCTCGCCCGGCAGTCCCAGCGTTACTGATAGCGTCTGAATCACTGTAGCGTGATGACCAGGCATGCTGGTCGACGGCCGGAAACCCGCCACCATGGCGGCAAGCAGGGAACACTGCATGACGGCCTTGTAGGCCACATCAAAGCGCGTTGTCGCGCTCAATTCTGCGATGCGGGCATCGCGCAGGTTGCGGCGGGCCGCCGTCAACAGCCTGGCTACTTCGTCGGGATTGGTCTGGTGGGGCTTAAGCTGATGGGTTTTCACCAAGTTTTCTAATGTCATCTTCCGTCCCTAGAATCATGAGCTTCGGTTTTTCCAGCACCTGCGCAATGAACGAATTCCTGTCGTTCATCTTCCGCGCAAACTCCTCTGGTGAAAACAGGCTGGGGTTGATTTCCCGGCCCAGCGCCTGCTGGCATGGATATACAGCGCCCACGATGAGCTCGAACGCTGCTGCACCGACCACCATGAGATCTATATCGCTCCCCGGCTGCTCCGTTGCGCTGGCCACCGAACCATAGACGAAGGCAAAACGTATGTCATCCGCATGAGGCCGCAGCGCCTCTTTCAGCACATCGACCACGCCGAAGGTTTTCACAACGAGACTGTGCAGCTCATGAAAGACGGGAGACCCGGCATTGGCCTGGTAGTGCAGTTGATTGCCTGCATGCGTTGTCACCAGCAAACCGGCAAGGGCCAGGCGATCCAGTTCCCGCCGTACGCCGCCCCGTCCCATGCCCGCCCAGCGCACAATCTCGTTGGCGTAAAAACTGCGCCCCGGATTGCCGTAGAGCAAGCCGAGCACCCGCTGCTGCGTTTTGGTGAACAGCGCCTCACCAATGGAAATCGAACTCATCGCGGCACCAAAAAGACCCAATTTGGGTACTATAGGACCCAAATTAGGTCATATCAAGCCCCGCAGCCGGCACCATGTCGGGCGCCTCTCCCTCGGCAATCGCCGCGCGGCGCTACTTCAGCAACGGGTGCCCTTCCGGCAGCTGCTTCGCGTACCACAGCGCCAGCTTGTGGCGCATGCTCTGCTGCGACACCTGGTCCTCGGGCAGCGGCTGGATGAGCTTGTCGTGCACCAGCAGGCGGTAGAGATACAGGATCTTGTCGGCGGCCGAGTCGGTCGGCTCGAACTCCACCACGCCCCGATCCTCGCCGTACTTCACCCCGGCCAGGATCGCCGCCTTCACCAGTTCCGCCTCATGCTTGAGCTTTTTCATCGCGCGTCCCCCTTCGGCCTCCCGCAAGCATGGACGGGAGCGGCCTCCCCGGCAACACGGGATTTTTACCCACCCCGTGCCGCGGGTGAATTCCCCTGCTATAAGATATCCATCCCCGTTTACCGGGCCGCCTCACCCGCACCATGACCTAAAGGGATTTTGTCATGCTCACCGATCTGCAAACCCGGGCCGCCCAGGCCATCGTCAACGTCTTCGAAACCGGCACGCCGCGGGGCGATTACGGCCGGGTCACCCTGCTGGCCGGCGACACCGGCCACCTCACCTACGGCCGCTCCCAGACCACCCTGGCCAGCGGCAACCTGTACCTGCTGATCAAGGCCTATTGCGCCGCCGCCGGGGCCGGCTACGCCGACGAGCTGGAGGGCTACCTGGCGCGCCTCGCCGATTGCGACCTGAGCCTGGATCAGAACATGCGGCTGCGCCGCCTGCTGCACGACGCCGGCGGCGACCCGGTGATGCAGACGGTACAGGACGGTTTCTTCGATCGGGTGTACTGGGCCCCCGCCGCGCAGGCGGCGGCCGCGCTTGGCATCGAGCCGGCCCTGGGCGTGGGGGTGGTCTACGACAGCTTCATCCACGGCGCATGGCCGACGCTGCGCGACCGCACCGTGGCGCGGCACGGCGACGTCGCCGCCCTGGGGGCCGCGGCCTGGGTGGAACGCTACGTCGGGGAGCGGCGCGACTGGCTGGCCAACCACCCCAACGCGCTGCTGCACAACACGGTCTACCGCATGGACGGCTTCCGCAGCCTCATGGCGGAAAATCGCTGGGACCTGGCCCTGCCCTTCACCGTGCGCGGCGTGGCCATCGACGAGTGGAGCCTCACGGCCCAGGCGGCGCCCCGGGCCGACGACGGCGCGGCGCGCCTGCTTCGCCCCGCCGCGCCCTACATGGAAGGGGACGACGTGCGCGCCCTGCAACAGGCGCTCGCCGCCGCCGGCTACGGGGTATCGGTCGACGGCGTCTACGGCCCGGGCACCGAGGCCGCGGTGCGTGCCGTGCAGGGCGCCATGGGGCTGGGCGTGGACGGCATCGTCGGCCAGGCCACGCGCGCAGCCCTGGGTTTGTAGGCGCGCCGCCGTTACGGCAGCAGGGTGCGTATCAGCGGATTGATGTGCCGCCCGGTGAGCTTTTTGTAGCCCTGGGCCGAGGGATGCATTTCGTCGCGCCAGTCGCCGTCGATGCGCCGGTAGTCGGGCGGCACGACGGCCAGGGTGCCGCGGGTGTCGGCGACGTGGAAGTTGTCCGCCTCGGCGGCCAGGCCCTGGAGCATGGCGGCCATCTCGTCGAGCAGTATCCACAGTGAAGCCTTCTGCATCTCCGGATCGAGGATGCCGCGCTCCTGGTACTTGGGCAGGATCCAGGCGCGCCTGGCCACCGGGAAGCCGAGGATGGTGGGCGGCTGATCGCGCGGCACCACGTAGTCGTAGGTCTGCACCACGATGGGCGTGGTGCGGTTGATATCGCTTTCATCGCGCAGCGTGATGTAGCGCTGGAAGTAGGTCTTCAGCTCCGCCAGTTTCGCCGCCAGCGCTACACGGTCGACATAGTCCTCCGGGTTGCCGGAGGGCGAGCCCGGATTCCTGATCGCGGCGTTGAAGATCCAGCCGACGAGATCGTTGCCGCCGCCCACCAGGAACAGCACGTCCCACTTGTAGCCCCAGCGATCGTCGTGGATCAGTTTCTTGAACAGTTCGTACTGCCTGCCCTGGCACATCTCGATCATCTGGTCGCCCATCCACGCCAGGTTCAGCACCACCGTCATCTCCTCCGGCACCTCGACGAAGCAGGCGAGATTGCCGGTGGTCGGCAAGGGATAGGAGGCCCAGGAATCGCCCTCCACCAAGATGCGTTTTTCACCGGGGAAGCCCTCGACGACCAGGGCGTCGTAGAGATTGGGCAGATCAACGGCAGAGAGATAGCGTGCGGCCATGGGTCACTCCTGTGACGGCGGGCGTCGGGGCTGGATTAATGCACCGCCAGGGGCTAACAATAAACCGGAAGCGGTGGGTTTTTACAGCGAGGTGTTGCATGGCTGACTGGCAACAGGTCTGCGCGGCGGCGTCCCTGGAAGAGGACGTCGGCAGCGAGTGCTGGGTAAAGGGCCGCCCCATCGCCCTGTTTCTCCACCGGGGCACGGTCTACGCCCTGCAGGACCGCTGCCCGCACCACGAAGGCCAGCTGTCCCGCGGCAAGGTCGTCAGCGGCGATGCGGTCTGCCCGCTGCACGGCTGGAACTTCGATCTCAAGACCGGCATCTCCCCCTACAACCCCCACGACCGGATCGACACCTATCCGGTGAAGGTGGAACAGGGCCAGGTGTGGATCGACGCCGATGCCGTGGAGGCGCTGCCCGAATCCACCTTCGACGGCTACCAGGGGCGCGTGCGCCGCTGGACCGACGACGCCCGCGGCAAGAAGGAAATCCGCAAGCTGGCGGCGGGCAAGGTGGAGATCACCGTGGCCATGGGCGCCGAGCCCGCAACGCTGTCCGGCGTGGTCGACTTCGAACACTTCCATCTCTCCGCCGCCCAGTTGGCGCGCCTGCCCAAGCTGAAGGACGAGCCGGTCTCGGTCGCCACGGTCATCGGCCGCGGCGCCGGCCGGCCCCTGCACCTCGCCCTGCCCGCCTACGTCTCGCACATGTCCTTCGGTGCCCTGTCCAACACCGCCAAGCAATCCCTGGCCCGCGGCAGCCGCCTCGGCGGCACCCTCATCGCCTCGGGCGAAGGCGGCATGCTGCCCGTCGAACGGGACGAGGCCGCGCTCTACATCCTGGAAATGGCCAGCGGCTACTTCGGCTGGAACGAAAAGACACAACAGCGCGCCGACGCCTTCGAGATCAAGATCGGCCAGTCGGCCAAGCCGGGCATGGGCGGCGAACTGCCGGGCAAAAAGGTGAGCCGCGAGATCGCCGAGGTGCGCGGCCTCGAGCCCGGCGAGGCCGCCGTCTCGCCGGCGCGCTTTCCCGACATCGACAACCTGGAACAACTGCACCGGCGCGTGCTGGAACTGCGCGCGCGTTACCCGGACAAACCCATCGGCGTGAAATTCGTCGCCAACGACATCGACGCCGATCTGGAAGCCGCGCTCAGCCTCGAACCCGACTTCATCACCCTCGACGGCTACGGCGGCGGCACCGGCGCCGCCCCCGCAGCGATCCGCGACCACTTCGGCATGCCCATCGTCATGGCCCTGCCCCGCGCCCGCCGCCGCATCGACCGCCACAACCGCGAACATCCCGAACGCCCGGTCACCCTCATCGCCACCGGCGGCATCCGCACCCCCGCCGACATTGCCAAGGCCATCGCCCTCGGCGCCGACGCCTGCGCCCTCGCCACCGCCGCCCTCTTCGCCCTCGGCTGCGAGTACTACCGTGCCTGCAACACCGACAACTGCCCCACCGGCGTCACCACCCAAAACCCCGAACTCGCCGCCCGCATCGACATCGACACCGGCGCCCAGCGCGTCGGGACGTTCTTTCAATCAACAGCCAAGGTACTGGAGATGTACCTGCGCGCCATGGGGCTGGATGACATCGGGCAGCTCGGTCACGAGCATCTGATTCCGCTGAGCGGCGAGGCGGAACGGGTTCTGCAAGGACCTCGGAATTGACCGCAACGGAATGCCGACCACGGTTACACGCTAACGCGTGTAATCCTTGGATTACGCGGAGACGCGTGTATGCCTACCCATACACTCCCATCCACGTTTCAATTGCAGGCGTGGATGCCGGTCAGCTTACAGACTCGGTCTGTTTTATCGCTTTCGCTACGTTGTGGCTTGCAAGCTGCCCACAAATCACGACGGACAACAACAGAATTACCTGATATGCCTTATCGCATTGCGCGCGTCGCTATTTGCCTTATCAGTGAGACGAATCAAAACACTTCTGATCAAGTCACGTGTCAATTCCTTTTTGCTGGCCGCAGCCTTCATGTGCAAGGCCTGCATTATCTTGCGCATCAGCAATTCAACCCAGTCACTGATATGATCGGCAAGTTCAATACCCTTGGCCAGCAGATAGGCCAGCTTATCTGCGAGCGTTACCGCACCGATAATGCTTCCCTGCAAGGCAAGAACAGCCCCCATGGAGATCTTCTTGATCACGTAGATCAAGGCCGCATCCACCCAGCGCCAGAAGGTGGCGCTGGAGCTGTCGACAGGTGATTTTGATTTGAGCCACTGCTCGATGGCTACTTCAATGGTATAGGGTTGCTCAGGCATAGCTGAAAGTTGATCCCAGGTCTTCCCTTTCACTGAGCGTGTGTATTTGATCATGGAATGGGCGGCACCGGTAGAAAGCGGCTCATTGGAGTCTAGATAATGATGTCCTGTGCTGGAATACGGTGCCTGCATAAATGGGTAGAGCGCAACCATCGGTACCGGATCGGTACGGTGGTAAACCCTGCGCATATGGACATCATTTATCGAGCTGGTGGTGCTCTTCACAAATTCCTCTGTGCCAACGCGCGGTGCGCCAAAGGTGTAAAGCTTTGCGATATGAGGGGTGTTTTTCGATACCCAGTCTGCCGCCAGAGAGGCGACGGCACCACCCAGGCTGTGACCCACGCAATGCACGTAACCTCCTGCCTTGGCCTGCGTAATAAACTGGCGAATATCCGGCAGCATGCTGTTAAAGGTGTGGTTAAAACCGATATGTACCGGCAGACCTGTTTTTGAAAGGCATATCCCGATACGGGCATCTGTTAACCAATCGGCTTTGTTGTTGGCTTCCGTTGTGCCACGAAAGATCAGAAACAGATCGTTTTTATAGTCTCCAGCACCCATCGCGCACAATCCGAAGGCATCCTTTGCTGCACGGATTACTCTGCCGCCTACCATTGCATCAAGAATAGCTTTATTTATCACTCCTTTTGCGAAAGCCTTTTTACTTACGAACTTATTCAGCGCCACAGGATCATTGCTGTTTACAGCATAAACATCGTTAGCAAGCTCTGAAGCTACACTTGGCGATAATTCTTTTGACATAATTCCTTGTCCTCTATTCCATTAGATTAATACTAGTGTTCTTCTGGCATTCCTTCCCATCGGCAGATAGTCGATATACTGGACACATCCGGCCTGACTGTTATTTCTTCATTGCTGATGTCGCAGATTAAGTCATCCAGTTTTTGTCCGTTAGACTCAGCATAAATTTCTTTCTCAAATTTGGTGCTATACCAGATATCTAATCGTTGCTCGCCCATATCTACCACGATATAGCTAGAACATGAAAACTGGGTAAGTTTCCCAAGCACCAATTGCTCCTCATGAACGGGCAAAGAAAACCTACCCTGCTCATCAGTTGTAAACTCTTGCTCCAACCTACCTTCATCCCTTCCTGTCCAGTTTAAGCTTCTGATAATTTTGGTATGCGCAAGCGGTTGGCCGTTTTGCATCAACACCCCTTCCATTGGGGAGGCGATTACATAAGTCGTTTTTGGGTTTTTACCCAGAAGTACATTAAGAAACATTTCAGACCCCTTGTCAGTTTCTGAATCAGCTGATGTATTGACGTCTTCACCACATCCAGCCAGAAAAACAATGATGATTATTACAATAAGGTGCTTCATTGATAGCATTCGTTCAGGCTAATGTTGATGTTCTTTTGGCATTCCTTCCCATCGGCAGATCGTCATTATGCTGGAAATGCCTGGCCGCACCTCGATCTTCTCATTGCTGAGATCGCAGACTAAATCATCAAGTTTACGTCCCGCTGTCTCAGCATACATATCTCCCCTAAGATTATGGTTGTACCACAAGTCAAAACGCTGACTATCTATAACCACTTCCAGAAAACTAGAACATGTAAACTGTGTCAACTTTCCCAGTGACAATTGCTCTTCATGCGCAGGCAAAAAAAACTGCCCTTGTTCGTCAGTCACAAACTCCTCATCCAACCCATCTTCGTTCCCGTTCCACCAGAGATGCCTGATGATCTGTGTGTGCGCAAGCGGTTTACCGTTTTGCATCAACACTCCATCCATCGGCGAGGCGATCACATAGGTCTTCTTTGGATTTTTACCCAAAAGCTCATCTAAAAACATTTCAGACCCCTTGTCAGCTTCTGAATTGACCGATGTATTGACGTCCTCACCACACCCAGTCAGAAATACAATGATTATCGCGGCAATAAAGTGCTTCATTGATAGCATTCATTGCAGCAGCGGCAGCCGGGACCGTATAACACTGCGCCGATAGTGAGGGAAAACAGGCGGATGGAGAGAATGCGTAACGGGCGTTGATAGTGGCTTTGGCTCATGGGATGGCGTCCTTTAATCCCTAACTATTCCGCGGTATGACAATGCAAAAGCCGCCGAAGCACCGACGTGCCCGGGCGAATAAGGGGTGATGGCTCAGGAGGTGAAATCGGGGATTCAACTCCTTTTGACCAAATGAGCGCTGCCTTCATCTGTTGCATCCCTGCAAAACACTCGGTTACCACGAGCGGTGCACTGTGGCACGTCATGCAAAATTCGAGTATTTGGGAGCATAAACGCCCTGTTCGGGGCTGGTCAACGCACGAGGGCAGGAATGTTTGTGTAAACGTGATTTACCGCCCGGAAAGGAGAGAGGATGACCGCAACGGAAGCTTTTCCTGCCAGCAGGATCGACTGCCTACCGGCCGACAATACCCTGCTGTTCGCCTCGGACATGCGCAAGTATACGTTTCACTATTGCACTACGACGGAAGGTGTCGCATTCAAGGTAAACGAAATAAGCCAGGAGATTTGGAAAGGGTACTATTACCTGGGCTACGAATCCGAGGCGACATGCGAATCCGACTAGGAGATCTAGTCGGTAGCCTCAAAAATCATCCGAGCCCTATTACCAAGTCCGGCTGATAGCTCCGCCTGCTGATTGACCACCAGCCTACGCCCTACCTGGCTTTGGTCGGCGCACCAAGGCTTACGTTCTCCCGCACCATCGCGATGATGCGTTCGCCCAGCGTTGTGGCGTCCATCTCTGCGGCCAAATCCACCGGCTCTACGTCAAACGCTATGGCCAGCTTTTCCAGGGTTTTGATACTGATGTTTCTTTCGGCACGCTCGATGTCGCCCACAAAAGAACGATCAAGCCCTGCCTCCTGCGCCAGGTCTTCCTGTGACCAGTTATGCAACAGGCGCCGGATGCGGACGTTCTCTGCTATCCGCACACGCACAGGGCGCCTGTCCTCCAGCCGCTCGACGCCCGTCATGTTGTCGCTTCCGTGATGCCTGGCTTTCTCATTGAGTGCCCCTCCTGCCGCTCCTGCTTCCGCTCAATCTCCTCCAGGGCCTCCCGCAACAAGCGGAGTACCCATAGAGCATCCGGGTCGGGCGCGCTCTCCCAGCGGGCGATAAGCGCCCTCATTTCCCCGACCGAATCATCCTTGTGCTCGTCCATAAGCAACCTCCTGAAAAATGACCCTCATAGGGCGTGGCCCTATCGGGATAGTACGCTTACTTTGGTCCCATGAGCAAGGACCCCCTTCTGATAGCGCTGGGCGCAAAGATCCGGACCGTTCGACAGGCCAAGGGCTTTTCCCAGGAAGCCTTCGCGGCCGAAGCCGGGCTTGGCCGTTCCTACTACGGCGGGATTGAGCGGGGGGAAAGAAACGTAGCGGCCCTGAATCTGGTGCAGATTGCCACGGTACTCGGGGTAGAGGTTGGCGAACTATTCCCGTCCCTGAAGGAACTGCGAAAGATTGCCAAGGAAGATTAGGCGCGCTTCAGGCCCAACAGGGAGGCGGGTGGCAGGTCCCCACTATTCCGAGTCCTTCCGTTTGCGTCAGTTGTTCAGCTTAAGCCAGCCCTTTATCGCAGAAATGAGTGCGCCAATCAGAAACAGGACCGGAATCAGAATTTGACCTATCGCCGCCACCGTTTTGTATATTTGTGTGGCGGCCGCTTCACCGGCATCCTTTACATTTGAAGCTTTGGGCACATCCATCTCGGCGATCGGACCAAGCGCGAAATAGATAACGATTGCAAGGACAACGCTCAGCCACCACGGGATGTTGGTTGCGATATCCAACACGTCTTCGACCAATCCGCCGCGCCTTGCCATTGAAGTCACTCCCTATGAACGACAAAATCCGTAGTCAGTCTCGATTTCCAAGGTTTTATCTAACTTTGGCCTGAAGCACCCCTGGTTGTCCCGCGAAGAGATCAACCCTTGCCGTTCCCCGGCCCTTCCTTCTGCTCTACTTCCTTAAGCACCTTGTCGAAATCGCTTTCAAACAGCCGGTCCTGCACGATGCGGTATTTATCGAATTCGCTTTCGGCATGGGCCTTGGCTATCTCGGCTGATACCTTGCCGCTGTCTTGTAGAATGTCGCGCTCGGTGAACTCCAGGAAGGTATCCAGGCGCCTGGCCCAATCTTCCATGGTCATGGGAGCCTTGCGCCGGGCACGGTCCTCGGCCAGGTCCAAGTAGGCGTTGACTATGCGCCCCATCGATTCGAGCTCGGCCTTGTCGAGGTAATTCTTGGCGACGACTACATCGGTCTTGAGGACCTTGCCGTCAGGTGCCCGCTCCCACGAGGTCAGGCCCATGTGCGGCTTGCGGCTATCGGCGCGCTGGACGATCAATTCAGCTGCCGTGTAGCCGTGGATGGCATAGTGCAATTTATTCTGCACCTTGGCGAAAAAGGCCTTGGTCGTCGGTGCATCCCGGTTGTAGTCGACCGCCGTGGCGTAGATGTCGGTGATCTTCTGGTAGAACTTGCGCTCGGAGAGACGGATCTCCCTTATTTCGGCCAGCAGGCGTTCAAAGTAGTCCTCGCCCAGAAAGCTGCCGTTCTCCATGCGCTGCCGGTCCAGCACATAGCCCTTGATGGCGAACTCGCGCAACACCCCGGTGGCCCACTGGCGGAACTGGGTGGCCCGCACCGAGTTGACCCGGTAACCAACCGAGATGATGGCGTCGAGGTTGTAGAACTGGGTCAAGTAGCTTTTTCCATCGGCGGCAGTATTCCGGAATTTCCGGACAACTGACTCCTCCGCCAACTCGCCGGCGGTAAAGATGTTTTTCAGGTGCTCACTGATCGTGCGCACATCGACCGCAAAGAGCTCGGCCATGAGCTTTTGCGTCAGCCAGACGGTTTCGTCCTCGTAACGGGCTTCGATACTCTGCTCGCCGGCCTGGCCGGTGAAGATCAGGAATTCGGCGGTACTGTTTCTGATCAGCTGCTTGCTGCGCTCCGTCATGGCGCCGCTCCCGTCCCTATGAACTTGTCGAAACTGGTACGCACTTGGCGGCCGATGAGCAGCCAGCCGTCGTTGAGGATAGAGATATCCTTAGTGATCAGCCCTTCCAGTAGTCCTTCGTTTTCGATCTTGACCGGCTGGAGCTTGAACGGCGCGCTGCCGATGCGCCACATTCCGTGTTCGATAGCCATGAAGAATAACTACCTCCGTAGTTTTACTGCAACAGCACGAAATTCGTTTCGACAGTTAGACCTATTCAGTCATCTCGGTATCTTTAGCTTTGTTAGCCTATAGCCCAAGTTATGCAATGTCTTAACCGCGTGCTTGAAGCTAACCTTGCTGAAAAATGGCAACTCTAGTTCACCTGGCTCTTTGCTCATGATTGCCAGGCAGACCTCATAATCCTTTGCATCTGGTTGCTCAGTCGGATTAGCTAACTTGCAATCATCTGGAACGATAGTGTTGAGCTGAGCCCTAAAATCCGGCTCATGGAGGAAGCAATCGCCTGAAACGACAGCCTGCGAAAACAGATGACTCAGCACGCTCGAACCACCATATTTTTTGACATGAATCATTCTTTTCGGCTCTTTCGCGTACAGGTCGCAGAATTCCACACGACTCCGACCACCCCCGATCATTATTTCTTTACGGTCCATCAGAATCCAATTTTCGTCATCCGCTACTACGTCCTTCAGGTACGCAGGTTCCGTTCGAACACCATATGGCGGCAACACCGCCTCAGAGTCGGGCACGGATTTAAAGAAATCGCTCACTTCCTGCACATATCCTGATTCGATCCCGTACCAGTCACCGTCATTAAGAATGTACTTGCTACCATTAAGGTCGACTTCTGCATTTAAGCAACGGTATAGGCTCCAAGAAGTAGGCTCCCGCCCATCTTGCCATAGAACAAATACCTTCTTGCTTCTCAGCTTCTTAATCGTGAGATCGTTATTTATCTTCGCGACTTTTCGCCACTCCTCGATGTCTAGATCCTGGTAAACGACGGGACCATGCGCCTTCGCACCGGCATGTCCATGCTTAAACGAAAATCCGTCTATTTCCTCCCATGCGACCAAGTCAGGGATGGCCAACCAAATCTTATGGAAATCATGATTAATTACTTTTGAAATGAGGATGCCGTCGAGATTGCCTACTATTTCGGCATCTCGTTCCTCCCTGATTTTATCGAACCATGGGTACAGCTTCTTGTATGCCGTATTCTTGAACGCCACATAGAGACGCTTAGCAATATCCGCAAAAACGGGCAATGATACTTGGGTATAGATCGAAACTGAGTCGCGTCCTGAGAGAACCGTCTTCTCTTCGCCTTCTTCTTCGGGAACCTTTGCTGTAATTGATCTCAGAAGATCGATGTCATCATCGAATTCGAAACCGGCCAGCTCAATTTCCCTTGCCGCCTGTTCCCGTGAGTGAAGTGAAACATGGCTAATGTTCGTCTTGTCTATTGACTTTATTGCCGCTGGATCACCAAGATTCAAAGTCACTATTAATCCGAAGTTCCTTTCGTAGGCTAAATCACCAATGAGGTGCCTAGCGTATCCGAATGTGAAACAGAACCACCGGCCATCATGTTTCAGAACATAAATGGCCTTAGAGCCTTGATTAAAAATTGAGTTGGCATCAAAACCTGGAACATCCTTGAAGATTGACACCCACGATGGCTTGCTCTGGAAACCACCTCGATATATCAATGTCCCTTTACTGATTCCATCCATTTCTACTGGGACAACGTGAAAACCATTATATGAAAGAAACTCACCGATCTGATTGTACCCTTCCTTAATCAGGAACACCGACAACTTCAGCTTTTTACCTTCCATTGACATCTCCCTTGCCGCTTCCGTTTCTTCTACTTGGCGCGGTGTATACAAGCTACTCCGATATTCTAAATTCGCCCCCTATCGCCGCCTCTCCTCTCACTACCGTTAGTTCACTAAGGACTAGTGGGGTCAAAGCGTGGCCACCATCCGCTCGGATACCCACAGTGGCTGACTGCTCGGGGCCGACAGATTTCAAGTTACGCTGACCCCGCAGGCCGACGCTTACTACCCCCCACTCCTACTGGAATCCCTCAAGGCTGGAGTAGATCCCCGATCATTCATTCTTGGTAAAGATATTGTTGAAACCCAACAAATACGTCCCTGATCGCTGAAATGTTCCCCAGCTCGGCGGCGGCATCGCTGATAGCGTTGTATTTCAGCTCCAGGAGACGCGGCAGCTTCGACTGATCGAGCTCCTCAACACCTTCCCTTATGTATTGCGCCAGGACGAACTCGATGAAGGCTTGTTGTTTGTAGTCATAGTGCTCGTAGATGTGACCTTTGTGCATTGTGACGCGCTCTTCACGCGTCATGGTCGGCAGGGCAAATGCAACATACGACAGCACATCAAACACGTCGCTGTTTTCGGCGTCGATTATGCGTTTGATTTCCTGCATCTGTTCCCTACCGAACCCTTCTTCGGCCAGCTTTTCCATCAGGGCGCTGCGGGTGTCCGGTTTGCTCCACACCGCCCGCAGCTCATCTTCATCCTTGAACAGCTCCGGCAACTGTCCGTAAAGGCGCTGAAGAAATTCAGCGGCGGAGATAGGCTTACCGTCCGGCCCCCAGAAGGTGGTGACGGCCATGTGCTGGATGGTGCGTTCCTTGCCATCGGCCAGCTTTATCTTGAGTTTCTTCTTTTGCTTGTCGCAAACGCAGGGGTACTCGCCACAGACCGGGCACTCTTCCGGCGGCTTCTCGTCGCAAACGCAAGGGCTCTGGCCGCATACCTTGCAGGGTTTGGGCGGCGTTTTCTCGCACTCACAGGGATTCTTGCCGCACCGGCTGCACGGCTCCGGCTCGATCGGTTCGCCGTCCCACTCGGGGTCGGAGAAGAGCTGGTAGGCCTTCACGAAGTCATAGATGGTGAAGTAGTCCTTGCCGTCGAACAGGCGGGTGCCGCGACCGATGATCTGCTTGAATTCGATCATTGAGTTGACCGGACGCATCAGCACGATATTACGCACGTTGCGGGCGTCGACGCCGGTGGAGAGTTTCTGTGAAGTGGTGAGGATGGTGGGGATGGTCTTTTCGTTGTCCTGGAACTGGCGCAACCACTCCTCCCCCTTGGCGCCGTCGTTGGCGGTGACGCGCACGCAGTAGTTGGGGTCCCTGCTCGCCTTCTCCTGATTGATCAGATCGCGCACGGCAGCGGCGTGTTCCTGGTTGGCGCAGAAGACCAGGGTCTTCTCGCGCTGATCGATCATGCCGAGGAAGGTCTGCACCCGGTAGCGCTCGCGCGCCTCAATCTCGATGATGCGGTTGAAGTCCTCCTCCTCGTAGCGGCGCCCCTCCTCCAGCTCGCCCTCGATGATGGTGTCGTCGGAGGTATAGACATAATCGTCGAGGGTGGTGGCAATCTGCCGCACCTTGAAGGGGGTCAGGTAGCCGTCGTTGATGCCTTCCTTGAGCGAGTAGATGTAGACCGGCTCGCCGAAGTAGCGGTAGGTGTCGGCGTTCAGTTTGCGCTTGGGCGTGGCGGTGAGGCCGAGCTGCACCGCCGGGGCGAAGTAGTCGAGAATGCCGCGCCAGGTGCTTTCGTCGTTGGCGCCGCCGCGATGGCATTCGTCGATGACGATGAAGTCGAAGAAGTCGCGCGGGTAGTCGCCGAAGTTGGGGGCGGGGTTGCCCGCGCCGTCGGTGCCCGACATGAAGGTCTGGAAGATGGTGAAGAAGATGCTGCCGTTCTTCGGCACCCGGCCCTTCTTGCGGATCTCGTCCGGGGCGATGCGCACCAGGGCATCGTCGGGGAAGGCGGAGAAGGCGTTGTAGGCCTGGTCGGCGAGGATGTTGCGGTCGGCGAGAAAGAGGATGCGCGGGCGGCGGTTCGGCTCGGTGTCTGCCCGCCAGTCCTTCACGTTCCAGCGGCTGTGGAACAGCTTCCAGGCGAGCTGGAAGGCGATGGCGGTCTTGCCGGTGCCGGTGGCCAGGGTGAGGAGGATGCGGTCCCTGTTGTCCGTAATCGCCTCCAGCACCTTTTCGATGGCGTTGTGCTGGTAGTAGCGCGGCTCCCAGGTGCCGCTGCGGTCCTCGAAGGGGACGGCGGCGAAGCGGTCGCGCCACGGGTTGGGCCTTGTGAAGATGCGGGCCCACAGTTCGTCGGGGCCGGGGAAGCGGTCCACCGGTCCCTCGGCGCCGCTCTCCATGTCGATTTGGTATATGGCGTCGCCGTTGGTGGCGAAGGTGAAGCGGGTGCGCAGCTTCTCGGCGTAGGCCTTGGCCTGGGCCACGCCTTCGCCGACGGCGAGGCCGCGCCGCTTCGCCTCAATCACCGCCAGCTTCTGGTTGCGGTAGACCAGCACGTAGTCGGCGATATCGGATTTACCCCGTCGCCCGCCTCCCTGCAGACGCCCCGGCGCGATCACCTCGCGGCGGATGCGGCTGCCGTCCACGATGCCCCACCCCGCCGCCTTGAGGGCGGGGTCGATCAGCTCGGCGCGTGTATCGGCTTCGTTCATCGGTTCATCCCTGAGCGGTGGTCTAGTGCAACTCTCCGGCGAACGCCTTTTGGAGGATGGATTGTTTTAGTCCCGCCAACATATCCAGCTTATGTTGATAGATGTATTCCAATCGTTGCGTTTCTTCATGCGCTTCATTAATAACAGAAATAATCTCATCCTGGATAGCCAACGGAGGGATTGCTCCTACATCAAGCGCTCTGATGTCCTTCATATTGACATGCTGCACGGTTGCACCACGCGAATGCTCCAATAACTTTTGCTGCATTCTTGGCTGTAAAAGCAACCATGCAAGAAACTCTGGAAGGAAGATTCTTGGCCTGGGTCTAATCAGCACCGTTCGCTGTCCCAGACATACCTTGAGGTTTTCAGGAATTACAGCAACATTTCCTGCTGGTGCCTCTCTAGCCAAGATTAAATCTCCTGGCTTTGGCTCAGCTCTTCGAGTCCATTCCCTATATGTTTCTTCTGAGACTCTGTATACCCCCTCTAGTAGAAGCTTCCCCTTGCCGATGTTTGGAGTTCTTATCGAAGGAAAGCCTTCTTCCTTGGTTGGCGCAGTTTTATGCTCACAATCAACGATTAATTCGCATAAATCTTTCAATGGTTTGTTGTGTTCGATCCAGCCTTCATCCTTTTCGGCAAAGACCGCTTGCAGGGTGCTTTCAAAAAGCTCGCGGGCGTTTTGCAGGTTCTTCTCGACATTGGCGGTGGCGGTGGCGATGCCTGCAAAGGTCTCGTCCAGAATGGCGACGATGCGTTGTTGTTCTGGCAATGGGGCAACAGGTATCTCTATGTCTTTAATCAGAGACATATTTAAACCGCGGCGATCATTGCCACTATCCCCTGTGATTCGTCTTATCTCTTCGTATCTTCCGTGAAGGTTTGCATAAAGATACTCCGGGAGAAGTTCATTTTTATCTTTCGGAGTTATGCTGACGAGTGACTGATTGCAAGTGGCCTTCGTTCTAAGAATCGCAACTGTTCCTCTTGTTTTTCCCTGTCCATTAAGGGCCATCAGAACGGAATCCAAAGGCAAGTATTTCGCATTTGAATTTTCTAGCCCAGACTGAGTAATTCTTCCCTCACAGTCAGTTACCTCTTTCTGGTGAATATCGCCTGATACAAGCCATTTTATTTCTCCACCATCAAAATATTCAGGCTTGGATTTGTCTGGGGTACCACCCGTCATGACGGTGCAGATATCACCAATTTTCTTTATTGGCCAATCACCACTCACAGCAACCCCCGAATCCCTTCCAGGATCTTGGCGCTCTCAGCATCAAGCCGCACCATCTCCTCGATGATCGCCTGCGGCTCGCGCAGCACCGCCTCGTCGTTGCGGTTGGGGTTCTTCACCGAGAGGTCCCAGCTGGTGGTGTCGATGTCGGAGACGTCGATACTCCACGACTTCTCCGACTCGGCGAAGCGCTTCTGCAGCGCGACAAACTCGGTGAGGTCGTCGTCGTTGAGGGGGTTGGTCTTGCCGAGGCTGCGGCCGGGGTCGAGCTGGTAGTACCAGACCTTGCGCGTCGGCGCGCCCTTGTCGAAAAAGAGCACGACGGTCTTCACCCCGGCACCCTGAAAGGTGCCCTGCGGGCAGTCGAGCACGGTGTGCAGGTTGCAGTTCTCCAGCAGCTCCTTCCTCAAAGCCACCGAGGCGTTGTCGGTGTTGGAGAGGAAGGTGTTCTTGATGACGATGGCGGCGCGGCCGCCCGCCTTGAGATTCTTGATGAAGTGCTGCAGGAAGAGGAAGGCGGTCTCGCCGGTCTTGATGGGGAAGTTCTGCTGCACCTCGGGGCGCTCCTTGCCGCCGAACGGGGGATTGGCGAGGATGACGTGGTAGCGGTCCTTCTCCTGGATGTCGCTGATGTTCTCGGCCAGGGTGTTGGTGTGGATGATATTGGGCGCCTCGATGCCATGCAGGATCATGTTCATGATGGCGATGACGTAGGCGAGGCTCTTCTTCTCCTTGCCGTAGAAGGTGTCGCGCTGCAGGGTCATGAGCTGGCTGGTGGTGAGGTCCTTACGCGACTGGCCGTGCTCGTCGAAGCGCAGGTAATCGTAGGACTCGCAGAGGAAGCCCGCCGAGCCGCAGGCGCCGTCGTAGATGCGCTCGCCGATGACGGGCTTCACTACCTTGATCATGGCGCGGATGAGGGGGCGCGGGGTGTAGTACTCGCCGCCGTTGCGCCCGGCGTTGCCCATGTTGCGGATCTTGGCCTCGTAGAGGTGGGAGAGTTCATGCTTCTCCCGCTGCGAGCGGAAGCGCAGTTCGTCCACGTACTCCAGGGCGTCGCGCAGGCTGTAACCGCTGCGGAAACGGTTTTTGATCTCGCTGAAGATCTCGCCGATTTTGTATTCGATGGTGTCGGGCCCGGCGGCGCGCTGCCGGAAGCCCTGCAGGTAGGGGAAGAGCTCTATGTCGACGTAGCGGATGAGATCGTCGCCGGTGAGGGCGCTATCGTGGTCGAAGCTGCCGTCTTCCTTCTTCGGCGCGGCCCAGCGCGACCAGCGGTGCGCCTCGTCGATGATGTAGCTGTAGGATTTGCCGAGCAGCTCGGCCTCCATCGCCTTCTCCTGCTCCAGGTCGTCGAGGTACTTGAGGAACAGCATCCAGGAGGTCTGCTCGGTGTAGTCGAGCTCGGTGGTGCAGCCCGCCTCTTTCCACAGGACGTCGTCGATGTTGCGGAAGGCCTGGACGAACTGGACGGCCTGGTGTTGCGGTTGGTCGGTCATGCCTTTCTTCTTGGTATAGGTCGCGGGCCTTTCGGCCACCACGGCGGTTGTTTCCGGCTCCTCGCCCAGCAGGCGGTCAATCAGTAGCTGCTTCTCGCGGCCGCTGGAATCGAGTCCCTGCGCCTCGCAAAGGGCCTTGAGCTCCTCGCGCTTGAGCTGCTCCAGCACCGTTTCCGGCTTGAGGCTGCTCTTGCGGCTGAGCTTGTCGATGAGGTCGGCCTTGTTGAGGCCGGTCATGCCTTCGATATCGAGGATGGCCAGCAGCTCGCGGGTGCGAGCGAGGGTGAGATGTTCGAAGATCTGTCTGCGGGTAACGGACATAAGTTATTGAAATCACGGGTTCCAGGCCGAAGGCCGGCTTATTGTATCCCGTATTGTCCGCTGGTGTTACTGGAGGAGTCCGTGGATAAAGCGGCCCTTCATTCCAAGGCCTTCAGGCGCCGCTCGGCCTCTGCCCAAGGCAGGCGACTGCCTGCATCGCGCATTTTGTCGTAGGCAGCACGGGCAGTAGTCACGGTGATGATCCGCTCCATGACCATTTGCTCGACCAGCCAGAGGGTTCCACGGATTTCGACGCCTTCGTTCTCCGCAGCGTTGCGCAAGGCTTTGTCGCCGGTCAGCAACGGGCAATTGCACTCTCTTGCCAATTCCAGGGCGAAGAGGTCGTTGATGCTCGTACCGGCGTAGTGCCGCTTAAGCAACATTGCCCTGGCGATACTTTCCCCGCTCAGGGATTTGATTTGCAGCCCCAGCCGGGGAAGTTGGGGTTGTTGTTGCTCCAGCTCTTCGGCATAGAGCACATTGGGCACGGCAAATGTTTCGTTCAGCCGAAACATCAGTTCGAGCAGCCCGCCGTCTTTCATGTCGATGATTACATTGGCATCACTTATCAGCAGCATGGGATGGGCACTCCATGTGCCGACACTGACGCAGCTCGATGAGCGGGATACCTAGCAGCTCGGCCGCCTTGCTCTCACCGATGAGTTCTTCAGCCATCGCCCGGTATACACGCTGTTTGAACAGCCGGGTCTGCTCCGGCGGATAGGGCTCACCCAACTCCTTGTCATAGAGATTGTTGTTACGAAGGAAAGTCCACATGCCGCGGCAGGCGCCTTGCGAGAGTATTTCCAGATCACCTGCCCGGTAGAGCAGGCCCTGCACACTCATGCCGTATTCGGCCTTTAGCAGGATCAGCTCCTGTAATTCCAGCAACTTACGCTTTTTACCCAAGGTTTTGTAAATGGCATCCCGTGGCGCAAGGAATGCGCCGGCAAAACGGTTTGCCGCCTTTTCCTCGTCGATTTTCTCGGAAAGCCGGCCATTCACAACCAAATGGCCCAGCTCATGGGCCAGGGTGAAACGTTGCCGATCTCCGGGCCAGCGGCTCCCGACCACTACCACGGGCATGCCGTCGCAACAGGTGGCGGAGAGGCCATCGAAAAGCTCATCCTCATCGCCGGGGACGGTTATCACGCGGATCCCGTGCTCCTCCAGAGTGTCGATCAAATCCGGAATCGGATTGTGGCCCAGCTTCCAGGCGTCACGCAGGGCCAGAGCCACCGCTTCGATGTCGTTTAGCGATTCGATGCGCTGCGGTAACTCGGGGGACAAATCGAACTTCTGCGACCATTCACCCGGCAGGAACTCCTCAAGCGCCAGCCAGCGCTCAAGCTGATCTTCCACTTCCGCAAGGATCTTCTTCTTTTCGGGTGCCTTTAGATCGCCGCGCTTTCTATATTCGACGTGTTCGAGGTGGACTTCTTCGCTACGAAAGAAATACTCCACCCGCACGCCCAGCGCCTTTGCCAGGCGCAGGAGGACATCTGAGCCAGGGGTTACTTCATCGCGCTCATACTTGGAGATCGCCATTGCGGAAAGGCTCACCATTTCCGCCAATGCACGCTGCGACAGGCCCGCGGCACTGCGGGCACGCTCGATCCGGTTGCCTATCATTTCCCGCTCCTTGGTTTACAAATCAGCCTTGATCTTTATCAGTTGTAAACTATAGTAGATACCGTCATCCCACACAATATCGAGGTATCAGGATCATGGCTACCAACCCCCCGAAAGGCGACGGCCACCGCAACGGCGCGGTCCGCGACCGTTCCCAGGTTCACAATCCCCAAAACGACCGCTGGACCAAGCGCGACGCCGATACCGGCCGCTTTATGGACCAGAAGGCCGATAGTAAGCCCTTCAAGGGCGTGCGCAAGGAGAAGTAACGTGCCGAATGCTTTGGCTCATCGAATAGGCGCCGGCCTGGCTCTGGCTGGTGCCACCGCATACACAGAGAAGCAAGACGGTGAGGTTACCGGACGGACCCTGCTCGCAGGCGCTGGTGGATTCGCCTTCGGGACCCTGCCGGACCTAATCGAGCCAGCCCTGCATCCGAACCATCGTCAGTTCTTTCACAGCTTCGCGATCCTGGGTGGTGTCGGCTATGGCCTGAAAAAGCTCTATGACTGGGAACCTGAAACCAAGGGCCAGCAGCTGTTGCGGGGGATTTTATTGGTCGCAGGCGGCGCCTACGGCGTCCATTTGGTGATGGACGCTTTCACTAAGCGTTCTCTCCCTATCGTCTAAGAGTTCTCGTTACCCATAGCGGAGGAGTTGGATATGGAGCTAGAAACAGATTTCAAGTGCCCCGGTTGCGGGCGCCCCATGAGGCTTAAAGTGAAGGAAATGGTCCCGGGAACAAAGAAGAGGTGCCCTGGCTGCGGGACCGGAATTTCATTCGCCGGCGACGATGGCCGCAAGACGCAACGAGCCCTCGATAACTTGGAAAAGGGGATAAAGAATTTATTCAAATGAACGGGGTGCGCAACGCACCCCTTCGGGTCTGGCTGTCTACCTGGAGCGTGCAATGCATTAAGGTCTTTGCCATTTTGCTGGAAACACCGAACCCAACCCGCCGACCAATTCTCGTTCCCCGCCCCGGAAACCTCCGATAATCCCCGCACGGCTGCCGGCCGGTTCCCGGTCTACGCTCTTTGAAGCGGTCGCCGCTCTCCCACGAACCTGAGGACTCCCCCTATGAAATCCCTAATCGCCCTTCCGCTTCTGGCCGCCCTCGCCTTTTCCGCCCAGGCTTCCACGGCCGATAAACCTGCCGGCCATCCCATGACCGGGCCTGCGGGCGCCATGAATGCCGAGATGACGCAGCAGGGCAAGGTGATGAGCGTGGTGGAGACGCAGGGCTTTACCTACATCGAGGTGCAGCGGGGCAAGGACAAGCTCTGGCTGGCGGCGCCGACCACGGCGGTCAAGGCGGGGGATACGGTCCACTTCGCGGAGCAGTCGATGATGCCCCGCTATCACAGCAGCAGCCTCAACCGGGATTTCGACAACATCATGTTCGTGAACCGGGTGAAGGTCACGCCGACGGGGAAGTAGTTACCGCTGATCACGCCGGGCAACGCGCCCGGCGTTCTATTGGGGAATCCTGGTCTCCCCTCCCGCCCCCTCCCCGGCCCACCCCACGATGTGGGGAGGGATTCCTGCCCCCACAACAACGTGATTGAAGGAAGCGGGCGCTTACTCCACGGTGACGCTCTTGGCCAGGTTGCGCGGCTGGTCGACGTCGGTGCCCTTGAGCACGGCGACGTGGTAGGCGAGGAGTTGCAGGGGGATGGTGAAGACGATGGGCGCGACGTGGCCGCCGGCGGCGGGGACCACGGTGACGTGGACCCGCTCGGAGCCGTTCATGCCGGAGGCGTGGTCGGCGAAGACGTAGAGTTCGCCGCCGCGGGCGCGCACTTCTTCCAGGTTGGACTTGAGCTTTTCCAGCAGGGCGTCGTTGGGGGCGACGGCGATGACGGGCATCTCTTCGTCCACCAGGGCCAGGGGGCCGTGCTTGAGTTCGCCGGCGGGATAGGCCTCGGCGTGGATGTAGGAGATCTCCTTGAGCTTGAGCGCGCCTTCCATGGCCACCGGGTATTGCACGCCGCGGCCGAGGAACAGGGCGTGGTGCTTGTCGGTGAAGCGTTCGGCGATGCGGTGGATCTCGTCGTTGAGGGCGAGCACGTCTTCGACGTGGCGCGGCAGCGCCTCCAGCTGTTCGACGATGGCGGCCTCGCGTTCGGCGCTGAGCTTGTGGCGGCGGCCGAGGGCGATGACCACCAGCAGCAGGGCGACCAGCTGGGTGGAGAAGGCCTTGGTGGAGGCGACGCCGATCTCGGGGCCGGCGCGGGTCATCAGCACCAGGTCGGCCTCGCGCACCAGGGAGCTTTCCGGCACGTTGCAGATGGCCAGCGACGGGCCGTAGCCCCACTCCTTGGTGGCGCGCAGCGCGGCCAGGGTGTCGGCGGTTTCGCCGGACTGGGAGATGGTGATGATCAGGGTTTCGGGATTGGGCACCGGGTGGCGGTAACGGAATTCGCTCGCCACTTCCACGTCGCAGGGCACGCCGGCCACGCCCTCGAACCAGTTGCGCGCCACCAGTCCGGCATGGAAGCTGGTGCCGCAGGCGACGATCTTCACCGCCTTCACCTTGTCGAACACGGCGGCGGCATCTGGGCCGAAGGCGGCCTCCAGCACGCGGCCGCCGGCGATGCGCCCTTCCAGGGTGTCGCTGATGGCCTGCGGCTGTTCGTGGATTTCCTTCAGCATGTAATGGCGGAACTCGCCGCGCTCGACGGCGTCCAGCGACAGTTCGCTTTCCTTCACCGGGCGTTCGACCACCTCGCCGCGGGCGTTGTAGATGGTGACGCTGTCGCGGCGGATGTCGGCCACATCGCCCTCTTCCAGGAACACGAAGCGGCGCGTCACCGGCAGCAGCGGCGCCACGTCGGAGGCGATGAAGTGTTCGCCGATGCCGACGCCGAGCACCAGGGGGCTGCCGCGGCGTGCGGCGATGAGGCGACCGGGCTCGTGAATGCTCACCACGCCGAGGGCGTAGGCGCCGTGCAGTTCGTTCACCGTGGCCTGCACGGCGGCGAGCAGATCGAGGCCGCGCGCGGTGTGGCTGTGTACCTGGTGGACGATGACCTCGGTGTCGGTCTGCGAGGTGAATTCGTAACCGGCCGCCTTTTGCGCGGCGCGCAGGGCTTCGTGGTTTTCGATGATGCCGTTGTGGACGATGCCGATGGCTTCGCGGGAGAAGTGGGGATGGGCGTTGCTTTCGCTCGGCACGCCGTGGGTGGCCCAGCGGGTGTGGGCGATGCCGGTGCTGCCGCGCAGCGGCGCGGCGGCGATGGCGTCGGCCAGGCCCTGTACCTTGCCCAGCACGCGCACGCGCGCCAGCGCGCTGTTCTCGTCCAGCACCGCCACGCCCGCCGAATCGTAACCGCGATATTCGAGACGACGCAGACCCTCGATGAGGATCGGCACCACATCACGTTCCGCTACACCACCGACAATTCCGCACATGTGTTGAACCCAGTTACAAGTTTCAAGTTACAAGTGACAAGCAAAACGAAGGGCGTCCTTTTCTTGGGACTTGCCACTTGTCACTTGTCACTGCTCTTCTTCACCGGCCGCTTCCAGCCGGGGATGCTCATCTGTTTGTTACGGCTCAGCGTCAGCTCGCCCGCCGGCGCGTCCTTGGTGATGGTGGAACCGGCGCCGATGGTGGCGTTGTCGTGCACCGTCACCGGTGCCACCAGCTGGGTGTCGGAGCCGACGAACACGCCGTCGCCGATCACCGTGCGGTGCTTGTTGGCGCCGTCGTAGTTGCAGGTGATGGTGCCGGCGCCGATGTTCACCTTCGCGCCCATGGTGGTGTCACCGATGTAGCTGAGATGGTTCACCTTGGAACCGGCGCCGATCTCGCTCTTCTTCACTTCCACGAAGTTGCCGATGTGGGCGCCGTCGGCGATGCGCGTATCCGGGCGGATGCGGGCAAAGGGGCCGATATGCGCCCCCGCGCCGATGACGGCGCTGTCGATGATGCTCATGGGTTTCACTTCGGTGCCGGCGCCGATCTCGACGTCTTTCAACATGCAGTTGGCGCCGACGGTGACGCCGTCGCCCAGCACCACGCGGCCTTCGATGATCACGTTGACGTCGATGATCACGTCGCGGCCGACGGAGAGGTCGCCGCGCAGGTCAAAGCGTTCCGGATCGAGCAGGGTGACGCCGGCCAGCATCAGCTGCGCGGCCTGGCGCCGTTGCAACGCACGCTCCAGGGCGGCGAGTTGCTGGCGATCGTTGATGCCGGAGACCTGTTCGATGTCGGGGGCGCTGACGGTGGTGATGGGCACGCCGTCTGCCACCGCCATGGCGAAGATGTCGGTGAGGTAGTACTCGCCCTGCACGTTGTGGTTGTCGAGGCGCTCCAGCCAGCCGCGCAGGCGGGCGGCATCCACGGCGAGCAGGCCGGTGTTCACTTCGCGGATGGCGCGTTCGGCCTCACTGGCGTCCTTCTGTTCGACGATGCGGCAGACGCGGCCGTCATGGTCGCGCACCATGCGGCCGTAGCCGGTGGGGTTGTCCAGTTCGATGGTGAGCACGGCGAGGGCATCGGCGGCGGCGTCCACCAGGCGGTCCAGGGTGGCGGCCTCGATGAGGGGCACGTCGCCGTAGAGGATCAGCACGCGGCTGTCGTCGCTGACCGCTGGCATGGCCTGCGCCACGGCGTGGCCGGTGCCCAGTTGCCTGTCCTGCAGAGCCCAAACGGCATCGAGATGGCCGAGCTGCTCGCGCACCTTGTCGGCGCCGTGGCCGTAGACGATGTGGATCTGTTGCGGCTCCAGCAGGCGGGCAGTGTTGTACACCCGCGCCAGCATCGGCTGGCCGCCGATGGCGTGCAGCACCTTGGGCAGTGCCGATTTCATCCGTGTGCCCTGGCCCGCGGCCAGGATGATCACTTCGAGGTTCTGGGGCATGAACGTCAAAACCTCTTGCCGCGGAGACGCCGAGACGCAGAGAGAAAACTATTCGTTGCACCAAAGCGCATCACGCCATTCGGCCTCACGGCTGCAAAACGGGATTTCATTACTCTGCGTCCTCTGCGTCTCTGCGGCAAATCCTGGAAGTTAAACGTCAGTGCAGTCCCTGCGCCTGCGCCACCTCGCCGGTCATCATTTCCTGCGGCGTGGCGTCGCGGATGGCGGCGACACGCACGGCGAAGATCAGGTTCTTCCCGGCGAGGGGGTGGTTGCCGTCCAGGGTGATGGTGCCGGCGTCGATGTGGGTCACCGTCATGGTGACGGTTTCGCCCGCCTCGTTGTTGAACTCGGCCTGGGCACCCAGGCGGCGGAAGTCGGGCGGCACGTTTTCCAGCACATCGGTAAAGGTGAGGTCGGGATCGCGCGGACCGAAGGCGTCTTCCGGCGTCAGCAGCACTTCCACGCCGTCACCCACGGACTTGCCCTCCAGGGCCGCCTCGATCTTTTCGTACAATCCGACCCGGCCGCCGTGCAGGTAGTCGACCGGCACTTCGATCGCCTCCAGCAGGTTGTCGTCGGCCTGGTCGCGGATGGTGTAGGTCACGGAGACCACCTTGCCGCGGCTGACTTTTGCTTCCGCCATTACTCCTGCCCCCCCAAACCGTTGTTTCCCGTGGGTCGGGCTTCAGCCCGACGCCTGTGTCCCCGAGCCGCGATGCTGTCGGGCTTAAGCCCGACCCACGGTCTGGAATTATCCGGGTACGAAAAAAAAGGGCAGTGTAACACTGCCCTTTTTTGTTCTCATCTGCTGCCCTTGATTTAGCGCCGGGTCTTTTCCCGCATGCGCTGAATCATCTGCAACTGGGCGATGGCCTGGGCCAGTTCGGCCTGGGCTTCGGCCCACTCCATCTCGCCGGTGCGGTCGCGCATGGCCTGCTCGGCGCGCTCCTTGGCCTGGATCGCGGCGGCCTCGTCCATGTCGCGGGCACGCAGGGCGGTGTCGGCCAGCACTGTGACGGTGTGCGGCTGCACTTCGAGCATGCCGCCGGAGACATAGAAGAAGTCTTCCTCACCGCCCTGCTTGACGACGCGCACCTGGCCCGGCTTGAGCTGGGCAAGAAAGGGGCTGTGGCGCGGCATGATGCCGACCTCGCCTTCCTTCGCCGGGGCGAACACAGCTTCAACGGTGCCGCTGAAGATGGACGTCTCGGCGCTTACTACGTCTACATGCATGGTCATGGCCATAGCATAAACCCCCTGTCAGGCCGATTAAACCTTCTTGGCCTTCTCGACGACTTCGTCGATGGTGCCGACCATGTAGAAGGCCTGCTCCGGCAGGTGATCGAACTCGCCCTCGACGATGCCCTTGAAGCCGCGGATGGTGTCCTTCAGGCCCACGTACTTGCCGGGGGCGCCGGTGAACACTTCGGCGACGAAGAAGGGCTGCGACAGAAAGCGCTGGATCTTACGCGCACGGGACACGGCCAGCTTGTCCTCTTCGGACAGCTCGTCCATGCCCAGGATGGCGATGATGTCGCGCAGTTCCTTGTAGCGCTGCAGGGTGGACTGCACGGCGCGGGCCACGGAGTAGTGCTCCTGGCCGACGACCAGCGGGTCCAGCTGGCGCGAGGTGGAGTCCAGCGGGTCCACGGCGGGGTAGATACCCAGCTCGGCGACCTGACGGGACAGCACCAGGGTGGCGTCCAGGTGGGCAAAGGTGGTGGCCGGGGACGGGTCGGTCAAGTCATCCGCAGGCACGTAAACGGCCTGGAAGGAGGTGATGGAACCGGTCTTGGTGGAGGTGATGCGCTCCTGCAGGGCGCCCATCTCGGAGGCCAGGGTCGGCTGGTAACCTACCGCGGACGGCATACGGCCCAGCAGTGCGGACACTTCGGTACCGGCCAGGGTGTAACGGTAGATGTTGTCGATGAACAGCAGCACGTCACGGCCTTCGTCACGGAAGTACTCGGCCATGGTCAGGCCGGTCAGGGCCACGCGCAGACGGTTGCCCGGCGGCTCGTTCATCTGGCCGTAAACCAGGGCGACCTTGTCCAGAACGCCGCCTTCCTTCATTTCGTGGTAGAAGTCGTTGCCTTCACGGGTACGCTCACCGACGCCGGCGAACACGGAGAAGCCCGAGTGCTCAACGGCGATGTTGCGGATCAGCTCCATCAGGGTAACGGTCTTGCCGACGCCGGCGCCGCCGAACAGGCCGACCTTGCCGCCCTTGGCGATGGGCATGACCAGGTCGATGACCTTGATGCCGGTTTCGAGGATTTCCACGGATGCCGCCTGATCCGCGTAGGCCGGGGCCTTGCGGTGGATCGGCATCTTCAGCTCGGCGTTGACCGGGCCGGCTTCGTCCACGGGGTTGCCGAGCACGTCCATGATGCGGCCCAGGGTGGCCTGGCCGACGGGCACGGAGATGGCCGCGCCGGTGTCGGACACGCTCATGCCGCGCTTCAGGCCGTCAGTGGAACCCATGGCGATGCCGCGCACCACGCCGTCGCCCAGCTGCTGCTGGACTTCGAGGGTGAGACCCGCGTCGGCGACGTTGAGGGCGTTGTAGATTTTCGGCATGGCATCGCGCGGGAACTCCACGTCCACCACGGCGCCGATGATTTGTACGATCTTTCCAGAACTCATTTCCAGTTCCTCTTAAATTTAAATCCGGTTAGCGCGCTTAGACCGCGGAGGCGCCGGCCACGATTTCCGACAGCTCTTGGGTAATGGCTGCCTGGCGGGCCTTGTTGTAAGCGAGCTTCAATTCACTGATCAGGTTGCCGGCGTTGTCGGAGGCGGCCTTCATCGCCACCATGCGCGCTGCCATTTCGCAGGCGATGTTCTCGACCACACCCTGGTAGACCAGCGACTCGACGTAACGCATCAGCAGCTGATCCAGCACCGTTTCGGCATTGGGCTCGTACAGATAGTCCCAGTGGTGCTTCAGCGTCTCATCACGCTCCTCCGCCTTGATCGGCAGCAGCTGCTCGACCCGCGGGGACTGCGTCATGGTGCTGACGAAGCGGTTGTAGATCAGGTAAATGCGATCAATCTCGCCCCTGTCGTAGGCATCCAGCATCACCTTGACCGTGCCGATGACGTCCATCAGCTTCGGTGCGTCGCCCAGCTGGGTAGCCTGGGCTGCGATGCGGCCGCCGACGCGGCTGAAGAAACCCTGCGCCTTCTGGCCGATGGTGCACAGCTCCACGTCGACATTCTTGTCGCGCCATTCCTTCATGGTGCCGAGGGCCGCCTTGAACATGTTGATGTTCAGGCCGCCGCACAGACCGCGATCGGTGGAGATGGCAATGATGCCGACGCGCTTTACTTCGCGCTCCACCATGTACGGATGCTTGTACTCGGCATGGGCATGGGCCAGGTGCTGGATCACGTTGCGCATCCGGTCCGCGTAGGGACGGGTTGCGGCCATGCGATCCTGCGCCCGGCGCATCTTGCTGGCGGCCACCATTTCCATCGCGCGCGTGATCTTCTGAGTGTTCTGGACACTCTTGATCTTGCTGCGTATTTCTTTACCGCTGGCCATTGCTCAACCCTCGCTTACCAGGTGCTGTTCGCCTTGAACTTCTCGACGGCGTCGCGCAGGGCGTTTTCGATGTCGCTGTTGTAGTCACCCGACTCGTTGATCTTGGCCATCAGCTCACCCTGCTCGGCCTTCATGTAGCTCTGCAGCGCGGCTTCGAAGTCCACCACCTTGTTCACGGCCACGTCGTCCAGGTAACCCTGGTTGGCGGCGTAGAGGGAGACGGCCATCTGGGCCACGGACAGCGGCGAGTACTGGAACTGCTTCATCAGTTCGGTAACGCGCTGGCCACGATCGATCTGCTTGCGGGTGGCCTCGTCCAGGTCGGAGGCGAACTGCGCGAAGGCAGCCAGCTCACGGTACTGGGCCAGGGCCAGACGGATACCGCCGCCCAGCTTCTTGATGATCTTGGTCTGGGCCGCACCACCGACGCGGGACACCGACAGACCGGCGTTGATGGCCGGGCGGATGCCTGCGTTGAACAGATCGGATTCCAAGAAGATCTGACCGTCGGTGATGGAGATCACGTTGGTCGGAACGAAGGCGGACACGTCACCGGCCTGGGTCTCGATGATCGGCAGCGCGGTGAGCGAGCCGGTCTTGCCCTTGACGGCGCCATTGGTGTGCTTCTCCACCCAGTCGGTGTTGACGCGCGCGGCGCGCTCCAGCAGACGGGAGTGCAGGTAGAACACGTCGCCGGGGTAGGCTTCACGGCCGGGCGGACGGCGCAGCAGCAGGGAAACCTGACGGTAGGCCCAGGCCTGCTTGGTCAGATCGTCGTACACGACCAGGGCGTCTTCGCCCTTGTCGCGGAAGTACTCGCCCATGGCGCAACCGGCGTACGGCGCGATGAACTGCATCGCGGCGGAGTCGGAGGCGGTGGCGGCGACGATGATGGTGTGGGCCAGGGCATCGTGCTCTTCCAGCTTGCGCACCACGTTGGCGATGGAGGAGGCCTTCTGGCCGACCGCCACGTAGATGCACTTAACGCCGGTGCCCTTCTGGTTGATGATGGCGTCGACAGCGACCGCGGTCTTACCGGTCTGGCGGTCGCCGATGATCAGCTCACGCTGGCCACGGCCGACCGGGACCATGGCGTCGATGGCCTTGAGGCCGGTCTGCAGCGGCTGGTCAACGGACTTGCGCCACAGCACGCCCGGGGCGATCTTCTCGATGGGAGAGGAGCCTTCGGCGTTGATCGGGCCCTTGCCGTCGATGGGAATACCCAGCGCGTCAACCACGCGGCCCAGCATCGCCTCGCCGACGGGCACTTCCATGATGCGACCGGTGCACTTGACCTTGTCGCCTTCGGAGATGTGCTCGTAGGCACCGAGGATAACGGCACCGACGGAATCACGCTCCAGGTTGAGCGCCAGGCCGTAGGTGTCGCCGGGGAATTCCAGCATTTCGCCCGACATGACGTCGGCCAGGCCGTGGATACGCACGATACCGTCGGTCAGGCTGACCACGGTACCTTCGTTGCGCGCCTCGACCTCGGCCTTGAAGCCGGCGATACGCTGTTTAATCAGTTCACTGATTTCAGAAGGATTGAGTTGCATTCGTTTTGTCCTCTTGCAGTCCGGGTCAGCGCAGCAGAGCGGCGCTCAGCTTGTTCAGCTTGCCCGTAACCGAACCATCGATGACCATGTCGCCGGCCCGAACGATCGCGCCGCCAAGCAGCGCCTCGTCCACCTTGCACTCCAGGGCGACATCGCGTCCCAGCCGCTTGGTGAGCGCAGCGGTAATAGCCTTTTTCTGACTGTCGGACAGCGGCGTCGCCGAGGTCACCTCGGCGGTGACACGGCTTTCCGCATTGGCGCGCTCCACTTCGTACAGCGCGGCAATTTCCGGCAGCAGGCCCAGGCGGCCATTTTCGGCCAGTACCCGGAGCAGGTTCTTACCGGCGTCGTTCAGGGCGTCGGCACAAATGTCGATAATCAGCTGGCCGCGCTGCGCCTTGTCCAGGCTCGGGCTGTCGACAGCGGTTGCCACCTGTTCGTGGCTCACCACCGCCGCAGCCAGTTGCAGCATCTCCGACCAGCCTTTCAGGTTGCCTTGATCTTTGGCAGCCTCGAACACGGCCTGGGCGTAGGGGCGTGCGATCGTTGTCTTCTCAGCCATGGGTGTGTGACCTTAGAGCTGGGCGACGAGATCTTGCAGCAGATCGTCGTGAGTCTTGGCGTCGAGCTCGCGCTTCAGCACCTTGCCGGCGCCGACCACAGCCAGGCTCACCACCTGACCGCGCAACTGCTCGCGGGCACGGCTGACTTCCTGCTCGATCTCGGCGTTGGCGGCAGCCTTGATACGGTCGCCCTCGGTACGGGCGGCGTCCTTGGCTTCCTCGACGATTTCGCTGGCGCGCTTCTCGGCCTTGGCCAGAATCTCGGCGGCCCGTCCCTTCGCTTCGTGTATCACCTCGGCGGCATGCTGCTCGGCCAGAACCTGCTGGTTCTTGCCGCGCTCGGCGGCTGCCAGGCCATCGGCGATAGTCTGCTTGCGTTCATTCAGTACGTTGATCAGCGGCGGCCAAACGTACTTCATCACGAACCAGACAAACACGAAGAATGCGATGAACTGACCAATCAGGGTCGCATTAATATTCATGTTCGCACCTCGTGTGGTGTGGGTTGGTTACAGGATTTGCTGTTAAGCGGACTGCGTATCCCTTAACCACCAACCACCGCGAACAGCACGTAGAACGCGATACCGACGGCGATCATCGGCACGGCGTCGACCAGACCCATGATGATGAAGAACTGGGTGCGCAGCAGCGGGATCAGTTCCGGCTGACGGGCAGCGCCGTCCAGGAAGCGGGCGCCCAGAATGGCGATGCCGATGGCGGCACCCAGGGCACCGAAGGACAGCATCAGAGCGCCGGCGATGTAGACGAGTGCGGTGGACAGTTCCATGGTTCTCTCCTAAGAAGTAAAAGTTAAAGGTTTAAGGTTGAAAGGTCGGGCAAAAAATCAGTGGTGTTCCTGGTGCGCCATGTCCATGTACACGATGGTCAGGGTCATGAAGATGAACGCCTGCAGCGTGATGATCAGGATGTGGAAGATGGCCCAGCCGAGCTGCAGCACACCGGCGAAGGCGCCCATGGCCCAGCCGGCGCCGTACATGATGGCGATCAGGATGAAGATCATTTCACCGGCGTACATGTTGCCGAACAGTCGCAGCGCCAGGGAGACGGGCTTGGCGATCAGCGACACGCCTTCCAGCAGCAGGTTGACCGGGATGAACAGGCCCTGCACGACCTTGTTCTTGGCCTGGAACGGCATCAGCGACAGCTCGCCGACGAAGCCGCCGACGCCCTTGCGCTTGACGCTGTAGTAGAGGATCAGCCAGAACACGGCGATGGACATGCCGAAGGTGATGTTGGGGTCGGTGCTGGGCACCACTTTCATGAAATGGACGCCGAACAGGCCGAACAGGTGCGGCAGCAGGTCGACGGCAATGAGGTCCATGAAGTTCATCAGCCAGATCCACATGAACACGGTCAGCGCCAGCGGGGCGATCAGCGGATTGTTGCCGGTGAAGGAGCCGCGCACCGAGGTGTCGATGAACTCGATGATCCACTCGATGAAGTTCTGCATGCCGCTGGGCACGCCGGCGGTCACCTTCTTGGCGACGGAGCGGAACAGGAAGAAGAAGAACAGGCCCAGGACCAGGGACCACGCCATGGAGTCGACGTTGATGGCCCAGAAGCCCATGGCCTTCGCCTCGGCGGCGGAGTGGGCCAAGCCCCAGTGGCCGTCGGGAAACTGGCCATAGGTGAGGTTGGTCAGGTGGTGCTTGATGTATTCGGTCGAAGTCAGCGTTTCGCTCGCCATTTTCTCGTCTCAGGGATCAATGCTGTTAAAACCAGTTGTGCCAGCAGGCCCGCGCTCAACCCCGCGAACAGCCACAGGGGCTGAAGGCGAAGGGTCGCGATACCTACCGCAAGCAGCGTAATCGTGGCCGCAAAGCGGACGATGGCACTGCCGTATATAAGGCTGGCGTTACGTGCCAGATTCGCGCCGGCGCGTTCCGCGCGGCGGCCGTACCACAGAATCACCAGGGTACCGGCCATGGCGACTGCGCCGCCGAACAGCGCGGCCCGCGAGGCCGGGATTCCGTGCCAGGCATAGGCTGCTGCTGCCAGAAAAACCGTCAAAAACAACTGGAGCACCAGTAATCTGCGCATCGTGCGCCGTAGCTGCAGGTCGGCAGTGCTCATATGTAAAAGGTCTCTCCACCGCGCCCGGCGTGCGGTCCATCGGTCGAAGACGCTTTAACTTGGGGCAAGCACTGGGGGGGCGATTTAGTGCTGTCAGCGGCGCGGAAGTATATATATCGCTGCCACTAGGGTCAATGATATATCAATAAAACGCTCTTATATAAGTAAAGACAAATACTTACCATTAGAGGTATTTATTGATAAATGTTGGGGGAATTCCACTGTAGGGTGCGCACTGCGCACCGCTGTTTCTGAACCGCTGCAAGGTGCGCAATGCGCACCCTACATTGAAAATCAGCGGATGTGGGCCAGGATGCCGTCCAGTTCGTCCAGGCTGCCGTACTGGATGACCAGTTTTCCCTTGCCCTTGCCGGCCTGCTGGATGGCCACCTGGGCGCCCAGCTTCTGGCCCAGTTCCTGTTCCAGGCGGCGCACGTCGGGATCGGCGGCCTTGGCGGCGGGCTTGGCGGCGGGGCCTTCCTGGAGGTGCTTGACCAGGCGCTCGGTCTCGCGCACCGACAGGCCCTTGGCGGTGACGGTGCGGGCGGCCTCGCTCTGGCGGGCGCCTTCCAGCGCCAGGATGGCGCGGGCGTGGCCCATTTCCAGATCGCCGTTTTCCAGCAGGCGCTTGACGTCGTCGTTGAGGGACAACAGGCGCAGCAGGTTGGACACGGCGACGCGGGAGCGACCCACGGCCTCGGCGGCCTGCTGGTGGGTCAGTTCGAATTCGTCGATGAGGCGTTGCAGGGCGCGCGCCTCTTCCATGGGGTTGAGCTGTTCGCGCTGGATGTTTTCGATCAGCGCCATGGCGATGGCGGCGTTGTCCGGCACCTCGCGGATCACCGCGGGGATTTCGTGCAGCCCGGCCATCTGCGAGGCGCGCCAGCGGCGTTCGCCGGCGATGATTTCATAGCGGTTGGGGCCGATGGGGCGCACCACGATGGGCTGCACGACGCCCTGGGCGCGGATGGAATCGGCCAGCTCTTCCAGGGTGTCCGGATGCATGTCGATGCGCGGCTGGTACTTGCCGCGCTGGATGATGTCCACCGGCAGGTTGCGCAGATCGCCGTCCTGGCCGTTGCCGCTCTTTTCAGCCGCGACACCGCCGCCGGCCGCCGGCACCGCGGCGCTGCCCAGCAGCGCCTCCAGCCCGCGACCCAAACCACCCTTTTTCTTCACTGCCATGTTTTCACCTGCCATGAATCCAACCACCGTAGGAGCCCACTCCGTGGGCGAAAGCCGCGCCTAGTCCAGGCGCTGTTCGCCGAGAGGACTCGGCTCCTACAACGTAATCAAAACAATTTGTGCTGCGCGCAGTGGCTCAGCCCGTCGCCGCCGGCTGTTCCTCGCGGCGCAGGATCTCGCCCGCCAGGGCCAGGTAGGCCACGGCGCCGCGCGAGGCGCGGTCGTGGGCCAGGGCCGGCAGGCCGTAGCTGGGCGCCTCGGCCAGGCGGATGTTGCGCGGGATCGAGGTGCGGTACACCTTGTTGCCGAAGTGCAGGATCAGCTGGCCGGACACGTCGTTGGACAGGTTGCTGCGCGGATCGAACATGGTGCGCAGCAGGCCTTCCAGTTGCAGCTGCGGGTTCACCGTGCTGCGGATCTGCTCGATGGTGTTGAGCAGCGAGGACAGGCCCTCCATGGCGTAGTACTCACACTGCATGGGAATCATCACCGAGTCGGCGGCCACCAGCGCGTTCAGCGTCAGCATGTTGAGCGAGGGCGGGCAGTCCACCAGGATGAATTCGTAGCGCTCGCGCACCGGCGCCAGGGCCTCGCGCAGGCGGCGCTCGCGCTGCGGGCTGTTCATCAGTTCCACCTCGGCGGCGGTGAGGTCGCCGTTGGTGGGCACCAGGTCGTAGCCGGCCTGCTCGGCCTTGACGATGACCTGCTCCGCCGGGGCATGGCCCAGCAGCATGTCGTAGCTGCTCTGCTCGAAGCTGCCCTTGTCGACGCCGCTGCCGACGGTGGCGTTGCCCTGCGGGTCGAGATCGATGACCAGCACGCGGCGCTTGGTCGCCGCCAGGGAGGCGCCCAGGTTGATGCAGGTGGTGGTCTTGCCGACCCCGCCCTTCTGATTGGCTATGGCAATTATGCGGCCCATCTCGTTTCTCCCTCCCACCTCAGGCGGCGGGTGCGATACGCACCAGGTGACGTTGTGCTTCCAGTCCCGGCACCGTCAGCGCGATGATCTCGCGCACCGCAAACCCCGGCGGCAGCGCGTCCAGCTCGTCCTGCGGATACTCCCCCTTCATCGCCAGCAGCGACCCGCCGGGGGCGAGCAGGGGTGCGGCACCCGCCGTCATGTCGGCCAGAGACGCGAAAGCCCGGGCGGTGACGGTGTCGAACAGCTGCCCGGGCCGATATTGTTCAAGGCGCGAATGTACCACAGAGAGCTTGGAAAGCCCCAACTCCCCCTTGGCCTGGAGCAGGAAACGGGTCTTCTTGCCGTTGGAATCGAGCAGGGTGTATTCCCGCTGCGGATCGGCGATGGCCAGGGGGATGCCGGGCAGGCCGGCGCCGCTGCCCACGTCCAGCACCCGCGCGCCGTGCAGGTGGGGCAGCACCGCCAGGGAGTCGAGCAGGTGCTTGGTCACCATCTCCAGCGGGTCGCGGATGGCGGTCAGGTTATAGGCCTTGTTCCATTTGACGAGGAGTGCGAGGTAAGCGAGCAGTTGCTCCTGCTGGGCGCCGTCCAGCGCCAGCCCCAGGGCGGCGATGCCCCGCGCGAGGATTTGGCCGGCTTCGGTGGCGTGCGTCATCAGTAGCGCCAGTTGGCCTGCACGCTGACGAAGCGGCCGTTCAGGCTGTATTCGCCGGTGAGGGTGTGGCCCAGGGCGTCGGTGCTGTCGATGGCTGCGTCGGCCACGTCCACGTAGGCCAGCGCGGCGTCGATGGAGAAGGATGCGCCGGCGACATAGTTGAGACCCAGGGCATACCAGCGGCGGTCGTTGTCGGGGCCGAGGGGCGAGCGGTGCGCCGCGTCGGGCACCGGGGACTCGTCATAGGCCACGCCGGCGCGCAGCAGCCAGCTTGGCGAGAGGCGGTAGCTGGCACCCAGGGAGTAGAAGCCCACGTCATGCCAGTTGTAGACAGAGGTGCTGTCGGGCAGGCCGTTGGCGAAGTGCACGACCAGGTCCCGGTGGCGGCTCCAGGCGGTCCAGGTGTAGTCGGCCAGCAGGGTCAGGCGTTCGCCGGCAGCCCAGGCGGCGCTGAGGGAGAGGGATTCGGGCAAATGGACGCGGGTGCTGCCGGCGCTGTCGGTGAACATCCCGGCCAGGGGCGCGGGCACGCCCTCGAAGTCGGAGGTGCCGTCGATGTTCTGCCGCGTATCGCTGTGGTAGGTCGCGCCCAGGTTCAGGCGTTCGGTGGGCGCGTAGTGCAGGCCCAGGCTGTAGCCCGTGTCCCAGCTGTCGCCGCTCAGGGTCTGGCTGCCGTCCATGGTGCCCGCCAGGGCCGGATTGATGATGGCGCCGAAATCCACCGCCTGGCTCAGCTTGGCCGTGAGGTACTGAAAATCCAGGCTGCCGCCGAGGGACAGTACCGGGGTCAGCTGCCAGGACAGGGCCGGCGCGATATTGAGGGTGGTGAGATGGGATTCGATGGAGCGGTAGCGGCCGGGCCACTGGGTGTCGTATTCCAGGCCCAGGGCGAAGGGGGCGTAGACGCCGATGCCGAAGCGTGTGCCGGGCGACAGCTCGGTGACGTAATACAGGTTGGGGGCCAGCTTGGAACGGCCGGCATCGCCCGGATCGGTACCGCCGGTGTTGGAACCCCGATCGGTGTATGTCGCCTGCGGCGTGATGGAGTGTGCGCCCAGGCTCAGGGTCGAGCCGGACAGGTGCTGCATGGCCGCCGGGTTGGTGTAGACCACGCTGGCATCCTGGGCCTGCGCGGCCATGCCGGCAAAGGCGCTGCCCAGGCTGCTCACGCTCTTGTCGCTGACCGCAAAACCGGCAGCCCAGGCTCCGCTGCCGGCCGCCCACAGGATGATGGCGGCGCCCCCTTTGATGACGGTTCTCATGCCGTTCTTCTCCCCAGTTCGCGTTTTTTTAGATGTATCAGCAACAGCGAGATCGCCGCCGGGGTCATGCCTGGGATGCGCCCCGCCTGCCCCAGGGTATCGGGGCGCTGGCGCGACAGCTTGTCGCGCACCTCGGTGGAAAGGCCGCTGACCTCGCGGTAGTCCAGGTCTTCCGGCAGCCGGGTGTCCTCGTGGCGACGCTGGCGTTCGATCTCCGCCTGCTGGCGCTCGATGTAGCCGGCGTACTTGGCCTGGATCTCCACCTGCTCGGCCACCGCCGGGTCGGCCACGCCCTCGCCCGCCGCGGCCAGGCTCATGAGTGAGTCATAACTGACGTCCGGCCGGCGCAGCAGGTCGGCGAGGCGGTACTCGCGTCCCAACGGCTGGCCGAGGACGCGGCCGGCCTCCGCGTCGGGCACGGTCTGCGGCCGCACCCAGGTGTCGTGCAGGCGCTGCTGCTCGCGGGCGATGGCCTCGCGCTTGGCCTCGAAGGCGGCCCAGCGCACATCGTCAACCAGGCCCAGTTCGCGGCCGATGGCGGTGAGGCGCAGGTCGGCATTGTCCTCACGCAGCAGCAGGCGGTGCTCGGCGCGCGAGGTGAACATGCGGTAGGGCTCGGCGGTGCCGCGGGTGATCAGGTCGTCCACCAGCACGCCGAGGTAGGCCTCGTCGCGGCGCGGCCACCAGCCGTCGCGCCCCAGGGCCCGGCGCCCGGCGTTGAGGCCGGCGAGCAGCCCCTGCGCCGCCGCCTCCTCGTAGCCGGTGGTGCCGTTGATCTGGCCGGCGAAGTACAGGCCGGGGATGTGCTTGGTCTCCAGGGTCGGGTGCAGATCGCGCGGGTCGAAAAAGTCGTATTCGATGGCGTAGCCGGGACGCACGATATGGGCGTTTTCCAGGCCGCGGATGGAGCGCACCAGGGCGTACTGCACGTCGAAGGGCAGCGAGGTGGAGATGCCGTTGGGATACACCTCGTGGGTGGTCAGCCCTTCCGGCTCCAAAAAAATCTGGTGCTGATCCTTGTCGGCGAAACGCACCACCTTGTCCTCGATGGACGGGCAGTAGCGCGGCCCGACGCCCTCGATGACGCCGGTATACATGGGCGAGCGGTCCAGGCCGCCGCGGATGATCTCGTGGGTGCGCTCCGAGGTGTGGGTGATGTAGCAGGCGATCTGGCGCGGATGTTCCTGCGCGCTGCCGAGGAAGGAAAACACCGGCACCGGGTCGTCGCCCGGCTGCGCCTGCAGGATGGACCAGTCGATGCTGCGGCCGTCCAGGCGCGGCGGCGTACCGGTCTTGAGGCGGGCGACGTTGACCGGCAGTTCGCGCAGGCGGCGCGACAGGGCATTGGCCGGCGGGTCGCCGGCGCGGCCGCCCTCGTAGTTGGCCAGGCCGATGTGGATGCGGCCGGCGAGGAAGGTGCCGACGGTAAGGACGATGGCCGGGGCGGCGAAGCGCAGGCCCATCTGGGTCACCACGCCCACGGCGCGGCCATCCTCGACGATGAGGTCTTCCACCGCCTGCTGGAACAGGGTGAGGTTGGGCTGGTTTTCCAGCGCGTCGCGCACCACCGCCTTGTACAGCTGGCGGTCGGCCTGGGCACGGGTGGCGCGCACCGCCGGCCCCTTGCTGGCGTTGAGGATGCGGAACTGGATGCCGGCGCGGTCGATGGCGCGGCCCATCAGGCCGCCGAGGGCGTCGATCTCCTTGACCAGGTGGCCCTTGCCGATGCCGCCGATGGCCGGGTTGCAGCTCATCTGGCCCAGGGTTTCGATGTTGTGGGTCAGCAGCAGGGTACGGGCGCCCAGACGCGCGGCGGCCAGGGCCGCCTCGGTGCCGGCATGGCCGCCGCCCACCACGATTACGTCAAAGGATTGCTGGAACTGCATCGCCGACCGCCTCACTACCGGGCCGGGTATTTTACGCGCAAGCCGTTACTTATCCAACGGAGCCGCGCCGGCCCTCACGGCCGGGCGAAGAAATCCCCGCAGCTGATCAATTCCAGGCCGTCGACGGGCCGGTTGTAGATGTATACCCATGCCGGAACGTCGCGCCCGTCGTACAGGCGTACCGTGGCCACCTCGCGTACGTATTCGGTGGGCGGGGCGAACCCGGCGCCGCAGGCTTCATAGCGGTCCAGTTCCGCCAGGGCGAAGGGCGGGCGGTGCAGCGGTAGACCTCGCCGTGGACCCTGTCGTCCGGGGCGCCGGACGGCACGAGTCCGGGATAGAAGTCTACCCGGTACAGCAGGCCGCAGCAGGTCGCCGCACCGACGAAGTCCGCCTCGCGGGCGAGAAAATCGTGCATCGGGTTGGCGCCGCCCTTGCGCAGGGTGCCGTAGACAAACAGTTCTTGCGGTTCCGGGTTCATGGTCTGTTATCGGACTGCATCCACGACCTGATTTTCGTGCAGCGCCAGATGCGCCGCCAGTGCGCTGTCCATGGTGGCGGCGTGCACGGCGAACCAGGCGGGGAGATGTTCGGTGACGTAATTGTGCGCCAGGGTGATCCTCCCCTGCACCGCGCGCTGTCCCAGGGCGCGCAGATCGCCGAGCATGCGCCGGTGCTCGGCGCGGTGTTCCTCGAGGGCGGGAAATGCCGTGTCCGCCATCAATGCCTCTTCGGCGCCGAAGTGATCGCCGGTGTGATCGAGCAGGGCCAGAAACAGCGCCTGGAATTCGCGGCCCTCGGCCACGGCAAGATTGTTGACCAGCGCGACAAACTCGGCATGGGTGGCATCCATGCCGGGGTTGCCGAGGAGATAGTTTGATGGCCAGTGGATTAGGGGCATTTTTCTTGTAACTTGCAACTTGGAACTGCCGTTAAAACTGCTTCACCTTGATGTTCAGCGTCTGTATCCGGTAGGCGATCTGCCGCGGCGTCATGTCGAGCAGGCGTGCCGCCTTGGCCTGGACCCAGCCGGACTGTTCCAGCGCGGCGATCACCCGCTCGCGTTCGTCCATGTCCGGCGAATCGAGGTCCACTGCCTGGTTGCCCGGCCGCGACAGCGGCAGCTGCTCTTCCAGCCCGGTGAGGCTGATCACGTCGCGGTCGATGGTGCCGTCCTCGCTCATGATGGCAGCGCGCTCGAGGCTGTTTTCCAGCTCGCGCACGTTGCCCGGCCAGTCGTGGCGCATCAGCAGGCGCACGGCGCTTTCGCTGATGCTCAGTTCGCGGCCCTGGGCACGGGATATCTTCTGCACCAGGAACTGCGCCAGGGCCGGGATGTCTTCGGCACGCTCGCGCAGCGCCGGCACCTGGATGGGCATCACGTTGAGACGATAGTACAGGTCTTCGCGGAACTCGCCCTTTTCCACCGCCGATTCCAGATCGCGGTTGGTGGCGGCGATGACGCGCACGTCGACCTTGATGGTCTGGTTGCTGCCGACACGCTCGAATTCGCCCTCCTGCAACACGCGCAGCAGCTTGGCCTGGAAGGTGGGCGATATCTCGCCTATCTCGTCCAGGAAGATGGTGCCGCCGTGGGCCTGTTCGAAACGGCCCTTGCGCTGGGCGGCGGCGCCGGTGAAGGCGCCCTTTTCGTGGCCGAACAGTTCCGATTCCAGCAGGTTGTCGGGCAGGGCGGCGCAGTTGAGCTTGACGAAGGCGCCGTTGGCACGCGGCGAATTGTAGTGGATGGCCTGGGCGATGAGTTCCTTGCCGGTGCCGGACTCGCCGCGCACCAGTACGGTGGTGTTCCATTTCGCCACCTGGCGCACCATCTCGAACACGCGGCGCATGGCGGTGGTGTGTCCCACCATGTTGTCGAAGCCGAAGTTGCCGCGCACGGTGCGACGCAGCTGGTCGCGTTCGTCCTTCAGGTCGCGCCGCTCGCGTTCCACCTCCCAGGACAGGCGCACGCTCTGCGCGATGAGGTTGGCCACCATCTCCATGAAGTGGGCGCGCTCTTCCAGCAGGCCGTCGACGTGATCGGCGGGCTGCGCCGCCAGCACGCCCACCGGCTTGCTGTCGCCGACACGGATCGGCACGCCGACGAAGGGCAGGTGCGGCTCGTACAGCCCGGTGCGCGAGAGAAAGCGCGGCTCGTCAGCGATGCATTCCACCACCACCATCTTGCCGGCCTCCAGGATCGCGCCCACCACGCCTTCGCCGGGACGGTAGCGCACGCTGTCCACCGCGCTCTGATCGCTGGTGTAGAGACCGCGTACCAGCATTTCGCCGCTGTCCGGTTCCACCAGCGCGACCATGCCGCGCTCCAGTCCGCCGAGACGGTGCAGCGTTTCCAGCACGCCCTGCAGGGTGGTGCGCAGATTGAGCGAACGGCTCAATACCTTGCTTACTTCGTACAACGCCTCCAGCTCGCGCTCGATGAGGCGGGAACGGGCGGGATTGACGGGTTCGTGTCGCAAGACCATTACCCCTCCGATAGGTTGTCACTGCTGAGAGGGAAGCGCAGGCAGATGCGGCACCCCTCACGGTAGGCCGGATCGATTTCCAGCGTGCCCGCATGCTGGTTGACCACTTCCTGCGCAATGGCCAGTCCCATGCCGGCATGCTTGCCGCCCTTGGTGGTGTAAAACGGCTCGAACACCTTGAAACGCAATTCCGGCGCAATGCCCGGTCCGCTGTCTTCGAACAGCACGGCAATGAACTCGCCTTCGATGCGGCTGGCGATGCGCAGTTCGCGGCGCGTGCCGCCGCCTTGCGCCACCGCCTCGATGGCGTTGTCCACCAGCTGCTTGATCAGGTTGCGCAGACGGCGTTCGCGTCCGTGGCAAGCCGGAAGATCGGCCTGCGGCTGCCAGTCGATGACGATGCTCTCGGCCAGCAGGCGCGGCGTGCTCACCAGCAGCACCTCGTGAATGAGCTGGTTGAGATTGACCGGCAGCAACGGTTCCTGCACTTCCTGCGGCACGCAGGCGCCGAGCGTTTCCAGCGCGGCATTGCCTTCATCGCGCACCTGGCGCAGCACCGACAAAAGGGATTCATCACCGTCACTGCGCCGCTCCAGCATGCCCACGGCGGCGTTGAGCAGATTGAGGGGGCGCTGCATCTGGTGCAGGGCGCCGCTCAGGGTTTCGCGCAGCCCGCGGCCCAGCGCCTCCTCGGCCATCAGGGCACGCAGCGCGTTCATGCGCACCTCTTCCTGCTGGCGCTTGATCTCGGTGACTTCGTGCGCCACCAGCAGCAGGTACGGTACTTCCCGTGCCGTGAAGTAGGCGTCGGCGCTGCCGTCGCGGGCACGGAAGCCGCTGGCCTGGCAGGCAAACCAGCGGGTGGAGCCATCGGGGAAATCGAGGCGCAGCTCGCGCGCCGCCCGCGGTGCGTCTTCGCCGCTGCCCGCTGCAAGCGTGTCGCCACCCAGCACGCCGCGCAGCAGCGGCGCCGGATCCCGCCCGCCCAGATCCAACAGCAGGCGGCGATAGGCGCGGTTCTGCAACACCGCCTCGCCCTGCGCATCGAGCACCGCGATGACTACCGGCGCCACGTCCACCACCGAGTCGATGAGTTCCTTCTGGTTTTGCAGATCCTGCTGCAACTGGAACATTTCGGTGATGTCGCGGTGCATGCCGAGGTAATGGGTGGTGGTGCCGGCACTGTCGAGCACCGGCGCCACGGTCAGCTCCGCCACATAACGCTCGCCGTTCTTGCGCCGGTTGACCAGCATGCCGTTCCAGCTCTTCTGTTGCAGCAGGCGGCCCCACAGGGTCTGGTACACGATGGGCGGCGTGCTGCGATCGGACAGCGATGATTCGTTGTGGCCCACCACTTCCGCCTGGCTGTAGCCGGTGACCTGGGTAAAGGCGGCGTTGGCATAAAGGATGTTGGCCGCGGTGTCGGTGATGGAAATGGCCACCGGCGCCTGCTCCACCGCCTCCATGAACAGACGCGGCATCAGGCCGGGGCGACGGTTGCCGTGCAGTGCCGTCCCCAGCAGCTGCAACACCGCCGGCGGCACGCCCGGCGTGGGCGCGCTGAGAAAGCGCTCCACGGCATCGAGCGCCTCCTGGGGGAGTTCAGACTGTCTGGGCTGTGACATGGGCTGCACCGTATATGAACCTTGCGGGGTTCAATGCACGATGCATGCCCGAACGAGGACAGGTACGGGATACGAGGTTCAGGGTACGAACGGCGTTCCTGCGTACAGCGGATGCTTTGTTGTATGTGCGACAAACGCCTGTAGCATCACACGCCCGAACGACAAAAATTTCACACTTTCCTGCACCACAAGCGTGCAAGCCCAGGACAAAACGGTGCAAACACTGGGGTTATCCCGGTCCATGCCCATCCTCCGCACCGTGGCACGGTTGATGCAAAAAACACCTCACAGATGAAGAGGTGTGCAACGTGACCGAATATCTCCTGCTCCTGCTCGGCACCGCCCTGGTGAACAACGTGGTCCTGGTGAAATTCCTCGGCCTGTGTCCGTTCATGGGCGTCTCCAGCAAGGTGGACTCCGCCCTCGGCATGGGGCTGGCCACCACCTTCGTGCTCACCCTCGCCGCCTTCGCCGGCTGGGTGCTGGAGCACTTCGTCCTGCAACCGCTGGGCATCGGCTTTCTGCGCATCCTCGCCTTCATCCTGGTCATCGCCGCGGTGGTGCAGTTCACCGAGATGGTGGTGCGCAAGACCAGCCCGGCCCTGTACCAGACCCTGGGCATCTTTCTGCCGCTGATCACCACCAACTGCGCCGTGCTCGGCGTCGCCCTGCTCAACGTGCAGGAGAACAACGGCTTTGTGCACAGCCTGCTCTACGGCTTCGGCTCCGCCCTCGGTTTCACCCTGGTGATGGTGCTGTTCGCCGGCATGCGCGAGCGGCTGGCGCTGGCTGCCGTGCCGGCGCTGTTCAAGGGCGCGCCCATCGGCTTCATCGTCGCCGGCCTGCTGTCGCTGGCATTCATGGGCTTTGCGGGATTGCCGGTGAAGTAGGAGCCCACTCCGTGGGCGAATGGTTCGCCGAGGAGACTCGGCTCCTACGAATGAACTGATTGTTGCGAATGACGTACAGAGGTAACCAACCATGTTCGCTGCCGTATTGAGTCTGACCGTGCTGGGCCTCGCGCTGGGCTGGCTGCTCGGCCTCGCCGCGCGCCGCTTCAAGGTGGAGGTGGATCCGCGCGTGGCGCAGGTGGAGGCCCTGATGCCCGGTTCGCAGTGCGGCCAGTGCGGCTTCCCCGGTTGCTCGCCTGCCGCGCTGGCCGTGGTCAACGGCGAGGCGCCGCTGACCCTGTGCCCCCCCGGCGGCAAGGCGCTGGTGGAATCGCTGGCGACCACGCTCGGCATCAGCGTCGACACCTCGGGCATGCAGGACGGCGGACCGCAGCTGGCGCGCGTCGACGAAACCATATGCATCGGCTGCATCAAGTGCCTGCGCACCTGCCCCACCGACGCCATCGTCGGCGCGCCGAAACAGATCCACGTGGTGATGGAGCGTGCCTGCACCGGCTGCGGCGCGTGCATCGAAATCTGCCCCACCGGCGCGCTGGCCCTGGTGGAGGAAGCACCGACCCTGCGCACCTGGCGCTGGACCAAACCGGAACTGGTGGCGGCATGACAAGCGTGAAAACCATTTGTCGCAGAGACGCGGAGGCGCGGAGAAAATCCGTGTCTTTTTTCACCCCCGCCGCGCGCTATGGCTGGCGTATGGGTGCCGATGCGGATCCACTACCGCCTTGCCCTCATACCCTCCGCGTCTCTGCGTCTCTGCGACGGGTTTCATCGATGGAGAACCGGACATGAAACTGTTCCGCTTCCGCGGCGGTATCCATCCGCCCACCCGCAAGGAGTTGAGCGCCGGCGCGGCCATCGAGACCATGCCGCTGCCGGAGCGCCTGTACATTCCCATGCAGCAGCACATCGGCACGCCCGCCGAGCCGGCCGTAAAAATCGGCCAGCACGTGCTCAAGGGCCAGCTGCTGGCGCGCGCCAGCGGCGCGCTGTCGGCACCGATCCACGCCCCCACCTCGGGCTGGGTGCGCGCCGTCACCGACTTCACCGCGCCGCATCCTTCCGGACTGCCGATCCTCACCGTGGTGCTGGAACCGGACGGCAAGGACGAGTGGGATGAGTTTCCGCTGCCCAGGGACCCCTTTGAAATGCCGCCGGAGCTGATCGCCGAGCGCGTCGCCGCCGCCGGCATCGTCGGCATGGGCGGCGCCACCTTTCCCACCGCAGTGAAACTGAGCGGCGCCACCAACAAACACATCCACACCCTGCTCATCAACGGCGGCGAGTGCGAGCCCTATCTCACCTGCGACGACCGCCTGATGCGCGAACGCGCCGCGGAGGTGATCGACGGCGTACGCCTGATCCTGCACGGCATCCGCTGGGGCCGAGCCATCATCGCCATCGAGGACAACAAATCGGAAGCCCTCGCCGCCATGCGCGAGGCGGCCAAGGGCTACGGCCAGCTGGAAGTGGTCGCCGTGCCCACGCTGTATCCCATGGGTTCGGAGAAACAGTTGATCAAGACCGTCACCGGTCTCGAAGTGCCCGCCGGCGGCCTCGCCGCGCAGGTGGGCGTGCTGGTGCAGAACGTCGCCACCGCCTACGCGGTGCACGAAGCGATCCGTTACGGCCGTCCCCTGGTGCGGCGCATCGTCACGGTAAGCGGCGGCGCGATTCGTGATCGGCGCAATCTGGAAGTGCCCATCGGCACCCTGGTGGACGACCTGTTGCGCCACTGCGGCTACGCCGGCGAACCGGAACGCCTGCTCATGGGCGGCCCGATGATGGGCACCGTGCTGCCGCACGCCATGGTGCCCATCGTCAAGGGCAGCAACGGCGTGCTGGCCCTGAGCAAGCCGGAACTGCCGGAAGGCAGCGCCTCGCCCTGCATCCGCTGCGGTTCCTGCGTGCGCGTCTGCCCGGTGGGCCTGATGCCGCTGGAGCTGATGAAACGCGCGCAGAACAACGATCTCGACGGCGCCGTGGATTACGGCCTGTCCGACTGCCTGTCCTGCGGCACCTGCGCCTATGTCTGCCCGGCGCACCTGCCGCTCACCCACTACTTCAACTACGCCAAGGGCGAGCTCGCCGCGCGCGCACAGCAGAAGCGCAAGACCGACTACACCAGGCAACTGGTGCAGGCGCGCCTGGCGCGCCTGGAACGCGAAGCCAAAGCCAAGGCCGAGGCGGCAGCCAGGCGCAAGGCCGAGCGCGCGGCGAAGAAGGCGCAGGAGGCCCAGGCATGATCGTCAAATGCGTAATCGTGCGCGGTGCGCACCCTACCAAAAAACCCGTCGTAGGGTGCGCACCGCGCACCACAACGTGAGGGCGACCCCATGACCACCCCCATCAGCGGACCGCATTATCACGGCCGGCGCAGCGTAGGCGGCATCATGGCGCAGGTGATGCTGGCCCTCGTTCCCGCCACCGCCTTCGCGCTGTGGCAGTTCGGCTGGCCGGCGGTGTTCCTGTTCCTGCTCACCCTCGGCAGCGCCGTATTCACCGAGGCGCTGTCGCTGCGCCTCGCCGGCAAGCCGCTGCGCCCGTTCCTGCTCGACGGCTCCGGCCTGCTCACCGCCTGGCTGCTGGCCCTGAGCCTGCCGCCCTGGGCGCCGTGGTGGATCGGCGTGGTGGGCGGCGCCTTCGCCATCGTGCTCGGCAAACAGGTATTCGGCGGCATAGGCCAGAACCTGTTCAATCCGGCCATGCTGGCGCGCGTCGCCCTGCTGATTTCCTTCCCGGTGCAGATGACGCGCTGGACTGTACCGCAGCCGCTGTTTGGCGCCGGCGCACCGGGCTTTGTCGACGGCCTGAAGATCACCTTTCTCGGCGGCGCCGACATCGACACGCTCTCCGGCGCCACCGTGCTCGGCCACAGCAAGACCGAGCTGACCCGCGGCGTCGGCCTCGACGTCTCGCTGTCCGACGTATACGCGCCGCTCGATCACCTGCTCGGCCTCTCCGCCGGCAGCCTGGGTGAAACCTCGGCCCTGCTGCTGTTGCTCGGCGGCCTGTTCCTGCTCGCGCGCCGCATCATCACCTGGCAGATCCCCGCCGCCATGCTGGGTACCGTGGCGCTGCTCGCCGGCGTCATGCATCTGATCGATCCGCTGCGCTATGCCGACCCGCTGCTGCACGTCCTTGCCGGCGGCCTGATGCTCGGCGCCTTTTTCATCGCCACCGATCCGGTGACCTCACCCAGCTCCGGCCTCGGCCAGCTGGTGTTCGGCGCCGGCTGCGGCGCGCTGATCTACGTCATCCGTACCTGGGGCGGCTTCCCCGAAGGCCTTGCCTTCGCCGTGCTGATCATGAACGCCGCCACCCCGCTCATCGATCACTACCTGCGCCCCCGCGTCTACGGCCGCAACCGCCGCGGCGCGCCGCTGACCTATGCCCCGGAACAGCTGGGGAGAGAAAAAGAATGATGCACAAGGCCAACCCGGAACCGGAATACCGCAAGCGCCTCGGCTACTCCGCCGCGCTGCTCGGCGGCTTCGCCATGCTGGCCGGCGCCGCGCTCACCCTGGGCCACGTCCAGACGCGCGACGACATCGCCGCGCGCCTGACTGAAGACCGCCAGGCCTCGCTCAGCCAGGTGATCCCCGCCGCGCTGCACGACAACGATCTGTTGCAGGCGCCTCTGGCGCTGGCGCTGGACGGCACGGAAAGCAAAACCGTCTTCCGTGCCACCCACGACGGGCAGGTCAGCGCCGTCGCCTTCGAGATGATCGGCCAGGGCTACGGCGGCGCCGTCGTCGTCCTGCTCGGTCTCGACCGCGACGGCAAGGTGCTCGGTGCACGCGTCATCGCGCATAACGAAACGCCGGGCCTGGGCGACAAGATCGAGGTGAAAAAGGATCGCTGGATCACCACCCTCGAAGGCCACAGCCTCGCCGAGCTGGGCCACGACGGCTGGCAGGTCAAAAAGGACGGCGGCCAGTTCGATCAGTTCACCGGTGCGACCATCACGCCGCGTGCGGTGATCACGGCGGTGCGCAACGGTCTCGACCTGTTCGAGGCGCACAAAACCGAACTGCTGGCGGCCGATACTGAATAGAAAGCGGGAGCCCGATTCATCGGGCGATGTGCCTGACCGTAAGCCGCCATCGCCCGATGAATCGGGCTCCTACAAACCGGAGGTTGTATGAGTACTGATTACAAACGCATCGTCCGCGACGGTCTGTGGGACAACAACGTGGTGTTCGCGCAGATGCTGGCGCTGTGCCCGCTGCTCGCGGTCACCGGCACCGCCACCAACGGTCTCGGCATGGGCCTCGCCACCACCGCGGTGATGGTGGTGTCCGGCATGGTCATCGCCCTGTTCCGCAGCATGGTCACGCCCGAGGTGCGCATCCCGGTGTTCGTGCTGCTCATCGCCGCCATCGTCACCCTGGTGGACATGATGATGAACGCCTGGCTGCACGAGCTGTACAAGGTGCTCGGCCTGTTCATTCCGCTCATCGTCACCAACTGCGCCATCCTTGGCCGCGCCGAGTCCTTCGCCTCCAAGAACCCGGTCATGGCTTCCGCCGCCGACGGCCTGTTCATGGGCCTGGGCTTCACCCTCGGCCTGGTCGTGCTCGGCGCGGTGCGCGAGGTCATCGGCAGCGGCACCCTGTTCGCCAATGCCGCCCTGCTGCTGGGCGAACCCTTTCATTTCATGGAGCTCACCCTGCTGCCCGGCTACGACGGCTTCCTGCTCATGATCCTGCCGCCGGGCGGTTTCCTGGTTCTCGGCTTCCTGCTGGCGGGCAAGCGCCTGCTCGACGCGCGGCGCAGCCGCATCGTCGCACAACCCGAACCAAGCCCGGAGGCGGCAGCCGCGGCCGCGGCCGGATAACCCATGTAGGGCGGGTTGCAACCCGCCAAAACCGCGAAGCCACCGATTAATCTCCTCCCCCTCAGGGGAGGGATAGGGAGAGGGGATCAATACGACCCTCGCAGAGGAGCAACACCATGCGCATCAGCATCGCCTACGCCGAACCGCACTATCAGTTCTGGCAGGACCTCGATATCGACGACGGCGCCACCGTGGCCTACGCCATCGAGCGCTCCGGCATCCTCAACCGCTTCCCCGAGATCAATATGGAGGAGCAGAAGGTGGGCGTATTCGGCAAGGTGGTGAAGCTTGATGCCACTCTCAGCGAGGGCGACCGCCTGGAGATCTACCGCCCCATCACCGCCGACCCGGAAACGGTGCCGCGCAGGGACGGCGGCGATGATGAGGATGAGGAGTGATGCAACTGCTGCTGCGCGCTACATCAGCCGGTGCGGCATTTCGTCGGACAGGTTGAGCACGCCGGCGATGATTTGCAGCGCTTCCTTCACCAGCAGGTCGAGGTCGCAGAACGCCGGCGAGCTCTCCAGCACCTGGGCGCCGTCGGCCATGGACACGCGCAGGGCGCAGGCGCCGTCGGCGGCGCGCTCGGAGGAGATGAACAGGCCGGGCTGGGGATTGCCCTCCTGGGCCACCGCCACGATGTAGCGGTAGCGGACCGGATCGGGGCTGTCGATATCACCCAGGACGGTGATGATGAATTCGCCGTA
>Ga0299912_10000081_pt1 | contig 110276 bp, 75 predicted proteins | sample RVTome_2_FD_207667 | JGI IMG/M metagenome (GOLD analysis project Ga0299912, IMG submission 207667) | Soil microbial communities from uranium-contaminated site in the Upper Colorado River Basin, Wyoming, United States - RVT95D214 (version 2) ... | reverse complement strand
CTTCCGCCAGGATCATCCGGGCATGTACGCTCAGCATCTGGTCTCCGCGTTCGAAGTCGCTGCGAGCGTCCTGAAGAACCATCGCAGGCGCATCAGGGATTGCGCCAACTCCAGGGTCCCGTATGTAAGGCGCCTGGTCATGAAGACCGAGAATCAGGCGTACAGGCTCGACCGCTCGGAAGGCATCATCGACTTGCCCGTCAGAGCCGGCTGCCATGTTCACCTGAGATTGGTCGTAAGCCGGTACCACCGCAGGTATCTGGACGACACCTCCCTTTCGCTCGGTTCGCTGACCGTGCTCCTTGACCGAGTCGTTGTCGCGTTCAGGAAGGAGACACCCAGACCGTTCGACCCTGCTTCCGTCCTTTCGCTCGACACCAACGAGAGGAGCCTGGACGGAGTGTTCGCCAGCTGTGATGACATCAAGGTAGTCAAGGCGTACTTCCCCGATGTGGCTCGTATCCAGCGGCGCCATCACGACCGACGCAAGAGGCTCCAGAAGAAGAAAGCGCATGACAGAAGGACCAGCAGAGCCCTGTGCCGGAAGGAGGGGAGGAGGGAGCACCACAGGATCGATTACAGGATGCATCATGTGGCGAACGCCGTTCTCTCATTCGCCGAGAAGCACAAGGCCGCTATCGTCCTGGAGGACCTGACTGGGATCAGGCATAACAGGAGCAAGGAGTTCAATCGACGCATGAGCCTGTGGCCGAGGCGGAAGCTCCACCAGATCATCGAGTACAAAGCCCAGTGGAATGGGATCCCTGTCGTGAAGGTGGATCCCAGATACAGCAGCAGAAGGTGCCCGACATGTGGGAGGATACAGGATTCCCGAATGGGCACCGTGTTCGAATGCGGGTGCGGATGGCGCTTGGACAAGCACATCAGCGCCAGCATCAACCTGCTGCAGACGGCCATCTCCGGGGGATTGGAGGTGGCAGGGGGTCTACGGTTCGACCCCGGCGCGTTCCAGCATGACGTGATGATGACCCTATACGAGCCAGCGATGGCCGCACGGTCGGAGCCGAATGGAACGAGTTGCGTCAGCGGGGTGACCTGACGGTCACCACCCGCTTATGCAACAGAACCGGTCTGCTCATGCCCAGTACAGAACAGTCCTGCCGAGGCGTCCGCCGAAGCGCTTCGTCCCGAATCCCACGCTTGCGCGGGAGTAAGTCTCCGGGACAATGTCCGACTGAGTCCTCGCGAGCACCTTGATGGCCGCCAGGCCGGTCGGCGTGGCTCTCTCCCCGGGGTCGCTCCCAGGTTCGTGCTTCAGCCCCTTGAGCAGGACTCTCACCGCTGGCGCGGGCACGCGCACAGCCCCGTGGCTCACCACGGTTATGCCCTTGCCTGTGACGATCGTGGAGCATATCATGTCTCCCGCGCCCGCCTCTTGAAGCCTGACGGCGGCAAGGCCTATACCACAGATGTTGAGCAGTGCGACCGGCCTCCCAACCTCGTGGAGATGGACGTCCTTGACTGGCAGCTCATGGGCCTGCGCCTCCGCCGAGAATATCTCGTCCAGTATCCGCAGGGACACGTCGGACCGGCAGTTCAGGTCCCGGTTGATCTTCTCGAGAAGGAAGTACGAGTCGTCGTACGTTCTGCCGTGCGATTCGTCCTTGGAGCCGGGGTACGACAGGCCGAAGCCTTTCTCGCCTCCGTCATCCAGGCTCGAGATGCGAAACCCGAGTCCCAGCCCCCTTGCCGCGCCAGAGATGCCTGCCACGGCGTCATCCCGGACCCTCGGGTCCAGCAGCCCCAGCATTGCCGCGAGAAGCATGTCACCGGACAGGCCCTGCCTAGCGTCTATGTAGATCATCAGATGCCTAAGAGCTTGGTCGCGAGATAATACTAGCCACGGAAGCGCGCTATTGCTTCTTCCCGGGGCTCTTGGCTTTCAGCTTCCTCTGCCTGGATTTCTTCGGGGGAGCCGGCCCTCGCGCTTTCTCCGCCGGTGCCTCAGGGGCTGTCTCGGGCTCGGGGACTGTCTCCCTCGTCTCCTCAGGAGTGGGCGGGGGACGGACTTCCTTGAAGACGGCGGGGGTGGGCGGAGGTCTCGGGATCACCTTCGGCGGCGGTTCTGGCTCGGGCTCCGGTTCTGGCCCGGCTGTCGCCCCTGCGACCTCGAGGATCTCGCTCAGCTTTGATGACATCTCCTCGTGGGCCTTCTCCTCGCGCGCCTCATGCGCTTCATCGTCGAAGACTGAGCCACACAGCTTGCACCTAGTGGACTCTGAGGCCACGAGGTCCCCGCAGACCGGGCACTGGAAGCTGACGTCGTCCGCGAACACGAGATTGCACTTCGGGCACGTCTCCTCAGAACCGTCAAGCAGCCAGGAGCACCTGGGACAGCTCAGCTTCTTCCCCTCGGCCTTCACCTGGGCGGATTCCAGCTTGATGATGTCCATCAGAAGTGAGTCGATGCTCTCGCCCGTTTGCGTTTTCTCGGTCTTTCCCAGGATGTCCGAGAAGGCGACATGGCAAGTGGGGCAGGAGGGGGACCCAGCGGGCACGAACTCTCCGCAGAACGGGCACTCGAACTTCGTGTCCCCTGCGAACTGATGGCCGCAGCGTTCGCACATCCCATCGCTGGGGTCCACTCTGAGACCGCAAACGGGGCATCCTAGGAGCTTGATCCCGAAGGCTTCCATAAACCAGTTCCAACCCTGATGATTGCCTCGTCTGACCAAAATGCCTTCGGTATATGAAAACGTGCCCAAACAACAAGATGATTTGATGCCGCGCTTGGGAAAACGATATATCTGGTAAGAATCATCTATGAGGAGAGGCATCAGCTGGCCGGCATACCCCTGTCAAATAGCCGGCCTTAATACAATCTCCCTTGTACCCAGGTGGTTTGGAGTGGTAGCGGACCTTGTGTCACGTCGAGCAGCCATGATTGTGCTGGTTTCCATGGTTTCATGCGCCGTCCTCGCGGGCGTGAACAAGACCCCTTCGATCTTCTCCGCGGCCGCGCAGGTGGGCGAGGAGCCTGTTGCCATAATCACTCCCCTGCCCGACTTCATCTCCAACGGCACCAGATACCACTTGAACGGCAACACGTCCTACGACACCGATGGGTGGATCGTGAACTACACATGGGAGCTGAGGATAGGCTCGAGCTCGGTGATGTTCCTGTACGCCCAGAAGGAGATTTTCATATTCAAGACGCTGGGCCTGTACAAGATCAACCTGACCGTGCGGGACAACGAGGGCAACACGGACATGACCTGGACCGCGTGCGTCTCGGTCCTCGACTCGGACCAGGACACTCTCGAGGACTGGTGGGAGGCGAACTACTTCCACAACAGCCTGAATGAGACCGGAGACGGGGACTATGACAACGACGGCTACTCCAACGCCGAGGAGCAGGCAAGGGAGACCGATCCCACGGTCAAGGACCAGCAGCCGAGCCTCGTCAACATGCTCATGGAGAACTGGTACTATCTCGCGGCAATCGCTGCGGCGATAGTCGTCGCGATCGTCCTGATCGTGCCGTGGCAGAGGAGAAAGCGCAAGATTATCGAGAAGAAGAAGATCAAGGCGGCGATAGAGATCGAGAAGGCCCTCGAGAGCGACGAGGACTAGGCTCTCCCGCAAGAACTTATGCAGTGGTCAGCAGCACTGCAGTCCCCACGATGGCGCAGTAGGCTGCGAACATCCACAGTTGCTGAGAGCGAACCGCCCGGAGCAGGACCTTGATCGACGCGATGCCTGTCAGGAACGCGGCTGCGAACCCGACCAGCGCGCTCGTCGCATCCAAGTCGAAGCTGTCCAATGTCAGGACCCCGTACGCGAAAGCTCCGGCAAGGGCAGGCACAGAGAGCAGGAACGCGAACACCGCGGCGGTCTCGCGCTCGAGCCCCACCACCATCCCGCCACTGATGGTGGAACCACTTCTGGATATCCCTGGCAGGATCGAGACGGCCTGGAAGCTCCCGATGACGATCGAGTCCTTGACGCTCGGGGACTTCTTGCTGCCGCCCGCCCTGTATCTCTCGACAACGAGCAGCATCGCCGCATTCGCTATGAGGGCAAGACCCACCAGGGTGATGTCGAATATCTCGTCGACGACGCTCGTCAGGAGGACGCCTACGACCGCCACGGGCACGGTCCCCAGCAGGAGCATGAACCCGAGCTTCCGGAGCTTGTCAACCTCGGCGTCTCGGTCGGCTTTTCTCACGAAGACGGACCGCACGATATTCCATAGCTCCTTGCGGAAGTAGACGCAGACCGTCATTATCGTTCCGAGATGGACCACGAGGTCGAAAACGAGGTTCTCGTCGGGCTCAAGCCCGAACAGCTCCTGGAAGATGACCAGGTGGCCCGAGCTAGAGACCGGGAGCCACTCGGTCAGGCCCTGCACGATTCCAAGCAGGAGCGCGTACAACGCGTCCATCGTCGGCCTGACATGCTTGTGGCGTATTCAAGCTTCTCGGGAGGAGGTCTCCCCCCCTTCTGTTCTTATCACAATAGATACCAATGGGAAAACGTATTTATCGCTTGGAAAGGCTTGAGAAGGCCAAGGCCTGAATGGACAGGCCCAAACGATATCGCCAGCTGTGCGTATACTGACACTCATCATAGCAAGAAGGTCATCCATGCGGTCACTTGCGTTGCCATCAGCAATAATCGCTTCTGCGGTCGTGCTCTCTACCCTGGGAATCATGGTTCTCACCGGACCTGGCGCCACGGAATATCCGGAATCTGTTTCTGTGAGTGTGACGGACGAGGACAGGAACGTGGTGGTCCAAGTATCTGGATGGCGCTCGTTCGAGAGCGTGGTCGACTTCGCGAACTCGCATGACATTCGAACGACCTTCGAGAACCGCGGTGCCGGCATCGTCACGCTGCATTCTTCGGATGTGGACGAGTCCGACATCCGCCAGATCTCATCGATCCCCGGGGTCACGAGCGTCTCCTCGGAGGTGAAGGCCAGGACGCTCTTCACGCCGAACGACAGCTCTGTCAATCTCCAGTGGGGGCTGAACACGGTCAACGCCTACGAGGCTTGGGACATAACCCGGGGCAACCACACGGTCGTGGTCGCGATCCTTGACACAGGGATCGACTGGAACCACCAGGACATCGCGGCCAACATATGGTCAGATGAGGACGGATACCACGGTTACAACTTCATCGATCAAAACAGGATCCCCATGGACGACAACGTCAATAGCTACGACGACAACGGCGAGTGGATCCCGAACACGTACACCTACCACGGAACGCATGTCGCCGGGGTCGTGGGAGCCGTGATGGACAACTCCAGGGGCATTGCCGGCATCGCCCAGGTGCAGCTGATGGCCGTGAAGGTGATGAACGAGTCCGGTGAGGGCACCGATTCCACGGTCGCGAGCGGCATAAGATACGCCGTCGACCCGGACAACAACATTGACACACCCGATGGCGCGGACATCATCACAATGAGCCTCGGGGTAGACGGCATGTCCAGCACGCTGAACAGCGCGGTCAACTTCGCCTCCAGCCGAGGCGTCATCATGGTCGCGGCCTCTGGGAACAGTGGCTCGAGCGTCGTGAGCTACCCGGCGGCATATCCGAGAGTGATTGCTGTTGGTGCGATAGACAACATCGAGCGAAGGGCGACCTTCAGCAATTTCGGGGACGACCTGGACATCATGGCCCCCGGCGTTCAGATCTATTCCACCCAGGCCAGCGACGGCTACCAATACCTCTCAGGGACTTCCACGGCCGCGCCGTATGTCGCGGGTATCGCCGCGCTGATGCTGACGGTCAACCCGGCTCTGTCTGCGGAAGATGTCGGCAGCATCCTGAACAGCACCGCAAAGGACATTTCCAGGACGGGCTACGACACATCGACCGGCTGGGGTATCGCGGACGCGTTCCGGGCGGTCGAGCAGATCGCCGGGCCGACGGTGACCTTCACGGACTACCCCGAGTACGCGACCCCGAACTCGACCTTCTCAGTCACTTGGATGGTGAGCGGGGGCGACCCCGGGATCATCCAGAGCACGTACCTCCGGTGGGGTTCCTCCGCATCGTCTCTGACTGAGATGTCGCCGCAGTACTCGGGCCAGACATGGGCCACTTTCACTGTCTCCGACATACCGAGCCTTCCCACGAACGGGACGCTGTACGTGCGCGCCTTCGCAACCGTTGATGGCACGTTGTATGAGTCGGTGCTTCTCGAAATGCCTGTACACGACGCGCCTCCCGACGGGATATTCGCCCAGTTCGTGCGGGACCTCACGAACTTCATCATGAGCGACGTCGGCTTCCTGAACTTCATGATCATTCTAGTGGTCATAGTCGGGGCGATCGCGATCGTGGTCGCGATATCCCCGCGGAAGAAGAAGGTCGCAAGGGCCATGTCCAGCCAACCTCAGCAGTTGCAGCAGTACAAGCCCGTGCCTTCTTCCATGCTCGCCCCGCCCCCGCCACCCCCGCCGAGGTTCGAGGCGTATGTCGACCTCATGGGCCACGAGGTCATACCTCTGGTCGTCAAGATATACGAGGGTACCAAGGTCGTGTGGGTGAACAGGAGCTGGGCTCCCCCGCCCGGTATAATGATCAGGAGCGGCACGCTCGACTCGTACGGCGAGCACCCGGACGGGACCTTCCAGAGCGGCATGCTGATCGCGCCCGGGGACTACTGGAGCGCAACCTTCCATCGGCCGGGGGAGTACAACTACTACTTGACCGGCATCTGGAGGTCCGCCAAGATAGTGGTCGAGCCGATCCACGCTTTGCAGCCAGGCGGAGGCTCGGCGTCCTGAGGCCGCTCGCTTCTCAAGGGGCTATGGCTGCGGCTGAGGAAGCTCAGAAATAAGAAGAAGTTTAAGAACACAGGAGGTGGAACAGGCCCGGTCTTGCCCCCTCCCCATCCCAAGGGGGATCGCAAAGATCGGTCGCTCGCGAGAGTCACCGCCCGTGAGGGCGTCGACCACCCCTGTATGCTGTTGGTTCATCCTTGGTCCTGTTCCATCCTCATGAAATTCAAGTGTTGTGGGGGTTACCTGTGGCTTTTCCCTGGCCGTGGCCGCCGCCAAGGTCCTCCGAAACATCATCCATAGAGGCGTTCTGCTTCTCCAGGTTCTTCTGGAGATGCATCAGTGAGTTCTCGAGTCCCTTGCCGTCGTCCGCCGACGCGCCCGTGTCAGCCGAGCCACCTTTCTTGTCCGCCTGCTTCTCCATGTTCCTCAGGTGGACCTCGATGGCCCGCTCAAGGCCGTGCTTCTTCCCTGACGCGGCAGGTGAATCGGAACCGTCATCGCCGTTCCCGTTCCCTCCGCCGTTGCCAGGTCTCGGCTTCGGCTTGGGCTTGTCGACCCCGTCGTCATCCTCCTCAGGCTCGGGCGTCACGGCTGGCGTAGCCGATCCATCGTCGGATGTGTCTTGGGTGGGTCCAGGTTGGATGTCCGCGGGCGGTGGATTGGTCTCTATTCCGGGCTTGTCATCGCCACTAAGCGACACAATCAGGACTGCGCTCAGAATGATCGCAGCGCCGACAGCCGCGGTGATCAGCAACCTCTTCTTGTGCTTTATTGAATCACCTCCTCTCGTGTGCATCCCATCGAGCTGAGCGTGCAATATGTCGGGCATCGGTATTTAATTGAAACTGAAATGTCGCACTGTCTGACAGAAGGTTTCCGCGTCAGACATCGCTGTCCGACACTTTTTTGTCTAGAACAAGCGGATGAGCGCTAGCAAATCCGCAAGCAAGAGATCGAGCGGGGAGACGCGTTCTGCGAGCATTTCCTCGGTCGGCGGCTCGGGCACTCCGCCTATGCATTCGACGACCGAGACATAGCCTTCGTAGAGCGCAGCCGCGTGGCCCCGGTCCATATGCCCGTTGTGCGCGAACGCCCGGAACTGGTTGTAGAACGCGTGCATGATGTTGAGGCAGACGCTGAAGTTCCCGAGGTCATACTGCTTCTGCGCCGAGATGAGCTTCGCGATGAGCCCGTTCGAGGAGTTGCCAGGAAGCTCCTCAGCGGCTTGCACCAGAGGCACCAGCTCGATCGGCATGCAGGGCCCTGAGGGTTCGACAGGCGTTGCCGAGAGTATCTCCACGGACGAGCTGATCAGTCCGTTGACCCTTCCACCGATCACCATGACGCGTCCTCCCGAAAGCATTGCGGACCCGTGTGCGCCTCGCGAACGGCTGAGAGGATCGCCTGTCGTCCAGGATGATGTTGCGGGATCGAACAGGTCGGTCGAGTTCGTGGATCCTGCGCTGCTCCAAGAGCCTGCAGCGATGGCTGCGCCGTTCGGCAGTGCCGACAACGAGAACCCGGACCTGGCGTCGCTCATGTTTCCCACCCTGGTCCAGGAACTTGAGATTGGGTCGTAGATCTCCGACGTGTTGAGCAGAGCCTCCGCGGCAGACCCGCCTGCAACTAGGATCTTGCCATTGGACAGGGTGGTCGCCGCAGCTCCATACCTCTGGGAGGTCATCGACGAAGCGCCGTACCAAGTGCGGGTCGATGGCGCGAACTGCTCGCTAGTCCCTGTCGTGTCCCCTCCGATGGCCACAATCGTTCCGTTCTCGAGCTGCTCGATGGAGAAGAACAGCCTCGGATGGTCCATGGCTCCTGCGGGCGACCATCTGTTGGTGCTGGGATCGTAGGATTCAGCGAAAGCAAACACACCGGACCTCCAGTCCGTTCCGCCGGTGACGAGCACCTCCCCATTGGGCAGAAGGATGGCCTCGTGGCCCACCCTCGCGAAGTTCATGCTCGCGGCCTGGATCGAGGTGACACTTGCGGGATCCAGGATCTCCGCGGACGAGATGACTCCCGATCCGGTCTCTCCTCCTGCGACAAGAACCCTTCCGTCAGGGAGGACCGTCGCCGTGTGTCCGACTCGTTTCGTCATCGTGGGCCCGAGGCGCCAGAGCGCATCGGTCGGGCTGAAGATCTCCGTGCTGGACAGCGGGCCCGATGCGGACATCCCCCCGGTCGCAAACACCTCTCCGTTTCCCAGGGAGACAATCTCTGGGTTCGCTCGGGGGACCAGCATCCGGGGCCCCTCGTGCCAGTCATACCTGTCGAACACGTCGTCGCTTTGAAACGGCGCCAAGAGCGAAACGGATGATATCCCTGGAGCAGACATGAGCGTGAGAACCGCGACCGTGGCCGCGAGCACTGCTGCGCAGTCCTTCAGACGTCTCCAGCTCACTCTCGTACTTCCTCCCCCAGGGCGAGCCTGAGTCCTGCCATAGGATGATCCTTTCCACATTGAGTCTCAAGCGGAAGCACTGCATCCCATGTGCCAGACAATCGGTTTGGCCAGGACAATACTGGCCGCTCCCCCAGGTACGAATTGACTAATCGATAGTTTAAGTTATCTAGGGACCCGAGCACGAGGCTACTTGGCCGCTTCCTCGCCGAACCTCTCGGGCTTCACGATGCTGATGTCGCTCGGCTCCACGATCCTGGCGGGCCGCTCAAGGAGGGCGACTTCTCGGGTGCTCAGGACCCTGGGGTCGAGCACTATGACCACGGCGCAGTCGTGCGCGAGCACGAAATCGTGGAGGTGGTTCGTGAACCGGAGGACCGTCTCGAAATCGTTCTGCGTGATGAGGTACTCGATGCCCTCGAGCAGGATGACGGACTTCTTGTTCTTCTCCACGAACTTGGTGATCTGCATCGTGAGGAGGCTCAGCTCGGTCGGGTCGATGTGGTCCTCGCCCACCCTGCGGGTGAGCCACAGGATCTTCGCTGCCTCGAACTCGTGGTGCTGCTTCAGCCGGTTCGGGTGCTCGCGCGTGATGAGCATCCCGGAAGCGCTGTGCTTCACCGCCTCGTTGAACATGGCGAACGCGATGGCCGGCCGCTTCTCCTTGACAAGGTACACAAACCCCCGCTCGATCGGGAACCTCTCCCCGGGCACGGCCAATATGACCGGAAAGTCGCTGGACCCCGAGGGCGGCGCCTCGGCGACTGCCATGGCGTCAGGGCCGGCAGGCAAGCCATCCTTCTTCTCGGGCTTCGTGCCCCATTTGAAGTACATCACAGCCCCGAACGCGACCAGGGCAATGGCGATCGCAGCGGCCGCGACCATGGGGGTGAGGTCCACGGTTCCTCCGTCGGCTTCAGAGGACACCACGAACCCGGGATAGAGGATCGACTGCCAAGGGTTCGAAGGATCGATCACTCCCCAGCCGGAGTTGGTGATCTCGTAGACGTACCACACCTGGAGCATGTAGGTGTACGATTTCTCGGTGATATCGGACGGGACCTGAAGGTCGAGCCTGTAATTCTCGAACTCGAGCGGGTAGAGCCAAGAAGAGACGTTCGAGAAGTCCTGGACGAACCGCTCTCCGGGCCCCATCCAGGAGAAGTAGAGTGATATGTTCGTGACCTTCAGGAGCGGTATGTACGGGCTGTTGTTCGCCATCGAGTTCATGACCGTCACGTTCACGCTGAAGTTCTGGCCGGGCTCGTACGACGGGGTCTCGGGCTCGAAGTCGAACAGGACTGTCATCTCGTCCTGGGATGACGCGGTCTGCGAGAAAGGGAATATGGACAACATCGCAGCTGAGACGAAGCACAGCGCTATCGCAACTGCAACGTGATGCACCCGCATGTTCGCCTCCCCCTTATGGCCTGCCTGAAACGGTTGAGTTCCTGACTGACCAGGTCGGTATGTAGTATCGGGACACCCGTACATAAAATCATTACAGGGCCGGACTGGATGCCTTTGGGGATCCTATACGAGGACCCTTTTCTCGTCCTTTGTCACGTTGAGCACGACCTGAGTATAAGTCCGCTCGACGTTCTCGTGGTCCAGGACCTTCTTGACGAAGGTGTTGAGCTCGACCCTGTTCTTGAACCTGGCCATGATGATCGCATCCCACTCGCCGGTCGAGTCAAACACGGCGAAGATGGCAGGGTCCTTGGCGATGTCGCGCTCTGTCTCGAGGATCCTGCCGTGGATCACCTTGATCCCGATGACGACCATGATGTCGTACCCGAGCTTGGCTGGATCAATGATTGGCATGTACCCCTGGATGACGCCGGATTTCTCCATGTTCCTGACCCTGTTGGAGACAGTCGTGAGGGACACGTGGAGCTCTTTCGCAATGTCCCTGAAACTCTTGCGAGAGTTCTCGTTAAGGCTCCGGAGGATGTCAATGTCCAAATCGTCGACCTCTGCCATGCCAGTGTCTGCTTCCCGGGCGGACATACAAGGGCAAAAGGCACTTGCGTTTATAAATATCTTGCATTCGAACGCAGTTTGTCTGGTCAAAAATGGCTTTTTTCCCATTCCGAATGGTCAAATGCCGAAAAAAGAACGGAAAGGGTTGATATATGGTCATGGACGTATGTATCAACGTAGGAGGCCAGCACTTGTCACCAGGGGAATCGATGACCTATGACGCGAGGATACGGTACTGGGAAGAGGAGTGGATATCTCAGTTGCTGGAGGAGGCACTCAGGCTGAAGAGTACGCTCTCCGCAGACAAATGCTCCTGCAGTGAAGCTCACGCCTGATGTACATCATTCGTGGCCCGTCGGCCGGCCACTGAAGCGTTCTACTCAGACCCTTGATCATGATGATGAGTCCATCTGTATTCGTGAAGCGCAAGGTTTATCAGAACTCGCTGACTGTGTCCAAGTGTGTCTCCTGATGGCTCGCCGACCGATTCGCAATCATCTCCTTCTGAGTCCGTCACATTCCTCGAGAAGGTGGAGATTTCTTGGAACCAGTTGGTATCGAAAGATAGGGATCTCTACTTTCTAGCTGCCATCGTCCTTTCATCTTTGGTCGGTTTCCTGCCCAATGCTCGCGACACATCGGTGTCGAATTTCTTGGTCTACTCGTTGCTTCTGATCGTCCTTGTGTTTGCAAATAGGGAGAGGTTCAAGAGAGTGTCTGGCCCAAGCTGGGATGAGTTGATCATTGCCACCCTGATCATCGCAGGTAGTTTCGCATTCAACTGGGTCGTCGGAGCATGGACAGGGGACAAGGAGTACGGACTCACAGATTACGTGATATTGTCCATTGGATTGTTCTTCCTGTTCTATTCCCTTCGTGACGCGCTGGTCCGTTTTGGAGCGCTGATGCTTGTCATAGTTCGAGGCGGAACTTTGGCGCTGAGTGTTGCCTCTGCATCGCTGTTTGCTGCCGTGTCTGCCGCGTTCGTCGGCATTGTGGTACTCTTTTCCCGAATCATGATATCCTCCGGGATAAGCTCGGGAAGCATACCTGGAGAAGTCGTGATTGATGGCCCAGATGGCGTATCTCGAGTCTTCATCGGATGGGCTTGTGCGGGACTTGAGGAATTGGTTATCATCACCGTGATGATTTACATTCTGATTGAGTCGTTCCAAGTCGATCGTAAGACGCTCTCCATCTGGATGGTCATAGGTGTTATTGGCTCATTTGCCATCAACATTGCCAGAATGGTCATGCTTGTCTGGATTGCTTACAGATTCGGGCTCAAGGACATGCTCTGGGTACATACGCACCTCGGAGACGTGCTTTTCCTCGTGTGGATAGGTATTTTTTGGCTCCTGTTCTTCAAATTCTCCGGGCAGTCAGGAGAGCGTGTGCGCAAAACATCTGGATGATGGCGCACACAATCCATCACTGCCGTTTCGCCCTGAGACACTGCGATGCGCGAGCTATTTATAGTCGTGCCAACCTCAGACTCGAAACGTGGCTGAGAAGATACTGGTTCGCTCCAAAAACAGGCGCAGACGGGACTATGTGCTCAGCATCCTTCTTCTGATGGTGTTGATCAACATCGCCGTCAGATATCCTGTCGAGCATCCGATGCCGCACGGTTCTGACACATTCTTCACACTGGACCTCGCAAAAGCATTGACGGAGGATGGTTCGGCCGGCTGGGTTCTGAGCCCGATGTCATATTTCGGCCTGTATCCTCTATCGTATCCGGGCGGCACTCCGTTTCTCTACGCCGAGCTGAAGTTGCTCTCGGATTTCAACTGGAACGCGATGCCAATCGTATTCAACATCATTTTTCCGGTCCTACTGGTGCTCGCGGGATTCATTCTCTTCAGAAGCTTCAGAATAAGGGATGATCTGGCAGCAATCCTAGCTGGCCTGATGGCTCTGTCTCCCTTGTTCTTGTTTCTGACTTTTGAGCAGGCCACTAGCAGGGGTCTCGTAGTCCCGATATTCGTACTCGGCTTCTTCACATTGTTCTGGCAGAATCAGAACATGAAGGCTCGCGTCCTGATGTTCACGCTTTTCACATTCACTGCTTTCGCAGTCCATAGAAGTAGCTTCATGGTAATCGTGCTTGAAATCGTCGCTGGCTCCGTGATATGGTTAGTGCCCTATCTCCCGCATATTAACAAAAACATTCGTCCCGTTGCATTCGCGGCCTGCGCTGCCCTTGGCCTTTGCTTGGTCTTCTGGCCTTTCATTCCAGCGCTCGATCGTGTGATCAGCGACATCCCCCAGATGTCATTCTCGTACTTCATGGCGGAATTGGAGTTTCGGACTGGCTTCTTCCTGTCCGGAGATACTCCATTCGTCATATTCGCGAATCTATCGACCAACTATGTTGGCAGCGTCGGCCTTTTACTGCTGTTGCTTCCCATGGGTTTCATGGCCATCTACCCCTCCTCAAAGGAGAGTAGAGAAAGAGACATATTCTTGATTGTGACCATGTTGATATTTGCCCCTGTTGCATGGAAGACGCAATACATCCAGCTGATCATGTTGCCATTCTTCTACCTGCTTGTCGGTCTCGCCATCTCGCGCGTTGACAGAGTGCTTCTGCCCGGTTTGCGAATGATTCTGAGAGAATGGCGAAAGGCACCTAAGACGGCACATCCCAGGTTCAGGCTTCCCCGTGCATTCAAGAGCGGGATGGTTGTAGGCTTTCTTGTCCTATGTCTCATTTTCTCTCTCGTCATGTTTGACCACAGGTCATCCTTCTCGGAGCCAGGAACCGATATCATGACTTGGCTGTCGAACGAAGAGATAAGCTTGGGCAGCTACATCGGTAACTATGAATCCAATGACAAAGATGTCTTCGTATCTCCATTGGGCACGTTGGACAGACGGATAAGATGGTTTTCCGGCTGGGATTCTCCTACCGCTGACCCAGCTGTATTGGTGGCACATGGCTATCTTAGCGCAACAGCCAAGGATTTTCATCTCGTGGCACAGCATTCGGACTATGTTGACTTTCTGAGTTCTTTCTATGAGTTCGGCAACTACTACCTGCTCAACACTTCAGTTGAGAATCACACCCTCTACCAACTGAGCTGGTACGATATCTTCGGGTTCTTCAAGCTGTATTTCCAGGATGAGAACTGCTCGTACATGAATCCTCACATAAGCACAAACCAGGCTGGCATAGAGCTCGTTGTTGAAATCTCGTACATACCGGGGAGGGCTCCAAATGCCTACGCGGGACAAGGCACTATTCCGAACAAGTTCTTGCAGGAGATGGGCACTCTGAGCTACAGTATTTACGAGAATACCGACTACCGCGTCTATCTTGCGGCAATGCCGGAATGGTGAGAAATATCGGGCCTGACCATAGATACCTATATTCGGTGATTGCTAGCTATTCTGCTGGATATGGTATATAGGATCTTATCATGCAGCGATCACCTCTTTCCACCGAGAGGAGGCGGCGACCTGTCCATGCGTTTCCTGTGCCGCGAGCTCAAGTCGATCGGACATGACGTGCACACCTGTTATCTCGGGACTCTCTCGGATCCGGAATTCCCAAGCCATCCTCTGGATTTGAAGACACGCGCAAGAGGGATGTGGCCCAGGCAGGCACTTATCCATGGACCGTGGAAGCGTAGAATCGCATCTCTTCTTCGACGCCTGAGTCCCGACGTTGTCTTTGCCCAGCAGACCGTTCTTTTCAGCACGATCGAAGCATGCTCAGAAGTCTCCGTCCCTGTAGTATCATTCCTCCACAACATCGACCCTTTCTGCCTGGGGAGCTTCTGGAACGGGAAACCGTGGAAGTGCAGATACAAATGTATCGGATGCCAGGATGCCGGCCCTCGCATCGCACAATTCCCCTTCTTCAGGAAAGAGGTTGCCAGAGCGAAACGCGCCCTGCCTCACGCTGAGGCGATTGTAGCGAACAGCCCTTTCACACAGAGGACCCTGAGGGAGATTTGGGGTCTCGAGTCCACGATCTTGACTCCTGGCGTTGAGTTCCCAAGTCAGAGATTGTCTTTGATGGAAGATGGTGCGGTGCTCTACTTCTCCCCAGTCGACTACAAAGGGGTCGACACAGCTATCAGCGTTGCCGAGTTGATGGAAGGCCAGAGATTCATCTTCGTTGGGGATGCGAAGCCATCGGTTCAGAGGAAGCTGCGCGAATTGCGCAATGTGAGATACCATGCCTGGACTGAGGATCTATCGGAGCTCTGGCGAAGCACGAAGTTGCTGATGATGCCATCAATCATTCCAGAAGGTTACGGAATGGTATGTGTAGAGGCGATGAGCAGAGGGATCCCATGTGCGGTCAGCGGGATCGGAGCCCTTCCCGAGACGATTGGAGACGGCGGCGATGCAGTTCCTGACTACCATTCGGCACAGGTGTGGGCGGCTACAATCCGCAAGTACGATGTACTTCAGTACCTAAGAGCGAAGTCATCGAATGCAATAGTCCGGGCTCAACAGGAAAGATCGTGTCACGACTTATCGGATCTGCTGGTGGTCATGGATCGAGCTGTGGCTGGGAAGACTAGTTCTTGTTCTCAAGCTGCTCGATGATCCGTATGTAGGCGCTCTCGAATTGCTGCACACTACAGTTCTTCTCCGCGTAGGCTCGTGCCGATGATGATACTCTCGCCCATTCCTTATGCGAGCCCGCGAGCTGTCTGATTCGATTCAGGTAGTCACTCGGGTTTCTGCCTTCGATGACATACGGACTGAGTTCAGGTACTGCTTTTAAGTCGCGCCCTCCACCTGCAGACGAGGTAACTGGTGGCAATCCGCACGCGAGGGCCTCAACAAGGACAAAGCTGCAGCCCTCGTATTCTGTCGGAAATAGAAGCGCATCGCAAGCTCTGTACAGGTCGGCCAGCTCTTCGAAGTCCAGTCTCCTGACGACCGTGGTGTTGGAAGGCGGATTCGCAAGATCGCTTCTAACGACCAGGTGGATGTTCTCGCCAAACTCTGGCAGCAGATGCTCGAGGATCCATCCCAATCCCTTCCTAGGATCGGTCGTCCCTACAAAGAGCACCAGAAACTTGTCTTGGGGCAGCCCCAGCTTGCGCCTCAGGTCTGCCTTGTTGCCGGCGGGCGAGAAGAGCCTCAGATCGACCCCATTTGGAATCACCGCTTGAACTTTCAAGCCGTAATGCGTTTCAACCTCTTCTTTTGCGGATTCGGAAACCGCAATTGCCAATCTCCCCCTTGCCGTCCTCTTCTCCAGAAAAGGTCCAATGGTCTTCACAGCGAGACTCCTCGCAATCCCTAAATCGCTTTTCGTCCTTGAGGCTCGCCCAACATCAGTTCCGTGGAACACGACTATCGAGCGTTTCTTTGGCGCATTCCACGAGAAGAAGTTGCTGCATATGACAATGTCGTCTGGCATTGCATGACGGCTCACGTAACGCCCTACCCTCCACGCTGCGTAGTATCTGAACCTCCTCGCGATTTTCTGCGAACTACCAATGCATCCGATATTGACTATGGTCGCCATTCTTCCGGTTCTTAACACGGCGGCAGATATCATTGAAGCGAACCTCTCAACACCTGCACCCGTGCTCTCTGGGAGAAATGAGCATAACCATACTGATGGCCTGTTCCTCGTCCGGAGGTCAGTTGTTGCTCTGTCGACGCTGTTCTTCTCCCCCATCACATGACCTCTTCGCAGACCTTGCCGGAACTGGGTTGCACGTTGAGTGGAATCGAGCCGGTCGGTATTAATCTGTTCCTGGGTTCTTGTCATTCGTCTCTGAAAGCTATTGGGAAACCATGTCACAGCGGACTACCCGTTGCGATACTGGTATGAAGAGAATCCGTCATACCTCGGAAACGCCTTCAGGGAATGTCCCATCACCAAGTCTCCTTAGATGACGGTTACCGCGGCCGTTTCGGATCAGGAACGCCATGCCAGAAGCCAATCCCCTTCCCCTGGCCTTGAGATTCCGAAATCCCCCGGAGTGAGCGATGTCCTTCGTCATCTCCATTGGAAGCCACCTGAGGAAATATCTGACTAGAGACTTCGCGAGTCTAACTCCTGCGTAGTCCTTCCGCAGAAGGACCAGCATGTTCCTCGTTCGATGGAATGCCGCGAATCCGGAAACTCCAGATGCAGATGGCTTACCCTTGTGATACACCTTCGCATGGGTAGGAACCAAATAGGGTTTCCAGCGGCTTCGTCGCATTCTGTCCATGAAATCATTCTCCTCTCCGTGGATGAAGAATTCCTCGTCGAACATTCCAAGCGCCTCGAAGATTTCGGACCTTATCAGCATCGCACCGCCCAGCAACAGGTAGTCAACCGTTGGCTCCTGGAGATCATTGAATCGTCCGTCCTCGAACTCATCGGGACTGCCAAGCCTCGCGATGGGCAGGCCGGCTACTCCGGCATCATCTCGAGACAGAAGGAAATCCCGGAGTTCCTTGATGGCAGTTCGGTCAACAATCATGTCGTCTATCAGAATGAAGAAATGGGCCGGGCGGTACTTCTCCCAGGAATAGGATATCACCATGTTCCAACCTGCAGCAACGCCCAGATTCTTGATAGAGCGCAGAACGTCTATGCTCTCGCCGAACCTCTTCTTGAGCACAAGCGATTCATCGTTCTTCGAACCGTTGTCCAGGACAACAACCCTGCTGCTCGGTCCTTCGGAAACCAGCACGGATTCGATGCACTCAACGGAGTCTTCCACACGATTATAGTTGAGAAGGACTACGACTACCTCCGGTTTCGTCGCTGCTGCTTCAGCGAGAGCGGCCCGAACACGAGCATTCGCGGTACTTGTCACGAGATCCTCTCTGTGGTTCGCGTATCCCTCGATTATCTTGGCTCATATATGCATATGGTTTGCTCTACACGCCACATCTGGGTTCTTACATCAATTGACATGTCATTCATTCTGCGTGCGCATGTTCGATAGGAGATTGAGGAAATCCCGGACGTCCCTCCCTCTGCTGAGTGCGGCCAGACATGCAGCGTAGACCCCTAATCCGACCAGGGTCAGTACAACTAGCGTAAGCAGAGACGCCTCGAGCCAATTTGCAAGAACGAAAAGGACTCCATACATCACGATTCCGCTTGCCAATGGGATGCCCAGGGGGTTATACAGTTCTCGGAAACCGCAGGATAGGATCCTTGGCAGCAGCAACATGAAGTACACCAGCACTCCAAAGGAGAGAGTGGCTATCAAAACGGAGACTCCGTCAATTCCGTATGTCACTGCCACAGGATAGACAAACGCTATGAGCAGCACAGCCTGTGCTGTCGATTGCATTGAGAGATAGCGGGGCCTTCCGATCGACACGAGAACGTTCCCGGAGGGGGTCGCTAATGCATTGAATAGCCCTGCAATGGCGAGTACTGACAGTGGAAAAACGGATTCGAGCCACGTGGCTCCCAGAACCGATTCCACGAAGATACCAGACAATGCAGACAGTCCGAGACTCATGGGTAGAACACATATCGCCAGCATCCGCAGGGATTGTGCATAGCCAATCCTCAATCTCTGAACGTCGGTTCTTAGTCGGGCCATTGTGGGGAACAGGACTCTGTTGACAACAGCCGATAATTGCTCCCCAATCATCCTGCCAAACCTTACTGCAATGTAGTAGAATGCGAGGGCGATTGCGCCAAGCGTCCCTGCTATCACAAGTTGATCGACGTTGAATATCGCATACGCCATCAGATTTGTCACTATGATGTGCTTGCCAAATGCAAGTAGCTCCTTCGCAAGATTCTTGTCCACTGCTGGCCTAGCCTTTGGCTTTTCGAAGTGCCTCAACACAAGCACAAAACACATCGCGCCAGCGACATATCCAATGACCAAGCTCCAGTAGGAGAAACCCGAGAATGCTAGAACAAGTGCAGATGCTGAGAAAGCTAGATACTGGACGGCAGTCGCTATTGAGATCTCATAGAACCGAAGGGACCTCGTGAGAGCAGTCTGCGAGTAGAACCCGAATGCAAAAACAAACAAGTTCAGGCTCAGAACAGCAAGGACCAGGGCCACGTCGGGCTGGCCGAATGCACGGGCTGCCAGAGGGGATACTGCAATCATCACGATCGCTAACGCTGCAGCAGAAATCCATCTGATGGAAATCCCCACCCTCAGAGAGTCGTCGACTCGGGCATCTCTCTGCACGATTGCAGGCATTATTCCGAGGTCTTGAATCGAGAAGAATATGTTCGCGACCACGAGTGCTGATGCAACAATTCCGAACTCTTCGGGCGTCAGAAGTCTTGCGAGCACCGCCATCGTGACGAAGTTGGCAATGAGAACCAAGAGGTACGAAATCCCCGTGTAGGAGACATTCCTGACAGTTCTCGCCTTTAGAGTGGACAACGGCGTGCTAATGGCTAGGTGTTCAGAAGTGCTTTTCGGTCGAGACCTGGCTGGTAGAACTCAGATTCCAAGAGAAAGCCACGGACATTACGATCCGGCCTGGTTAGGCGGAGAGATGTCCTTCCCTAGGGCATCTCGGATCGGACCCTGCGCTGTTCTCAACTCAAATAGGTCTCCCAGCGCCACGCTCTGCGGAGTTCCGCAGACTCGATTGCCATCTGGGCTGCTTCTCCATGCAGTAGGATATGCAAGCGTGTCCGATTGCGTGCCAACTGATGCGTTGATCCTCATCTGGCGGGATGGCATCTGGCAAATGTATTTATCGCAATGGATGATACAAGCGATTGGATGAGCAGGAAGGCAAAGGGATCCCTTTCTCCCGTTCGGTCAATTGGAGTCCCCGGTCGACACGCGGAGCCTGAAAGGAAGAGTCCGATAGCCAAGTTCTGGCTATTGCTGCAATCGAGATCAGGCATAGCGATTGTTTTGGCGATTGCAGCGTTTGCGACGCGTTTGCTCCCGCTGTACATTTCCTCCTATCCTTACAACAATGACAGCCTTACCGAAGGGACTATCGCCAGTGACATTCTTTCCGGCGGTCATCTGGAATACCCTGAAGGGCGGTCATATGTTGATACCCATAGCGTTGTGACTCCTGTCTACAATGTTCTGATTGCCTTCTGTTCTGCAGCCATTGGCTCGGCTCCACTCGAGCTGATCCAGTACCTTGTTGCGGTGCTTGCGGTGATCACTGTGTTCGCAGTGTACCTCATATCGAGAAGGATATCGCAGAGCATTGGAGGAGGGGTCGTTGCAGGCATCTTCGTTGTCCTCCTCGGAACCTTCGTTTTCCTTACTGCATCAGGTTGGAAGGAATCACTGGGAATTGCTCTCCTTGTCTTGTTCATATATGCATATATGAGCAGAGGAGACAAGAGGATGCTGGTCCTTCAGATACTCCTGCTACTTGTTATTCCCTTCGTGCATCACCTGGTCGCTGCTATCGCGTATCTTTTTGTGTGGTATCTCACGGTTTGGTCATTGTTCTTCGCAGTCGCGAACAGAACGCTGAGACGGCGTCATATTCTGGATATCGCCATCATCCTTGGCCTGTCAGTGTTTGCATATGCGTACTATGCACTTTCATCCCTGGACAGGCTTATTTCTGTTCGTGAAGGGATGGGTGCCCTTGCACTGCTGGCTTCGTTCGTCGTGCTTTGTGTTATCTCCATCCTCGTCCTTCGCTTACCTAGGCACGCGAAGCTGACCTTTGCCCCGCTTCCTGCCCTTGGCCTATTTGCCGTCCTCGTGTGGGATTACTACAACCCGTTGTTCCCCTATACTCCTGGCTCGCCTGAACTTGTGATTGCTCTGATAGCTGCAGTGAGCTCGCTCGTCGCTGTTGCGTGGTTCGGCCTCGAGAAGAGCGTGGAATCGGCTTCGCGTTTCAGGGCAATCCCCATAGGACTGTTGCTTCCGTTCGTGACTATCGCGATGTTCGTGATTGTTCAGGGTCTGAGTATCGGAGGAACCCAAATACTGTACAGGACTTTCGACTACGCCGATATCGCCTTGGCGGTTGGAGTCGCTGTTGCGGTTGCCCATCTCAGGGGGCACGGTACTCGTGGCCTGAGAAACGTCTTACATGCCGGCATTCTGGTCGCCCTCCTTATCACGATACCATATGCATACGAAACGGGGGAACTCACTGGGGTGCGCCACGACACGCAGGCGTACGAGGTCGACTGCATCGCTTGGCTCAACCAGACGTCAGCCGTCGACTCCCTCCTTCAGAGCGACGAGCGCCTGTCGTACATCGGGATGGCACTGTACGACTACGAGAAAATGCCATGGCTTCCAAGAAGACTCACGGAGGAGGGCAACCTCGGAATAGGCGCATATTACGTTCTTGAGGATGAATGGATGGTCAATGGCGTGAACGCATTCCCTGAAGGCCAGATCATGCCAGACAGCGAAAAGGTCGCGGAGATGCTCCGTAACTCGAATGTCCTCTATCTGGGCGGTCCAGACTCCAACAACATAGTCCTCTTCGAGGCAACTCTCGTCGGGCAGGCCCAGAATTCTTCGGACGACTAGATGGTAGGGACAGATGCTTGGTGCCCAGGAAACGGAAGATCATGATGTCAAGAGAAGGCGGACAAGACTCCCCTCAGTCCTGTCAGCATCTGATCCTTCACTTTCTTCGATTTGGCGAAATCTGGTCTGGCGACTCCGCCCTTTCGAGACAGCACATAGGAAACAATTTCTGTTGGATCTCTCGAGTGAAGCATCCTGCCTTCGTCCGCCAACTGCTTGTCCACAGAGAGGAGTCTCTCTCCCGGGAAGAATGAGACCGCGGTTTTTCCCATGCAAGCTCCTTCTCTCGCGAGGGTGCCGGATCCGGTTATCACAGCATCCGACGAGTAGCACAGATCGAGGCCATTCAATGCGCTTGGTGGCACGAAGATTCCAGGGTCATGGTGGGGTCTGAAATCGTAGGCCTCTCTCGGAAGATATATCACGTTCAGATTTTCCTTTCTTAGCATCTGCAGTAGCGCGGGCACAAGGCTCTTCTTTGCACTCACGTATCCGGAATCCAAAGCCTCGGGACGGACAACGACGAATCTGTTGAAGGGCAAGTTCTTCATGAAACTCGTATCGGGCTTGAAATCCGCTATGTATATGTCCTCCTTGTATCCGTCGAATGTCAAGAGCCTTCCGGCATCGGTGTGAGCGGAGAAGCTCTCAAAGCAAGCAGAGGGGATTACTATCTTCTCCGCCCGGAGTTTCGTCCAGTTCTCCATGTCTTGAAGATATATCTTCTTGTGAAACAGCTTCAGGTCGTTGTCGCAGAAGAGGACCGAGGGACGCCTCTTTGTCTTGGCGACAGCGACGGCGAGCCCTCCCTCGAAGGAAAAGCCAACATCAAAGTCTTTCGAGGCTATTGTGAGCTTCGCGAATCTTGTCATTGCCCCAACGTACTTCCTCAACCTGTCTGTATGGTGACTGCCTATGACAGCCCCTTCGATGCCGTATTGCCGCGATAGGGACACTGTCTCGGCCCTGTCTCTTATGGTCGTGTGGAATTTGAACTCCTGTAGCTCAGAGACCACTGGCTTGAAGAACAGGACGTCAGAAGGATTCTGCAGATCAAGCCATATGGTTCGATTCTTTTCCATTCGCACTCGCCAGTATCACTCGTCCGTCCTTGTGGACCTTCTGTCTATGGATGTGCTCTGATGGGATTTATAGGCTTAGGTCTACTGCGATCACTATTGCGCAGATGGCTACCTCGATAGTCCAGATCCAATAGACAAGCGTCTGCTCTGACACCTTGAAATACCTCATGAAGACATGCGTCAGCGACTCGATCTTGCCCTGGTAGATCAGAAGTCCATTGGCAGATCTCTGGGCGTAGTTCTCGGCACTGAACCTACCTCTTACCTTGAGAGCGAACTCGATTATCATTGGCAGGAAGATTACGGCTGTTTGGACATGGAGGCTCGACAGGAGTCCGGCAGCTGCGAGAGTTGCACCCATGAACAGGGTCATCGTATCCCCGGGGAACACCTCCGCCGGGTGCTTGTTGAACCATAGGAAAGCGACGAGCGCACCGATCAGAGGCACTAGGACGTAGATGCCGTCAAGCCTATCATGGATTATGCTCAGCACAAGCAGGGTGAACGACATGACTATCCCGAGGCCCGTTCCTAGGCCGTTGAAACCCTCCAGCATATTGGCGGCGTTGGCCGCGCATGTCATCGCAAATGCAGCGGCAAGTACCATCCAGGGTCCCAGGTTTATGATAGCGACATGAGGTATCACAACCTCCTGTGACACAGCTGTTGCGAACGGAAGGGCGATGACGAACGGCAGCAGCGCCTTGAATCCTTGAGGCAAGTCGAAAAGGTCGTCGATCATCCCCACGAATGCGGCGCCCATAATGGCGGAAAGGGATGCTATCAGCAAATCCTCATCCGTGATTCCATCGAGCGCAATTATCGCGCTCACGCCTGCTAGAAAGCCAACCACGACTGCTATTCCCCCCATCTCTGCAATCTCTGGTTTGTCAGGCTTATTGAGGTCTCTCCCGACGATGCCCTTCTGCTTCAGCCTGGGTATGAGCCACGGCAGAAGAAAGAAGGTGACAAACAATGATGCTAGGAAAGCCCCGACGAACTCTATGCCATAAGCCGTATCCGAGCCTCCCTCCTCGTACTGCGTTCGCTCAATGCCATGCTTACTAATGTCGGATGGGCGCGCGAACACGCATGTACTGCAAATCCGGCTGTCGTCAGCCATTGGTTCCTGCAGAGGTAGGACATGGCGCTACCGCCTCGTACGATCGATCATTGTCTTTCCGCCTTCGATTACTATCGCGAAAGTCGAGCTCGGCGCGAGAGTTTTGTCATGTGTGGCTAGGACAATCGTAGTGCCGTATTCCTCCCTTGCTATGTCGAACATCCTAATCACATTCTCGGAGTTCTCCTCATCGAGATTCCCGGTGGGCTCATCGGCGAGGATGATCTTGGGCTCGTTCATCATAGCCCTCGCTATCGCGGTCCTCTGGGCCTCGCCACCGCTAATTCTGTTCGCTTTCTCTCCACCAATCTGATGAATGTCGAACTTCCTCAATAGCTCGTCAACTCTCGCTCCGTCTCGTTTTCCTGAGAAAAGTAGGGGCAGGGCCACATTCTCTCGGACGGTCAAGTCCAGCAGTAGATTGAAGTCCTGGAACACAAAGCCTATGTTGTCCAGCCGGAACTTTGCCAGCTCGTTCTCGGAAATGCCAGTGATGTCATGGCCCGCAATCTCAACGCGTCCAGAAGTCGGCCGGTCAAGTCCACCTAGAATATTCAGGAGCGTCGTTTTTCCGCATCCAGACCTTCCACTTATGGTTACGAATTCGTTGCTACAGACATCGAAGCTGACGCCATTCAGGATAGCCTTCCTTCCGTTGAATCTCTTGACGAGATTCCCCACCTCGATTATCTTCTTGGCCATCTCGTCTCTCCTCACGGACACTGAGTCCTATTAATTGTTTGGACGGGGTATGACCTGTCTTCTTGGCAACATCGATGGAAGCTGGCCAGTTAGAATCCTGGTGGCAAGTCGATCTTGGATCCGGTGATCTTCACAGCGTTTGCAAGGTCGATTGGCTTCTCATTTATGGCCAGTCCTCCGATGTAGCACTGGTACGGGCTGCTGAGGTCCCAGTTGCCCATGTACACGCATACGCTGGTGACCTGCCTATTCCCTATGGTCGCAACCCACGTCTCCAAGGACACTATCTGCACTCTCGTATCCTCTGCTGCATAGGACCATTTTCCCTTGGTCACGGTGTCCCTGGACTGCCATTCTGAGAAGGGGAGGTCCCAGACACCTGTGTCGTATGAATACGAAGGCTTACAGATGAGGCACATTCCCTGGCTCAGCTTCAGAACAACATAAGGCTCCAGTGAGTCGGAGCCCCCGGTCTGGATTACGAATTCGCTGAATGATATTGACGACAGGTCACCAATGCGCCCTTTGAAGGGGACTTTTATGCAGATCCAGTCCTCGGAAGACGTCGCTCCGAGCATCATTACACTCTGTATTCCATCGAACTGGCCGAGGTATTTCGCAACGGCTCCTCTGGAGCCCATGTGGATAACCGCTTGTGGTTCCGCGATGGAGATCGCGTTGAGGTTCAACACCAAGAATACAGCGCCCACGAGCCCGGCATATACGAGCCAGGATCTCTTTCCATTCCTCTTGCTAGTGATCTTCTTTGCCAGTGTGCTCTCGAACTTCACGGCGTCCACCCCGGAGCCAACTGTTCGGGAGAGGTCGCGTCGCTGAGAGATGGCCACGAGTGGGCCAACTCATGTCATACACGACTCAGTGCATCCCAATACCATGATATTTTCGATTGTTTATATAATTTTCTGGAGTTCGATATCATGGCATATCCTGTCAGACACCAGCGTCGGACAGCGAAAGCGAGAAAAAGCCTGGTCACCGTTCCCCCCCAAGGAGGATCAGTTGCAGCTATCGGAGAAGATCGTACTGGCGATGATCGTCTGGGTCCTGTTCTCCCTTGTCCTGTCGCTCAACTCCGGGCTCGAAGTGTTCGCGACGCTGATTCTCATAGGCGTGCTGATCATCAGGGAACTGACCGACTCCTTCACCCCGGTCAGAACAAAAGAGCGGGTCGACTTCTTCATCTACGCCTTCCTTGTTGTTTTCGCCATAATAGTCACCAGACGAGTCTGGGAGATCCTGGGGTGAACGGGACTGGCTGACTGTTACAGGAAGGCCGTGAGCAAATCCCTCAAGATCGGGCGCGAGGAGATCGGCATATCCGGCCTCGCTGAGATAATGGAGAAGGGCTGCGAGGTGATGGACCAGCCAGAGACCGAGGTCAAGCAGATCCTGTTGGTCGAGTTGAAGAGGAGGAACTATGTGCCCGACTCGGCTGAGGCAGAATACATGCGCTCATTGTGGACGGAGTTCAAGAAGAAGAGCGCGGAGCACCGGGAGCTGATGGTGATGACCTACAAGGGAATCCCCAGGGAGGAGATTCCTTGGTTCCCGAAAGTGGACGAGGTCAGGTGCACCGGTTGCAGCTCGTGCGCTGACTTCTGCGTTCAGGGCGTGTTCACATTCGACGGAAAATCCCACGTGACGAAACCCTTCAATTGCATCATCGGCAAGACAAGCTGCAGGAGCTTCTGTCCCGATAAGGCAATATCATTCCCGACTCTGGCCGGGTTGAAGGAGACTCTGAGGAAGCTCAAGGACAAGCACGGACTAACCTGAAGACGAGTCCTGTCCCGTTCTTCGATGATCCGCCTTTCTCACGGCGGTGACTGCAATAGTCGACCCAAACCAAGAGGACTCCCTGAGGTTGAACCGTGTGGAGATTGACTGGGCCATCCTTCTGATAGACGCAGGAATCTTGGACGTTCCGGAGAGGACGCCGTCGAATGCTGGCATGAAGAAAACGCCCTCCTGTGGGTCGAACCCACTCGCCTCCAGAGCATGGACCAGCTCGGAGATCGTATAGCAGCGAGCCGACCATATCCTTTTCAGGATAGCCTTTGGGAGATATGTTACAAGGGGAAATGGCATGCCCAACAATGTATCGTACCATCTCGAGCCGATCGTGATGCCATGGGTCATGAAAGGATATCCACGGTTCGGGGCCGTGATCATGATGACTCCATTTGGTCTAAGGACGCGGCAAACTTCTGAGAGGCATCCCAAGGGGTCTTCTACATGCTCGATGACTTCGACTATCATCACGGCATCGAACTTAGAGTCCGCGAAGGGCAGTGCTTCCGCGTTGGCTTGGATGTAGTCTGCTGAAACCGAGGCTTCCCTGCAAATCCTTAGCGCCTTCACATCGAGGTCGATGCCAAACATCTCCTCGCAGTTGTCTGATAGTGCCTGCTCGTAGATGCCGTTGCCACAACCGATGTCCAGTACCCTGGGTTTTGACAGGCCGACAAGTGAGTTTCTCAGCCACTTGGAATGGGTCTGCACTGAATGAGGATTCATATCGAAAGAGCAGGGCGTACCTTTCTTGATTCTTTCAACTGCCATGTTGCGGTCAATCCTCATACGCGATATTTAGATGATTCTCACCAGATGGCATTGGGATTCTGTGAGCGCTCATCAATGCGGGAGCTCCTCCTGCTGTTGTATGAGATACGATGTGCGGCTTCCGACCTTCAGAGCAACGCCCCACTTCACAATCACTCCTAATGCATCTTGAGACGCGAACGGTCATTTGGCACGTATTCCCTTTCTTGAACACGGTGGAGGCAACCCATGAGCATTCGGTAGACGGTCATTGCTGAGCAGGAAGGGCCGACTTTGAGAAGCTCAAGAAGAGACACTGGATCAAGGACCAGGCCATGCCAAGGACCTCTTACCCTTTGCGGTGACCGAGTACACCCTCCATTTGTTTGTCCTTCTGACCTTGATCAGTCCTTCGTTCTCGAGTATCCTGAGGTGGTACGATAGCTTCGAGTCGGTGGTCCAAGTTATCTTCTTCAACAGACATGGGCACAGTTCAGCCACGGATAATGCGTGAAGGATCAGGAGTCGTGTCCTGTCTGATAGGGCCATGTGGTGGGCCGCCGCCTTCTCGAGTCTTACCATGTTTGGAAGCTTGGCCCTCACCCTGTCGAACCCTCCTGCCTTGCTTACGCTTCTCCGGACTCCGCCCGGGACCGTGAGCCCTTCGACGCACTCGGAATCGCAGGATATTTCAATTTTTCTTGAAACCACAACTGTTTTATAGACTCACTGGTATTTCAAATATCGTCTGAGGAGTTCGGCAAATCCCAGCGAGGTGGACATAGATGCCAGGGCAGTGTTGCGCAGGAAAGCCGACATCGAAGCGACTCTGTGTCGGCGGACAGCAGGTCGGCATATCCGGGTACGACGAGATCATGGAGATCGCGCTGAACAGTCTGGACTCAAGCGACAAGGAGCAGAAGGCTATCCTGCTGCGGGAATTGAAAGCCAGGAACTACGTCCCCGATTCATTGGTAGCGGAGTACCTGGGCGCTATCTGGGAGGATTTCCGGCAACTCAGGGCCAGGAAGAAGGGCCAGATCGAGGAAGGATTCCACGGAATACCCCGTGAGGAGATCCCTTGGTTCCCGACGATAAGCTACGAGATCTGCAACAGCTGCGGCAAGTGTTTCAAGTTCTGCCAGAAAGGCGTCTACACATTCGATGACAAACCCGTGGTGGAGAATCCCTACAGGTGCGTGGTCAGCTGCACAGGCTGCGCGTCCCAGTGCACAGAGAAGGCAATCAGTTTTCCGTCATTCCTCGAGTTGCGCGATACGATGAAGGAATTGAGGAAGAAGTACAACATAATCTCGGAGTGATGGCTACGACAGAGGCATCGGCCGGACCTTCATGCGGCCCACCCAGAAAGAGGCTGTCCTTCCTAGACAAGTTCCTCACGCTTTGGATATTCCTGGCCATGGGTCTCGGCGTGGGTGTCGGCTACCTACTCCCCGAGATATCCGACACTCTGGATTCCGTGAAGGTGTTTGGCGTATCCCTGCCGATCGCGGTCGGCCTGTTGGTCATGATGTATCCTCCTCTCGCAAAGGTCCACTACGACGAGCTCGGGCACCTGAAGCAGGCCAAGAAGATGCTTGGTCTCTCATTCCTGCTCAACTGGGCGGTCGGTCCTGTGCTCATGTTCGCGCTCGCCTGGCTGTTCTTTCCGGGCACCGACGACCAGAGCACGGCCTTTAGGAACGGCCTGATCCTGGTCGGGCTTGCCCGGTGCATCGCTATGGTGCTTGTGTGGAACATGCTGGCAGACGGGGACTGCGAATACTGCGCCGTGCTGGTTGCCTTCAACTCCATCTTCCAGATCCTCATGTACGCTCCGTTGGCCTACTTCTTCATCACCGTGATGACGCCCGTCATAGCTCCTGGCGTGGCGGGGGAGGAGATCGAGGTCACGATGGCCATGATCGCCAAGAACGTGCTGATATTCCTGGGCATACCCTTCGCGCTCGGCGTCGCCAGCTGGTTCTTCATCGCGAGAAGAAAGGGCAGGGAGTGGTATGACAGGGAGTTCGCCCCGAGGATCAGCCCGCTTGCTCTTCTAGGCCTGCTCTTCACGATCGTGGTGATGTTCGCGCTGCAGGGTAAGAGAATCGTCGACAACCCGCTGGATGTCGTACTGGTGGCGATCCCGCTCCTGTCCTATTTCATGCTGATGTTCTTCACGAGCTTCGGCTTGTCCATGAAGCTCAGGTTCACGTATGGTCAGGCAGCGACTCAGTCCTTCACTGCCGCCAGCAACAACTTCGAGCTTGCGATAGCGGTGGCGGTTGCCACATTCTTCATAACTTCGACCGAGGCCTTCACGACGGTGATCGGTCCTCTGATCGAGGTGCCAGTAATGATAGGCCTGGTGAGCGTGACGCTCTGGCTGAGGCACAGGTACTACTCCGCGGATGGATTGCCGAAGTCCTCCAAAAAAGCATCCGAGACGAGGCAGGCACGGTAATCTATTTCCACCGTGACAACGATTAGCATACAGGGGGCGATGCGATGAAGCAGTTCAACGTTTTTGTGGACGACAAGGTGGGGGAGCTCGCACGAGTGGCGGAAGCATTGGCGCAGAACGCCATCAACATAAGGGGACTTGCGACGGACAAGGTCGGCCCGAGGCCCGCCATCAAGGTGATCACCGACGACGAACTCTCGACCAGGAAAGCCCTGCAGAGGGCGAGCCTTGAGTTCGAGGAGTCCGAGGTGCTGGTGATGGACCTCATCGACCGGCCGGGCGAGATCGCGAAGGTTGCCAGGCGGACCGCCAAGGCGGGCGTCAACATCAGCTCGGTCTTCCTGCTGGGCAAGAAGGGGAGCCCCGCAGCGCTTGCGCTCGTCACGGATGATGTCAAAAAGGCGAAGAAGCTGATCGAAGAGGGCTCGAAGTAACCTCGCCTAGTCCTTCTGTGCCGAGCCCAGCTCGCTCGATCTCTTCGCTGCGACCTCGACGGCGTCGATAAGAAGCGCCTTCAGCCCGTTCTTCTCGAGCGAGTGGAGGGCGCTGATGGCGGTTCCACCGGGAGACGTGACCAGGTCCTTCAGTTTCGCCGGATGCTCCTTCGTCTCCTGTATCAGCTTTGACGAGCCGATCAGGGTCTGGACCGCGAGCTCGTTCGCGATGTCCCTCGACAGCCCGACCTTGACTCCGGCATCCGAGAGCCCCTCGAGTATCTGGAAAACGTACATCGGGCCCGTGCCACTGAGGCCCGTGACCGCATCCATCTCGGACTCGTCGACGTCGACAACGAGTCCGACTGACTCGAATATGTGCCTCCCTATCGCCATGTCCTTCTCCGTCGCGTGCTTCCCCTTGCATATTGCGGTTGCGGCCTCACGCACGACGGCGGCGATGTTCGGCATGGCCCGTATGACCGGTATCTCCCCTCCGACCTTCTTCTCGATGTAGCCAGTGGTCACGCCAGCCGCGACCGAGATGATCAGCTTCGAATCTCTCAGGTGAGGCTTGATCTCCTCGAGCACGTGGCCCATTATCTGGGGCTTGACCGAAAGCAGGATGACGTCGCCCCATTCTGCGGCCTCGGTGTTGGAGTGCGACACCTTGATTCCGGGGGACAGGGTCCTTGCGTGCTCCAGCTTCTCCTTGAGAGGCTCAGCTATCATTATCCTGTCAGGAGTCGCCCACTTCGTCTTGAGGATGCCTCGCGCGAATGCGAGGCCCATGTTGCCCCCACCGATGATGGCGATCTTCTTGCTGTTCATGAGTTTCGTGCCCCTGAGGGCTCCAAGAGCCAAGCCCGGTCGGATATATAATTACGTGTGTCTGAAGATGGGCATTCATGGATGCCAGAGGTCCTGTTCTCTGTTGTCCATTGCAGAATGGTAGTGCCAGGTGAAGGAATTAAATCCCTTGGAAATTCCCCTATCCAGACGCGCTTCTTGCACGTATGAATCCAATCGTGGTGCGATTGCCCTAATCAGCACGATCTCATCTCTTTGCCTGAAGAAGCAGCCTTTTCCTCGCTGCCATGTATCTTGTGATATCTTAAGTCTGTCGCGATCGAGAGCTTCGAGAGCAACCCTAAGTATAACAAAGGCTGATGCCTATCGCGGTTCCGAAGGATGGGCGGGGAGGGAGCTAGATGGAAGACATGCGAGGATTGCTCGACAAGTGTTCACGATGTTCCCAACCGAAACTGGAAGTCCCGCCAGGAAGCGTGCTTGACAGACAATTGAATCACATTGGCACCAAACGAACGATGCGGGAGCGCAGACTCGCGAGAAAAGCCAGATTAGTAGTCTTGATGTCGATCATTGCCGCCTCCTTCATCTTCGCAGTGTTCGCATTGTCGATTCCGTCTGTCCCTGACACACCTGACATGGTCCCGACTTCATCGAGAACGGTCGTGCTGACTCCTCACGATCCGATCGTAATCGACGGCGATTCGGACTTTGCCTCTCAGGCCTCCTCCCAAGGATGGCCCGGCGACGGAAGCGTAGAAGATCCGTATGTGATCGAAGGGTATGAGATTGATGCAACCGGTCAATCATACGCAATTTGCGTGAAGAATACGGTAATCTACTTCTCGGTGAATGATTGCTATCTTTATCAAGCGTCCGTGTCAGTAATCGCGCTTCTGAATGTGACCAATGCTATCCTGGACAACAATACATGCTGGTCAACGATTCCCAGTAGTTACGCCAACATATACCTGTATTCCTCTTCAGGGAATTTACTCCGAAACAACACTTGTTGGCAGTATGGCAAAGATGCCATTTCCATCAGTTCTTCGACAAACAATGTAATTGAAGCCAACGTGTGCTACATGAGTTACAGAGGCATTGAACTCTATTATTCTGATGACAACAGAATCATAAACAACACATGCTCCTCAAACGGCCTCCGTGGCATCAGTCTTGAATACTCAAGCAACAACTCCCTGGGCAACAACAACTGCTCGTCAAACAGTGGAAGTGGACTAGCTATCTCCAATTCTGGAAACAATGAAATTGTCAACAATACATGCTCTCAGGACCACTTCGGGATATTCCTCGATTCCTCAAATGACAATACTCTTGGGAACAACACTTGCTCACAGAACACGGTCGATTTGTTCCTGCAGTCTTCTAGCAACAACGACTTCATTGACAACAGCTGGTTGGAGAGTCAAGGAGGGGTGCATCTCGTCTCTCATTCGACTGGCAACACATTCGAAAACAACGCAATGATCGGCGTGGGAATTGTCATCGATCCGACATGGTCGACCCTGGCAGATTGGTGCACACAGAGCATTGATACGTCAAACACTGTGAACGGAAGCCCCATCTTCTACTACAGGAATGAAATCGGAGTGACTGTTCCAAGTGGAGCTGGCCAAGTCATCCTCGCGAATTGCACGAACATGGTCATTTCGAATGAGAGTCTGATTGACACGGACATAGGAATCCAGCTTGGCTATTCCTGGGAAAACGTGCTGCAGAACAACAATTGCTCATCGAACAGCCTCTATGGCATATTCCTTCATGCCTCTGATGGAAACATCATCAGAAACAACACATGTTCGGAGAATCAAGGTAACGGGGTATTCGTCGATTCCTCGAACGGTAACACTCTCATGAACAACTCTTGCTCTCTCAACAACGGGGACTCTGGGAACGGTATCGTCCTTGCGGGCTCATCCGTCAATAACCTGACCGGCAATTCTTGTTTCGGAAATGCCCAATTTGGATTGAACATAGTTGACAGATTCTCGCGCGATAACATGATATGGAATAACTCGTTCTATCAGAATAACGGTGCAGGAGCCACCTACGATCCGTTGCATGCCCAGGCATGTGATTGGAGCTCTGGCAATCGATGGAACAGCACGGATGGATACGGTAACTATTGGAGCGATTGGACTACTCCGGATATCGATCCGCCGGACGGGATTGTGGACGCACCCTACGACATCTCTGGAGATGCAGACGCGAAGGACTACTATCCTCTGACAACGCCTCAGGCGCCAATTCCGGAATTCGGAATGATGCCACTTGTGGTGCTGGCAATCCTGGTCGCTGTCCTGTTGACACGAGAGGCGGGGCGAAGTAAGGCAGACTGACTGTCCGGCGGTCGTCTGGTCCGAGACAAGTGACATAGGTCTTGGTCAGGCTTCTGAATGCATCTTCAAGTGACCCTTAGCCAGAGGTGTACTTCCCGGTAGTACGACTCAGGGGTGATGGGGTCGCCTTCGATATAGAGTAGAAATTGCAGCTTCCATTCCCCAGCGGAGTCGACGCTGAAGTCGAAGGTTCGGTTGTAGTAGTCGAGATGGTCGATCGAGAAGTCCTGGGCGATCCCTTCGTACGCCGTTAGTGAATGGGTCTGACTCCAGTCGATAGAGTCTGCCGGGACCGTGAAGTTGTGGTTTGTCTCGTTCGTCAGCACTATGACGATCGTGTAGTCCATGGTCTGGTGCTCGAACGAGCGAACAGACAGCAGGACCCTAGCGTACTCGTCCACTGTGAGGTTCCTTGGGTAGTCCGAGGCAACTCCGTCCGGGCCGAGTATCGCGAGCATGGTGAACCTCTCGCCTACCCTAGGAGTCGTCACCGCCCAGGCAAGAACTGCCACTGAGGCCACGAGCATCACGGCGATGCCAATGGTCAGGAGCTTGTCCACGAGCGGCATGTCCTTGAACTTGGGCTCGAAGTCTATCATGATCGCGAACCGCTCGTCCTCGGGGAGCATCATTCTCCTGTACCACGCGACCACGCTGACCGCTATGATGAATGCCGAGACCGTTGCGAGGATCGGGTCCAGCCTGATGCCCCAGGGCGTGAAGTTGAGCGCCAGGCCGATCAATGGGACAATGGCGATGCTGAGCCCGAAGCTCAGCGCGACCCTCTCGATCCCGTCTATCTGCTCCCTCTCGGGGAAGAGCGCTGCTGTGGCGGCATATCCCGGCAGGAACAGCACGAACACGATTCCGATCACCTTCCGGGCGTAGGTGTCCGGGGCGAAGTACACGAGCGCGACGAGCACGAGCGCGAGCAACATGCAGATGATGAGGTCGTCGGGCCTGTCCCTCATCTCGTAGTGTATCCTCCAAGACCGCTTCTCGTCGCTCGCCATGGTATCTAGTCCGTCGTCAATCCGGGCAGGACGCGATGAGAAAAGGCTTGCGGTATATGAATACTGTTTGAACGGTTCTCCCGCAGCCACTGGCCGGTCATCATTTGCCGTTTGCCGACACTGGGAGCCATTACAGTAGAGTTTATAGACAGCAATCTGAATCAAGGTGCACCTCACCGGTTGCGAGGTATCTGGGAACATGGCCTCAAGAATCAACTCTCCTGACGATGTGCGAAGGCTCGTGCGGGAGCTCACGAACGAGGTGGCGAAGGTAGTCGTCGGATACGAGGAGACGATTTTCGGAGCCTTGGTCGCATTAGCGGCCGGGGGTCATGTGCTCGTCGAAGGCGTTCCCGGCATTGCCAAGACGACCCTGTCGAAAACGATTGCGCACTCGATAGGCCTCGAGTACGGAAGGATACAGTTCACCCAGGACCTGTTGCCCTCGGACATCACGGGGCACATGTATTTCAACCAGGAATCTCGCAAGTTCGAGATAAGAAAGGGGCCGGTGTTCACCGAGCTGCTCCTGGCGGACGAGATTAATAGGGCCCCTCCGAAGACCCAGTCGGCCCTGCTTGAGGCGATGCAGGAGAAGCAGGTCACGATCGAGGGCAACACTCTCCCGCTCTCCGAGATGTTCACGGTCCTCGCGACCCTGAACCCCGTGGAGACGGAAGGCGTGTACCCGCTTCCGGAGGCTCAGATTGACAGGTTCATGCTGAAGTTGTCGATGCCGTACCCGAGCCCGGACGACGAGATTGTGATCCTGAACCTGAGGAGCATTGTAGAGGAGCAGGTCAACCCGGTCATGTCGAGGGAAGACGTGGCTCAGCTCCGGGCGCTCGCGTTCAACGTTCACGCCGACTTCAGCGTGCTGGAGTACGTCAAGAGCATCACCGTTGCCACGAGGGAGATCGAGGATGTCGTCCTCGGGCTGAGCCCCAGGGGAGGGATACACCTTCTCCAGACGGCGAAAGGCCATGCGCTTCTTACTGGAAGATCATACGTGATTCCCGACGACGTGAAAGCGATGGCCCACAAGGTCATCGACCACAGGCTCATCACGACCCCCGAGTACGAGCTGGGCGGGGGCACGGCGAGCGGCATAACCGAGGCGGTGCTCCAGAAGATCCCGGTGCCGAAGGAGAGCACCGAGCCCAAGAAGAGAAAGCAATGAAGTGAGATCTGTTGAGAACCGAGTCTCTCGGAACGGTCCTGATAGTAGCGTCCATCGTGTTCGCAGTGGCCGGCATATTGTTCGAGAAGCTGCCGTTCGTGATCGGCGCCTGCGTGTTCTCGTCCATCATGGTATACTCCAGGCTCAGGATGGTGTCAGAGATCGAGGCCACCAAGCTGGAGGTCGCCCGCATGCCCGGCGAGGGGATAGCGTTCGCGACCGAGCCGATCCAGATATTCCTGAGGATATCGAACTACGGCCCCGTGCCGGTCAGGGCGGCATTCGAGGACGTCCTGCCTGCTGGGTGTCACCTCGGGAGGGGTACCAATTCCTTCGATCGCACACTGCCCCCGCGTTCCGGTATATCGATATCTTACACGATCGTGCCCGAGAAACGGGGCAATTACAGTTTCGAAGGACTGAAGGTCCGCAGAAGAGACCTGTACGGCCTTTTCTCGGATGAGACTACATTTCCCGTCCGAACCGACATCAATGTCCATACGGCAAAGGAGAGCCTGCAGGCCGCGAGGAAGCTGGCGGGCAGGGAGCATTTCGAGTACTACGGAGTCTCGAGGACTCCGTCAATAGTCATGCACGACCTGGAGTTCGACAGCATCAGGGAATACTCGCCCGGGGACAAGGCCCGGGACATCCACTGGAAGCTACTATCCAAGCTCGACAGGCTGATGACCAAGGTCTACACGAAAGAGGGGGCAATACAGACCAGGGTCCTCCTGGACTGCTCAAGGAGCATGCGCCAAGCCAGCGGCGCGGTGTCCAAGCTGGACCACGGGGTCGACCTGAGCCTCCAGCTCTCCAAGGTGCTGCTGTCGAGCTTCCACGCGGCCGGGGTGACGCTCGTGGATGAGACGTCGGTGATTGCTGAAGTGCCTCCGAGCCTGGCAAAAGGGCAGTTCGAGAAGATCGTCCTGGCCCTGAAGCAGACCCCGCCTTCGATGAGATCTCCCGCAGGGGCCGAGTTGGCCGAGAAGGCCGCTCCTCAGGGAGGTAGGGGCAAGTCCGTCGTCACAGACAAGACCCCCGAAGGGGAGGCGATGCTCTCGAGCGTGCAGAGCCTGGGGACGAGTCTCCCGAGGCAGGTGCTGGGGATCGAGGGTATCGTCAAGGCCTCGCTGACTCGCGCGAAGGGCCAGAAGAAGCTGTTCATTGTGATATCTGACATGATGTCGTCCAGGGATGCGATCCTGACCGCCGCGAGCGTGTGCGAGCGGTCGGGGAACCGCATGATAGTGCTGCACACCTATGACGACTGGTACAACCAAGGGAGCGGCCCGATTGATGCAGAGGAGGCGGAGAGGCTCTACGAGAACATGACCAAGTCGATCGAGGTCGAGGCCAAGTTCGACGGGCTCCGTGTAGGCTATCTCCGCGTCGGCCCTGCGGACACGACCGGGGGCATCGTGAGAATGCTCAGGAGGCAGAGCGCATGAGACGCCGGAGCCTGATGTTCTTGGTTCTCGGGGTCGCAGGTCTTGCGCTTTATGTGTTCGGAGAGCACTCGGTCTACACGCTCCTGGCAGGCTCGCTAGGATTCATTGCGATGGTTGTTTCGTACTTCAGTCATTACAGGCCAGGAGCGATTCTGGGAATGCTGGTGGTGGCAGTGTCGGCCGCAGTGGCCTCCCCCTTGGAGACGCTCACCGAGGTCGGGGCGATACTGACCGCTGTCGTCGGATTCTTCCTGCCTGTTGCCGTCTGCGTCTGGTTCGCGCTCTCGACGGAGGTCGAAGAGGAGCCGAGACTCATGCACTACAGGAGACCTGCTCTGCTCACAGCCTTCTATGCCCTCCTCTGCCTCGTGTCCGTTCCCTTGGCCATCCGGGCAATATCGCTGTTCGCCCCCAATGTCTCCGTCAGGTTCTCCGTGCTGGAGGAAGTATCCGTCATACTGATGGTCGCCTCGATCGGTGCCGTCATTCTGTCTTTCAGGGAGCCCAGGCCGGCGACGAAGATCGAGGAAACAGAAAAGACGAGCTGAGAACAGGCAGGGATCATCTCGGGCCTTTCGATGCCGCATCCTTGTGGCGCTCCTGCTCATGCAGCGCGTACTTCATGATCCTCGGCTTCCAGCCAGGATGTTTCTTGACGGCCTCGGCCAGGATGTCCTCCTCTGTCAGGGGCTTCGCCTTGGCCTCCTTCCTCCTGCTCCTGAAGAGCAGCCCGAAGGTGCGTTCGTAGGCGAACATGATCTTCTTGAGCGTCCAGGCAAAAGACCGGTCGACCACATCCGTCGTTATCCAAAGCAGAAGCACGAAGGAGATCACGAGGATGGTGAACTTCGCGTTGAAAGACATCTCCCCCACGAAGCTGACAGTTATGGCGATCGGGTCGAAGTAGTCCCGGTGGCTCTCGTCGAAGTACACCGCGGCCCTGAACGCGCTCACTTCGGTGAGGAGGTTCGAGGCGAACATGGCGTTGTCGAGCTCGTCCTGCATGCCGTTGATGAGCACGCTCGGGTCGGACAACAGTATGATGGTGCCGTTCTCGAGAGGCTCCTGGGCCAGCAGCGGGAACGGCCCTCTTGGCTCTCCCACGTCCATCTCCCTGTCCTCGTCCATGTCGAGCCAGCTGGCGACGCTGGAGTATGCCGAGACATCCACGGATGCTGAGCCGACGCTGATGGATGTCGGGTAGTTCAGGAGAAGCGTCGTCACATTCCTGGTAAGCGGTCCGGGCACGAATGTGAAGCACACGGAGAACTCGGCCCTCCTGTCGAAGGCCAGGTCCATGAGCAGCCTGTTGGAGAACCTGGAGGTCGCACCTATCTTCTCGAGCAGCTCGTTCCCGGTGCCGAAGTCGTCCGCGAGAAGCAGAACCCCGCCTCCCCTGACGAACCGGTCCACAACCTCAGCATCGCCGTCGCTGAAACCCTGCGACGGTCCTATGACGATGAGGGAGTCCGAAAGTGGGTCAAGCTCCAGCTCCTCGAAGCCCAGGTGGGCCACCGTCATCTCGGTGTCCGTTTCCTGGAGCCTGAGCGTGGGCGCGAATAGGCCTAGGTTGTAGGTCGCTATCGCGAGCTGGCTCGTGCCGTTCCAGCCGGAGTTGTAGATGGAGAAATCGGTCGTCGTGGACAGTGCGGGCGCGATCAGACTCACAGCCAGGAAGGCGACTGCGAGCGCGACTATCGCAATCGATGCGTATGCTCTCCCAATCCTACGTCGCAACCGATCCCTCCTTGGAGCGTGACCTCTCGAAATCGCTCACCATGTTCTCCATGGAGTTCGACTCCGAATCGGAAAGCCTTGAGCCGGAATACATGGCCTTTTCGAAGAGCAGGGTTATTCTGTCTATGGCCATCAGCGGGTAGCCGATCTTGCCCAGAAGCTGGGCGATCTCCCGGTGTGTCATGTTGGCGGATATGCCGACAAACAGCTTCGCGACAAGGAATCTGACGAATCTGTTGTAGTGCCATATGACTCGGGCATTGGGGTCCGTGGGGGACGTGCTCGATCCGGATTCCGCAGCCATCGCTGGACCACCGAACACGGGGATCTCCTGGTCCGCGATTCCGAAGGCCTCGCTCTTTGCCAGTTTTGCCTGTTCCGCGACCTTCTTCCGAACAATCGATTTCCTCACCTGCAGCGCCTTGATGATCGCTCCCAGGACGAGGATCATGAACAGCCAGGTGATGTAACTGTTGGGACCGAAGAAGATGTCTGGGTAGGTAAGCGACGGTCCGAGGTTCTGCCAGCCCGGTATGAATGGCCAGAAGGGATAGCCCACCTTCTTCCTCGCCAGGATTGTGAAGGTGTCCTCCTCGAAGCAGTAGCGCCACATCTTATCCCTGTAGAGAAACTCCGCGGTGAGCGTGTGTGCGCCGACGCTCAGGTTCTCTCTGTCAATCGAGAATGCGAAATCTCCGTCGGCTCGGGTGGTCACGTTGAGCGCCTCTTCTCCGTCTATCGAGAGAGTGACGGTCATCCCTTCGAGCGGTTCCGACCCGTTCGCAAGGAGGGTCCCGAAGCCGGATACGTAGTAGTAATTCTTGTAGACCAGCCGGTCCGTGACCACCTCCAGCTGCATGGTGGTAGGTATGTTCACGGTGACTGTCACGGACCTCGAGTTCGACGATGCGTAGGGCAGCTCGGCGTCGTACGATGCGTGGACCGAATGCGATCCGAAACCGATGTCCTGGGCGAGGTCTGCCCACGAGCTTTCGCCCTCGAAATCAGTCAGCAACGGTATCACCATTGGAGATACCGTCAAGTTGCACTTCCCGCCGGATACGGGTTCGGCGTTGGCGTCCCGGAGGAGCAGTTGTATGGAGAGAGTCTCTTCGGGCGGGAGCAGTTCCTTGTTCACGGAAATGGAAAGGAAGGTCGGGATGAGATGGATCCTGAATGTGACTGTATCCGAGACCAGGGTTCCGTATGCATAGCTGGAGTTCGCGACAAGCTGGTGCGCACCAAGCCACGAGGCGTTCACAGGTACAGCGTACGAGAAGTTGTACCTCCCTTGCGCATAGGTCGTGGCAGTGAGCAGCAGTCCTCCGTCCATCGAGACATTGACCTGCCGCCCTTGCCGGAAGCTGCCGTTGTAGAACAGGTATCCTCCGCCCTCCAGACTCTCTCCCAGATACAAGTCAGAGCTCACGAGAAACAGGGTGATGAAAGGCTCCACAGAATCCCACATGTTCGGGTTGTTGGGGTTGTCCGGGCTTTCGAGGAAGTCCGTTAGCTCCAGCTCGATCCGGTAGAGAAGGTCTCTCAGCCTCTCGAGCAGCTCGACAAGGTCGTTGTCCTCGAAAGGATGCTCTCCTTCTACCTCGAGCGCGGAGATGGCTTCTGCGTAGTCGATCATGACATCGATGGAGCGGTTCATTGTGACAATGAGCGAGGACATCTGGTTGATGGCGGCCATTGCCTCGATCGCCTGCTCGTACGTGAGCGTCTCATAGGCTACGAAGGAACGGATCATGTCTCTCGACTCTAGCAGGTTTTCCTCGAGTCCGATGAACCTGGTTTCCTCTCTTGACAGCGCTGTGAAGGGAGGCATGAGGTGCGTCAGGTTGCTGTAGCTGTCGGACCTGTTCAGGCCACGAAGTATGAGTTCCTCTGCAGGAGCCAGGAGCCCCAGAACTGTTGACAGATTCGCCCTTGACCAGGCAACGTCCTCGTCATTGAGATTCACGAGCGAGAGCTCCGTGTAGTTGATCGAAAGGTTGAGCAGGTCAATGATCACCTGTGTGTCCGCGGAGACGAACTCATAGTTCTCGTGAGGTATATCCGCAGCGGTTCTTGAGGAAAGAATCGGGGCCACAAACACGAATGCCAGCATCACGACCGAAAGCTTTCTTGCTGGCGTCGATCTCGACCCTCCGACCCTCGAATTCATCGTCCCTCACACTGCATTTTTCATTCTTTAACTTGCGCGGCCACGTTTGCCATTGTTATCACAAACGATTTTCGTTACTATTCATTGGAGTGCCAGTTGAGCCAGTGCCGACAGCATTCGCGTTTTCATTTTTATATTGGTACGGCAAAGGAAATGATGGTCGCCCGAGCCAGCGTTCAAGAGGATTCTTTGTCGGAACATCCAGGAACCCTCTCTCGACGTGAATCCTCCGTTTATAAGCATTTCGTAGGGGGCAACCCCCGTTTTTTCGCGTCGAGTCAGTCGGAGTTAAGCTTAAAAAGCCACAACGGATTCAGTGTTAACGCGTTTCGTCTTCTGTAACGAAGACGAGCACAGTGGGCGGCGAACTCTGGGGGGAGATCGCGCGGCGGACTTGTTTGGTTGAAACCAGACAGTCGTTTGCATCGGTCACGAGGAGTTCACGTCCAGCGCAGAGACAAGAACCAGTCAACACGGGGGGAAAAGCACAATGAGTGATACAGGCCATGCTGTGAACAGCAAGGGCTATGAAAGGTACGGAAGAGGAACACTTCTGGCAATGTTGGTCGTCTTCGTGATGATCGCATCGCCGTTTTTCGTCGTCACCGCGGGGCCGCTGGCACCGTCGATATCGACGAACAAGCTGGAGTATATGGATGGAGAAACTGTCTACATCACGGGTCATGGATTCACTCCTTTTGAGAGAGTGACTATAGTCCTTACACACAGTGATTTTGACCCTATCGAATACACTGTCGGACCCGATCCGAATCTGGATGACCTCATGGGTCCCGACTTGACCGGAACATTCGTTCTTGATTCCTACAAGGCATCTGGCGTTGTTCATACCGCTGAACCTGTTGTTGTCACGGCGATTCAGGGCGACAGCGTCGTTGCGACTACCGAGTTCTACGATCCCGAAGTCTCGCTCAATCTTTACGGGCTTGAGACTCCGTTTGGATGGACCGGCGGAGACATCAAGGGCTACAACGAGGGCGATAGCATTCCGTCTACAATCATTCTCAACCCCAAGATGATTGGTTCGGATATTGCCACCGTATGGGTTGGAGCAGACTATCGTAACTGGCCAAGCTCAGGGCTTCCGACCTACGGGATAGAAGGATTCACCACATACTACTGGACAGAATACTGGCCTGACAACACATTGAGTTCCCCCTACAACACTCATTCCCCCGTCGGCAACCCATTCTCTATACAGGGTGGGACCATTGTTGTGCAGGAACAGCAGCCGAACATCTGGATTGAAGGCAACACGGAAAGCTTGGTTTTCAGAGTCGTCATAGATTTCGACAACCCTGATAGTGCTGACTCAGTTTTGCTGATGTTCGGGTCGTTCCTTGCCATAAGTGATCTGGATGCATCCCCCGAGAAGCACGGAGCGGCATTCTACTCAGGCTCCTCGCTGCAAGTGTACATGTTGAATGTTGTCCCAGGCGACGTTGACGATCTGCCCGGCACATCCGGGAAGAAGAAGGTCCCCATCGCTCAAGGCGAGATCTACACAGCCCCCGAGATGACCCTTGCGAAGTACTGCGATGACGGACCCTACGCGCCGGGGAGCGAAGTGACATTCACTGTACAGTTCAGCAACATCGGTGGTGCAGATGCACACGACTTGGTCCTCTGGGATGATCTTCCGGCCGGCATGAGCCTCGTCCCGGGATCCTTCGTGTACAGTGACACCGCGAATCCGGACCTAGTGGAACCCCCGCTCGGCATAGTGCCGACAGCCACGGGCTGGTACTGGGAGTTCCCGGCGGTTTTCCCAGGAACTCACACCCACGACCCTGAGGTCCCTGGCACGCCCATAGTGGCGACATTGACATTCAGAGGCCTCGTCGTCAGTGCTGATGTGGGTTGGAGAGAGAATTGGGTTCACCTGACCTACACCAGCTTCAGTGGTGGCGAGTTCCCGCAGCTGGATGCATGGTGCGAATTCTATGTCGCGGGAGGCCCCGTCATAAGCGTGGAGAAGACCGGACCGGAGTACGCATACGAGAACCACTGGATTACGTACAATTACCTTGTATCCAACATCGGTCCTGTTCCGATTGAGCATCTCTACGTCCATGACGACGTCGCTGGCCTCGTGTTTGATGGCGACATATTCTTGGACGTTGGCGCATCGATTTCCTTGCCGAAGAACTACCAGATCAAGCCGTCCGACCCACACGAGCTGGTCAACACCGTGACCGCAACGGGCACGGACGAATTCGGCCGCGATTCGACGGACACGGACACGCACACTACTTGGATTCTGAGGCCGGCGATCGATGTGACGAAGACCGTCTGGCCCGAGCACCAGATTCCTGGAGCGAAGGTCTACTACACAATCAGAGTTTACAACCCGCCCGAGGGTCAAACTGATTTGTATGGAGTCACATTGGAAGACACCATACTCGGCACGATCACAATACCTGGCTGGGACGGAACGCTCCTAGCCGGAGAATCTCGAGAGACAATCGTTGACTATACGGTGCTCGATGTCGGGACTGGCTACACCAACTATGTGACGGCCACAGGCCTCGACATCCGCGGCATGGAGGTTGAGGACACAGACGATGCCTACGTTGACATCCTGCACCCGGACATACGCATAAACAAATGGGCGGAGGAAGAGCATGTGCACTACCCGGGCACGATCACATACTGGATCAGGATATGGAACCCGTCGCCCGACACAACGATGTGCGCTGATGTAAGCGACCCGTCGATCCAGGCGACCCCGTTGGTGGTGGACTACGAGCTCGGCCCAGGAGCCGAGCATTTGCTGGGGCCATACACGGTCCCTGTCCCACCCGCGACCGAGATAGTGACGAACCACGCAACGGTGACAGCGGATGACGGCTATGGCCATGTGGCGACTGCCTCTGACGATGCTGAGGTCGAGGTCATCACACCTTCGATTGAAGTGACCAAGACAGGCCCGGACTATGCCTATCCAGGAACCACAATCACCTACACGATAGGTGTCAGGAACTCGGGCGACACGCCATTGTATAAAGTCTGGGTTACTGACGCCACGATTGGCAAGAGCAAGTACTACGAGGAATTGCAGCCTGAGAGCTTCTTCGACGTGTTCTATTGGGACTACGACATCCCAGAGGGCACAATGGATCCGTCAATCACTAACACTGTGACTGCGACGGGCGAGGATGTGCTCGGCTTGGTGGTCTCCGACTCCGCTGAATGGACCGTTGACCTCATACGGCCGCACCTGACGGTCGTGAAGACAGGTCCGGAATACGCGTACGACGACACGGATGTCGAGTACACCGTGACGGTGACGAACGACGGTGACTCGTGGATCTATGACATCGTTTTGACCGACACGCTTGTGACGGTCACCGAGCCTCCGTTCGATCTGGCACCAACGGCCTCAAAGGAGATCAAGTACACGTACCACATCCCGGACGGATACCTCTTTGACACTGTCCTGAACGTTGCGACCGCGACGGGCACGGACGACCTTGATGGCTCTGTATCTGACGACGACGACCACACGGTGGATGTCATCAACCCGCACCTGACGGTCGTGAAGACAGGTCCGGAATACGCGTACGATGACACGGATGTCGAGTACACCGTGACGGTGACGAACGACGGTGACTCGTGGATCTATGACATCGAGTTGACGGACAGCCTGGTGACGTTAGATGAGGATCCGTTCGACCTGGCACCAGGTGCGCATGCGGACTTCTCATACACGTACCACATCCCGGACGGATACCTCTTTGACACTGTCCTGAACGTTGCGACCGCGACGGGCACGGACGACCTTGACGGCACTGTATCTGACGACGACGACCACACGGTCGATGTCATCGACCCGAGCCTATTGGTCGAGAAGACCGGCCCGGCATACGCCTACGAGGATAGCGATATTGAGTACACGGTTACTGTGAGCAACAATGGTGATTCGACAGTATACGGAATCATTCTGTCCGATCCCAAGATGCCCGCGCCAGTGGCACCGTTCGACCTGAGCCCAGGCGAGTCCAGGTCCTTCAGCTATACATACCACGTTCCAGACGGGTATGTCGGCGACACTCTCCCGAACTTGGTAACAGCGACCGGAGAGGACGACCTTGAGAACCCCGTCAGCGACGACGATGATCATCTTGTGGACATCATAAGGCCACACATCACTGTTGTGAAGACCGGCCCAGCCGAGGCCTATCCCGGAGATACAATAACGTATACGGTGACGGTCACGAACGACGGTGACTGCACCTTGTACACTGTGGAGGTCACCGACAGCCTTGTGGGAGTGATCGGCACCTACGGTGAGATGGCTGCCGGGTTCTCCGACTCGATCGAGTATGACTACACGATACCTGATGATACCGAGCCTGGCATGATGCCGAATATGGCGACTGCCACGGGCGTGGATGTCCTCCAAGGGACTGTAACAGGAAGCGACACCTGGGAGGTCGAGATCCTGCCGTTTGCATCGATTTCCGGCCTCAAGTGGGGCGACAACGATGAGAGCGGCTTGATAGAGGACGGCGAGGAGGGCATAGACGGATGGACGATCCTCCTTCTCCTTCCCGACGATCCGTTGAACCCCATCGACACCCAAGTGACAAGCCAGGGCGGCCACTATGAGTTCACGAAGCTGAAGGCCGGGAGCTACATCGTCCGCGAGGTAATGCAGGACGGCTGGTACGCAGTTGCCCCGAGCAGCGGCGAGCAGACTGTCGATGTCTCAGTTGGCCAGCACAAGGAAGATGTGAACTTCGGCAACATGGCGACTGGCACGCTGTCTGGCCACAAGTGGTTCGATGAGAACATGAACCTTGAATGGGACCCAGGCGAGGACGGCCTCGAGGGTTGGACGATAACCTTGACCGGTGTCACCATCGGCGGCGTTACAATCGAACCGGTATCCGATGTCACGGGCCCAGACGGCTCGTACAGCTTCACCGGGCTGAAGCCTGGCGACTACATGCTCACCGAGACGATGCAGCCTGGCTGGTTCCCAGTGACGGACATGACGATCGACCTGCCTCCGCTGGAGATGGACGTTTTCGACATCACCGACCTCAACTTTGGCAATGCCGCATATGCGACCATAACTGGCTACAAGTGGCTCGACCTCAATATGAACGGCAACAAAGACGGTCTTGAGCCCAAGCTTCCGGGCTGGGAGATCACGCTGTACAAGTGGAATGATGTCACCGAGGTATGGGACTACTACGACAGCGCCATCACGGGTCCGAGTGGCGACTACACGTTCGATGATCTCCCGCCAGGGGAGTACAGGGTCCAGGAGACCCTGAAGCCCGGTTGGATGGTCATATCCCCGGTTAAGGGCTACAAGGACTACACGGTCATCCCGGGAGCGTACATCGACTGCGCGAAGTTCGGCAACCTGCCCCTCGGAAAGATCGAGGGTTACAAGTTCGTCGACTGGGACTTGGACGGATGGTTTGACAGGGGTGCTGAGCACGGCCTCGCAGGCTGGACAATGACCCTTACGGGCTATTTGTACGACCTGTGGAACACGCCGATCGAGCCCAGGTCGATGGACACCCTAGCTGGCGGTTACTTCTGCTTCGACAACCTCCTGCCGGGCCGGTACACGGTCACTGAGGAGGACGGCGGCGTGATGTGGTACTCAGTCACGGGACTCTCGGAAACCGTGGAGATCATGGCGACACCGACGGGCGCGACCATCGTTGACTGCCTGCTCTTCGGGAACGTTCCGAAGACCTGCATCTGGGGCTACAAGTACGAGGACGTCAACGGCAACGGACAGCGGGATGTGGACGACCAGGGCAATTACCTCGAGCCTGGCCTGCCTGGATGGACGATAACCATCACGGGCTACCTGAACGACGAGGACGCGACCCCGATCGACCCGATCGTCATGACGACTGATGCGGACGGGTACTACGAGACCTGGGACATGCTCCTGCAGACTTGCTACATACTCTTGCCAGGGACATACACGATCACGGAGACCTCGCCTGAGGATGGCTGGACTGCGATCAACCCGGTTGACGGCGTCTACGTCATCGAGCTGCCTTACTCAGATGAGCCGATGTGCTATCAGATGGACTTCGGCAACTTCAGGGAGGGCAAGGTCTGGGGCTACAAGTACGAGGACATGGACGGCGATGGCAGGTACGATCCGGGCCTGGACGTTCCGTACGAGGGCTGGACGATCTTCATCAAGCGCCCGAACGGCGACGTTGATTCGATGACGACCGGCCCTGACGGCAAGTACGAGTTCACGGGCCTGTTGGCCGGACACTACCGTGTCTGGGAGGAGATGAAGGACAACTGGGCCTCGAGCCCGGGCGTTGCCACTGAGCACGAGTTCGACATCGCCTCCGGGGACGAGATGGAGCTGCCGTGGTTCTTCAACTTCGAGTACAGCAGGATCTGGGGCTACAAGTGGAACGACCTGAACGGGGACGGCATCTGGCAGAAGCCAGACGAGCCGGCAATCCTCCGCTGGACTATGTCCTTGATGGTGAACGGGAACCCTGTCGCTTTGACTGACCAGACTGACTTGGACGGCATGTTCGAGTTCACGATGCTCGTGCCTGACGCGTTCTACATGGTCTACGAGGATTGGGCGATCCTGCCCGAGGGCTGGACGCCGACGACCCCAGACTGGGAGGAGTTCAGCTTGGCACTTGGCAACCCGATCTGGTCCGGCTCTGATGTTCAGACCCAGGACTTCGGCAACTTCAAGGATGTCACCATAACCGTGTTCAAGTTCGATGACTACTGGGGCAATGGCGAGTATGATGAAGGCATCGACTTGCCCCTGGGCAGCTGGGAGTTCACGGTGACTGGTCCGGGCGTTCCCGGCGGAAGCACAGTGCTTACCACGGGCGACGATGGCAAGGCCAGCATAACGGTGACCAAGGGTGGGCTCTACACCGTCACCGAGACAGTCCAGGACGGCTGGTGCCCGACCACTGATGAAGTCCAGTCCGTGACCGTGCAGTCGGGCAGCGAGCCCGATGAGCTGAGGTTCGGCAACTTCAAGTGCATCAACGTCCCCGTGTTCAAGTACGAGGACGTGAACGGGAACGGACGGTACGACGAAGATGTGGACCACCCGTATGAGGGCTGGACCATCTACCTGTATGACTACAGCGGCGAAACCCTCGTAATCGAGGAGGAAACGACGGACGAGTACGGCTACGCGAACTTCACGGTCTGCCACTATGGCTACTACGAGATCTACGAGGAGCTTCGCGATGGCTGGTGCCAGAGCGAGCCTGGATCGATGGGCTACTGGTTGGACTACTATTCGTTCTGGGGCTACTCGGGCACCGTGCTACGGGACTTCGTGTTCGGCAACTTCGACTGTGTCGACATCACCATCTTCAAGTACGAGGATGTCAACAGCGACGGGCGGTACGACCCTCTGGTGGACGACCCGCTGTCAGGCTGGTACTTCGAGGTCTACGACCTTGACGGCATGTACTGGGACTACGGCTGGACAAACGATGACGGCTATCTGACTCTCGAGGTATGCTTCGCGGGCGAGCTCATAATCGAAGAGGAACTGCAGGGGGGCTACTCGGCGATCAACCCGTTGTCAGGGAAGAGGACTGTGGACATCGAATCTGGTTCCATTGTCCCGACCCAGGAGTTCGGCAACTTCGAGCATGCCTGGATAACCGTCTTCAAGTATGAGGACTATGACAGCAACGGAATCTACGACGGCGACGACGAACCCATCCCGAACTGGAAGTTCACGATCGAAGGGCCCGGAGTGATGAACGATGAGGAGTATACAGACTACTCCGGATACGCCCGGTTCGAAGTGAACCGCTCCGGCGAGTACACGCTAACCGAGGAGGACCAAGACAGCTGGACCCATGTGAACCCGGCCGACGGCGACCTGACGGTCGATATTGTGTCGGGAGATTACCCCGACAGGCTGGAGTTCGGCAACTTCGAGGACGTCACCGTGAGGTTCTACAAGTTCGATGACCGGGACGGATACGGATACTGGGACTACGATGAGGCCCTGATCGATGGCTGGCTGTTCTCTCTATACAAGTGGGACCCGGAGGGCGGCGGAGGCGGCGGCGCGTGGGTGTTCGTTGAGTCGAAGACCACGGTCAACGGCTATGTCGAGTTCGTGATCACCTCTGCGGGCAAGTACAAGGTCTGCGAGGAGGACAGGACCGACGAAGGCTGGTTCTGGATATGGCCCGTTGACGGCTATGTCGAGTTCCAGGTCACGAGCGGCGCATGGTTCCAGGACTGGTGGTTCGCGAACTTCAAGCTGGGCAAGATCACTGGCTACAAGTACAACGACATCAATGGAAACGGCGAGCTTGATCAGGGAGAGCCCGGCCTGCCTGGCTGGAACATATACCTGTACGGCGAGCTTGAGATCGGCGGCGAGACCTACATCTGGGACCCGGCTCCGGCTGTCACTGACGAGAACGGCTACTATGAGTTCTACGGCCTGCCTCCAGGATACTACGATGTCTGGGAGGAGCTCTCAGAACACCCTGGCTGGATAGTGAGCCCAGGAACACCTTCGGCCTACTATGACATTGAGATCATGGGGCACTCAGAGGAGGAGCGCAACTTCTTCAACTTCGAGCTCGGCTGCATAAAGGGCTGGAAGTACGAGGATGTCAACGGCAACGGCCAGTATGACCAAGGCCTGGACACGCCAGAGGCCTGGACATTCTACCTCTACGATGAGAGTGGAGCTCTTGTCGGTGGCCCGCTCTTGACTGGCGACGATGGCTACTTCGAGTTCTGCGGCGTCGGCCCAGGAGACTACACGGTCTCCGAGGAGAGGAGGATCGGCTGGTGCCCGACGAACGATCCGGATAGGCCAGTTACGATGACCTCCGGTGCGCAGATAGATCTGGGCGTGTTCCTCAACTTCCAGTGCGTCTATGTGGACGTCTTCAAGTACGAGGATGTCAACAGCAACGGCGAGTACGACGGCGACGACGGCCCGCGCGGCGGCTGGGTCATGAGGCTCGAGGTTTGGGACGAGGATGCCCAGTCATGGGTCCTCGATGAATCGCAGCCCACGGATGGGTTCGGCGAGGTGCAGTTCGAGATCTGCTCCGTTGGAACCTACAGAGTGGTCGAGGTGCTCGAGGACGGCTGGACCCCGATCAACCCGTTGAGCGGGATGAGCGACGAGTTCACGGTGCAGTCCGGCTCGCAGGTGCCAATGATAGAGTTCGGAAACTTCGAGAACGTCTGGATAAACGTGTTCAAGTACGAGGACGCCGAGGGCGACGGGCACTACGTGCCGGTCAGCGAGGGCGGCAAGGACAAGCCAAAGGCCCACTGGAGCTTCACCATCTCAGGACCCGGAGTCATCAATCCGACGGACGAGACCGACCAGTACGGATACGTGCACTTCGAGGTGAACCGTTCCGGCGAATACACGATAACCGAGGAGGACCGCGCAGGCTGGACGCATGTCGAGCCGGCTGATGGCGAACTGGGGGCCGAGGTGGAATCGGGCGCGATGTTGGCTGACCTCATGTTCGGCAACTTCAACAACATCAACATCAGGGGCATGAAGCTGCACGACTGGGACCGGAACCACATCATGAGCGACCTCGATGAGGCCCTGGAGGGCTGGGTCGTGGTCCTCACCGGAGGCGACTTGATAGAGCCGCTGACCACCTCGACGAACAGCCTCGGGGAGTTCGAGTTCCTCGGTCTCGGGCCTGGAACATACACGGTCACCGAATCCTTCGATGGCCGCCCAGGCTGGGTCCCGATGAGCGCGACCTTCTTCGTCGTTGAAGCCGAGAGCGGGGTCAACTCAGAAGGCAATGTCTTCCTCAACGTTCTCTACGGAGAGATCTGCGGGTACAAGTTCCATGACAAGGACGGCGACGGTGTCCGGGACTACGACGATGTGACCGGCGAGCCGCTGGAGCCTGGCCTGGAAGGCTGGACCATAACCTTGACGGGAACCACGAACGCGGGCGAGGATGTCGACAGGGAGGAAACCACCCTTGCGGACGGGTCGTACTGCTTCGAGGATGTGCAGCCAGGACTGTACGAGCTGAACGAGGAGCTGCCGGACGATTCGTGGACTCCCACGACCGCCCTGCCTATTGAGGTGGATGTGCACGAGTTCACGAACGAGTTCATCTACGACGAGGGCACGGACATCGGCAACATACGGTATGGAAAGGTCTGGGGCTACAAGTTCCTCGACACGTATCAGGACAGGTGGCCATTCTGGCCCAACGGGAAGTTCGACGATGACGAGATCGGGCTCGGCAGCTGGCATATGACGCTCGAGGGCTGGACCTACATGGGTGAATACATCCAGCTTTCGACGGACACGAGCAATGCGCTGTCCCCAGGCGATCCGCCTGTCGGGTACTACGAGTTCGGCTCGCTGCTGCCAGGAACATACTGGGTCAACGAGACGAAGCAGCGGTACTGGGTGGCGACGACGCCATGGAGCGTCGTGATTGACATTGTTCCCTTCACTTGGGGACAAGTCGTGTTCCGCCAGGACTTCGGCAACATACTGCCCACGCCGGACCCGGAGCTGAGGTTCGTCCTCAAGAGCGGCGCCAACTTGTGGTCGTCCCCGCTGAAGATGACCAGCCCGCTCAAGGCGTCGCAGCTGGCAGCCAAGATCGGCCCGAGCTTCGTGAAGGTCAGCAGGTTCGACACCACTCTGAGCAAGTACCAGGCCTTTGCCCTGATACCCGGCACGACGACGCCGATTCCGGGATCCGTCGACTTCGAGGTCAAGCAGGGAGAAGGGTACTTCGTGATGGTGAGCGGCGACTCTGCGTTCACCCTCATAGGCGACCTTGTGCCGAACACGTCAGTGACGCTGGGCAAGGGCACGAACATCGTGGGCTACAACAAGCTGACGCCGATGAAGGCCAGCGAGCTTGCGTCCTTGGTCTCTGGAACGACTGTCACGAAGATATCGTACTTCGACCCCGTGGCGAAGAAGTACCGCGCGTACTCGCCTATCCTGCCGATCAACCTGAGGGGCGAGGACTTCACCGTGACTGAGGGGAGAGCGTACTTCGTGATGACGTCGAGCACCGGTGGAGTGCTGTCCTTCGGGACGACGCTGTGAAGAACATAAACCTATTTCGACGCCGGCGGTGCGGTTTTTGGCACCGCCGTGGAAAACCTTTAATGTTAGATAGGGTCATCCCGTCGGGCACACCAGATGGTAGGAGCGTTTCCGACCTGAAGAAGGCAAGGGTTATCAAGGCAGCTTCATTGGGGTTCTTCGTCATTCTCACAATATGTGCTCTGTCGGTCGCATTACCTAGGAGCGCTCAGGCTGGGGACTCTTCGTTGCTGGTCTGGGGTTACGTCACGGACAGCGTGGGGACGCCAATAGAGGGAGCCTGGGTGACGATGACAGATCTGAACACGGGCAAGATAAGGACTGCCACAACGGACGGCACCGGAGGCTATTCCAATGCAGGTGATGAGTTCGGCCTCAGCGATTGGTTCGTGGGCGATACGATGCGGGTGGTCGCGACATTCAATTCCCAGGATTCCACGCCGACAAACGTGGTACTGACCTCCGAGAACACAGGGACAGGATTGATACAGATAGACACCGAGTTCCCGTACGAGATCCCTGAGTTCGGCAGCTTCCTTGGCGTCATGGTCGCGCTCCTCGCGGCCGGAGCCGTCGGCGCCGTCTTCTTGTCGACCAGACGAAAGTGAGTCTGGAGCCTGAGTTGGCCTCAGACTCGGACTCAACAACATTATTATATCCCTCACAGGAATCACATCTTGCCTTCCCTTGACATCGTCATTCAGGGCGTGGTTCAAATGGTTCGCAATCAAGAACACCGCTTGGCAAGAACGGTCCTCGTGCTGGCCGCCGGAGCGCTGGTGCTGTCCATGATCCTGGCATCGATCCCCGCAAGTGCCGGGCCGCACCCCAAGACGATCAGGGGCTACGTGAGGGATTCTGTCGGCAACCTGCTGGCGGACGCCTATGTCACCGTCAATATCAGATACGCTGCCACGAACACCACGAGGGCGACGGGAGACTACACCACGGGCTCCGATGGCTGGTACTCTGTATCTTTCTCCTCGGGGGATTGGGACGAGGATGATATCATCGAGGTTATCTCGGACCTGGACGGGGCTCAGTGCAAGGCCTACGATGTTGCGACTATCCAGTCAGTACCCGACATACAGCTGGTCGACGTGACATATCCATATGAGATACCGGAGTTCGGGGAGTCCGCAAGCCCATTGCCCATTGGTTTCCTTGTCGCCGGTTTTTCCATGGGCGTTGTTGCAGCCGCCTTCCTCCTTGTGAAGAGGAAGAGTTGAGCCGGTTCTTCCTGCATCCTGTCTGAGCTTTCGAGAGGCCGAGCTCGACCATTATCAGTATCGCAAATGAGAATAGTCATTTATAGGATGCAGTCCTAATGGTATGAGCGCAGAGCACTCATGCACTGGCTTTCCGCCAGAGGGATCAACGGGATGGGAGACTGGCTGAATTGAAAATTCTGATAGCTGCGAGAGAGCCTTCTTAAACTCTCCATCGAGATTGTATCACACTGGGTTCGAGCCCATCTTTGGTGCACGTGGAAGGAGACCAATGAGAGGCCCTCATCTCGAAGACATTCATGGTCGCGCGAAAGGCAGCGTGCGCGCCAGGGTCTTTACGATTTCGTTTGCCGCATTGATGGCTTTCTTTCTCACCCCTTTCCTGCCTGTCCCTGGCACTGCGGGGGCAACCTACTACGAGGACCTGACCGAGGGTGTCATAACAGATAGTCCGCAGACAGACCTTGAAAGCCATCCCTGGGAACGGATGACCTGGGATTGGGAGGCCTACGCAGACGATGAAGGATATGTGGATGTCATCGTCTCGGTCCGGGCGGATCACAGCTCATTGGTCGCTTCTGAAACCCTGGGCAGAGCCATGTCGTCCGTGGTGATGGACGGCGACGGGATGCAGATGAAGCAGATGTACTCCCATGCCTTCTCTGGGTTCTCGGCCAGGGTCACTCTTGACAAGATAGCTGAAATCGAGTCCGAGTCCGCAGGTCAATTGTACCTCTATCCGGACCTGCCGGTCAACGCAACGCTGACGGAGAGCGTCTATCAGATCGGCGCTGATCAGCTTTGGGCTCGCCAGGACAGCTATGGCACCTCAGTCACCGGCGTTGGAGTCGTCGTTTCTATCATCGATACCGGGGTTGACTACAGGCACCCTGACCTTGGCGGCGACCTCGGCCCAAGCTTCAAGGTGATCGGGGGATACGATTTCGTAAATGGCGACTCCGATCCCATGGATGACAACGGGCACGGGACCCATGTCGCGGGGATCGTCGCTGCGGACGGTGCAATCAAGGGAGTCGCCCCAGGTGCTCAGATACTGGCGTACAAGGTCCTGGATTCGGGCGGCTCGGGCAGCATGAGCGATGTCGTCGCCGCGATAGAGCGGTCCTTGGACCCGAACCAAGATGGGGACACCTCGGACCGCGCGGACATCATCAGCATGAGCCTGGGCGGCTCCGGAGAGATTGACGACCCAGCATGCTTGGCGGTGAGAGCTGCAGTCGAGCAGGGAGTGGTGGTGGTCGTCGCAGCAGGCAACAGCGGGCCGAACCTCGGAACAGTCGGGTCCCCGGGCCTTGCTCCCGAGGCGATAACAGTCGGAGCTGCCGACAAGTCGGGGAACTTGGCGTCCTTCAGCTCCAGGGGCACGATGCCGGAGGTCCTGATAAAGCCGGAGATATCCGCCCCGGGCGTGAGCATAAACTCGACCGTGCCTTACGCAGATGCGTCCCTTTCATCCTCCACTGGTTACAGGTCCCTGAGCGGGACATCGATGGCGACTCCGCACGTGAGCGGCGGGGCCGCGCTTCTGCTTCAACTCCATCCGGGCTGGTCGCCAGAGCAGGTCAAGTCAGCGATCGTCTCGGGAGCTGGGTACATGAACGCGTCCCTTTGGTCGGCAGGCTCTGGTCTTCTCTCTCTCCCGACCTCATCGGAAATGCAGGTCTTCTTCTCCCCGGCGCTTCTGTCCTATGGCATCGCGGCCGACCCCGCGGAAGCGGTCACGATTACTGGCACGGGTGGTTCTGCTCCGTACTCTGTGACCCCGGAGGACTGGTTTGCTCTCTCAGGTGACGGTGACACGCAGTTCCATGACCAGACGAACCTTGCATCTGCCACTCCCACCTCAGTCACAATCGGGTTCGGCGTCTCCGCAGCTCTTAGTATTGACGTCGGAGACCCTTATCCCGAGATGTCCGAGGGATACTACGACGGGCAGGTACATCTCAGATACGGGTCGACTGACGCGTTGCTGCCGTTCGGATTCGCGCTTCTCTCCCGTCTCAACGTGCACGTGTTCGACATCGACGGCAGGGAGGTCAACGATCCATACGGTGGCGTCTACGTGTATGACCTCCCCGACGCCAATGTGGCAATGGGCATACGCGGAGGGGCGGATCCAGCACCTCCAGCAAGCTTCCTACTGCCTTCGGGGCAGTACTCGGTGCACGCGCTCGGACACCAGCTCCTGTACGACCACGATGATCCGTACGCCCTTTCCCAAGTGATCACCCTGGGAACTGGCGAGAACAAGAATGTCAGCCTGACGATGGCCTCGGCCAGGGAGCTGACGCTCGACTTGGAGACTGATGGCGGCCTCCCGATATATGCGAAGGACTACCGTGTGTATGTCCGCCATGTCGGCCTCAGGAACATATCGTTCCACCTCGTCGGCACGGACTATGACATCTCCGGGGATGACCTGCTCTCCATCCCGAAGTCGATGAAGGTCTATGTCTCGGATACCCAGGCAACTGTTGGCCTGCAGATATCCGGTTTCTCTTACACTCCCTCGATGTGGGATTTCATGATCAGAAACAAGCCAAGCTCCGATGAGTTCCTCCTGAGGGACTCGACGGACTTCCACATTCCCGCCAGCGCAGACCTCCAGTATCTGATGGCCTGGGAGTTCGATGGCGTCGACCAATCGGTGCCCACGACCCTCGGCCTGGTCGAGGGGAAGTACAGCGTGTACGACACGAAGTACGACATCCCGGGCACGATCGATGATGTCTGGTGCAACTGGGGCACGCACAGCGCGATCGGCGGCCAGGCAAGCTTCTACGTGAGGAGGGACACGGAGACCCCTGTGAACACGTTCTACAGCGGCATGACCAGGAGGACCTACGTCCAGGGGGTGTTCTCGAACATCTATTACCCCCAGGGCCTGTTCGACGGGTTCTTCGAGCAGGAGTACTATGTCCCTGACTTCAACTATCTCTCGAGGGCCAACACCATATCGGAGATCTACCTTGCCAATCGCAATTTCATCACCCCGATCGAGGGCGTCCAGGTGGAGGAGCGGGTCGGGTCCGGGCCATTCTACCCGGCGCTGAGCACCGGCAACACCAACGAGCAGATGGTCCTCTTCCAGCCGCTCCTGAGGGACCAGTCGGGCGCCAAGATCGGCGACATGACACATCCCAACCTGTATCTCTACAGGAATGGTTTGATCGCTGGCATATACCAACTCGTGGAGAGCCGCGCGAGGCCGGACGCGGTGAGGGTGATAAATCTCACGGACGGGCCGGGCAGCTACTCGGCGAAGATATCCTACACCCCGATGTACGAGATATGCGAGAAGGTCGAGATACTTCTGGGATTCACGGTGCCGTCCGCTGATGTGAATCCACCCAGAGTGACCGGGCTCACCTTCCCCAGCAGATTCACGCCCGGGGATGCTCTCCCCTTGGAGCTGAGGGTCAGCGACGACCTTTCGTCCGTGTCGGCAGAGGTATCGTGGAGGCTGAGCGGAACGACTGCCTGGTCCGCGATGCCGGTCCAGACGCCCGGGCCCGGAGTGATATCGGCATCGGTGCCGACCTCAGCGACCGCAACATCGATTGACGTCATGTTCAAGATCACTGATGCATCAGGCAATTACCTCAAGTACACCGCCAACAACGCTTCCCTCGCGAAGGTGCCGGTCGTGTTCGAGCTGGCGGCCGAATCCTCGGACATACCCTACAGGAACGGGGACTCCTCGGCCTTGATCACGGGGCGCTTGACCGACCTGGATGGCAACCTGCTCCACGCGACAGGAGCCGTGCCGCTTGAGCTCTATGTCTCTGGCAAGAAGGTAGCCATGCTCCTCGATGATTATGTTGAAGGCTCGTCGCATTCTCACAACGGCACGATCAGGTTCGACTGGCATTTCAACCCGGCCAACATATTCACTGGCCCTGGCCAGACTGCCGAGGTGACCGTGGCATTCGACATCGGCATCTACGAGCCCGTGGTCAGGAGCTTCTTGCTTCACTCGGTCGAGTACTACAACCAGATTCCACAGCTATCGCTCTTGTCTCCTCTGAACAACTCGCTGATTGCGGCCGGAACGGTGGTTGACATCGACATATCCGATGACGGTCCGGTTATTGCCGAGGCCTTCTTGGACGGTGTCACACTTGGCCTGTTGGCCGAGCCCTGGGATATCGACACCTCGGCCTGGTCTGATGGCGCTCACGTTCTCAGGGTGGTAGTCACCGACGAGGGCATGGCTCAGGTGAGCGCGGAGTTCGCTTTCGAAGTCGACAGATTCGCGCCGGAGCTAACCATCGTGTCGCCCTCGGAAGGATCCCTGGTGCCAATCAACTGGACCGCGGTGCTCGACGTCGCGGATGATCACCTTTCGTATGTGACGTACTCGCTTGATGCCGGCTCTCCGGAGCAGCTAGTGTTCCCGTACGAGATATCGATGGCAGGCTGGGCTGTTGGAGTCCATGCTCTGACCGTCGCTGCGGGAGACACCGTGGGTCACGTCACTTCCAGGACCGTTTCGTTCGAGATCGCAGACAGCACCCTGGTGATATCAATCGATAGCCCGGGCGATGGTGCCGTGATCCGTTCCGGTGTCACCATAACGTTCTCCGTGCTTGGCGCTGGAAACATTCTCTGCTCCTGGAGCGAGAGCGGGACCACGCACGACCTGGGCCTCTCGAGAGCGATAGACACGGCCGGCTGGACGGAAGGATACCACCCGATCACCATCAGTGCGAGAAGCGACGTCGGCGGCGAGTGCGATGCCGACTTCCAGTTCATGATAGACAATACTTCCCCGACGTTGGACCTTGTCTCTCCCGCCAATCAGACTTTCGTCACCATGAGTGATTCCGTTCACATCAGGGTGCAGGATCCCAATTTCGATCACATTCTCTGGTCCGTCTGGGGGGTCTCTCACTCCGGATCGAGCAGGGACTTGTATGTTGATCTCTCGATCTGTCCCGGTGACGGTTACTTCACGATCAGCGTTAGCGCCTTTGACGCGGCAGGCAACTTCGGCCAGGCGTCGTTCGTGTTCGCGATGGACTCGGCAGCGCCGAGTTTGTCAGTCGTCGACCCCGAAGAAGGAACCGCGATAATCCCGGGTGATATCTTGCGCGCGGATGCGAGCGACATCTTCCTGTCGAGCGTTACATGGTCCTTGGACGGAGGTGCTATTGCCAGCCTTGCGCAGCCCTACGAGATCGGCTCCGCTGGATTCTCCTTGGGCTGGCATACTCTGTACCTGACGGCCTTGGATTTCTCTGGAAAGCAGACTTGGTACAACAGGTCGTTCTTTGTCGATGGTTTGCCTCCAACGGTGAACATAATCTCCCCGGAGAAGTACACTCGCGGACAGCCACTCGAGATTGTCATGGCCGCATCTGATGACTTCGGAGTCTCGAGTGTCGTTGTGCGATATGCGCTTCTGGACACCTCGTACGGTTCCGAGGCGGCATACTGGAATGGTTCTTTCTGGATCGCCACTTTGCCGTCCTCGGTCCTCTGGAACAACATCACAGTGTACGCGATAGCGTTTGACACCGTTGGCAACCAGGCGTCGTCCCCGACTGTGTCGGTGCAGCAATCATTGGAGCCGTTTGTTCCTCCGGGAGGGGACTCCGATGATTCGCCTTCGGGAGGCAATGGTGGTTTCAGTTTCCTCAGTTGGGACAGCATGGGCTGGCTGTCCATAATCGGATCTATCGCGGCGGTGGTGATTGTGTCGTTGATGTATGTGTCGTATGGCAAGCCGAAGAAGAATTCAGAGGATGAGCCTGTCACGAAGCCGGCGGTCACCCTCCAAAGCATTGTGACCAAGGCTCCGGTTCCCCAGGCTTCCGGGTATTCGGTGTCGAGGTCCACGCAGACGGCATCGCTTTACGAACGGAGCAGGACCCAGAGTCCAGTGCCCACGGCAAGAATGTCGACCATCGAGCCCAGGGCACAGGAGCGCAAGCCCGAGCCGAGGGCGACCCAGGCTCCTGTACAGATGCCAGTCGTCGCTCCTGAGCAGCAGCGCTTCAGGCTTGGGCCGGAGCACCACGAGATGCCGGAGGAGGAGCTGCCGGATTTCGACCTGCTCGCGACCGAGCTCGAGGGCCTCGCGGCCTTGGCGGAGAGGGCCGTCGAGAAGAAGATGGGCATCAGGAGCCAGGACTTGGAAGGCGGGCCGAAGATAGAAAAACCCCTTCGTCCCAGGATCTAGGTGTTTGTCATGTCTCCACTCGTGCCAGGCTCTGCCTTCAGGGGGTGCTCGGCTTGAACGTCCGATACCTTTCCCGGACCGGCGTACACCTTCTCGTGTATGTCGAGCCATCTCACTATCAGCGCCCAGAAAATCGTGATGACCACTATGAAGAGCAGGATCCCGAAGTACATGTGGAACGTCGCGAGGGCCGGGGGTCCGTAGATCGAGCCGACGGTCACAGTAACGACCATCCGGATGATGTTTGAGGCCCAGGTGAGCGCCAGGCCGAGGCAGAGACCCACGAAGATCCATTTGTCGAAACTCCTGTACCGGACTATCACGAACCCGAGGAATGCGGAGAAGAAGAGTCCGGCGGAGTACAGGCCACTGCAGCCAGCCCCGATGCCGAGGAGTATCTCCCGGCCGTCCCATTCGAACATGATCATGTTCGAGAGTCCGAATCCTTCCGTGTTGAGTATCGCCGTCGCGTCAACACCGAACAAGTTCAGCAGAAAGACTGTGGGCATCGTGACGAAGTAGAACTCGGTGTGTGCGTTCACATTGGAGTACGATTCGCCGGATATCAGCTCGTACAGGTTCCAGATCACCACGAACACGATCGTGAGGAACATCAGGTAGAGCACTGCGAAGTCCTTCTCGTTCTGGAACCAAGAGGGACCAGAATAATATACCGTGAGCGAGAGCGCGAACAGGGTGACTATGATGTCCTCCATCTGCAGGTTGGTCTCGCCGTTGACGAACAGTTTCCACGAGGACCAAGAGATCAGGAGCACGAATCCGAACAGTGGGAGCACCGTCCTGAGCGTCTTCTCGTTGATGAAGCGCGTGAGCCAAACAACCAGGATCCCGTCGTTGGAAGTTGGCGCATGCTCCTTGGCAAGCCCCCTGAGCGACACAAGCGCGAGGACTGCGCCAACTGCGAGCATGACGATCTCGACAAACAGGACCGAGTGCCCTAGATAGTGATTGTACAGGGCCCCCATCACTATCAGGGAACCTATCAGAAGGTACCATTGCCTCTGCATGAGCGGAACTTCACCAGCCCTATGCCTCTATTTAATATTTCTCGGGCACCGGTCAGGCGCTCCCCGGGCCGATATTCTTGCGCACTGGCTCCGTACAGAATGCTCCCCTGTCCGCCTTGGGATACTTACAAGTGGTAGCATGCTTTTCGTCTCCCGAGGCTGTGCGCGGATGAAGCTATCCCTGTTCGGAAGGACTCTGTCGTTCAGGTCCCCACTTCTCTACGGGATCATCCTGGTCGTCGCGGGCATTGTGCTGCTTTCTCTCGCGTACATCGCCCAAGCAGACATAGACGAGATCGGCACCACGACCGATCCCGGTCTGCTCGAAAGGATTGGCAACCTTGAGGACGAGCGGGACATCTACCTGGTCGTCGGATTCGCCTGCATTTTCATAGGGGTCTTCGCGTCGGTCGTCATGGTCGAGAAGAGCATGCCCGCGGGTGTGACTGAGTCGCAGATGATATCCGCGGCGAGGACGGCGAACGATGTTGTCCTCGGATTGAACCTGACTGGCAATGCCGCTTTCCTTCCAGCGAAGAAAGGTCTCACCAGGGAGAGGGTCTTCATCCCTGCCCCTAAGGACAAGATGGTCCCGCCGTTCGCTCTTTCCGACGATCTCACCGTGAGCCCCGGTCGGGACGGTTCTTCCCCGGGAGTGCTCCTGGAACCTTACGGTCTGGCCCTGCTCAACACCATCGAGACGGACCTTGGCGTGCAGTTCAAGGACGTCAACCTGGAGGCCGCCGAGGGGAGCCTCCAATACCTCAAGCACGGCCTGTCGATGATGCGGGACTTCCATTTCAAGGAAAGGGACGGGAAGACCGTGCTGCGGGTGGAGTATTCCGGACTTCTAGGGGCGTGCAGGACGGTCAGGAAAGAGAAGCCAGACACATGCCGTCAGATGCCTTGCATCGGCTGCTCCTGCCTTCTGACTGCCGCCGCGAGGGCCACTGGCAAGATCGCGAGCATAGACGAAGTCGACAACAAGGAAGACATGGTGGTTTTCACGCTCTCGCTCGTCGAGTGGTGAGATCAGTCGCGTGACCTAGCCGAACATGCTGTCTATCTGGGATATGTCCGAATCCTTGAGTTTCTGAAAGAACTCCGCCTCTTGTATTGCGCCCGTGATGTCCGTGTTGTCGTTCAGAATAATCTTCGGGACTCCCATGACCGAGTGCCGGGCGGCCAGATCTAGAAAGACCTGGGAGTCGAATATTTCGGCCGTCACTCTTGGGGATTCTATCGCGGCCCTGTACGCATGCCTTGCGACTATCGGGCAGAAGGTGCACGTTGTCAGGACGAATATCTTGATGTTCGCCTTTCGCCTCACTGTGGCCAGGCTCGCCTTTGTTGCCGGGGAAAGCGGTGTGCGCGATGCGGACAGTTCCACGATTGCGTCCACGATCGGGGGCAGTTCGTATCCGCCGGGGACCCCGTAGTATCTGATCCTGGTGAAATCGTTCTTTGTCAGGACGAGAGAAGGGAAGTGTTCGATCCTCAGGTCCCTCATCCTCTGGTTCTTGCCTTCCACAACCTTCTCGATCTCGACTTTGACCTTTGGGCTCAGTCCCGCCATCTCGCTCGCCATGGCGCTCAGCTCGGTGGCAACGGAGAACCCATCGTCGGCGAAGATCAGCAATGTCACATCGTCCTTCATCTCAGCCGCGAGTTTCCTCTGCAGGGAAGCCTTGTCAGCGTCGGAGAGCATCGTGCCAGTCGACCCTACATCGATTCGAGAACTATATCTCCGTATGCTTGGACGAAGAATTCCTTGGCCTTCTCGAGCCCCTGCCGGCCCTGAGGGGTGAGCTTGTAGTACTTGGTGTTCCCTTCCTTGCTGGACTCGACCAGCCCTCTTTCCTCGAGGCTTTTCAGAGTGGGGTATAGCGTGCCTGGGTTGGGCTTGTCCGCCTTCCTCCGGGCGATCTCCTGGGCGATCTCCATCCCGTACATCTTCTTCTTGCTCAGCAGGTGCAGGATGAGGAAGCTGAGCAACCCTCTCATGTCGCAGCACTTGGGAGGGCGGCAGCACTCATATTCGATGTCCGGTGCACTTTTCTTGGCTGGCATGTCGAGAATGGTATAACGTTTCCGCGTACTTAAGCTATTGGTCGTACAATATTGGACAGTCAATAGTTATATATACTGTGTATTGCATATCCAATATTGGGCGTACAATATATGCCCGAAGAAAAAGGAGGTATGAAAGAGATGCCAAGAAGCCTAGTAAACGCCCTTCAGCAGGACCGACTCACCAGGAGCAAGAAGGTTGAGTGCTACAAGACCTTCTGCGTTGACCTCGCTGGTAGGAAAAAGTCCAACTAGAGCCAAATGATTTGGGGGACTCGATCTTGGATATGAAGGCGAAGAAGAAGTCTAGCGTGAAGAAGGCAGCGAATGCTATGAGCTCCGGGAAGCCGACGGACAACGAGGAAGTCCGGAGAGCCGTGAAAGAGAGATATGCGAAGCTTGCGACCTCAGGTGCCTCGTGTTGCTCGACCGGGCAGAACACGATGTGCTCGTGCGGAGGCCTATATCCTCAAGCCGAGATAGTCTCGTTGCCTTCCGAGGCCATCGCGGTGAGCGCTGGCTGTGGCAATCCTACGGCGATAGCGAACCTTAGACCAGGGATGACTGTCGTTGACCTGGGAAGTGGCGGTGGCATAGACGTGTTCCTGTCCGCCAAGAAGGTGGGTTCGAAAGGCAGATCTATAGGGATTGACGCGACCCCGGAGATGATCTACAGGGCGAGAAAGACCGCCAAGGAGAATGGCTACGAGAATGTGGAGTTCCGGCTCGGAGAGATCGAGCACATACCTCTTGACAAGTCAACAGCCGACGTCGTGATAAGCAACTGCGTCATCAACCTCTCGCCGGACAAGGAGCAGGTCTTCAGGGAGGCGTTCAGGGTCCTCAAGCCAGGTGGCAAGCTGGCCGTCTCGGACATTGTGCTCTTGCGCGATTTGCCCGACGAGGTAAGGACAGACTTGGAAACCTGGACCGAGTGCGTCAGCGGCGCGATCTCCGAGAAGGAGTACATGGGCGCCATGAAGAAGGCAGGGTTCGAGAAGGTCAAGGTCGAAGAGAGGGTCGTCTACACTCACGAGCAGCTCTCGGATTACATCAAGGGTTCAAGGGCCGAGATACAGTCGAAGGCTCGGGGCATAGATCTCTCGGAGCTCGTTGCGAGCTACAAGATATCTGCCGTCAAACCAGCATAGCGAGAATCCGGCTTCGTTGGCGCTCTGGTCATCTCAAGGAAGAGACTTATATAGCTGCCATGCAGGTTATTCCACTGCTTAGGACCAGCTAGGCCTGGCAGGGTGGAGTTTGCGTGGGGAATTCTAGATATGGAGTTCTCGGTCTCTTAGTCGTGCTCTTAGTTGCAGCAGTGCTTGTGGTACCAGTCGGGAGCTTCTTCTCCTCCGTTGGAGAGTCGGCAGCCCAGCCGTCCGAGACGAGCTTGAGACTCGGTTTCTTGGAGCAGATTGACTCACTGAATCCATATCTTGGCTTGAGCGATGTTGCATGGATTTTCTATTCGCTCGTGTATGACTCCCTCACGGGGGTCGGTGCAGATATGAGACCTGCACCGGGCCTTGCCCAATCCTGGTGGGTCGTTCCGCTGACCGACCCCGAAATGGCGGGGATGCCCTATGGGTCCGTCTGGCAGTACAACCTCACTCGAAACGCTACTTGGACGGACGGCTTGCCGCTTACCGCGGATGATGTCGTCTTCACGATAAACCTGAATGCCATGAATTACGACATTTTCTGGGCCTATCAGCCATACACATTCGCTATTCAAGAAGCCAGGAAGATCGACGACTACACAGTCAGGATGTATTACTGGGACAGGGTCACGGGTGACCCGGCGCCTGTCGCATACGGTGACCAGATACAAATCCCAATCCTCCCGAAACACAAGCTCGAAACCCTCAATCCGCCTGAGATCTCGTTCAGCTGGGATGGGACTTTCCCGGAGGAGGAGATCCCCATCGTGGGAACCGGTCCCTTCATCGCGACCCCTGATATCAGGAATGAATTCGCTGACGGTTCTCAGATTACTCTGATGAGGAATCCTGACTATCATATGAGCTATGACTATGGCAAGCTTGTCCATTTCGACAAGCTCCAGTTCTTGTACTACCAAGACCAAACGGCTCTCACCCTCGCACTGGAGCTGGGCATGGTCGATTTCGCATCGCTCCCGCCGCAGGCCTACAGAGCTCTGAAGGACGATGTCGACGGCGGGTTCGTTCAGAACGTTGTGTGCTTTGACGGTTCTGATCCGAGCCAATATTGGACTGAGCTTGGAGTGTGCATGAACGAGGCGGGTCCCAACATGGCCAGGCTCGACTGCAATGTGAGGCAGGCGATGGCGCACGCTACGAACAAGTCCTACATCGCAGACAACTTCTACCTGGGCCTTGCAGACGAGGGTTCGACCCTCATATCACCTCTGAGCTCCGATTGGCACTATGAGTTGCAGCCTGGCGAGGAGTTCACGTACGACTTGGTCTACGCCAACACCCTGCTAGAGACTTCTGGTTACAGGGACACGAACAGCGATGGCATCAGGGAGGTGTGTGCGGACAGCATGGCCTATCTGATGGGCTGGGCGCCTGTTGGCACGCCCCTTCATTTCGAGCTGCTAGTTAGACGAGAGGCTCCTGAGGAAAAGGACATCGCAATGTACCTCCAAGCAATCTACCAGAACATAGGAATTGCCATCGATTTTCAAGTCGTCGATGAGGCGACGCTGGCAGCGATCGTCTACGGATACGCCTACGATATGGTAATCTGGTATTGGACATCTGATCCGGACCCCAACTACCAGTTGTTTGTCCAGTCTACGTATTCAATCGCCGGCTGGTCGGACAACGCGTACAGCAATCCGGCATATGATGAGAATTACACGGCCAGCGTTCACTTGCTCAACAAGACAGATCGACAGCAGGCGGTCTACAACTGCCAGAGCATTCACTACTGGGATTCCCCGTACATAATCCTCGCTTACGTGGATCAGACAGTCGCTTGGAGGAATGACACGTTCGTCGGCTGGGGAGACTGGGCGGCCGAGCCTGGTCGCAGCGTCTTCGCGTACTGGACTGGGAATCCGTTGTACTTCGAGCTCACGCCTGCGGGTGAATACAACCTGTCCCCGTTCGATGTTGATTTCGTTGCTGACGTGACGACAGGGACTGTGCCTCAGTATGTCAATTTCACAGCATCCGCAAGGGATCCCGACGGGGACGATTTGAGATATTACATCGACTATGGTGACGGGACTCATGCAACGAACAACTCCGGCGGCGGCCCCAACGAATCCCAGGCGGCCTACTTCTGGCATCTGTACACCGACGCTTCATCCTACATTGTGATGATCTGGATAGATGATGGGACTGGTATTCCCTCCCACAATGTTACGAGAAGCTTGTCTATCGAGATGCTGGATCTTGAGGGCACGAGCGCTGTCGATTATTACTGGTACGACATGTTCAACGTTCCTTTTGGCGATTGGTGGGGACTCAGGGGACCCATCTATGCGAGCGATTTCATCATCTCGGATACCTACCCGTACATCTACTATCACAAGAGCAGTATGGGCTACATCACTTCCAATTACTCCAACCTGAGGCTTAGTGTTGATGGGGAATCAGTCTCCACCGTCAACACTGCCGCGAACCCCGAGTTCGTCCCGTACTTCGGAAGCGAAGTCGGAGGGCATATGGTGGTGGACTGGTACATGCAGTACCTCACGATGCAGGAGGCGACCGACCGCGGCCTCGGGACCATGAACGATGGCTGGCTTCTGAGCCTGAATGGGACAGTGACCATGGATAGGCAGGCCGCAAAGGGCGTGTTCAACATATCTGATGCAGAGTTCGATTCGTTTGGATCCTGGTGGGGAGCCAATGAGGTGGCGTTCGAGGGGGACTACCGCGACTGGCTTCTGTACGAAGGCAGCACTAGGCTCGATATCTGGCCGATGTATGATTATGACCTCATGAACTTACGCTGGGACCTCGAGGCGGTCAAGACAGGAGAGGCGATAGAGCTTTCCTACGATCATGTCAGCTGGGGCTTCGAGTGTCTGATGGCTAGATGGCTGCACGAGGTCCTCCTTCCGTCGGAGCATTACTTCGAGGATATGAGCTTCCACGCGGAGATCGGGCCTGCGGTGTCCAACATCACGATGGACACGGTCGTCTGCTATGCTCTGTTCGCCTACGAGACAATCGAGACCAGAGAGCCGTGCTGGGTATGGCAGGGTATGCTTGGAGACTACTTGCCATCGGACGTGACTCATCCGCTTTCTGAGTACGACCCCTATGAATGGAAGGAAAGGCCGGACTACGCACCTGGAGCGCCCACGTACGGGACGATGGTCCTATACGAGTATACTCCCGCATCATTCGATCTCGGCCCATACGATTCGTTGACCTTCGAGTGGCCTGCGGATGAACTCCTGTTCTTCGATCACGTGGAACCAGGAATTGCTGAGAACGTAACAGGGCACATGCATGTGGTTTACTCGGAGCCGTTGGGGAGCGACTTCCCCGACCAGATCATGGTCGATGGCGCGAACCGCACAATCACCTTCGCGGGGCCGATGGACCTGGCCGACTGGTCGCAGACGCAGACGGCACATGCATTCCTGGAGAGCGAGTGGGACAGGGTCGGGCTGTTGCCCTATGGCATGCCCTGGGTGGAATTCTCGATGTACGCTGGAAACACTCCTCCGGTCGCTGTGATTAATGTGACCCCATCGAGCGGGAACATCTCGACGGTCTTCACGTTCGACGCATCAGCGTCTTATGACGAGGAAGATAATGTTACTGATCTTCAGGCCAGTTGGGATTTCGACGACGATGGAAGCTGGGACGCGTCTGGACCGGCCAGTGTTGCGGTGAATCACTCGTATTCCATTCCTGGTAACTACACAGTGGTGTTGGAGGTCAGCGACACGGAAGGGATGAGCAACACGACTACAGTTGTCGTCATGGTTTATGACGTCGCTCCGAATGCGGCGTTCACCGTAACCCCGTCGGCCGGGAACATATCGACAGTGTTCCAGTTTGACGCTTCGAATTCGTCGGACCTCGAGACCCCGTCGGCCGATTTGGAGGTCAGGTGGGACTTCGAGGATGATGGCGTGTGGGACGTCAACTGGACCGCTAACAAGACGACGACACACGTCTTCGACGCCGTCGGGAACTACCCCGTGAGGCTGCAGGTCCGGGATAGCTTGGGCGCGGTGGACGAGGCCACGGGATCCGTCTCCATCGTGAACACCGTGCCGAACGCGCTGATCGTCCCGTCAGCTGTCAGCGGGACGATAGCCACGCTCTTCACATTCGACGCTTCTGGTTCCTCTGATCTCGAGGACCCCCTCTCCGGGCTGACCGTCCGGTGGGACTTCGAGGACGACGGGACCTGGGACGTTGACTGGACGTCGAGCAAGACTACGACTCATGTCTACAGCTCGGTGGGCACTTACACGGTCCATCTACAGGTTCGCGACAGCGGTGGACTGGTCGACGATGACACTGAGGATATCACCATCGTGAACACCGTGCCTACGGCATCGTTCACGTGGACTCCGGATACAGGCAACATATCGACCCTGTTCCAGTTCAATGCCTCGGGCTGCTCAGATCTCGAGACACCGTCCTCCGCGTTGGAAGTCAGGTGGGACTGGGAGAGTGATGGGACATGGGACTTCGGCTGGACGTCGTTCAAACTGGCGACGCACCAGTATTCGGCTCCTGGGACATACAACGTGACAATGGAGGTCAGGGACATGGATGGCTCGTCCAGCGCTGTATCGCATCTCGTGGATGTGTACAACGAAGCCCCCGTTGCTGCCATCTCGATCACTCCTGGTTCGGGGATAATCACCACTGAGTTCACGTTGAACGCGTCCGGATCAAACGATCTAGAGGATCCGCCGACCGCGCTTGAGGTCAGGTGGGACTTCGAAGATGACGGCGTTTGGGATTTGAATTGGACCACGAACAAGACCACCACGCACGTCTTCGGAGCTGTCGGAAACTACACAGTGAGATTGCAGGTGCGGGACAGCCTGGGCGAGGTGGACGATGTCACGGAATCGGTGTCCATTCTCAACACGGTCCCGAACGCGCTCATCATTCCTTCTTCCGTCACAGGCACCATTGCAACTGTATTCACGTTCGACGCATCTGGTTCCTCTGATCTTGAGGATTCACTTGCGCAGCTGATGATTCGCTGGGACTTCGAGGATGACGGGACCTGGGACGTGGACTGGACAACGGGCAAGACGACCACTCATGTCTACAGCGCAGTTGGCACCTACACCGTCAGGTTGCAGGTGCGCGACAGTCTGGGCCTGATAGATGATGATACAGAGGACATCACAATTGTGAATACAGCGCCTTCGGCATCGTTCACTCGGACCCCGACGACGGGCAACATATCGACCGTGTTCCAGTTCGATGCTTCGGGCTCTTCGGACCTTGAGAACTCGCTTGGCCAGATGAATGTCAGGTGGGACTTCGAGGACGACGGGACATGGGATGTCGGCTGGACATCCGTCAAGACAACTTCGCATGTGTTCGGGACTGTGGGCACGTATACCATCCGTTTGCAGGTGAGAGACACGGCTGGCCTTACGGACGATGCGACTCTCAGCGTGGTGGTGGCTAACACCGCGCCGGTTGCGTCATTCTCCGCTGATCCGACAACTGCGAACATCACCACGACTGTACAATTCGACGCGTCCGCCTGCTCGGACCTTGAGGACGCCGTTGGCGCGCTCCGGGTTCGGTGGGACTTCGACGGGGACGGCACCTGGGACACTGGCTATGACTATGCCAAGACCACGCAGCGGCTGTACACATCTCTTGGGACGTTCACCGTGAGGGTCCAAGTCATCGACAGCCGCGGCCTTACGGATATCGATCAGATCGTGATCGAAGTGACGGACGATCGACCGCCGGTGACACAGATATCGGTTGCCGGAACTAGCGGGCAGAACGGCTGGTTGGTGTCTTCGGTTCTGGTAACACTATCTGCCTCGGACGATGCAAGTGGAGTGGCATCCATATCGTACAGGGTTGACACAGGGTCGTGGGTGACATACTCGGTGCCATTCGCGATAGCGTCAAATGGTATCCACACTGTGGAGTACAGGGCAACCGACCAGTACGGGAATGTCGAGACGGTGAGGTCGTCGCAGATCAAGGTGGACACCGTGCTTCCGGTGGCAGGCCACTCGATTTCCGGCACGGCTGGTCAGGGAGGATGGTATGTCTCCGGCGTGAGGGTCGGCTTGGCGGGAGTGGATTCCGAGAGCGGCATGCAGTCTGTGATGTATCGGGTTGATGGAGGCTCTTGGCAGGCGTACTCTACGGAATTCGAGATATTCACAGGAGGCACTCATGTTGTGGAATACTATCCGACGGACCTTGCGGGGAATGTCGGTTCGACACATTCCGTTTCTGTCAGCCTCGATGCCAGCACCCCGACTTCGACGATCTCGCTGGCAGGGACGATGGGAGACGGAGGATGGTACATATCTGCTCTTACGGTGACGTTGAACGCTTCCGATACGGGGAGCGGCGTTGATGAGATTACTTACGCGATCAACGGAGGCAGCTATTCTGAGTATGAAACGCCATTGTTGCTTTCCTTGACTGGCATATACGTCATCGATTGCACATCCTATGATGTTGCAGGGAACGGAGGAGCGCACTACAGCCAGACTGTCAAGGTAGATCTGGACTCGCCTGAGATATCCGTGCTCAACAGCGACGACATCGAAAAGATCACTTCGAGCACGGTGAACATCACGTGGACGACGACGGACGTAGGTAGCGGCGTGAAGCTCGTGCTTGTGCGAGTTGACGGGAGCGTCACCCCTTACGAGGTCGACGGGGACTACTACGTCCTTGAGGGTCTCTCGGATGGCGACCACGAGATAGAGCTGGTCGTTGTGGACAACGCTGGGAACACCGGTTCGGTGACCGTTCAGGTGAACGTGAACACGAGCGTGTTCAGCATGGACGGTCCTGCAGGCCCGTGGGTGATGGTCGGGCTGATAGCATTGATGCTGGCGATTGTCGTGATTCTGCTGCTCATGATGCTCCGCAGGAGGCGCTCGGGCGGCGGGGAGTAGTTGCTGGAACAAGGACGGTGACGGAAACGGACGATAGGAGCAAGGGCCTTCTGTTGATCGCCTTAGCCGTGGTGTTGACGATCATCCTTGTGGGTCAGTACTGGATATTCGTCGTCGAGGACGAGTCCGACGATTACTACGACGACATCACTGACCAGCTTTCGCTCAGCATCGGTTTTTTGGAAGAGGTCGATAGCCTCAACCCATACGTGGGGTTGAACGACGCCTCGCACTTGTTCTACAGCCTTGTATACGACGGCCTGATGGGCGTTGGACCTGACCTGGAGCCCGTGCCGAACCTCGCGACGGACGCATGGGCCGTCCCCGAGTCGGATCCCGAGCTTGTCCAGGAAGGCCTGCCCGTCGGGTCCGTGTGGCAGTATAATCTTACGACCAATGCGCAGTGGTCCGATGGAGAGGCATTCACTGCTGACGACGTTGTGTACAACCTGAACCTGAATGCTCAGAACTCCAATTACCTGTGGGCCTACCAGCCGTATTCGTACTTCATACAGGAGGCCGTGAAGGTGGACGATTGGACTGTGAGAGTCTTCTTCTGGGACAAGGCGACCGGCGACCCGATCCCCGTGGCCTATGGCGACTCGATGTTCACACCCATGCTTCCGAAGCACAAATTGGAGACGATGGATCCCGCCGACTTGGCGTTCGCTTGGACCGGAGTGTTCACGGACGAGGCGTTGCCGATAGTAGGGACTGGACCTTGGACGGTCGAACCTGATATCTATGAACAATGGCTCTCCGGCGACCGCATCTGGCTCGTCAGGAATGAGGACTATCACTGGGGGCCCGACAGGGATATGGAGATCCAATTCGGCAGGTTGATGCTGTCGTTCTACCAAGACCCCACTGCGATGACTTATGCCCTCCGAAACGGGGAGCTCGACGTCGCCAATTTCCCGCCCCAGGCGTACAGGAGCATATCGGACGGGGTGCAATCAGGAGCTATCTATGGCGTAGAGACCTTTGACGGCCCCAGCCCGGCGATGCCGTTCACGTATGTGGGCTTCAACATGAACGAGGCGGGCCCGAACCCTGCAAGGCTGGACAAGAACATCCGGCACGCCTTGGCAATGGCGACGAACAGGCCCTTCATCATTGACAACTACTACCTGGGCTACGCGGACGAGGGCTCGACCCTCATACCGCCAAGAAACTCCTACTGGCACTACGAGCCGAATGAGACAGAGAGGTTCGACTACGATCTTGACGCTGCGAGGGCGCTGCTGGAATCATCTGGATACACCGATACGAACAGCGATGACATCCGCGAGGCAAGAGCCTGGAGCACTGCGGTGGAGGAAGGTTGGGTCACGGAAGGAACCGCGCTGGAGTTCGAGATCGTAGTCGGGAGAGAGGCCCCCGAGGAGAAGGACATAGCGATGTACCTCAAGACCATCTGGGAGCAGATAGGAGTATATCTGGAAGTCGTGATCGTGGACGAGTCCGTTTATCCAATCTACGTCTACGGCTACGGTTACGACCTGACGATCGAATCATGGATGCAGGACGTAGACCCGAACTACATTCTGTTCTGCCAGACACAGCTCTCGTGGTTCGGCTGGTCGGACAACAAGTACGGCAATGAGTCGTACAACGAGAACTACAACAACAGCGTGTCCGCGATGGACCCGGCAGAAAGGAAGACCTACGTTGACAACTGCCAGCGCATATTCTACCAGGACGTCCCGTACATCATCCTCGCGTATGACTACCAGACATATGCATGGCACTCGGAGTTCTTCCACGGCTGGGGCGATTGGGAGGCCGAGCCGGGCAGAAGCCTCGATTCGCACTGGGGCGGGAACCCGCTGTTCTTCGAACTCGAACCAATACTGTCCGTGCCCAGCGACTGCGCGGACACGTTCGTTGTGGGGTTGGTGCTGATGATGCCCACTGCGATTCTTGCCGCGGTGTTCTACGCCCTCGGGATATGGTACCTTGTCAGGAGCGGCAGGAAGAAAGCGATCGCCGCGGGATCGCCTGAGCCCGGAGTGGTATCCGATCAGGTATCCGGAAAGAAATGAAGTTGCCTGGCTATCTCAGGAGCTTCCTCTCGGCTTCCTTGACGACCATGTCCAGGTCCCTCTCGACGTCCTTGTCGAGCGGAGTCACTTGGTGCTCCTTGAGTATCTTCTTGGCCATCTCCTTCGCCGCGTCCTGGAGGTGCATGAAACCATCCCTCTTGACCTTCTCCATCGTGCGCTTGTCCCAGAGTGGGGACACTCTGAGCTCTCCCGCGCGCATGTGCTTCATCGTGTGTGGCTGGGCGAGGTAGTTGCCCATCGGGCCCACCTTGTCTATGATATCCACCGCCAGATGCTCCGGATCCACATCGATTCCTCTCAACGCGCGGAAAACATCGGCATAAATCTCGTTGTCAATCACGAGCATCTCGAAGCTGCAGGCGTTCTCCCAGATGCCCCCTATCCCTGACAGGTTGTCCGCTCCGGCCATTGCAGGCACCAGAGCGGCCTGCATCCTCTCGATGCCTGTCTGGATGTCCCACGCGTCGACGTCCGTCGTGACGCCGTAGACGTCGGCAATCATGTTGTACTTGTGCGCGATCTGCACCGTGGCGGCCGACACGATCGCCATCTCGGGGACGCCCCACAAGTTCCTTCCAGTCCGCAGGTCCATCGTGCTGAGCCTTCCGGAGTATTGGATTGGGATCCTGTCATTGACGGTCTGGATGAGCATGACGCCCGCGAGGAGCTCCGCATTCTGCTGGACAAGGCCTCCGGCAAGCGTGACCGGAGCGGTCCCTCCGTTGATCGGGCAGGGCACCACGTCCACGGGCATGCCGTACTCCGCTCCTCGTATCATGACATCGCATACGCGCGTGTCATAGGTGAGCGGGCTCGTCGGAGATCCATACACGCTGAACAGAGGCCTCTTCCTCAGGGCTTCAATGTCCCCGGCCACGCAAGCCCACATCTTTGCCAGGAAATCTACCTGATCCTTGCTGAGGGCGTAGTTGGACAGGCACTTCGAGGTGTTCTTCATGAGCGCCTCCGTGGTCTTGATCACGAGCATCTCCGGGGGAACATCTGTGGCGACGACGAAGTTGCCCGTCGTGTGGCAGTTCTCGAGCGCGTCTATCACGCGTGCGGTCTCGGCGACGTCCTTGTAGGTGGCCATCCTCACCTGGCCGGTCTCGAGGTCCATCATGTTGGGGTTGCCCCCTTCGGTGTGGGCGTAGGTGGTCTCACCATCGAAAGTGACGTCGTTCTTCGGGTCGCGGGCGTAAGATTTGCCATATCTCGGGATCCTCTTGATTGACACCTCGACGAGGTCTCGGGGGAACAGCACGACGCCCTTCTTGCTCGGGTGCATCGTGGCGCCGTTCTTGCAGAGGCGCTCGATGGCCTCCTCGCTGTCGAACCTTATGCCAGTCCTCTCGAGCACGGTCAGTGATGCATCGTGTATCTTGTCGACCTCGTCATTCGATAGTACCTTCAGCCGACCCTTGTTCTTGACGCCTTGAAGCATGTCAATCGTCCTTCTCCGCCCGCCTTCCATCGTTTTTGCGATGAGATTGGGCCAGTCCTTTTTCGAGCGTATGTCGAACCCTTACAAATATGTATTCATCCCGCCACCTTCTGTTCGAACATCGCCGGGACAGCCGACAAGTACATATCGGGATTCCAGTTACCTCGGCAGCAATCCAAGGGGATCGGTGTTCCAGAGTGAACATGAACAACTCGAACAACGGCAGGGTGGCTTACTCCACTTTTGTCCTAATCGTCCTGGCGTCAATAGCCATCATGGCGATGTACGTTGAGGCGATGGCCTTCCCCTCGCTGCCCAAGATTATGGCGTCCTTCGGGCTGGGGCCACAGGACTACGCGCTCGGCTCCTGGATCATCACAATCTACATGATAACCGGGGCAATATCGATCACAATCTTCGGGAAGCTCGGGGACATCTACGGGAAGAAGAAGATGCTCCTCATCGCGATGAGCATCTACACGGTCGGGGTCACGCTGACCGGCTTCTCGCCCCAGCTCTCGGACTCGATCTACCTCATGATAGCCTTCCGCGCGGTCCAGGGCGTGTCGATGTCGATGTTCCCGCTCGCGTTCTCCCTCATCAGGGACGAGTTCCCGCGGGACAGGATCGCCATCGCGCAGGGAGTCATCTCTGCGATGTTCGGCGTAGGCACCGCGGTCGGCATGGTCCTGGGCGGATTTGTCACTGACACTTGGGGCTGGGAGTGGACCTTCCACTCGGTCATACCGGTCTCCATCGCGCTCACCCTGCTGGTCGCCTGGAAGATCAGGGAGTCCCCCATCCGGATGAAGGTCAAGGTCGACCTGGTCGGGGCGGCTCTTCTCGGGACGACACTCTTCTCGTTCCTGGTGGGGATAACCGAGTCTAAGAACCGGGGCTGGTCGGACCCGCTGATAGTGTCCCTGTTGATACTCTCAGCCGTTCTTCTTGCGTCATTCGCTTTCTGGATAACACGCGCGAAAGACCCACTGATCAGGCCTGCTCTGCTGAAGATCCGCGATATCGCGCTCACGAACGTGATTGCGTTCATGATAGGCTTCGCGTTGTTCACCGTCAACCAGGTGATCGCCGCCCTGGCCGGATTCAACTTCGGGCTCGATGCCACCAGTATCGGCCTTCTAATGCTTCCGACCTCGATAGTCATCCTGTTCGTCGGGCCGACCGCGGGATTCGTGGTTCGGAAGAACGGGCCGAAATGGCCGATGGTCTTCGGGATGACGGTGTCGATCATCGGATTCATGCTCCTGTATCAGTGGCATTACACCGAGCTGGAGGTCATGGTCGGCGTCGCGGTGATGGGCATGGGCAACGCATTCACGATGGTCTCGAGCATCAACATGATCATCATATCGACCCCGATAGAGGAGACCGCGGTCTCCAGCGCCATCAACATGGTGATAAGAACCGGCGGAGGAGTTGTTGGCCCTGCGATAGCTGCAGTAATAATATCGCAGTACTCGCAGGAGGTCCCTGGTCTGCCCCAGCCCATACCAGATGACATCGCCTATCAGATCATCTTCCTCATGTCTTCTGTGATGATGGGCTTCGGGGTGTTGCTCTCGTTGTGGCTATCCAATAAGAAAGCCCTTCCGGAGGCGCGCAAGGGCGGCGTGTCTGCCGAAGGTCCGAGTGGCGCCTAGGCAGAAATATAGAGTGCTACCTGCATTCTCGGGCTGCCTGATCTTGATGAGACCCGTGGGATATTCTCTGACCTCCACCAGGGGGATTTTGTGCCTCGGGGGTGCTCGCCTCGTGGATATCGCATCCAAATACGGCACGCCGACGTATGTCACGGACGAAAAGAGGATACGAGACAACTATCGGAGGTTCGTGTCCGCATTTTCCTCGAGATGGCTGCGGTTCAAGGCGTTCTACGCGCTCAAGGCGAACAGCAACCTGTCGATCATCAGCATGCTGCGGCAGGAAGGCGCGGGAGCCGACTGCTCGTGCGTACAAGAACTGCAGCTCGCCTGTCTCGCGAAGTTCGATCTGGCCGACATGCTCTACACGGCCGCGTACAACAGCGACCAGGAACTCAAGTTCGCTTCCCAGCTGGGCGTAACAGTGAACCTGGACGACGTCGGACTCTTGGGCAGGCTGGCGAAATTCGGCCTGCCCAAGCGCCTGTCTTTCAGGATCAATCCCGGCTTCGGCAAGGCTGCATTCGATGCAATCTTGTGCGCGGGCCCGGGCTCCAAGTTCGGCATATCCGAGGGTGTTGCGAAGAAGGCCTATGCCAAGGCCAGGCGCATGGGCGTTGAGCGGTTCGGTATCCATATGATGGCGGGCTCGTGCGTTCTGGATGAACGGTATTTCGGGCGAGTCACCGACAAGCTATTCGAGATAGCAGATTCCGTGGCGAAATCTGCTGGGGTCGAGCTCGAATTCGTCGATATCGGCGGAGGATTTGGGATACCTTACAGGCCGGAGGAGAAGCCCTTGGACCTCCAGAAGATCGCGAAAGCGGTCACGGACCGTTTCAAATGCCGTTTCGAGAGCATGAGCACATCGCCATACCTCTACGCGGAACCCGGGAGATACCTGGTTGCGGATTCTACCGTGCTTCTTACACGTGTCAACGCAATGAAGCAGTCTGGCAGGCTCAAGTTCGTCGGTGTGGATGCAGGGATGAACTCCTTGGTCAGGCCAGCCATGTACGGGGCGTACCACGAGATCGTGCTTGCTAGCAGGGCCGCCAAGGGGCGGAAGGAGAAGATCAGCATAGTCGGCCCGATTTGCGAGAACGGAGACATACTGGCGAAGGACAGAATGATGCCGGTGCTGAAGGAAGGCGACCTGCTTGCGGTCCTCGACGCCGGGGCATACGGCTATTCGATGAGCTCGAACTACAATTCGCGTCCGAGGCCTGCGGAGGTCATCATCCACAACGGAGAGGATTTCCTCGTGCGGGAGCGCGAGAATCTCTCGGATCTTCTGGACAGGCAGCGTGTTCCGGGAAGACTCCTGAAGTAGTCACTAGGTCTTCTGCACGGAGAGCCAGCTGTCCGGCACATTCCTGAACCACTCTCTCACAACAATTCTAGCAGCCGTTCTGACCGCGTCTTCGCTCGTATGTTTTGGCTTCCAGCCGAGCTTCGCCATCTTCTTGTTCGACAGCAGGAATCTCGGGACATCGCCCTTCCAGCCGCTCTCGCCGCCCGTATACTTGATCCGGGTGTTCTTGAGTCTCGCCTCTTGGAGGAGTATCTCTACGATTCTGTTCACGGTGATCTGGTCGTTCGCGCAGAGGTTGAAGTAGTTCAGTCTATCCTTGGCATGCTTGAAACCGTAGACCATGCCGTCCACACACTCCTCGACGAGCATGTAGGACTTCCTCTGCTTTCCGTCTCCGAGGACCTCGACGACCTTTCTGTTCTTGTTCAGCTTCTGCACCAGGTCGAACAGGATGCCATGGGTGGACCTGTGCCCGACGATGTTCGAGAAGCGGTAGATCCAGCTCTTGATCCCGTACAGCTCCGCGTAGGCGGAGATCAGTCCCTCGCATGCCAGCTTCGACGCGCCGTACAGCGATATGGGCAGGCAGGGGCCGTGGTCCTCCGGCGTGGGTATCTTGGAGGCCCGGCCGTAGATTGTTGACGTTGACGAGAACACAAACGTGTTGACATCGCATCTTCGCGCGCATTCGAGCGCATTGTACGTCGCGATCGTGTTCTGCTCGAGGTCCAGCATGGTGGCGTCCGTGCCCTTCCTGATGTCCGGGTTGGCGGCGATGTGCCAAACAGATCGATGACCCTTCATGGAGCCGTAGAGCCTGCGGATGTCTAGGAGGTCCCCCCTGACGAATTCGAAGTACTTCTTGCCCATGTGATGCGACACGAACTCCTCTTTCCCCGTGCTGAGATTGTCGTACACGGTGACGAAGTTGCCTTTTGCGAGCCTGTCCACGACCCAGCTGCCGATGAACCCGGCACCTCCAGTTACGAAGTAGTCCATCACATTCACCTAGGATTTGCTGGAGTGGTTATCGGGTGATGGGTTGAAAAAGCTTGGTGGTGAAAGGATGGGATGCCGAGAGGGTTCGGGCATCTCGACGAAAGCGATCTGGGCTAGGTGCCTTCTCGGTAATGACATGGACAACATAGCTGCGAGTGGTCGTTTGTCTATACAAAAATGTATTATACAACTCTGTATAGTACATGAAGTGGTAACCTTCAAGGCAGCTCGTGCAGACACGGGAGCGTGTTCGAGATCGAGAACCCTTTCAAGTACGGGCCTATCGTAACCGGCAGGGATTTCGTAGATAGGGAGCCCGAGCTCTCAGAACTCATCAACGAGATCAGGTCTGGCAAGAGCATCGTTGTCTACTCTAATCGCCGCATGGGGAAGTCATCTCTGCTCGCCGAACTGACGCGACGCCACCAGAAGGAGTTCATATTCGTGACTGTCGACCTCTACGGGACAACTGACAGGACTCAGTTCCTGCAGGCGATTGTCAGGGAGGTCGGAAAATCCGCTTTCGGAAGGATGGAGAAGCTCGCCGCAGGGTTCGTCGACATAATAAGAAGCGCGGGCCTTCGGTATGTTCTGACTGGCTCTGGCGAGCTCGGAGTCGAGTTCACGGACAAGGAGCCGAGAGCGCATGAGGCCTCTGAGATTCTCGACCTGCCACAGAAGATTGCTGCGAAGAAGGGCAAGCGGATCGTTGTCATCTTCGACGAGTTTCAGGAGATTGCCTCATTGGACGGGTTTTCGCTCTTGAGGCTCATGAGGTCGAGGTTTCAGACGCACGGGAGTTCTGTCTACATCTTCTCCGGCAGCAAGCGTCATCTCCTCCACCACATATTCGAGGAGAGGGAGGGAGCGTTCTTCAAATTCGCCAGGCCACTGGAACTAGGCCCCATACCGAACGCGGATTTCGAGCGGTTCGTATCAGCCAGGTTCTCCTCAGCGGGAGGCAAGGCCGGGGCCGACGTCGCCCGTCGGGTCGTGGAAAGTGGTCAAGGATTCCCGTACTACACTCAACAGATTGCGCACGAGCTCTTCCTCGTCTCCGAGACACCGTCGGTGGCCGATGTTGACCTCGCGGTCAGGAACGCCGTCGAGCACCAGGCCCCTGCATTCTCCTATGTCTGGGATTCGGTCAAGAGCCCTCTCCAGAGAAGGTATCTGATCGGCCTGGCAAAGGAGCCGCAGTCGGCCAGCGGTACCATGTTCATCAGCAAATACAGGCTGAAATCGTGGTCTCACGTCGAGAGGGTCAGGAAACAGCTTGAGGGGAGGGGCTTGATTGACAGAGGAGCGATTGTGGATCCTCTGTTCGCCATCTGGTTGAGGTCAATCGAGAAGTTCTGAAAGCCGTGCGCTCGGATCTTGCATTGCAGAAGGTAGTCGTGTCGATTATCGACATTGATAATTCAAATTTGCATACTGGCTCATGCAGGAGACAGCCTCAATACGATTATTTGAGTGTACCTGCATGCGCTCTTCCGATGCTAGTTTCTGTGGTCGTGGGCACTCGTCCCGAAATCATCAAGATGGCGCCCGTTTACTTCGCGCTCAAGAAGACCAAATTGGCTCCTAGGCTCGTGCATTCGGGGCAGCACTACGACTACGCGATGTCCGAGGTCTTTTTCAAAGAGCTCGGCCTGCCGCAGCCTGACGCCTTCCTTGGAGTAGGTTCAGGCGCTCCCGGACAGCAGACGGGAGAGGCGATCATCCGGTTCGAGAAGGAGTTCACCGAGTCGAAGACGGGCTGCGTCCTCGTCGAGGGCGACACGAACACGGCCCTCGCGGGCGCAATCGCCGCAAGGAAGATGCATGTCAAGCCTGGGCATGTCGAGGCCGGACTACGGAGCTACGACCTCAGGATGCCTGAGGAGCACAATCGCAGGCTTGTGGACCACATATCCGACTACCTGTTCGCCCCCACGGAGGACGCGGTCAAGATACTGAAGGGCGAGAACGTCTGGGGCAGGATATACAAGACGGGCAACACGATCATCGATGCCACCCTCAAATACGTCCCCCTGGCAGAGAAGAGCTCTAGGGTCCTCTGGGACGTCCCCTGGAAGAACTACATGCTCGCGACGCTGCACAGGTCCGAGAACGTCGACAATCCTCAGGTCCTCAAGAACATAGTGGAGGTGCTCACGGAGGCGCCCCTGCCGGTGGTGTTACCGCTGCACCCGAGGACGGACCTGAGGTTGAGGGAGAACAACCTTAAGGACCGGATCGAGAAGTCGAAGAACGTGAAGCTGCTGCCTCCCACGGGATACTTCGACATGCTGGTCCTCATGAAGAATTCAGGATGCATCATAACGGATTCAGGCGGGATCCAGGAGGAGGCCACCTCGCCCGCGATCAGGAAGCGCGTGTTCGTGATGCGCAAGAGCACCGAGAGGCCCGAGGCGGTCCGGGCGGGCTACTGCAAGGTGCTCGGGACAAGCTCCAAGAAGATCCTGAAAGAGCTTCGCAACTTCGTGGACGACCCGAAGGTCAAGTTCAAGCCCTGCCCGTACGGGAAGGGCGATTCGGGCGTCAGGATCGTCTCGGCGCTGAAGAGATCGCTCAGATAGTCACGGGCAACTCCGGGCAATGCTCTTATAGTCCCGTGACCTTTGAGCCAGGCGAAACAGGAGCTGTGGATGATTGGCAGGTGGACCAAAGAAGTGGTTTATGCTTCAGGTCTGGAGGATACAGCAGGTCAGTCAGGTCGTAACCATCGCGATGTTGTCGTACACTGTTGCCAACTTGATCTTCTTGAGCATACAGTGGAGGCTGGCTGACACCTACCTTGAGGATAAGTCCTATCTCGTGATATCCATGTTCATAGGCTTCCTTCTGCTGGTCATCTGGTTCGTCGCCATCTGGTGGGACATGAGGATGAAGATGTGGCGCGAGCAGGCGACCGTGCTCATCGAGAGGAACCCTTACGCGAAGGAGAAGCTGTCCGCGAAGGAGGTCGCCCAGTATGAGCTCCTGTGGCTGCCCTTGCTCGACAGGCTGGCCAAAGATGAACCGAACATCAAGGAGAGCATAGAGAGCCTCAGGGCCTGGATTCACAAGTCCTACACCTACGACCCGATGCTGGCATCGGATGTCAAGGAGATCTTCGAGCACATAGATGGGTACAGGAAAGAAAAGGCCATGGCGGGCAAGAAGTGATGTCTGCAGGCCATTCCCGAGACGAGTTGGTAAGCGTCGTCATTCCGGCTTACAACGCGGAGCGGTTCATTCTCGATGCCCTTCAGTCCGTGAAGGAACAGACCCACAGACCTGTCGAGGTCATTGTTGTCAACGACGGGTCGACCGACCGCACCGCGGAGATCGTCACCGGATTCGTCTCGAAGGCTGGCGATGATTCATTCGAGATTCGCCTAGTCGATGTGACTCCCAACAAAGGTGTTGCCAATGCCTTGCACACAGGCTTCTCGAAGGCGAGCGGCAACTACATGTGCTGGCTTAGCGCGGATGATGCATACATCGACAGGACCAAGCTGTCGCTTCAGCTCGAGCGGATGAGGAGCGAGGGCGCCATGTGGAGCTACTACAGGGGAACAATGAGCGGTTCGAGTGTCGCCGAGGCCCGACCCGTCAGATCGACGTTTCCGTTGGGAATCCCGTTTGTCCGAGCTGCTTTCGAGAAGAACCCTCTGAAGCGGCTCGCGATGCTGTTCCTGAGGAACCCGATCAACGGAAGCTCAGTCATGATATCGCGCGAGTGCGTCCAGAAGTACGGGCAATTCGACCCGTCGAGGAGGAACATGGACCACGATGGCGACCTTTGGCTCAGGTACAGCGCGTTGGGTGCGAGGCTGACGGTGCTCGACGGCGCCCCGGTGTTCTACAGACGGCACGAAGGTCAAGACTCGAAGAGACTGGGGATGCATGTCTACGACGTTGAGCTGACCCAGATGAGGCTGCTCAAGTCGCTGGAGCGTTCCGGGAAGCTATCTCAGGCAATCGATGCCGCGTACAGGCTTATGCCCGTGATGATGAGGCCGGACGTTTACAAATACAGACCTGTCACTGTCGATTCGCTGTTCAGACACGTTGTGACTCACAGAGAGCAGTTCAGCGGTTGGAAGAGTTGGTACGGTCATAGGGTCCTCAAGAAGCTGGCTGCGGCGACAGACGTAGTTCCGGTGAACAAGGACAAGTTGCTGAGGGACGTCGAGGAATACTCGAAGAGCGATATGTTCATGGACTTCGAGAGGAAGCTTCGCCCTGGTTAGCACTCCCTCATGCTTCGGTGCGCGTCAGTAGGGTTTCGTCTCGTGCATGTGGCCAAGCACAATCCTCGCGACGGTACCGCTGACGTTCCTGGTGAGGTACTCGGGAGGAGGCTGCCAATCGGTTCCTCGGTGAAGCACAGTGTCAACACATCTCAAGATCGAGTCCGGCTCGACGCCGCTGAGGATGTTGCTTCCGACCTCCACGGTCTCCGGCCTCTCGGTGACGTCCCTGACCGTCACATTGGGTATCTTCAGAATGCAGCACTCTTCCTGAACCGTCCCCGAGTCCGTGAGGACACACGCGGCGTTCTCTTCCAGCTTCAGGAAGTCGAAGAATCCCAGCGGTTCGACGATCTTCACCCTGGTGTCCAGCTTGTAGCCTTTCTTTCTGAGCCTCGACCTTGTTCTCGGGTGCACACTCCAGATGAGCGGCATCCGGTGCCTCTTGCACACGCCGTTGAACGCTGCGACCGCCTTCCCCAGCCTCCGCTCTTCGTCCACGTTCTCGGACCTGTGGAGCGTAGCTAGAAAGTAATTCCCCTTCTCGATCTTGAGGTCCTCGAGGGCGGTGCTCGCGTCGATGTGGTGACGATAGTGCAGGATGACCTCCAGGATCGGGTTTCCAGTCACGAAGATCCTCTCGTGCGTGATGCCCTCTCTCATCAGGTTCTTCCTGCTGCGCTCGGTGTAGGGCATGAGGATGTCGCTGCAATGGTCTATGATGCGCCTGTTGATCTCCTCGGGCACGCGGTCGTCGAAGCACCTGTTGCCGGCCTCCATGTGGAACACGGGCACTCCGTGCCGCTTCGCGACCATGGCCGACAGGCCGCTGTTCGTGTCGCCCAGGATGAGCACCTTGTCGGGCTGCTCCTCAGCGATCGCCTCCTCGCAACCCGTCAGGATCTTGCCTATCTCCTCCATGGCCGTGCCGGACCTGCAGTCGAGCACCCGGTCCGGCTCGCGGACATTCATCTGCTCGAAGAAGATGTCGCTCAGCCTCTTGTCGTAGTTCTGGCCCGTGTGGAGCAGTATGTGCTGGCAGTGCCTGTCCAGGAGCGGAATGACCCTGCTGAGGCGGATGATCTCCGGCCTCGTGCCGAGAATCGTCAGGACCTTCATCCGAGTATCTCTCCGTCCTCTATGAGCCTGTCACCTACCATGAGCCTGTTCCTTCGAAGGAGCGCTTCCAGCTCCTTCTTGGTCATGAGGCTGTCGGCGGAGCTATACTCTTGGGTGAGGGAGGGCTTAATAGGTTTCCCCTTGGTTATCTCCGGGAGTATCGGCTGGATGGCGTAGTAGTCCCCCTTCTTGACGGTCCTGTGGACCTCCTCCTCGGAGACGAGTATCTCGTGGACCTTCTCCCCGGGACGGATGCCGGTTATGGTCTTCTTGATCGGCCTGTTGCCGATGAGGACGTCCGCTATGTCCGTGACCTTCGCGGACGGCACGATCGGTATGTAAGTCTCCCCGCGCTCGCCCTTCGCAACGGCAGCGAATACCGTGTCGACCGCCTGGTCGAGGCTCAGCAGGAACCTGGTCATGTCCGGCGTGGTGATGGTCACCGGCCCTCCGTTCTTGATCTGTTCGTGGAAGTACGGAATGACGGAGCCCCTCGATGCGAGCACGTTGCCGTACCTGACGCACACGAACCGCGTCTTCGGGCAGTCGAGGTTGGCCTTGATGAACACCCTCTCCTGGATCGCCTTGGTCATGCCCATGACATTCACGGGCTTGACAGCCTTGTCCGTGGAGATGCCGACAACGGTCTGGACGGCGAGATCGTGTTCCCTTATGGCCCGCACGATGTTCTCCGCCCCCTTGATGTTCGTCTCGACGGCCTCGAATGGGAAGTACTCGCAGGTCGGGACCTGCTTCAGCGCAGCCGCGTTGAATATGATGTCCGCCTTCCTCACGACCTCGCTCACGCTGTGGAAATCTCGAACATCGCCTATCCTAAACGTCAGCAGGTCCTGGAAGTTCTTGTATATGATTTCGTCCGTCGCCCCGCGCTTCTTCAGGTACTCGAGGCGCATGAAATGCTGTTTCGCTTCGTCCCTGGAGAATACCACTATCTGCTCGGGCTGGCCGTTCCCGCCGCTCAGGAGCCGTCTGATCAGGACCTTTCCGAGGGAGCCCGTTCCTCCGGTGACAAGTATCCGCTTCCCATCAAACACCTTCATGCCTATCCCTTCCCAGCAAGAGTGTCATAGCTCTTTGAATCTTCTGCAAGCTCTCTTATCATGGATTTCCAGCTCGGAGCCTTGTACCCAGTGCGCTTCTCGAACTCGCTCCCGTCCAGGCTTCGGTCGACCGCAACGGTCGTATCTTTCTCGAGGTCCACGCCAAGTCGGAGTTCGCTGTTGATGAGCCCCAGCAGGTCGAACTTGGATATCGGCTCGGAAGCTACCTGCCAGATCCCGTGCAAGTCCTTGTGCTTCCCGATGACGTCCTTGACCACCTTGGACATCTCGATCGTGGTCAGGCCCGTATAGATGGCGTTCGCGTACCCCTTGACCTTCTTGCCCCTCTGCCTCAGGAACCACTCGACGAGGCCGTTCGAGGACCCAAGCTCGCGCCCAATGATCGAGCTCCTGATCGTCATCGTGTGCTTCTCGGTGAGCTCTCCTAGGAACTTGGTCCTTCCGTAGAGGTCCTCGGCGTCGGGGTAGTCATCTGCACGGTACATGCCCTTCTTGCCCGAGAATACGCAGTCCGTGCTGAAGTGCACGAGCCTAGCGCCATGCCGGTTGCACGCCTTGGCTAGATGGTGGGGGAAGAGGGAATTGACCGTGATGCTCCTGATGGGGTCCTTGCCTGCCTCAAGCTGCTTCACGATCCCTATGCAATTGACGACGACATCGGGCTTGGTTTTGGTCAGTGCTCTGTCAACGGAAGGGAAATCCTCTGCGTCCACGTCCTCGACCAGCTTGTCGGAAGGTACCAGCCGCGACCATACATCGAGCCTGACCTTCCTGCACGTCCCGAGAGTGTCAAAATCATTGGACAGTTCCTGGAGGAGCTTATGCCCCAGCATACCGTAAGCTCCGAGCACTAGTACCTTCATTCGACCGCCCAGATATTCCTCACTCGGTATATCATTTTGCCACGCGGAGACGAGGAGAAACCTGTTCCTGGTTGGAGTGCGACGGCGTAGCTTTTTGTAGCGCGAAGTCGCTTAGTCAGCTCAGTGGGGAGGAGAACCGGGTTTGAGCGTAGGTTCTCAGCTCCGCAGTGCCGGTTCTCGGCACATGCATGAGGGGGAGTGAAACAGAATGGATAGCAGGATATTTCGAGTGTCAATCAGCCTGCTTCTGGTCAGCGTGCTCGTTCTGTCGATGCTTCCGTTCGCCAGCGGGGCGGGCGGAAAGTCCGGGCAGAGACTGACCGCCGCAGAGATGGACTTCGCAGAGGCGGTCGGCGTTGGAGATTATGCCTACAAGGTGAACGAGATCTATGCCTACCAGTACGGCGAGTTCGAGATGCCGCTGGGCGAGGCGTGGAGAGGCGCGGGCAGCGAGCCTGCGCACGAGTACGCCAACTACCTGAGGCAGGAGATGTTGGATATTGGGCTGCAGGACGTCGTCATGGAGGACTTCCCGGTGCACGCCTATAACTACGGTGGCGCATCGGTGCAGATAACGCAGCCCATGGCGGGCGAGGTCTGGCTCGCAGCCGGGCACGGTGGAATACCAGGAACTCCGGATGAAGGGATAACTGCCGAGATAGAGTATGTCGGTCTCGGGACCAGGTTCGACTACACGGACAAGGACGTCTCGGGCAAGCTCGTGCTGATCGAGGTGAGCGAGGAGGAAATGTATTGGCTCCAGTACCCGCTCTACGAGGCCGAGCTGCAAGGAGCGATCGGAGCGGTAGTCACCTGGATCGAGTACGCGGATGTCGAGGACTCCGTGGCAACGCACGACTCAGAGTCGAGGATGACGATTCCAGCAGTGTCCATAAGCCACGAGAACGCGGCCTACCTGAGGGACCTGATTCTCAGCAGCGATTCGCCTGTCAAGGTGAAGATCTGGTGCGATGCGACGGTTGACCTTGGAGGAACGGGGTACAACGTCTACGGCTGCATCCCAGGTACCACATATCCTGACGAGCAGGTCGTGATCGGAGACCACTACGACAAGTGGTGGTACGGCGCATCGGATGATGGTTCCGGTGTCGCCACGCTGCTGGGCGTCGCGCAGGCCATGGTGGCCTCCGGGTACCAGCCGGAGAGGACGATAGTGTTCCTAGCGACAGACGCCGAGGAGTATGGATGGTCGGATACCGAGTTCGATTGGGGCCTTGGAGCCTGGTGGGCCATAAACGACCAGCACCCAGAATGGGTAGGCAAGACCCGCGGGTACTTCAACCTCGAAGGAGGCGGAGACAACGGCGCGACGAGCGTGTACGCGTACGGAGCGCCTGAGACGCAGATGTGGAGAAAGTCGATCCTGCCTCTGCTCAACTCGTGGTTCAGCAACAACGAGCCCTGGTCGAGCTACTACAGGCCCGCGGTCGAGTGGACTGAGAGCTTCTACACCACATGGGCGGACGGGTTCAGCTTCTGCGCCGCGGGGATACCCGTGATGGAGGTCGGCAGCTGGAAGTCAACGGCGTACTCCGGATCTTCGTACCACACGCAGAACGACACGATGGAATGGATATCGGCCGAGAGCCTCGCGATGACCATCATAGGTCTGGGCATCGCCACGATGGAGCTGGACAAGGCGGTCATCGTGCCGTACAGCTTCCAGAAGAGGGCATCGGACATGGACAAGGCGCTGAACGAAGACCTGCTGATGGATGCAGGCGTTGATGCGTCGCGACTGTACGCGGCTATCGACGACTTCTATGCCGTCGGCGATGACGTCTGGCGTCTGATCAGGTCCACGAAGAGCTTCGAGGACCCTGAGGCGGTCAACGGACAGCTGATGGCTGTCTCCGACAAGGTGCTCTCTGACCTCACCTGGGTCGGCGGGTACATCGAGGCGCTCTACCAGCACAAGCACTACCAGGACGACACATGGTACATGCGCGAGGGCATCGTATCCCTCGAGGACGGCAACATAGACCGCGCCCTGATGTGGCTCTCGTGGGTATACGGCATGTACACCGGCAGATGGTGCAGCTACGAGAACTACAAGTACATGCAGGTCGACCGGTGGAACGAGGACAACTTCAACCAGTTCTGGGGCAGAGGCAGGGTAGCGGAGATCGTCGACATGTGGGCCGAGTACGACTCGCTGCTGCAGAAGAAGGCCATGGGCGACACGGACTACTCTGAGGAGATTGCGTCCCTCTGGGAGAAGTACGACCTGATGGTCCAGAACCTGCAGTCCTCGCTCGACTCGATGGCCGAGACGCTCGAGCAGGCGACCATGATGCTCGAGGATGTCAGGGAGAAGCTCTCGTACTAGCGACCAGCCAAACAAACCACTTCCAACCTTTCCTTTCTTGTTCTTTCCATTCTAGTACCCATCAAATGCGTTCGATGGGAGGCCTTCCATGCGACGGTTTAAATCCGGCTCAGATACTCGGGAGCGACTGAGACCATGCCGAAATACGTGATCGAGTTCCAGAATGTGGACATGTTCTATGGCGACTTCCAAGCACTGAACCACATGACCCTCGTCGTCGAGGAAGGGGAGATCCTGGGGCTCGTCGGACCCAACGGCGCTGGGAAGACCACGTCGATCAAAATCCTTGTCGGTCTCCTGCAGCACGATAGTGGCATCGTTAATGTCCTGGGGCAGAACATCGTGCATGACAGGACCAGCTACAAGGCGAACATCGGTTACATGCCTGAAGCCCCGACTCTTCCCGAGTATCTCACAACCTCCGAGTTCCTGGGCTTCGTAGGCAGGCTCAGGGGGATAACTGGGGAGAAGCTCCAACGCAAGATGGCGGACCTGATGCATACGCTGCAGCTCGTTAGCAGGGCGAACGACACGGTTGCGACCCTGTCCAAGGGCATGAGGGCGAAGCTGGCGTTCGCAGCCGCCGTAATCCACGAGCCCAAGATACTGATTCTGGACGAGCCGCTGATTGGGATCGACCCTGCGGGGCAGCACCTGATCAAAGAGAAGATCGTCGAGATGGCCAAGCGCGGAGGTTCCGTGCTAGTATCCACCCACCAGCTCGATACCGCGGAGCGGCTCTGCACGCGCGTTTCCATCATCCACAAGGGCGCGAACCTGGCAACGGGGGATATCGCGAACCTCAGGAGCCAGGCGCACATGGGCGAGAAGAGCACCCTCGAGGAGGTCTTCCTTAAGCTGACAGAGGAGGCCGACTTGCCCGAGCCGGAGGTCGTCAGGAGAAGGGGTCTGTTCGGGGGCTTTGGACGAGCATGAGCGTCGAATTGGAGATCGTCAAGTACAAGCTGAACTGCTTCTTCACGCCATCTACCAGGGGTAGTTTTGGCCCAGCTCCGATGATCCTCCTGATACTGCTGTTCGTTCCCAGCGGGCTCGCATTCGGGTTCGGCGCGGGATTTCTGGTCTCCGAACTCTCGCCTGATGGTGTCGTCAACTTCTTCGGGTTTGTCATCAGCGCAGGAATGTCCATGGGCCTGATACTCTCCCTGACATCGGGGGTGATGGCGCATCCGTCTGAGCTAGATTTCGTGATGACCTCCCCAGTCAGGCCGAGGTCATATCTGCTGGCCGACCTCATGTTTGTCATCGCAGCAATGGGCACAGTGGTTGGGTTCGCAGGGCTCGCGGCCGTCATTGGACTCATGGTAAGTCTTGATCGGTCCTTAGCCTACGCTCTTCCCCTACTGGCAATCGCCGGATTAGTCGTGATGTTCGTGTACGTCGTGATGCAGACCGTGTTCGTCCTGAGGGTGAAGTACCCGAGGGTACCGATGCGGATCATCACCGTTGTCCTCATCTTCCTTTCGATAATCCCAACACTCTCATTCTTGGACCCGTCCTTCCCTATCCAGTTCTCTAACCTGCCGCTTCCGCAATCCGCCTTCGCTTATTTGATGCACTGGGTCGTCTCGGATGCTCAGCCGGACCTGTTCATCGTGGGCGCGGGGTTTGCGTTTGCTGCGCTGATAGTCCTCGGCTGGTTCCTGCTGTCGACCTCGTACTTCTACCATGGTGTCAAACCGATGCTCCAGGGCGGCTTCGGACAGGTCGACATGGACTCGAAGATCGCGCAGCAGAGAAGGATGATAAGCGGCCTTGGCAGGCTCGGGACCGCGATACCTCTGAGGACCTGGGTCGGGAGCGAGCTCAGCCTCATGACCAGGTTGCACATGATTCGGTATTGGCGGGACGGGTCGCTCATTTTCGTGATGTTGTTCGTGGCAATCTCGGTGGTGATGAACCTGACCTCGCCGGACGGTTCCACGACCGACCTGCAGTTCGCTCCTATCATAGTGGCCATACTTGCTATGACATGGCTTCAGTCGGAGCGGGTGAACCTGTGGATGGTCGCGACCGCGGGTAGGTCCGTCGCGGGCTATTTCAGGGGGATGCTCCTGGGGATGGTGATTGCGACCATCGCCATATGGCTCCTGATGGTGGCGATTATCGGGGCATTCGCTGGTGGGTTCCCGAGTTTCGCCACGATGGCATACTTCGCGGGATCGGTCACCTTTGGGTCGATGATAGCGGCCATCATGTGCACGAGGCTTAGGCTGCCTCCTACAGCCTTTTCGCCGATGCTGATCGTCGTGTTCTTCGTAATATTTGTAGTGTCAATCGTGGGTGGGTTCTTTGGTCAAGTAGTTATTAGCGGGGCGGAGTCCTACGGGTACGGTCTATCGGTCCAGTCAATTCTGCTCGCCCTGTTCGTGCTCGCTGTGCTGGCCGTCGGGTACGCGACGGTCTCGAGGCTCGCGTACGGATTTCGCGTCTGAAGGTGCCATTGGGTGCCTGGTTTGACGAGCGAAAAGAGATTATGATGCGATGGCAATACAAGCTGCAGTGAAATACTGAACCCAGCTCAGAGTCAAGAGAAATCCTCTCAGGCGGCCACCGAGGCATGGAGGGAGTACTACAGAAATCCTCGTCGAGCAGAGATTCCCAGGGCCAGCAAGTATCCAGAGATAGCACAATGGATGCAGTATCAGCGGGTTCTGCTCGAGATTGTGAGCGGTGAGATCAGGAAGACACTGCAGCGGAAGAGCAGAGCAAGAATATGGAGTGCAGGTTCAGGGATTGACTTGGTGTCGCTGAGGTTGAAATCCGTATTCGGCGACAAGGTGGAGACAACGTTGCTCGACGCATCGGAGGATTGCGTTGCTATCAACCGGAAGCTCTTCTCGGAAAACGGTCTTCAAGCGGAAATTGTCGTTGGCGACATATTTGAGTCGCAGCATGCTAGCGCCTTCGATGTAGTCATGAATACAGGCTTATTGGAGCATTTTGAGCGGGTGGACCAGGAGAGGATACTGTCCCTGGTCTCTAGGAGTCTGGTGGTTGGTGGATCATATGTCACACTGACTCCCTATTCTGGGGCAAGATTGTATTCACACTGCCTGCGTAGAGCGAGATCGAAGAAGATGCTTAGTTGGCCCGAGACCCCAGTTACGACGCTGAGAGGCCTTGACTGGGCGGATCTTGTTCTGGCTGAGGAGTATCCAGTCTGTGCCATCGATCAGCTGGCTTCCGTGGGTCTCGCGTATCCATCCTTGGGTGTCTTCTCAGAGCATGCGCGCAGGTTCGCATTGAAACACGAGTCCACGGTTGAACCTGCCCTAACGAAGCTAATCGGAGGCTACTGTCTTTGCGATATCTTTTCGAGAAAGGTGCCGTCCGAGACTTCAGTGAAGACATGATGTTTCACGCAGTGTGTATAGGCAGGAGAACGCAGAACAGGAATCTCACTCACGCTCTAAGCAGACTGCCCTCACATTGTGGTCCGGAGCCTCTCGATGATCGGACCGATAGTATCTCTGCCGATCCAGAGCACGGATGCGCTAGCTGCGAGAAACAGCAGTATCTCTCCTAAGAGGGTCATACTTGGCATCTTGGCTACCACAAGGAATCCTAGTGCGAAGAAGCCTGTTGAAACGACGGAAGTCAGATATGCTCTTCTGAAATCGACTCCTATTACTCTCTTGGATACGAAAAACGACATCACGAGGTGGATGCCGTACGATGATGCAAAAGCGCCGGCCAAACCATAATCGTCCCATTGCCCTACCATTAAGAATGTGAGTACCAAGAACACCGCGGCCCAAAGAGAGTTGAGCCCAAGAGCCACCCACATTCTACCCATGCCCATCATCATTGCGCCGATAGTCGCTGCGACGGAGAAGAAATATCCCGCCGCGGCAATCAAGTAGACAGCATGCGCTGCGGGAGAATAGGATGAGCCATAGAGAATGTCGACGATATACTTCGCGAAGACTCCGACCGCAAACAGGATTGGGAAAAGGATCACCGAGGCGGTCCGGGCAGTCTGTGCCATGAGTCTCTTTATGAGCTCGCTATTGTCCACTGTGAGTTCGGACACCTTCGGTATTAGAAGCATGACTGTCGAGTTGGGCAGGATCACAAGCGCGAGGAATATCGTGAGGGCGATTGCGAAGTAACCTACCGATTCGAATCCAGATTCTATGGCCAGATATGTGCTCCCGAGCCAGTATACCGGACCAACTATGACTCCTGAAATTAACACTGGCGTTCCCAGTGAGAGGATTCTGCGCACCTCAGCACTCTTTCTAATTCCAAATCCAGCCGAAAGGAATTTGAAGCCCATCCTCGAAGCCAAGAGGAGGGTGACAAATACAACTGTGGTCTGCGCTGCGAAGTATCCGATGAAGACTCCTCTGAGATCAGTCACCCAAAGCAGGATAGTGATCGCCAGAAGGCTCAAAGCAGGGGCGCTGACCTGCACGAATGCCAGCAACTTCACATTCTGGAACCCTTGCGCAATCCCTGCTGCAGTCCCAAGAAGTGCCGCGCTCAGAACGGCCAGGGCGGAGTATGGAATGAGCTGAGTTATGAGAGGCTCATCATACAAGCCTTCACCTATTGGGCTTGCGAGCAATACGAAGAAGGCGCATGTCAGGGCTGAGAAGACAAGGACGAGAATCAGACCAGTGTTGGCGAATCTAAGAACTTCTTGCTCATTCCTCATCCTAACCTCGGCGATGATTTTGGCAAGTGCGGTAGGAATCCCAAAGCATGCGACTGTAACGGCCATGGTCTTTACGCTTACCAAGATCGAGTATATGCCAAACTCTTCAACGCTTACGCTCCTGGCCACGGTCATCGAGATCAGGAGCGCGAACACTCCAGCCGTTGCCAGGGCGATGAACATGGTAGCGCTTCCCCTGACAAGAGATGGACGCATGTCTTCCATGAATACCTAGCCGCCCTGAGAGTGCAACTGGTGGTTAATAAAGCTAGTTGCCATGGCTCTGATCTCATAAGTCGATCCATGCCAAATGCCAGCAACCCCTGGCACTGAAACGCCGGCGCGACAATCCCATGCTCAGTCGACACGATTTTTCATACATTTCGTCGCTATGGAAGCGAGCGCAGTTGCTCTCGAGTGATACGAATGCTTCTCCCTGACATATTCGAGAGAATTCCGAGCGATTGCCTCGTACAACTTTCTGTCTGCTAGCAGTCGCGCGATCCCATTGGCAAGTCGTTTCTCATCCATCGGCGGGACGAGGATGCCATTGTAGCCGTCCTTGATTATCTCCTTCAAACCACCAACAGCGGAGGCCACAACAGGGATTCCACTAGCCATGGCCTCCAACGCAGAGATTGAGGTAGCTTCCTCGAGTCCTTCGGAGTGTATTGATGGGATGACTACGACGTAGCAGCATCGGAAGAGATCTGGCATTCGGCTGTGGTCAACCGCGCCAAGCATGATCACTTTCTTCTCCATTGCTTGTTTGTGGATAAGATCGTTGACTGCATCTAGTTCACTGCCGTCCCCAGCATATACTAGCATCAGCCTGCCTGTCGGGTCATCTATGTGCTTCAATGCCATCACTGGATATATGACGCCATTCTTCCTGACGAGCCTTCTGGGGCACAGTATGGCAGTTTTGTCCTGCGGAATGCGAAATGACTCACATGCGAGTTTGTCCTTAGCAGCGGGAGAGAATGCGACCACATCTGCGGGGTTGTGAACCACGTCTACTCTCTCGGGGGGCACCCCGAAAGAGACAACATGGTCCTTCAGTCTGCTGTCAACAGCCACAATACGGGACGCCATCAAAGAGGCCAGCTTCTCCATCCTCATGACGATTCTCGAGAAGAAGGAATTCCTCCTCAGGAGCCCTGCTGATGTCCATTCCGCAGCTAGATACGTATGGACAGTCAGGATGACGGGTACCTTAGTTCTGTTCCTGGACAGGGCTGCAGAAAACCCTGAATAAGCGTGGTGAGCGTTCACGACGTCATAGTTCCTCTTCCGGACCATTCTAGTGATCTCGACTGTGAACAAAGGAACAAGGACAGCAATCTCGTACATTGAACCAAGACCCCTGGCAATCCGGTTCAATGTGGGGATTGGCCGATACGCTAACGCTTGGATTGGACGCGGTAGTGTTGAGACGGATAGAACGCCAACCTGGTGACCGATTTCCTCGAGTCCTCTGGTCATCATCTCAATGTGGTTGGAGAGTCCTCCTGTGTGAGGATAGGGCCCTGCATACACCATCAGTATTCGCATCTTTCACCGATCTCGATCCAAAGAAGGGTTTTGTTCACCAATTCATACATTTCTCAACGTCGTCTGCCAGAGTTCGAACAGCTACTATGATCATTGGGAATCGTTCTATGTGGCATCAGAGGATATGACTTGAAAATACTCATAATGTTTTCTCTGTGATTTCAGACACGATTCTCGCTCGATGGGTTATCGATGCCAGACTGCAACAGCTGGGATTGACGACTCAATGGTGATGGATCACTCTCTTGTGGACGTTGAGCGCAGAATCGTCAGAAGTGTGATTGGCAGGAGTAGCCAGGTACTCTGCGTGAAGAGGGTGATACTCAAGGGATGGCGCCTTGTTCTTGGTGAGAATACGTCACGAGCGAGCTATCTCGACTAGTAATATATATGGTCCTATACTATAATTCAAATATCCAGTTGCAATTGCGACATGAGAAGAAAGATTATGAGCGAGCACAGGACGAATCACGACGAAATATTGTCGTACTACCATTACAAAGGCAGAATCGGGGTCGTGAGACTGTACTTGTTAATTGGAATGTCCTGGGTCATTCAGACACTTGCCAAGATTGTCCCCTCGTCCTCCATAACAGTCGGTTTGCAGAGACTCAGAGGAGTCAAGATTGGAAACGAGGTCTATATTGGCCAAGGAGTCATTTTTGACGAGATCTATCCGAAGGAGATTTCGATTGGGAATAATGTCAGCATTGGAATGAGGTCAATGATATTCGCGCATTCCAATCCCACTCGTTCGTTCGAGTTGAAATCAAAGTTCTATCCCAGGGTGGTGAAGCCAGTGGTGATTAAATCGGGAGCATGGATTGCCCCTGGGTCAATCATATTGGCAGGTGTGACTCTGAATGAGAATTGCGTTGTATCTGCTGGGAGTGTTGTTGCATCAGACGTCGACTCATACACCGTCGGTCCAGGCAATCCTGCTCGCCCTATTCGTAATCGCTGTGCTGGCCGTCGGGTACGCTGTGGTCTCGAGGCTCGCGTACGGATTTCGCGTTTGAATACTCCGTGTTCACTGAGTTGGCCGGAAGAAACACCGGTGTGATGCGAGCTACCGGCTGGAGTGATCTCTGTTAATTCCACCGCTTCACGATAACATCGAGTCCGTTACAGTGGGCGTATCGATACAGGACGAGGTCCTTCCTTTGGCTCAGGAACTCATCCACAGCTTTTTTCAGTCCAGCGTAGCTCGCCGAGTCGTGGAGCGTTATGATCCCTCCCCTGACGACCCAGGGCTCGTATTTCCTCAACTCTGCCATTGTATGCTCGTACGTGTGACTCGTGTCTATGAAAAGGTGATCGATTGGGCGGTCCCAGCTGACGATGAGGTCGTTGCTCTGGATAAAATGCCACAGGGAAGCCAGTCCCGCGTCTTGGATTCGCTTCCCGGCGGAGTCACAAGCATCGATGTCTATGCTCGTCACGGACCCTCCTGTCTGCTTGAAGGCATTAAGCAGCGCAAGGGTGGACTCGCCGTCCCTTGTTCCCAGCTCTAGGACGGACTTCAGTCTCTTCTCGATCGTGAGCATGTAGAGGGTCATTAGATGCTCGTTTATGTCCGAGAAGATTTTGACAGAGTCGTCGATTGGGCTAGTTCTCGACTCTGCTCTGGACGGATGATTGTAGACCATGTGCCTAGAGCACTCATGCAAGACGTCTTTCATCGTCATACTCATCATTTTCGGAGGGATCCTTTTCAGGAAGTATCTGCAGAATCGGTTGTTCCACAGCTTCTCCCACACAGGAAGAGAACTTTCGAGCATCGAGTTCGCCGTTACACCGATGGTAGTTGGGACATTACTTCTTTGTCCTGCCTCCAACTGGGCGGCTGTTGTTGCGGAAAGTCCTCTCAGTATCCTTGAATTGCTCCAGAGGCTGATGTACCCTATCTCATTCCACGCAATTGTATGAAAACGCGCACCCATCTGGATGGAAATGTTAAACAGAATACACTGTCATCAAGCCCCAGACTCCGGGGGGAGGGGCGGGTAATGACGAGGGTTGGCTATCAGCCAGGAGCATCTAGGGGCACGAGTTCTCGCGCGACATTGATTCTGTCAAGATATCGCAAATCCGCGGTTTTGCGACCATTGTCTGTTCTGGCTACTGTATCTGTGATCCTTTCTAGCCTTGGTTTGACAGCGCTGCTTGCTGACACAAGCAAGGCTTCCGACGGGGATTGGGAGATATCTCTGCAGGGGAGAACATCGACGGGGGAGCTTGTCCATCTGGTGACGTACTCTGACAACATCCTCGAAATAGGCCACTACGAGTTTCGAGATATCGAGCCTGGTACGTACTGGTTGAACTGCACCTACAGGAGCGGGTTCTATTCGACCACTCCACTAGACAACTTTCTGGAGTTCGAGGACGGAGCCTCGGAGCCGGTTGAGCTCAGAATCGACTTCAGGAAGCTACTCCCGGGCCCAGATCCGGAGATCGGCTTCGTCCTGAAGAAGGGGGCGAACCTGTGGTCTACCCCGCTGGTCAACACGGGCGTCGAGAGCGCGAGCGACCTCGCAACCTTGATCGGGCCGACATGCTCCAAGATAAGCATGTTCGACACCGCCACGGGCAAGTACAAGTCGTTCATACCGGCACTGCACGACGCGGGCAGTGGTAACGACTTTGCAATCGATGCGGGCAAGGGCTACTTCGTCTATGTGACGAGCGAGACGGTGTTCAGCATGGTCGGCGAGCTGCCGGCGACGAGCACGGTTGGCCTGGCGAAGGGCGTGAACATCGTTGGCTACAACAGCCTGACGCCGACGACGGCGAGCGAACTGGTGTCGATGAGCTCCGACTGCATGATCACGAAGATATCGTACCTGGACCCGGTGACGAAGAAGTACAAGTCGTTCATACCCGCCCTACACAAGGCCGGGAGCACGAACGACTTCGCAATCACTCAGGGCAGGGCGTACTTCGTGTGGTCTGACGAGGCAGAGTCCTTAATCGTGGCGTAGGACAAGACTATTGGCCAAAGTCGGCGCGGCCTTTGAGCGCATGCCATATGACTCGGTATCTCTAGCACCTGGTCCGGGATCTGTGGCAACCATATATCATTGGACAATACGCCCACAGGAACACTGGACATATCGAGTTTAGGCGTCTACGATCTGGTGTTCCCAATCATGCTGGAGGCTATCCAGATTCTGGAATGGAGCCAGGAGACTCCTGTCAGAATGGACGGCACGGTGAATCCTCGGACATGAATTCTGATGAGACCGTGGAGCTATCCTAATTCATCAGGAATGAGTTCGCTCCAAACACAACTAGCCCTCTACTAGGCAGACACGGAAAGGTTTTATCCTAGCCTGTCAATCCACTTGCCCCGCTTGCGGGGGAATCTGGGGGAGATGAGAATGTCAACCAGTGGTTTTGAACGAGCTTGCGCAGTGGCGATTGTGGTCTGTTTCGTTCTGTCTTCGTTGACAGTAATTGACTTCGGGAAGCCTGCTTCTCACTCCGAATCGCCAGTTGAGATCATGCACGCTGCCCACCCATCCGCTGAATGGCACTTCGACGAAGGTTCAGGTCAGTATGCGAGTGACTCCAGCGGGAACGGCAATACTGGCACATTGGGTTCCGGCACTGGGGTGGATGGCAACGATCCAACTTGGGTCACGGGGATGTCAGGGACCGCGTTGCAGTTTAGCAGTAGTGGTGACAAGGATTACGTGATAGTAGCAGACAGTGAAAGCCTCAATCCTTCCTACATCACTGTCGAAGCCTGGGTATATCCGACGGGCTATGGCTACTACACGAGTTTCCTCACAAAGAACTACTATGGTACATGGACCGAACCATATTTCGAGTATTTGCTCTGGCTCATGAATGCTGATCCCAAACCTGGTTTCGAGCTCACAGTCAGTGGCGCGCCTGTCTATACGGGCACGGGTAGTCCCGATTCGATTCCGATGAATGAATGGACCTATCTGGCGGCTACCTATGACGGAGCGTACGTGAAACTCTATGTGAACGGAGTCCTCAAGGGAAACAGCACAGCTCCAAACGGCCCTATTGAGTCCAGACCGTATCCGCTGTACATTGGACCTTCCTCCGCATCCGCAAATCACAAATTCGATGGCAAGATTGATGAAGTCAGCATCTGGAACCGCTCTCTGAGCGCTGAGGAGATTTTGTCGCACTACTATCGCGAACAGTACACCCCCCACGCGCCAATATTCATCAATGGCAACTCACAATTCACTGAGGCGAACGGAGTCGTCGGAGGAGATGGAACAGCTGGGAATCCCTATGTCATAGCCGAGTGGAACATCAGCGCATCCTCGGCGGACGGTATACGCATATGGAACACGAATGCGCATTTCGTCGTCAGGGACTGTTATGTGCACGACGGCGGCATAGCGACAAACAAGGGGATCTATCTCTCGAATTGCGTGAACGGTGTTCTAAAGAACAACACCTGCACGAACAATTCCCTTGCCATATTTCTCGACTCATCTAGCAACGGCATTACCGTGAGCAACAACAACTGCTCGAACAACAGCTATGGCGTACACGTCTATCAGTCGAGCAGCAGTAACATGATTAACAACAACTTGCTCAATTCCAACGATATGACAGGAATACGTCTCGGAATCTCTTGCACCGGAAACAACGTGATGAACAACACCTGCTCTGGCAATATGTATGGTATAGAAATCCATACATCGGACAGCAACACTCTAGTTAACAACACCTGCAGCCTGAACACTCAGTACGGGATCTTCGTCGTCCAATATTCGAGCAACAACGTGATTACCAAGAATCGAGTCTTCAACAATTCGCTCTATGGCATAATTGATATCAACTATTATGGCAACACAAACAACAAGTTCTGGAACAACACGTTCGTCGGCAACAACGACCTTGAAGTTCAGGCATTCGATAATGGAAATAGCAATCTCTGGTACTCCCCGGGGATCTACCACGGCTACGGCAACTACTGGTCGGATTGGCTGACTCCCGATGTCGCCGCACCATGGGGGATAGTGGACAGTCCCTACAGCATCGCGGGCCCAAAAATGTCAAAGGATAACTATCCCTTGACCGGAGCGCCCATCGTCCGCGGACAGTACACACCTCATGCGCCGATATACATCAATGGCAACTCGCAGTTCAGTGCTGCAAACGGAGTCGTCGGAGGAGATGGAACAGCTGCGGATCCCTATGTCATAGCCGAGTGGAACATCAGCGCATCCTCGGCGGACGGCATCCGCATATGGAACACGAATGCATATTTCATCGTCAGAAGCTGTCATGTCCACAGCGGCGGACTGAGCTTCAACGGCATTCATCTGAATAATACTGTGAACGGCACTCTGAGCGACAACCACTGCACTGACAATCTTAGAGGAATCTATCTCTATTCGTCCAGTAACAACACCATCAGCAACAACAACTGCTCGAGCGACAGGTATGGCGTGCATCTATGGACATCGAGCAACAACACTGTCGACAACAACACCTGCAGCTCGAACGCTCAGTATGGCACATATCTCTACTCATCGAGTAACGGAAACACTCTGATCAATAACACTTGCTCGAAGAATCAGAGAGGGATGTATCTCTGGACATCGTGCAACAATAACACCCTGAGAGACAACAACTGCAGCTCGAACTCTGACAGGGGCATACATCTCTATTCATCGAGCAACAACAACACTCTGATCAACAACAACTGCAGCTCGATCTCTGACAGGGGCATATATCTTCACACATCGGAAAACAACACAATCAACAACAACACCTGCAACTCGAACACTCAGTACGGCGTCTATCTCTATTCATCGAGAAACAACACGATCAGCAACAACACCTGCGGCTCGAACGGCAAGTACGGCGTCAATTTCTATTCATCCAACAACAACACAATCAGCAGAAACAACTGCAGCTCGAACAGTCACTCCGGCATCTACCTGAATTCGAATAGCGATGACAACACGCTTACCGGCAACAACTTCTCTGGCAATCAGTATGGCATATACCTCATATCAGCGAGCGACGAGAACAACATATCCTTGAACCAGATATGCTGCAACACGAATCATGGAGTCTACATCGCATCCGGGTCCAACAACACTATCTGGAACAACACGTTCACCGGCAACAACGGCGGAGGAATTCAGGCATCCGATTCCGGCAAGGACAACAGGTGGAACATCTGGGGAACGCCCCATGGGTACGGCAATATCTGGTCGGACTGGCAGTCCCCAGACAGCGACTACGACCTGATCGTAGACAATCCATATGGCATCGCGGGCAGCGCTGGAGCCAAGGACTACTATCCACGCATAGAGCTGAATGCTCATGCCCCGATATTCATCGATGGCGACAGTCAGTTCACGAGCGCGAATGGCGTGAGATCGGGGAGCGGGACATTCCCGGACCCATACGTCATAGAGGATTGGGACATCACTGCCTCTGCGGCGTACGGCATCAAGATATGGAACACTAACGCTTACTTCATCGTCAGAGGCTGCTATGTCCACGATGGGGGCAGTGTTTGCATGGGCATCTACCTGTACCACTGCAAGAACGGCACTATCCAAGACACCATTTGCTTGCGCAACCAGTACGGCATCTATCTCGCGTCATCGAGCGGCAACACTCTGTCAAACAACACCTGCCAGGGCGGATACGGCATATACCTGGATGGGCGCAGCAATGGAAACATCGTGGTCAACAACAGCTGCAAGTACAACAATGTGGGAATATACATCCGGTCCTCCTGGTACAACACCCTGGCGAACAACACCTGCTCGTACGGTGGGCACGGGATGTACCTCGCCTTCGATTCCTGGGGCAACAACATTTCGGGGAACACCTTCTACTACAACAATTTCTACGGCGTGATGCTCGAGCACCGTTGCATGTGGAACAGGATCTGGAACAACTCGTTCAGCTACAACAATCACACAACTGGCACCTACATCCCCGTCCGTGTGCAGGCGCGTGACGAAGGCCACTACAACTGGTGGAACAGCTCGGGCACGCCTCATGGCTACGGTAACTATTGGAGAGACTGGACGAGGCCCGACACGGCTCCTCCGTTCCTCATTGTCGATCTTCCTTACAGCATTGGAGGGCCCATGGGTGCTAAGGACTACTATCCTCGCAGGGAGCTGCGTCCTCACGCGCCAATCTCAATCAACGGCAATGTGGCGTTCATGAGGATGGCCTCACTCGAGAGATGGGCTGGTGACGGGACAGAGACTAACCCGTACATAATCCAGAACTTCGACATCGACTCGTCAGCGATGCACGGAATCCAGATTCAAAACACGAACATCTTCTTCGTCATCAGAAATACTACCATTTGTTCCTCAAGTCATAATCGCATGGGAGTCTATCTCAGCAATGTGGTTAACGCTCGTGTTGAGAACATGAGCATATCTGGGAATACTTACGGTGTCTATCTTCAATACTGCAGAAACGCAAGAGCCGTCGACATCTACTCTTTGTCGAACAGCTATCACGGCGTCTATTTGAGATATTGTGCGGATACGATGATGCTTCGTCTCTCAAGTTCCATGAACGGAAGAAACGGCGTATTTGGAATATCTTGTGAGGAGATAGAAATATCGCATTCGATCATCTCGCTTAATGAGCAATCTGGGGTGGGGATTGACCAGAGTGTGGGTGTCAACATCTCAGATAGTGTCGTACTAACGAACGAGTACTACGGCGTGCTTCTGACTTCCTGCTCAAGTAGTCGTATCCTTGCCAGCAATCTCTCCTCGAACGGCTACTATGGAGCAACTCTGAAGTATTGTGTCAATGCCAGCGTTGGTGATGCGGTCGTCTTATGCAATGATATCGACGGCGTTTATCTGCTATCCTGCGCAAATGTAAGCCTCACAGACACGGAAAGCCTTGCTAATCAAAGGCATGGAGTATTGGGCGTATCTTGTACCGATTCAGTAATCCTAAGATGCAATGTCTCACTAAACGTAAGAACGGGCTTATACCTCGACTCGTGCGCTAATGTGAGCATCGCCCACCTCGCAGCGTATTCGAACGGTAATTGCGGCATATCACTCTGGTCATGCGTCGAATTGAACATCTCGGATGGCGACGTCATTGGTAGCTCAATCCACGGTATATTTGCGAATTCCTGCACGGATGTAGTTGTTTTCGAGGGTAATGTCTCGATGAACTTGCAGAATGGAATTCTAGCAACCTCCTGCACGGGGACCTCTATTAGCAAACTCTGTTCCTCGTTGAACGCACTAGCCGGCATATTCCTCGTGTCTTGTGAGAACTCCAATGTCACAGGCTCCAATGTGTCGTCGAACAGTGGGAACGGCATCATCTTTGATCATTGCGTGGATGCCAGTATTGCCGAGAATGATTTGTGGGACAATTGGGATTATGGCGTAATGCTAAGGAGTTCGGCTGGTATGCGAGTGTATCACAACAATTTCCTCGACTACTGGATGGATTCCCCGTATGACGATAACAGCATTGAGAACCAATGGGACAACGGTCATCCGAGTGGAGGCAATTACTGGGCAAGCTATCGAGGAGTGGATGCCAATTCGGATGGGATCGGCGACAGCAAGTACTGGATAGATTTCGATAGCGTGGACAATTATCCTCTGATATGCAGGTATCTATGAGGTGACTACTATCTTCCGCTGATCATGACTGCATCAGTGTCAAAAGTGAGAATCGCCAGGGGGTGGAATGCGCGCACGGTCTCCGGTGCAATCATCCTAAGCATTGTCTGGGAACCATCCTGTCTCAAGAGGACTATCAGATGATCTGCGCTTGAACTGATTCAAACGACCGCCTTCTTTTCAGAGTCCAGTAAACTGTGCAGGCCAATTCCATAGAATTCCTTCCATGTCGCATTGAGCAGGTTCATGGACTTGCGGCCAGTAGTTATGCTCTCTCGCTTTGGAATGAATTCTACTGTGACTAGAGGCCTCGGATCAGGTTTGATGGCTGGTTACCGACGGTTTGCGTATGGACCATGCTGGATGTCTCACAGAGTTTCAAGATGACGAGGGTCGAACACAGCCTCAGAAGGTATGAGAGAGTATGAGTCACCCGAAAGCACTCGCAATTTGGTCCAGTAAGTGCTCTGCTATCCGTTCATAGTCGAAGAATTCCTCAGCCGCACGCCTACCATTTGCGCCAAGCCTCTTTGCAAGTTGTGGATCATTGTAGATTCTCTCTATGCAGTCGGAGAAATCCTGCCAGTTCTCTGCGACCAGCCCGCAGTTGTATCTCTTCAGCAGTAGTCCCGTGCCTTCCAGATTTGTGGACACAACAGGCTTGCCAGCACCCATGTAGTCGAATAGCTTCGCTGGTAGGCCATGAGAGAATGTTACTCTGTTGGACGGATATGGTATCACGCAAATGTCGCTGCTGGGCAGAACCTGTCGAGCCATTGTCAACCAGTCGTATGACTTGATTTGAACCCAGTCGGGTGTGTCCATCAACTTGGCCCCACAGATGGACAAATCAAGTCTCAGCCCTTTCATCCTCAAGCCGTGGACCACGTCAATCAATCGGTCGACGTCTTTGACTTTCATCGCAGAGCCAGCGTACAAGATATTGACGGGTTTGTGCTCGATATTTGGTGAGGAAGACTCAACATACCTTATCTGCCGCAACAGACATCCGTTTGAGACAATGACTATGGACGATGGTTTGAGCCCATAGGTAAGGATGAAGAGGTTCTTCCAGAAATCACTCAGAGCTATCACGAAGGTGGAAGATCTCAGAACGCATAGGTCGAGCATCCTGAGAAGGGCAACCCTCAGTCTGGATGGGGGGCGTTCTTGAAAGGCCATTGATGCCTCGACAGGAGGATCGAAGTCGTCAACATAAGTCATGACGCGGGCCTTGTGAGGGAACTTCAAGTAGATCAAGGCCAGCATGAAATCCAAGAGATGCCGTCTGGATCCGGAAACTACCGACGGGTACGCGATGATTGCAGCCACATTGTGCCCAGATTCTCCTGCGTCATCTATTACTTTTCTTATAGCCATCAACATCGAGAGAGTCACAGGAACAACTGATCCACCTGATAATCGTCTCATGCATCTGTCGCGAGATGAATACCAGAAGACCCTGGAGTGAGGAGATCGTGAGAGTAGCGACGCTGCCAGCGAGCCATACAAGCCGACGTACCTGTATCCCACACCACCGAGTATCTCATTCGGGTCGCGAGCAAAGTAGCTTGTCAGTATCATTATATCTATTGGCTTGTCCTTGAAGCTCCCATGATTCGTAGTCACGTCACCTCTATCTGAAACGCTCACCATGTATTCAGTACCTCTCTTACGTGCGGGTGGGCATCTGGCTGGGCCGGATTCAGCCGTGACATGATGGACAAATCCTGTGGCAAGATGCAGGAGTGAAGCTCCATTTGCGATTACGCCTGTTCCTGACTGAGTAGTCGCAGGTACAACTGTGGCACGAAGAAGGAAAGGGGTTTGCGTTGGTCTTCTGCCCCCTCTGCAGATGCGCTTCTTGTAGACTGTGCACTATTTGGAGCAGAGCTAGTCGGTCCAAGGGAATCAGATCCCATGGAATTTGATTCAATTCCCGTAGCTAGTGCTGCTTCACTTTGGAAAAGACCATAGAGGTGTAGATGTGTCTAGGGGATAATGGTCGATTCAGCATCCTCTAGTTGCCTCTCTCAAGACCTTTGGTCCCAAAAAGGAGTCAATCGACATAGGCAGATCCGACGTGCTCAGATTGTCCGTCAGTTTGTGAAAGACGAAGGAATTGACAGGATTCTCGACGTAGGTTGTGCAGAAGGGTTCGTGACGTACCATATTCTGGACCGGCGGAGAGATCTTGTTGGGGTTGACATTCAGAGAGCAGGTCTATCGAAGGCAAAATCGCTAGCGAGTGATTGTGATTTCCTTTGCTCCTCCATTACATGTCTGCCATTCAGAGATCAGACCTTCGATGCCGTCTGCGCTCTCGAAGTGCTAGAGCATCTTCCTAAGGAGATGCTGCTGAAGGGATTGGCGGAGGTCGACAGGGTTCTCAGACATGGTGGAATCGTGGTCATATCTGTCCCATATAGACAAGCAATTCACTTCGTCAATCGTGGTGGCAGAGTTGTCCCAGACAACGAAGTCGGTCACCTACATACTCTCGATGAAAGAAGTGTCTCAGCCCTGATGCCAGGAGGATATCACCTGAAGAATAGCCAGACATTGGGAGCATATTCGTTAATCACCTGTTCACCTTTCTTCAGGCATATGCCTTTGGAGCTCTGGCTTCCAGTAAACAACTTCTTTTCCAGAGTCAAGAAAAGCGATTGGGTTGTCATTCAATTCAAGAAGAAGGGATAAGGAATTGGCACATGAGCCTCAGCTACCGAACTGACAGTCAATTGCCATGACACTGGCCTAATTCAACGGTGAATTCCGCAGTGTCCAGAGGGTTTCTTCGCAATCTCGGAGGATCCTCATGCGCAGCCATCAAAGAGGGTCTTCATCCTCGAATACATGGAGGCAATTGTAAGATGATGGATTCTCGGACGAAGAAAGCGACGGGACTCCGAAATTGAGGACACAATGGTGGGACGCCGGTCGGAGCACAAAGGAGGCCAGTTGAATCGCAGAGACTATCGATGGTTGTGTGTGAGTAACGCGCTCACCATCAGCGCCTGGATATGTATGAGTCAATCTTTGCAACTATTCGCGCGCTCGCTCCGGGCGGTCCGAACACATCTGGACGGCGCCTCGGTGATTGAGACTTCCGGATTGCCCGCAGTATCTTCTTACGGTCAGCTCCAACAAGGATATTCCATCCTGCACGGACTGTCTCCATCCATTCCGTATTCGTCCTGAGAGTTATGCACGGGGTGCCAAGAAGATACGCTTCTTTCTGTATTCCCCCGGAATCAGTCAGAATGCGTTTGGCATTTGACTCCAGGCATGTTATGTCCATGTGACCGAGAGGTTTCGTCGTAACCACATTCGATGGTATCATGCCTCTAAGCTTGTGCTCTCTGATCATCTTGGCAGTTCTCGGATGAACAGGGAATGCTGTATGTATGTGGGAGTCCCCTACGGCTTGGAGAATGGTCGCCAGGTTATCCTTGATATCCGTGTTGACTGGTCGGTGCACGGTGAGCAGCTGGTAGTTCTTGGGTTTCAGGTCAAGTCTCTCCAGGATGGTACTGTGTTTCATTGCCGCCTTCTTACTGTGTTGCAGAGTATCGACCATCACGTCTCCGACGACGTGAACGCCTTCTGTAATCCCTTCTCGCTTGAGATTCTTGCATGATGCTCTTGTGGGGCAGAAGAGGAGTGTTGAAATATGATCGGTCAGGACTCTGTTGATCTCCTCGGGCATGGTTCTGTCATAGCTTCTCAGTCCCGCCTCGATATGTGCGACCGGGATGTTCATTTTGGAGGCAACCAAAGCTCCAGCAAGAGTACTGTTGGTGTCTCCAAACACTACAACCAGTTCCGGTTGCTCTGCCTCTAATATGTTCTCCAGCCCCTGGAACATCCTGCTTGTCTGTTCACCATGACTCCCCGCGCCAATCCCCAGCGAATAGTCTGGTTTCGGAATCACCAATTCTGAGAAGAAGGGGTTCACCATATCTCTGTCATAGTGCTGACCTGTGTCTATGAGAATCTCCCTGTATCGCTTCCGAATCTCCCGTGAGAAGGGCGCAAGCTTGATGAATTGCGGCCGCGTGCCGACAATCGATGCTATCTCCATCATGGTGGCATGTTGAATTCGGAGCATAAGCTTACCGGGGATAAGTCCGAGAGCTGAACCTCATAATGAATTCGACACGTCAAATGCCACAACATGGTAACTTCTGTATCGTTGGGGATAACCACCTTCGACAAGTCACTGGCAGTCCGATTGGATCTTGGTTGTGGAACTACGTGAGAATGCTGAAGGGAGAAACAGGGTCAGTTGTGCCGACTCTTCAAGCTAGTCAGACTTGGTCAATCCTAGATAAGATGCTCGATTTCAACTTCCTTGGTATCGATATGGGTTCGTTCTCTCTCAGAGAGCGTACAAGGAAACTCAGGGCAGTGTAGAAGAAAGAACTCGAAGATTCAGTCAGAATGGTGTCTCCCGTCACAATGGCCTCTCGAATATCACGTGACTTGATGCTAGTCGTGCAAAGTCCCAGCTCTGGATGGAAATGAGCATCGCTCCCAGCAATCATTGGTTTGTTGTGTCTATTCGCAAGCTGGAGAGCTTGCGCATTCATAAATCGAGTGCTTCGTGAGTTGAACACCTCAATGGCGTCAACAATTCGAACGACTGAATCCATAGGCGTTCTCCCTCTGAATGGATGAGCAAGAACTGCTAGCCCTCCTTGATCGTGTATCTTTCTAACCACGTTATTCGGATCCCGCTCACGGATTGCCTCTTTAAGAAACAGTCCGACTATTTCTCCGGAATTCGTTGCTATCTCTTCACCGACGATAATGTCGAGATTCTCTTTTGAGAGCGCTTGCTTCGCTTCAAGTGCGCCATCTATAGTGCCATGGTCAGTTATTGCCACTCCTGCGAGCCCTTTACTTCTTGCAGCATTCGCAAGTCGTCTGATGTCACAGGATGAATCAAGTGAGTGATTCGTGTGCACGTGTAGATCGTAGGTCTTCAAGTTACCCCTCTCGGAGTTCCATGTGGGTGGACGATGCTTCCCTTTCTCATCTGACCGGCAATACTGAATGGCGTCTGAATCATCTGAATGAAGTTCGGAATTGGGTCATCAAAATCAAGATTGCTACTCGTGTCTCTCTGTGTGAATTCGAGCAGAAATTGACCAATGAATCTTGGCTTTGCCATCAAGTACAGTATCTCATATGGAAAGATCCATCGGAATCGAACTCCTACTTTGTAGGAGGACACACACGGTATGTCTCCGTCGTATGCCATTTTTGCAGCCAAGTACGGAAAGTCCACTCCAGAGGAAATCGCCAGGTCCAGAGATCCCCAGAACTTCGGATTCATCTCGATTAGTCTGTATCTCCCATCTCTCCTGTCCTTTTTGAACTCCGCCATTGCCACGCCGTGCCAATTCAGCGTACTCAGCAACAACTCCCCGATATCTCTCAGTTCATCATCCCGAACTCCAATCGCGCATGAACTTGCTCCGCCCGTAATCGGATATGATCTCAGTCTCTTGTGCATGAATTCGGCCCTAGGGTCCCCGCGGTTAAAGAGGCCAAAGTAACCGTAGCTATCACCTGGAATATATTCTTGAAGAATCAATTCATCTGGGTCCATCGCAGGGAGATCCTCAGGCGAATTGACGTACCACACTCTTCCAGATCCAATTCGCCCCTTGGCCACAATCGGAAATTTGTCAACCTCGTCTATGCTTCCATATGTGGTGGGCGTCAAGATGCCGAGCGAATCTGCGTGCTTCATCGTCTTCGTTTTGTCAGATGCGATTTCCATTCGAGCCCAGTCTGCCACAGGTATCTTCACATCTGAGACATGGCTCTTAAGATATCTGGACGCCAGGACAGTCGAATCATATCCGATCGGCAGCAGAATATCGATGTCTGCCTTGCTCATTTCCGTCCTCAGTGTGTTTGCCCATGATTCCCGATCTCGGAGTCCAGGCAGGATCAGCCGTGATTCACAGTACCTCGAGTAGTATGATTGTGCTTGTCTGGAATGAGATGCACACACCACTGACACTCCGGATCTTCCGAGACTCCTTACTGCGGCGAGAGCGTTGTGATAGTGAGCATCGGTCACAAGCGCTCTCATTGTTGGTCCCCATCGTTCAACGGAGAATTCTTTGACCACCATCGCGCAACGTTTCCCGCAGTTGTCATCCAGGCATTCTCAGACATCCCCTTCTTCAATATTCTCCGGTAGAAATCACCATATTTCCCCTTCATGTATGTGTTGTGCCAGAGCAGGGTCAGGACTCCCGTATTCTCCTTTACTGTCTTAATTACTGACTCGACGGCTTTCCAGGCTGTGTCAAAATCATATTTCATGTAGTCAAAGAGCGTTTGATCCATTATTGTCAAAGGTATCTCAAGAACACGGATTGTGCTGCGAGTGTTGAGATCATACGGCTGAAACGGATGACACATTCCGTTTCGAAAACCGATTGAGTCTGCATAGCCCAGTGTGGAATCGTATTTGAATTCGTTCTCATGCAAGTATCGCCAAGAATCTGGAATAACAAACTTGAGAAAATGGTTGCGATAACCATCGATGGATCTGCCGAACGTCCTCTCCAATGATCTTTTCTCTGACGCTATCCCACTAACGTCCGAGCAGGCAGATCTGCTGCCGTGGAGTCCAATTTCCCACCTTGAGGCGGAAAGGCAACTGAAGTCGCTTACTATGTCTTCAGTCAGATAGTTGAAGTCGTCGTTGACGAAGTCAACCGACATAATGAAGAATGTTGATTCACTGCCAAACCTGTCCTCAATCGCCCCAATATCCTCGAAGTTCCAGACTCCGCTGACTTGTCTGCTGGCATAGTTCATCACTCTTCGTAGCATTTCTGATCTGCCCAATTCCCTGGTCAATCTGAAGTACGACCAGTAGTTGAGAAAGTCTATGTCGTGTGTCAGACACAGTGCGTATTGCCCTCCATTGGGGTACTCAATTTTCATTCCTCGTCTCACTAAGAACTGTGAGACCGCGGGAACGAAGGGGGGTCCATGCACTGAGGCAGAGCTCGGCATTCTTCCGTGTTTGTCTAGACTCAACGGCGCATATTCCTCTTCCTTCGTGAAGAGCATCCACAGCGATCTCTCTTGAGCGAGATCGCGTAGAAGTTGGTTCACCGCATCACCATTCCATCAGAGGTTCTGAAATCTGGAGTGAGTTGATATTGAACGCTCCACATATAACTGTTGCCAGAATTAAAGCCGCCCTCGCTCTCATGGCATTACTCTCGTCATGCTCGGAGAAAGCATATCCCGCCGCATCATATACTTCGTCGTGCGCCTTCCGATCTTCATCACACGCCAGGGTTCTGAGAACCTTGCCTGGGATTCCGCGGATTGCGAGGCAGAATGCCAAACAGGAGTTGATGTTGCACGACACCCATCTCTTACAGCTACTAATTCCACTTCAATCTGAATTCTCATGGCTGTTCGTTAGACAGTGCCCCAAGCGTTTGTGGAATTGTTTGTGCGGCTAATCATATCAACGCCGTCTTCGCTAAGATGCTAGTTGCGAGGACAGGCATGGCGATACCTGTTGGCGCCATTTGAGTAGGGAATTGGCACGTTGTCGCTGATGTCTGTGTCCGTAATTGTCCCGTGTGATGGGACGAAAAGCGAGAAGTACTAGCCCGCCTTTTTCGCATTCACAATGCCGTTCTCTAGGAGCTTGCCCTCAGCGACAGGGTCTACCGCCCTCCACACTTCGATCTTGGCAGGAAAGATGACATTCGTCTATGCCACGAACCTTGCTAACGCGCTCTTCGGGTACGTGTTTGTGATAGTCGCTTTGTCTTTCGTAGGCATCGATCAATTCG
>Ga0299912_10000080_pt1 | contig 110963 bp, 95 predicted proteins | sample RVTome_2_FD_207667 | JGI IMG/M metagenome (GOLD analysis project Ga0299912, IMG submission 207667) | Soil microbial communities from uranium-contaminated site in the Upper Colorado River Basin, Wyoming, United States - RVT95D214 (version 2) ... | reverse complement strand
AGGTCTTCATGGCCTGAAGATCTTTGCCCTGATACATCCCAAACCACCATTACCAGGCTCCGAATCGCTTAATCGGTCGCTTGCAAGCAAAATCTGGCCCCCGCTGAGAATATTTCAAAGAACTCTTAATAAGGGGGGAGGCCGAAGGCCAGGGGGAATACGATCCACCGCCCGCCGCAAACTTGACCGGCAACTGACGGATAGGGTGGCAGGCACCAAGTTTTTATGTTGATAGTTTTAGTATTCTAACCGCACCTCTTAAAACAAATAAGAATACAAATAAGCCGACAGTCAAATCCGGTATTTTTGAATTAAATAGTAAAACCAAAACACCAGCAACTATGACCCCAATATTTGCTATGACATCATTTGATGTAAATATCTGACTTGATTTAATGTGCACTTCTTTGCTCTGCGATTTATTAAGTATTGTTAAGGATATACTATTGGCAATCAGAGCGAAAAAAGAAATTAGAATCATTATCATCGAATTAGGCACGGCTTCGAAACCAAAGAATCTCCTGATTACTTCAAGCAAGCCCAAGCTAGCAAGCAACATCTGAAATATCCCACTTATTCGGGCAATTCTCATTTTCATTATTAAGGTGCCGGATATGGCATATAGGCTAAGAGCATAAACAAAGGCGTCCGCAAGCATATCCAATGAATCTGCAACCAATCCAATTGAGTTTGCAATCAAGCCGAACAATACCTCTATAACAAAAAAAGAGAAATTAATAATTAAGACTGTCCATAGTAATTTTTTATCGATATTATTGTTTGGTGATATTTCTTCATCTTATTTTGTTGTCTCAATAATATTCGATCCAAGACTTAATGAATCAATAGCTGTTTTGATTTTCTCTAAATCACCCTCATGAAATACAGTAACATTTCGATTTGTTAAATCAAACAACAATTTCTTAACAGACTCAATATGTGATAATTTCATTCTTACCATTTGTTCTTCAGAAAGACAATCCATTTCTTTTACTAGAAATATCGTTTTATCCATGGTGATCTCTTCTTTAATTCTATCTTCAGGAGTGCGAAATTTCACATAATAAACCCGGCCAGCGCACTGGCCGGGCCACCCAGCCTTTTATTTAGTTCAGAATATCTTTCTTCGTTTGCTCGTATTCCTCCTTGGTGATTTCGCCTTTCGCGTATCTATTCTTCAAAATCTCCAAGGCAGTATCTGGTCCTCCACGATGATTTAGAAACCTATCTGAATCAGACCACGGTGGTCTGTGCCAACCCCGGTCAAAAATCAGCTTGACAATTATTACCATTACTATCAACATTATAATGGGGAATATCCACATACCGCCTCCCCAGAAACATCCAGGTCCCATTTTTTCTCCCTATTCTATTTTGCAGTTTCCAGGCTGGGTACAACCCCGGCCCGCTGTTGGTGTTGCCTTTTAACGAGGTGGCCTGGACAGCTTGCTGGCCGGGCCACCCAATAGAATCGCTCACTTTGTGATTTCTACGGCGCCATTACTGCATTTGCGGTTGCGCCGAACCGGTTTGCTTATCTATGATGAGCTTGTTTACCAGTGAGTTATCGTTGGTCACGATGGAAACCTCGAAAACGCTTTCTTTCTCATCAATATCGCCTACCTTGAGCCTCGGGTTTCCCATCCAGGCGACATAATAATCAGCGATTTCCTTGGCCTGTTTCTTATTCAGTGGATCAATCAGCGTGCCTAAGGAATTGTATCGAAGATCTTTCCACGGGCCCTGGCTCCATGAGGATTGTCCCATACCTCCCATCCCACAGCAACCTGTCCCAGACCCCATCATGCCGCCGGGTCCCATCATGCCTGAACCCATCATCTGGCATCCCATCATGCCCGGTCCCATGCCCATCCCATGGCCAGGACCCCACCCCTGGTGGTTCATATTTCCTCCTTGTGCGAAAATGGTAGGACTTAGAACCGCTAATCCGGCGATAATCGCCAGAATGACGACTAATGCTGTTCTTTTCATGATTTTTCCTTTCTTGGCATCCTTAGATTTTGTTTGTTATTTTCTTCTCTAAAAACAAAGACGCACAAGTCAGGAAAAAGATACGCGGGAATTTAGAGAACCTTAAATTTAATCATTAAGGCAGAGTATCAATTGTGAATGGAATTGCCAGAGGTAGGTTTACTTACACCAGGGACAGTTGCATTGTTTCTTATCAGTGGATGGATGCGGCGGTTGACTTACTTCTCTATTTCTCATCCCCATTTCGCAACACCAATTCCATCTTTCCTTGCACTGATTGATAGCTTTTTGGAAATGCTCCTGTTTGTCTGCGGGGACACGCGGGAGAAGACTTTCCAACACATTCTGTTGATATCCACTCAAGTACTGAACTCTAGATAGCACTACATCCCGCTGCGGCCCCTGAAGTTGCTCGGCGTTGTTAATTGCTCTTTGCGCCTCATCAAGCATTGCCGACAGAACAGCTTCATGTTCCTGACCCTGCGCCGCTGTAGCGATGACCTCCTGAAGCCTCCTTTCCGATAATGAGATGCGCATTTCCGCCTCGCCTTCCGGCGATCGAATTAAAGCGAGCTTGACTCTTTCTGTTGCCAGCTTAAAGGGATAGAGGAAGTCTCCCGGCAGACTGGCTTGAGCGATATTAACGGTAATATATCCAGTGAGCCCAACAAGTAGAATAATACCGGCAGCCCAAGACAGAATTGTGCGGAATCTTCGCGGTTTGAATGATTTTTCTTCTGAAAAAGTTGAAGCCGCCCCCATGGAAAATATCGTCCGGTGCATGGCTGAATCATCGGGTTCAATGCGCGGGAATTTCAGGAGGGATCCCGCCAATGAAAGATGCGGTTCAAGGTCGTCACGATAGGCAGGATAATCGGCCAGGATGGCCTGCTGCGATTCGCCCTTCCTGAGTCGCTCAATGCAAAAATCGAGGATCTCCTCTATGCTATTTTGTCTATTCATCTTGCTTGTCCTGGACGAAAAAGTCTCTCAGGGTCTGAAGCGCCCGGAATTGCAACGCTTTCACCGCACCTTCACTCTTACCCATAATCGGAGCGATTTCCTTCGTTGAATAGCCCTCGATGAACTTCAAAAGGATGACCTGATATTGCTCGCCTGTTAGCATTTTCATGCCGCGCTGCAGGTCATAAGCGTCCAAGCCCTTGGAAGCATCGGACTTTGTATCGGAATAGCTGTCAAGCAGATCAGTTGCTTCCTGGCTATCTTTCCTGACTGCCCGGCGGCGGTAATGGTCCGTCATCAAGTTCTCAGCAGTCCGGTATAGCCATCCCTGCACATTCTTCTTGGAATCCTGATGTGATGCCATGAGCCTGAGGAACACTTCAGAAGTAAGATCTTCCGCTTCCTCTTTCCGGCTCACCCGATAGGCGATGTAGCGGTAAATCTTAGGATAAAAAGCTTCCCAGATTTCAGGCAATCCGCCTGGATCGAATTGTATAAACTTATTCTCTGATTGATCAGGTTTCTTACTCAAACGTGTTCCTATCCATAAAGACGCATAAGTCAGCAGAAGGATACGCATTCTGTAGCGGCAGGAGTTGCCTCCTGCCGCTCGGCCATTAGGTTGTCAGGACGCAAGTCCTGACGACACAGGGTGGCCTATCTTTTCGGTCCTGCCGCGCGGACTTCGGGCGGGCAGCCGGCTTCGAATTTCTTGAAGTTCTCAATGTAGCGCGAGGCCAATTCCTTGTATCGCTGCATGTAGGCGTTCTTGTCCGCCCAGGCTTCCGCCGGATTTAGCACGGACGGCGGAACGTCGTCGCAGCTTTGCGGCACGGCGAATCCGAAGACCGGGTCCTTCTTGTATTCGACCTTGTCCAGCTTGCCGTCCATGGCGGCGTTCAGCAGTGCGCGCGTGTACTTGATGCTGATGCGTTTGCCGATGCCGTAGGGTCCTCCCACCCAGCCGGTGTTCACCAGCCAGCATGCCGCGCCGTGCTTGAGCATCTTCAATTTCAGCAGTCCCGCATACACCGACGGGTGATGCACCATGAACGGCGCTCCGAAGCAGGAGCTGAACGTCAATTCGGGTTCGGCGCCCAGGCCCATTTCGGTGCCGGCGATTTTCGTCGTGTAGCCCGAGATGAACTGGTACATGGCCTGTTCGGGCGTCAGCCGGGCGATGGGAGGCATGACGCCGGAGCCGTCGCAGGTCAGCAGGATGATGTTTTTGGGGTGGCCGCCGCGTTTTTCCGGCAGAGCGTTGTCTATGAATTCCAGCGGATAGGAGGCGCGGGTGTTTTCGGTCAGAGTGTAGTCGTCCAAGTCAATCAGTCTGGATACCGGATCGAAGATGACGTTTTCCAGGATCGTTCCGAATTTCTGGGTGCAGGCGTAGATCTGCGGTTCAGCCGTGGGCGACAGCGAAATGACCTTGGCGTAGCAGCCGCCCTCGTAGTTGAAGATGCCCTCGTCCGACCAGCCGTGCTCGTCGTCGCCGATCAGGCCGCGGTTGGGATCGGCCGACAGCGTCGTCTTGCCAGTTCCGGACAGGCCGAAGAAGAGCGCGGCCTGACCGTCTCTACCGACGTTGGCCGAACAGTGCATGGACATCACGCCTTCCAGCGGCATCAGAAAATTCATGACGGTGAAGATCGCCTTTTTGATCTCGCCGCCGTAGGCCGAATGACCGATGATGCCGAGCTTTTGCTCGAAGTTCAGCAGAATAAAGGTCTCCGAAGCGGTCGCGTCAATCTGCGGCATGCCCTTGAAGGAAGGGATGGAGATGATGGTGAAATCGGGGATGTGGCGCTTGTATTCGTCCGTGGATTTGGGCAGAATGAACATATTGCGAGCGAACATGCTGTGCCAGGCCAATTCGGTGATGATGCGGATGGGCAGCCGATATTCCGCGTCGGCGCCCACGTAGCAGTCCTGCACGAACAGATCGCGGCCCTGCAGGAAGCCTTGCATGCGGCTGTAGACTTCATCGAATTTGTCCTGGCTGAAAGGGCGGTTGTATTCGCCCCACCAGATTTTGTCCTGCGTCGCCGTCTCCTTGACGACGAATTTATCGTTGGCGGAACGCCCGGTGTGCTTGCCGGTATTGACGATGACCGGACCGCCCCGGCTCATGCGCCCTTCTCCGCGGAAGGCGATCTCCTCGACCAGAGCCTCCGTGGGGAGATTCCAGTATACGTTGCCCAGATTGCTCAAGCCGTGATTCGACAGACTGTAGTCCGCCTTGAGGGCTTTGGCCTGGTCCAAGGCGGGAGTTTTTATATTCAGCAAATTGTTCATAGCCAATCCCTCACGAGCTTGCGTTCTCCGATGTAGATTTCGTTGGGCGAGTTGGGATCCAGCGCCCACTTGATGCGCTCCACGCCCTGCTTGATATCCTTGATGCTGCCGCAGAAACTCAGGCGCAAGTGCCCCTCCATGCCGAATTCCTTGCCGGGAACCGTCACAACCAGGGCCTTATTCAGGAGGAAGTCCGACAGCTCCACGGAATTCTTGTTGTAGGCGCGGAAATCGGGGAGGCTGTAAAACGTGCCGTCCGGCGGGATGATGTGCACGCCCTCGAACGACCGCAGTTCCTGCACCATGACGTTGCGGTTGTTCTCCATCGTCAACCGTAATTGATCCACGATGCTCTGCAAGCCCATGAGCGCCCCTTCCGCCGCGGCCTGCAAGATGACCGACGTGGTGGTCGTCATCTGGCTCTGCACGTTCATCATCACCTGACTGAGCTTGCGGTTGGCGATGGACCAGCCGATGCGAAAGCCGGTCATGCCGTAGAGTTTCGAGATGCCGTTGACCAGAATGACTTTTGTCGTTTCGACGTCCTTGTTGGTGCAGGCGTAAGCGTTGGGCGTCTTCCGGCCGTCGAAAATCAGCTTGTGGTAGATGTCGTCCATGATCAGGTAAATTCCCTTGGTCTCGCAGAAATCCACCATTTCCTGGATGAACGCCTCTTTATAGACGCAGCCGGATGGATTGTTCGGGCTGTTGACGATGATGGCGCGCGTGTGCGAGCTGATCATCCTCTTGACGTCTTCCATGCGCGGGTGAAAAGTGCCGTCTTCGGGCGTAACGATGACGGGGATCCCGTAAACCATCTTCACCATTTCGGGGTAGCTGACCCAATACGGCGCCAGGATGACGACTTCCTCCTGGGGGTTCAGGATCGAGTAGAGGATGTTGAAGACCGACTGCTTGGCTCCCGCCGAGACGATGATGTTCTCCGGCGCGACCAGGCGGTCGTAGTTCTCTTCGGTGTAGCGGATGATGGCCTTCTTCAAGCCCGGCGTGCCGTCGGTGGGCGTGTATTTCACGTCGCCGGTGACGAGCTTGGCCGCGGAGCTCAAGATGGCGTTCAGGGGAGCCTTGTTCTTCGGTTCACCCGCTCCGAGGTGAATGACCGCCTCGCCTTTCTCGCGCAACAGGCGGGCCTTTTCGTTCAAGGCCAGCGTGGGCGATTCGGCGATGGATCGGGCCAGTATGCTGATGCTCATGTATTAGTTGCCTCCGGTGGATTAGCAAAATCATTGAGAGCGCTAACTGCCTCTTTATTCAAATTCTTCAAGGCCACTATTACTGGTTTAAGAGCATACGTATCCCCGCGGAATGTGACGCAATGCTCCTTAGTATTATAATTGCGCAGATAGTCACCTGGGTCAACGCCTTTTATCATCCCAGGCGGACCGACGTTTGAATCAGCAAAGTTCTTGCGATGCGAAGAAGCTGCCCATTTTTCTAATCGCTCATCGAAATGCTCAAAGTGGTTTCTAAACTTCCTTGGTTGAAGCGGTGATGAATCTGGAACTTTAAGAATACTTCTCAATTCCTCACCGCGCTTGGGCACCGTGCAAGATGATGGCCATAGGAGCTTAGAAACATTGCCAGCCGCAATGAGAAGGGACTGAACGGAGTACCAAATTCGATCAACATTCTCCGATTTGAGCGCTACATTCAGATCTAACGCAGCAATGAGTGCGAAGCCGGTCTGTCGCTCTATCTCGATAAGAAAAACCCGCAGCAGAAGATTATCCATTGATGTATTGTCGCGTAACCGCACCCCCCCATATTTTGAAATGCGTCCATCACCATTCGACGAGTTTTTTCTTAGGATGGGATTTGGCCCAATCAATGGAGCTCTTTTTGCCAATTAGATAGCCTTCCACCAAATCCCAACGCTCACGAGTGAGGTCTCCTGCAGTCGTTGGCAAGAAGTATAGCTTCATTGTAAATCTTTCCTTGACGAATTTGGCAACCCAGAGCGAAGGAACAAAATACACCACGGGAGACCAATTTGTTCCCTTCATCTGCAAATCGACAAATGCATACCACAATGACTGACTATGCCTTCCAATGACCTTCGGTCCCACAGGCCATTGATATCCTTCGCGGCCCCAACGTTTAAGGGGACCCGCATTAGTGGCAGTCTTGACTTGGAATGAAAGCGAACGCCGCCCATCGGCAGAAGAAGCTATTATGTCAACACTTGGAGCATTGCCCAACGTCAGACCCGCGTTTATGCCACGCAAGGCGAGACCATGCGCTAGGTAGAATTGCCCAGCGGCGCCGATAAACTGAGATTTTCCGATTGCCATATTGGCCTCCTTATAATTGACGTGCTGTCGGGTCTCCGCGCCCGCCAATGCCCTACCTCCCCACCCACATCGCCGCATTGAGCGCAAAAAACCAATTATCGGGACTGATCCCGGAATCGTCGTAGTATCGGCGAACGTCATCCTGCAGCAGGGCGCTGTATTGGATGGATGGCGTCAGAGTCAAGAACGCGCCGAGCGAAATGGGATAGGCGGCGCCGGCCTGGAAATCTAACAGGCCGCCGTCCGCTATGGCGCCGGAAATGCCGTTGTGCCGGTGATCTCCCCAGCCGGCGGATAGCGAAAGCGAAAGAGCGCTAGGCCCCACGGCAATATCGTGCGACAGGCTCATATTAGCATATACGCCGTGATACTGCCAAATATCCCAATATGCGGTCAGAGTCGGATTGCCGATGATGTTGACGATCGCCGATGCGCTTATTTCTGTGGTGCTCGATCCGACGCCGGAGGGGGCGAAGAAGTTCAGGTAAGACAGACCGGAGCCGAACGTCAGCGGCCCGAGCGCGCCCAAGTCAACGTCTATGTAGCCGTCCCACTCGTTGAATTGGCCTTCGAAATCGCCGCCGGAGTCGGTCAAATCCATGCTGCCCCAGAAGGTCATGGTGAGGCGGCCCACGGTCATCCAGAGATCGGGCTGCAAGACGGGTTCTTCATCCCAGACCATGCCGCGCCAGATGTATTTTGAGTAGAAGCTCAGATCCGCTCCGACTTGTGCCTGGTTTTCGCTCGGCTGGGCGGCGGCGGGTACATAGAGCAGGAGTAAGGCGATAATCCCGACATCTAGGCGCGATTTAATCATTCCGATGTGTCATTTCCTGTGCTGTCGGGTCTCCGTACCCGACAGCCTCTTATGTCTCCATCCAGCCAAAATCCCTGATCAGAACAGGGTGCGGTTCGCCGAGAACCCAAAACCGATAACTGGAATACTTCCATTCCTGGGGTTTGTTGACTAATTTTCGCTTTACCGGATTCCAGTGCATCTAGTCAAGTTTGATCCTGAACTGCTCTTCGGTCTTGATGACCAAGTCGTCAAACCTCTGCTGCCAAATTCTTCGGTCACCGAAAATCGCTTTGCGTACATTTCCTTTAAGTGAATGCACCAAGGCAGAAATATGGTTGCCACCGCTCGGCGACCCGATGAGCAGGTGCAGATGATTAGGCATAAGCACATAGCCCATCAGAAAACTCTTCTGCAATCTCACAACTTTGAAAAGAGCCTCTTCCAGTAGCGAAAGTTTTTCGTCAGAATCAAATATATTGACTTTGCCGTCGGTTGATGTGGTGACGAATAATAAGGCAGGGCCTTCTATTCCTGATCTGTATCTTCCACCGCCCATGATTTTTTAGCTGTCGGGTACGGAGACCCGACAGCACCTTTGAACTTGGTAAAGGCTGTGCGCCCCTACCTCTATTTCCCTTTCGCCTCCAACGCCGCGGAAAACAGCGCATTGATGGCGGCGACGTTGACGATGTCCGAGGCGGTGCAGCCGCGGGACAGATCGAAGGCCGGCTTTTCCAAGCCCTGCACGATGGGGCCGATGGCTTGCGCTCCGGCCAGGCGCTGCGTCAACTTATAGGCGATATTACCGGCGTCGAGATCAGGGAAAATCATTACGTTGGCTTCGCCGCGCACGGGCGATCCGGGCGCTTTCTTATCGGCGACGGCGGGGACGACGGCGGCGTCCACCTGCAATTCGCCATCCAAGCGCAGGTCGGGGCGCAGCTCTTTCGCGATGGCAGTGGCTTTTCTCACTTTGTCAATCATCGGGCCTTCGGCGGAGCCTTTGGTCGAATAGGAGAGCATCGCCACGACAGGCTCTTCGCCGGTCAGAGCGCGGTGAAGTTCGGCGGCCGTCACGGCGATAGAAGCTAACTGCTCGGCGTCGGGATCGGGCACGACCGCGCCGTCGGAATACATATAGACCTTGCCCGACGGCAAGACCATCATAAACGAGCTGGATACCACCTTGATCCCCGGCGCCAGGCCAATGCAGTACAGTCCGGCGCGGATGACGTCTCCGGTGGAATGGGCCGCTCCGGCGACGGATCCTTGCGCGCGGCCCATTTTGACCATCAGCGCGCCGAAGTAGAGCGGATCTAAGGTCAGCTTGCGCGCCTCGTCTAAAGTCATGCCCTTATGTTTGCGGCGCTCGTAGAGCAGGTTGGCGTAGTCGCCTTTCTTCGCATCGAGCCTGGCATCAACGATTTCGGCAGCGCCCAAATCCAGCTTCAATTCGCGGGCGCGGGCGCAGATCTGCTTCTCATCGCCCAGGATGATGCCATGAACGATGCGTTCTTTTTCCAGCTCGGCGACGGCTTTTAGGGTGCGGTCGTCATCCCCTTCGGGAAAAACCACAGTGCGCTTCAGGGATTTGGCTTTATTCTTTATTTGAGTCAGAACGTCCACAGATTCCTCCAAAAATCACAAATTAGCTTATAATATACAAAAGATCTATCGTGTATTGCAAGTTAAAATTATCACAATAAGGATTACCAAAAATCGCTTGACATTTACACCTCTTTGTACTTAAGATAACAAACAAATTTCTTGCCATGAATGGACTATGATCAAAGCGCTTTCGAACATCTCCGGCTATATCCTGATGGGGGGCCGAAGCCGCCGCCTGGGCCTGGATAAAGCCTGGATCGAAGTGGATGGCATGCCGCTGTGGCGGCGCACGAGCTGGATTGCGCGGGGCGAAGTGGGGAGCAAACCGATCTTGGTCGGCGATAGTCTGGCGCCGGACAAGCATCAGGGATTCGGCCTGCTGCGTGACGCTAAGCCGGGCAAGGGGCCGCTAGGAGGATTGGTATCGGCGCTGAGAAACTGCAAGAAGGAATGGGCGCTGGTGCTGGCTGTGGATCTGCCGCTGATGCAAGCGCCGGATTTGCGTCGGCTGCTCAGCACTCGCCGGGGCAACTACGACATCATTACGCTGAGCGCGGACGGCCGGGTTGAGCCGCTGGCGGCGCTTTACCGGAAACCCACGCTGGAATTCTGGGAAGATCGGCTAAAGAGGAATGAACTCTCTCTGCACGAAGGGATTGACCAACTGGCCTGGAAGCTGGTCCGTTTGCCGAAAGGGAGCCGGGCGCTATTCAATTTGAATGTGCCGGAGGATGTGGAGAAGTTGATGGGGTGAATCGCGGATGAATGAGCCCGCCGCTTCTGCCCTTTTGTCTGAACCACAGATGAAACGGATTAAACATATTTCACAGATTAATAAAGGCAGCCATTGGCTGCCTTCAGTTTTTAGTTCTAAGTTTTTTGTTTTTACTTAAGCAGGATCATTCCGCCAGCAGGCGGACTATTCTGCTGAAATGCCAAATCATTTCAGCAGAATTAGCTTCTTCACCGCACTGAAATCGCCCCCCTGCAGCCGCAAGATATAAATCCCCGACGGCAGATCCGATCCATCGAACGTCAGCTCATGCACACCTGCCTCATACCAGCCGGTAGGGGCGGATTTCAAATCCGCCCTTACAATCCGCCCGGCAATATCAAACACCTCCACCTTCACCCAAGACGCCACCGGCAGGCCGAAGGTGATGGTGGTGGCGGGATTGAAGGGATTGGGGAACGCGGGATAGAGGGTGAATTCGGTCGGGATGGACGTCTGATCGGTGGAAATCCCGGAAATCGTTTCCCAGCCGGAACAAATCCATTCGCCGTCCGACCCGGCGTCCGCGCCCAACTTGGTGAAGAGGAAGCTGCCTTGATCCCAGGTGGCCACCGGATAATCGCCCACATGCACCCGGTAGAGGTACTGCCCGGAGAGAGCGCCGCCGGGCACCGACTGGGTCAGGGTGCGGTTGAGGGTCCCGCCGGCGGGAATCAGGATATCCTGGCGCAACAGCAGAGGACCGACGAGGGCGCCGTCGGGCGCCAAGAGGTCGGTCCAAAAATCGAAATGCAAGGGCGAGCCGAAGAAGTTGCGGATGGAGATCTGATATCGGAAGCGGCCGCCGGAAGGAGGGATAACGATGGGCGTGTCCAGAGGGGTGACGCGCAGTTCCAACTCCGGGAAGTTGCCCAGGATGCCGTTGGAGAGCACTCGCTGGCCGTAGAGATTGGCTCCGCCGGGGTTGCGCCAGTCAGCCCAAGAGGCGACCACGCCGCCGGAGCCGTCCGGCAGCGCCCGCGGATACCACTGCCAGCTCCCCTCGCTGCAAACGACTACATCCGACAGCCCCCAGAGCAGATCCGCGCCCGAGGTGACATGCTGGGCGTAGATGTTATCCGTCCCATCATTTTGCCATACACATATAAAGCCGCCGGCGTTATCCTCGACGACTTTGTAATAATCATCCACGCCGGGGGAATGACTGAGCGTCAAGCGATGAACCCACAGCGACTGGCCGCTCGCGTTTAAATGCTGCGCGTAGATGGGGCTGTCGGGATATTCCGACCAGACCGCATAGAAGCCTCCCGCACTATCAGCCGCCAGTTGAATGCCGCCGTAGTTGGTGTTGCCAACGCCGAAGGAGATGTCCCACAAGATCTGCCCAGCGCCGTTGATGCGCCCGGCGCGGGGATTATAGCCGCTGCCGCTGACAAAAGAGAAGAATGCTCCGCCCTGACCATCTTCTAGAATATCCTCAACCGACTGGTCAAAGGATCCCATTGCCACCGGCACACCGGCCGGATCCCAGAGGCGGTTGCCGTCGGCGTCCAGGCGCTGAGCGTAGATATCATCGAAAATGCTGTTGCGATTGTCATTCCACAGGAAGATCGCTCCGCCCTGACCATCAGAGACGAGTGTTGGGGAGGTTTGTTGTTCCGGCGCGTCGCAAACGACCACCCCTTCGGGGCCCCAGAGCAGGGTGCCGGAGGTGTCGAATTTCTGGGCGTAAAGATCGGCGAAGACGGTGACCAATTCCCAGAAATAACCGTCAATATATTGGCCATTGCCGGCATCAATAAGATAATGATCGTTAGTATATCCTACTCCGGACTGAAGGGTGACGCCCTGTTCCCCCCAGAGCCTCTCCCCCAGAAAATTGATCCTCTGCAGGGTGGTGATGAAAATCGCTCCGGTACGCCCCAGCTCCAGAATGACACTCTGAGGAACGCTAACCATGCTGTGCGGCCTCTGTGATTGTCCCTCTTGCGGATCATACAAAACATAGACGGCATTGGAGCCCCAGGGCAGAATGCCATTGTATGTGGCGTACTGCAATTTGACGTTTTGAAATTGCGAACTTGTCATCCAATAAAAGAAAGAACTATTTCCCAGCGTGTCACTTGAGGCTTTGGCGCTATAATAGAAATAGAGGAAGTTCTCGTTATTAATAGCCAGATTGACATTGGGATTCCGCGGCCACTGCGCCGCCAGGGAGCGAGGCAGAAAGAAGGCTAAGCAGAAGAAAAGCAGCAGATCTTTTCGCATGTTCGTCACCATGAGGCGAAGGTTGAGCGGCGATCCGCCGGGGGACGGATCGCCGCCTGATTTCAGTAGGTCCAGTCCATCTTCCAGACGCCCACCAGGCTGCAGAAGAGCAGCCGGTTGGTAACATTGGGATCGAACTCCAACTCCACCGGTGCGATATGGTAGGCATCCTCATCGGATCCGCCGGTCAGGTCAATCTGATAGCGTGAGCCCCAGATGAAGCCGCCGTCCACCGTGCCGGCGGCTCGGGCCAGATACAGCTTGGCGCCCAGGTACTCTTGCTGTGCTTGATAGCGGTCATCGAAGAAGATGAAGATCTCCTTCTCGTTATTCGAAGCATTGGACAGTTCGCGCACCGCGATAGCCAGGATGGAAAAATCCCGATGGCTATCGTAGATGGGGGAAATATCCTCAACTTCGCGGCGGTGATTCGCCTTGTTGAACCAGACCGCCAGCAGATTGCCCGCCCCGAAGGTCCCCAGCGGTCCGCCCTGCCAAGAATTGCTGGCCACAAAGATGGTGTCCACGGAGTGGCCGGCGGAAGTGGGATCCAATTCCAGGTCGGAGACCGAATAACAGCGCGTGGCATTGGCGTCATGAGGATCAATCAGCGTATGCCAGTTGCCGCCGATAGGCCCATAGAGTAGGCCGCCGTATTGCTCGGGATGGGGTGATCCGAAGCGGCTGCCCAGTCCCACATAGACGCAGTCCAGAGTGGTGGCGTAAGGGTCCATTCGAATTTCCATGGCCCCCAGTTCCCAGGGCACGGGCAGCAGCTCGATAAACGAGTCATAATTGGTGCCGCCGTTTTTCTTCTTGAAGATCCTCTGCGTGGTGGAGTAGCCTTCCAGGGCGATATCGGGATAGTCGGGGGCCAGTTCGCCCGTGCCTGCGTAGGCCACGGTATCCTGCGCATCGTAGGCCGTGGCGATGCTCATTACCGAGTAATAAGTGGGAATGATTCGATCCGCGATGCGTTCGCTGCCTGAAGGCCCGATTTTCAGCAAGCCGCCCCGATTGGCGTGGGAGACGGTTTCTTCGGTCTCCACCCAGGGCTGGACGCGCACGGCTCGCCCCCCGGCCAGAAAGACGCTCTGGCAGACGGTATTGGTGAGTTCGAAAGGATTCAAGGCCAGCGCATTGAACCAGTAGTTATAGGTGGCGCGTTCATTCAGCGACGTTCCTTCCCCGGTGTAGAACCAATGGGCGCCGTAGTCGTTGGTGAAGCCCAATCCGCCGCCCCAGGTGGCGGAGAGGATATAGGTGGTCAGGGCGGTATCCAGAATGGCCAGGGTGCGGCAATCGGAGGGGTAGAGGCCTTGCTGCAGGGAATCCCAATTCACCGGGGTCAATCGGGCGTCGGCGCAGTAGAAGACTCCACCCGACCAGGTGCCCAGGAACTGCTCCCCGTATTTGTGATTGGCGGGATCCGAATTGTTATGGATGAAGGCCTGCTGGCGGGGCACCCAGTTGGAGAGCTGGTCGTCCATGCGGGCGAACGGATTATCGCCCATCTTACGGTAGACGCCCCCGCCGTCGCCCACCGCCACCCAGATAGTGTCGTCGCCGGCGCTGTTGACGATCAGGCCGCCATGCAGGTCGCGGTTGAAGCTGTCGTCTTCGCTGCCCCAGCCGTCCAGGCGGGTGACCGTCATGCCGGCCACGCTGGCCTGGCGCACATCGTGGATCTTGTAGACGCGCCAGAGGGGGTAGGCGCTGTTGGAATTGCCCACGGTCAGGTAGACGTCCTCCGACGCCTGCGGATCCTGGAAGAAGCCGCTGATCCTGGGAAAGTAGTCGAAGAGCGAATCGGGATTGATGCGCAGCCAGGTCTGGCCGGCGTCCGTGGTGCGGTAGAGCCCGCCCTGGCGATTGGGCGCTATGCGGGTGGCGTAGGCGTAGCCGGTGTAACTCGAACTCAGGTCGGCATAGACGAAATCGAAGCCTTCGCCTCTACCATTTGAGGTTGTGGGCCGCTGCCAATCTCGAGTCGTACTGAAGTAGTGGGTGTAGTAAATCCCGCTGGCCGTCTCGCCATCAAATTGCCGCACCAGATAGACGGTATCGGGCCGGGTGGGCACGGCGGCGATGGAGTTGATGGTGCAGAATTTCCCGAAAATTTCATTTGGATCACCATCAATTCTCTGAAGCGTTGCGCCGCCGTTGTTGCTCATCCAGAGCCCGCGCTTGGGGGTTCCGGCCAGCACGTAATTGGTGGCGCCGTCGCTGAAGGGTTCCACGCACTGGAATCCCACGTAGTCGGCGGCGCCTTGCCAGGTGTTGTTTTGGATCGTTCCGGCCAGAGAGAGCCGCCAGACGCCGCCGTTGTAGCAGGCGGCGTAGAGGGTGTCGTTGGCCGGATTGATGGCCAGTTCGAAGACGCAGCCTCCCGGCGGGCCGTTCAGTGGCACCCAGCTGGGTTGGGCCAGGGCGGACCCGCCTAAGGCCAGCATCAATAAGAAAATGCACCATCGTTTCATGGCTGCCTCCTTTATTTTAACAGGACCATTTTATTGATCGCGGAGAAGTCCCCCCCCTGCAGCCGCAAGATATAAATCCCCGAGGGCAAATCCGAACCATCGAACGTCACCTCATGCACGCCCGCCGGAAAATATCCCGTAGTCGGGGCCGTCCCGGACCCCGACAATCCTACGAGCCGCCCCGCAATATCAAACACCTCCACCTGCACCCGGGACGCCACCGGCAGGCCGAAGGTGATGGTGGTGGCGGGATTGAAGGGGTTGGGGTGGTTGCCTTCAAGGAAAAAGGACTCGGGGATGAAGCGCTCGGGCGGTTCGGCGATTCCGACAAGGTGATGGAAGTAGAATGCTCCCATATCGGCGATGGTGCTGTCGGGGTCGAGGGGGCTTTCCGGATCGCCGGCGTCAATGCAGGGAGAATCTTCGGTCAGATGAAAATCGCCGGAATCGGGATTAAGGAAAAGCGGATCGAGGAAGATGTTATTGTAAGTGTCGCAAGAGTCGCCGTTGAGGTTGGTGGCGAAAATTGCACCCAAGCCACCGGGAACACTTGGGCCGGTAAAATTTCCTTCTGCATTGTTCGAGAAGTCGTTATAAGCGATCATTGGAATGACACCAATTGCATGGTTCAAATACAGGGCAGCCGAGAGATTGTTGGCATCGACGATGCTATTCCGAATCGTCATGGGCTCTAAGCCATAAGCGCAAATAGCGGATCCGGAAGGAGCACCGTTTCCGCGAAAAGCGCAATATTCAATAGACACATTTGAATTCTGAATGAATAAACCGCCACCAGAGAGGTAGGCCAAATTACCACACACCACAGAATGATCAATACTTAAATTGGATGACAAACATGCAATTGCTCCGTTGCCATTTGTAGAATTTTCATTAATCGTACAATTATTGATGTTGATAGCCGATGATGAGCACCGAATTCCACTTCCATCAAGGGATGCATCGTTATCGGTGATCCTGCAGTCCTGCAAGCTTACGGTAGATAGATAGCATGAAATTCCACCGCCCAGACCAGGAAAGGCATCGTTTTCATCAATGACGCACCTCTCAAGGATTGGCGCGGACGTAACGCAGCCAAATCCTCCGCCAGCATCCTGTGCCAAATTGTTGCTAATGACGCAGTCCACAATCTCTGGATGGCTGTCTTGACAATAGATTCCCCCACCGCTTCCATCGGTGCTATTATCGGTGATCAAACAGTTTTTAATGATGGGACTGGCGCCAAAGCAGCTGATGCCTCCCATATCACTGCCGCTCACCAAGCAGTATTTGAGCCGGCAAGAATCTTCCGACGCCTCGAAGTTCAATCCCGACCAATTCGTCGCCATTGAATCCAAGATAAATTTTATGGAATCCAATTCGCTTCCTTCGGCGCAGAGATACCCCATAATATCAAAACTAAATGGACCTTGAAACTCAAATGTTGTACCGGGTTCAATGGTCAAGGAATCTCCCTCTTGGACTGAAATATCCCCATAGACATTATAAGTTCCGGATGCAATGATTCCAGATAACGATCCAGACAAAGCGGGTAAGACGTGAACGTTGACGATTACTGTTTGCGGACTGCCGACCACCCCGGACGCGATAACATTAAAGAAACCACTGTGAGTGCCCACGCCTAAAAGCGAATTATGAACCGAAACAGTCAAACGAGCAGTAGGTGGAACAGGCCCTCCACTCTGAGGTGAAACCGACAGCCAGGCCAAAGTCTCTGCCACCGTAAACTGAAATGTGCCAAAGCCAACATTCATTACATAGGCGCTATCATCTGGCGGATTACCACCACCCAGATTAGTATAGTAGACTATGCTGTCGGGTTGGACTTCCAGAATTGTCTCACCAATAATCAGTGCGACGTGCACTGAGTCAGGACTGTTCAGCCCCCAGGGCGTTGTGACGACAATATCTCCGCGGTAGGTCCCGATGGGCAACCCTGTGATGTCCACCATAACGGTTTCTGCGGCGGCAGGAGGCACTGGTCCTCCAAGCATCGGGGAAACGCTAAGCCAATCCAGGCCTTCTGAAATTGAGTAATTCAATGTGCCCACCCCGCCATTATTGATTACAAAATTCTGATTTGGCGGATTGCTCCCGCCCACCGCCGCGGCAAAACTCAATGAATCCACGGACAGCAGAAGCATGGCATTCCCGACGAAGAGGCTGACATGCACGGTATCAGGACTCCCCTGCGCCATGGGGGCGAGGACCACTATGTCGCCGGCGTAGTTGCCCACCGATAGTTGATCAATATTGACAGATACTGTTTCGATGGAGGTTGGCGGCACAGGCCCACCTCTCATCGGTGAAACGGTGAGCCAATCCGTATTTTCGACAACTTGAAAGTTAAAACTGCCCATGGTGATATTGCTGATCTGAAAAATCTGGTCTTGAGGATTTCCGGCTCCGATGACGCCCAGGAAGTTGAGGATCTGCGGCGCGACATAGAGGACCGGGGCTGCGGTGAAAAAGGGATAATGGTAACCCATATCAACAATCCCCTGATCCTGAACGGCATCCGTTCGCGTCGTGCCAACAATCATGGCTGAATCTGGATGTCCTGTATTTACGCAAGGAGATTGCACGATTTGTCCCGCAACAATCTGCGACAAGAAGTAATCGCCCAGAGGATTGCCGATGAACAATGGATCGGAACTGATGTTGCCGACACCAGGATATCCACCCTCAATGCAGGAATATAAAATAGCCGGATTTCCAGAGATAGCAGGCAGCACGTTATTCCAGATGATGCAATTGGCCAGTGCTGGGGTAATACTATAGGCGCAGTAAACAACATATTCCCCTCGATATCCCAGGCCTGGATTGCCTGGCGTGCCCGGCCCCTGACCACCAGCTCCTCCAGAGCCCTGACCCACTAGATTTAGACTTATCGTGCCATTAATAAAATCGAATGGGGCGCTATCGGCAGCAAGGGCGCAACCGTCGCCGCCGGAACCATTCCCGCCGTCCCCTCCATCCCCGGGTATCTCGGGCCCCATTTGAGACATGTGCATGGCCCATCCACCAGCCGCACCCGATCCTCCGAGACCTTGGCCGCTTCGGTTGTCAATGAGCAGGTTATTGCGAAATAGGCCACCACAGGAATCCATATAAAGGGCGCCGCCATTTCCCCCATACCCCGATCCCCCATGCCCTCCATTGCCGCCATAGGCCTCGCCATAAAGGACAGAATTCGGAGCATACGCATAGCCGCCTTCCCCACCCATCCCACCTATTCCCGTTCCATTTAAATTATTGCTGAGAATATTGCCCATAAGAATGGGCGCTGAGTATCGACCACAGATTGCACCCCCATTACCCGAGCGTCCGAGGCCACCCTGCCCGCCACCAGTACCCATAGCTCCCGTGAATCCCACATGGTCCCCGCCCTCACCGCCTGCACCTCCGGTGGCATCACCAGTCCTGTTATCGCAAAGATAGCTTCCTGCTATGATGCAATCAGATTCCGTAAGATAAATGCTTCCCCCATAACCCGATATAACATTTTCACCGGGTCCGCCTGGAATGCCCCAAGGTCCTGGAGTTCCCGGATATCCTGTCGCCCCCACAACATTCCCCGTTCGGTTATGCGCGATCAGACAGTGCTCAATCCGCAGTTTCCCCGAATTGCTGCAGAAGATCGCCCCACCGTTCTTGTCATCGCCGGCAGAATTTACGCCCGAGGATTTGCCGTATGTGATTTTGCAGTAAACCAGCCGTGAACTGTCCGGCTGGGAATTGATATCGTAAAATCTCAGCCCGTGCCAGCCGTGAGAAGTATCTGCCGCCGTGAAGGTGATAGAGTCCGCCTCGGTGCCCATGGCCTGCAAACGTCCGTAGATCAGGAATTTGTACCATCCCTGAAAAATCACCTGCACACCCGGCTCGATCACCAATTCTTGCCCTGCTGGGATATTGATCTGTCCGATGACGTTGTAGGGGCTGCTGGGAAGCGTCCACGTGCCGGAGACGGGGCCGGAGACGTCGGTGGCGCGAGAAGCGAGAGAAAGAAGGAAAAAAGCCAGCAGAATGGGGAGTAAGCGTTTCATGGCATTGCCCTCCTGCATAAGGCTATGGAACCGCTTGTTAGCAAATATAAGCAAATGTTTTCCAAAAGTCAACGGCCGCATCAGGTTTTTTTCGAAACCCAATGCGGCCGCGCCGTATTGCTCGCTGCCCCTTCGTCCTACACCGACGGCGGCACGGGGACGGGTTCGTGGATCATGCGTTCGCTGACCTCCAGGATCTCTTCCGGCGTCAGCATCTGCTTGGCCATGGGATAGAGGATGTTGTCCTCTTTGAAGATGTGATTCTTCAGCAGGTCATGGATGAAAGCCGACAGCTCGGCGACGCGGGAAATATGAGCGGCGTTTCCCGTGTCGGTCAAGAGCTCGGTGAGCTTGTTTTCCAGCTTGTCCAGAGCCGACCAGAGCTGCAGATGCTCGCTGCGCATGACGCCGGTGGGGCCGCTGGGGCCGATCTTCTCTTCCATGGCGGGGAAGAGGGCCTCCTCTTCGTTCTGGTTGTGCGCGCGGATGTCTTCATTGATGAAGCGGACGGCGTCGCGCAGTTTCTCGAAGGCGTCGGTCGAGAAGCCTCCCGACTTCAATTCGCGGGAACTGGCCAGCATTTTGTCCAGTTCGCGCAGGCCGTGCTGGTGCTCGGCCATGAGGCGCTCAAAGGGATCAGAATAGCTCATTCTGAGTTTTCCTTTCGTGTCTATCAATTCTTCTCTAAATTTACGTAAAGATCGGCGAAGTCGTTGCGCGACTCGCCGTTTTTTTCGATCGGACGTTTAGTTCGCTCTTGGCCAACTGACGATTGAGAAGGAAGTACTTGACCAGCCAATCCAGCCGGCCGCGCCGCACGAAATATAGACCGGAGAAGCGCATGATTTCCCGCATCTCCTCTCGCCTCGCCGGCGGATAGCAGTGCGTCGGACAGCGGCGGCAGATGGGCTTGGGATCATAAGGGCAGCGCTCGAGCCGTTCCAGGGCGTATCGAAGCAGTTCGGAACAGTTCAGACAGAGGCGGCGTGCCCCTGCATGCCTTTTGCGGCAGTACACCGCGATGAATTTCCTCAGGATATCGGCTTCGCGTTGGCGTGCGGTTGACATTTCAAATCATACTTGCAGCAGCGCCTGAGGAGTGGCGAAGCCACGAGCTGCCACTTTATCATCTATAAGCGATTAATTTTCACTTGCCAGTCTTTCGGGCCTTGCTGCTCGTATTCCCAGGCGTGATGGCCGGCGTATTCGGCTTCGAATTGATAGCGTAAGGGCTTGGGATCGTGATCATTGATGATGCGCAGAGCCTCGCCGGGTTTCAGACTATCCCAGGTGGCAAAGATTTTCTGGTGCCGCTGGGGCGGAGGCAGCGGGCGCAGATCCAACTCGACAATGCGACTCTTCGACGCCTGAACCTGCGGCGTAAAGCAACAGTAGCCGATCTTGTCGCAGCCAATCTGCACTTCGTCCCATTCCTCCGGCGTCAGGACCTGGAGGGCGATCTGGTAGAGGATGTTATCCTCTTTGAAAATATGGCTGGCCAATTCCTGGGTGAGGAAGTTGCCGGCTTCAAGAACTCGAGACTTAAAATCCTCGAAAGAGTAATCGGCGGCGCTATTGGCCAGCTTGTGAAGTTCGTGCTTGCGCTGGCGGAATTCGACGTGATCCAGCTTCATAATGGACGGCGGTTCGACGACGCCGTGGCGCTCGAGGGCGGGGAACAGCACCTCTTCCTCACGCAAATGATGGTTCTCCGCCTCAACCAGGTGATGGGCGACATTTTTCAGCTTGGTCAGGTCAGCGGCAAACTGGGCGGCGCTATTCACAGTTTTCAGACGCTGGATGAGAGCTCCGAGCTGATTGAGGTTGTCCACAATGATCTTATGCTCTTCCATCAGCGTGTGCACCGGATGGCCGGGCTGGACTTCGACGCGTTTGGCAACCAGGGAGTCGCGCATGACTTCGAGATGGATGTCGCAGAGGCTCTTGCGGATTTCGTCGTGGGAGACGCCTTCCTGGATGAGTTCCTGCTCCAGATCGCCCAGCGTTTTCGCATCCACCGCCTGGAAGAAGGATTTGGCCTTCTCTTTGGCTTCGGCGGAGACTTCGCCCTGCTTCATCTCGCGCAGCATTTCCTTCAAGTAGGCGCGCTGATTCTGCGCCGGCGCCGTTCGGGTGACCTTCAGAATCCACTCGTCGGGTCCCTCTTTTTCGTATCCGACCTGGAATTCGCCGCGGGCGTTCAGCAAAAATAAAAGCGGGACGGGATTGAATTCCACCACCAGGCGGGCTGTCTGCCCCATTTGTAAAGACTCCACGCCCGGAAGGATTAGGTTTTCGCGCTGGTGATGTTCCAGACCGCGCACGTCAATAGTTTTTACGCCGTTCATGAGGTTGACCTCTGGTTTTATCGAAATTTATTCTTGGCAGCTTCTTATGGCCCCTCGGCTCGTTACGCGATTCCCATGATCAGAGCACTATGAGGCCACGGGCTGAAGCCAGGAGACACGAGTGGCCTCTGCCTCATTGACTTCGAGAAAATGGCTGAGGGTGAATTTTCGCAGGCGGCTGGAAAAGTCCGAAAAGGCTTCGCCAAACCCCACGACGATGGGGCAGGAAGGATGGAGGCCGCAGCCGCGTTGCTGTGAATAACAGCGAAAGGCGCCGGGAGTGCCTTCGATAGCTTCCAAAACATCGTAAAAGCTGATGCTATTGGGATCAAGCTTCAGGGAATAGCCGCCGCTGGCGCCTTTGTAGGCGTCCAGAATTCCGGCCCGAACGAGGTTCTGAAAGAGCTTGCGCAAGTAGCTTTCCCGCACACAAATGGCAGCCGCGATTTCGGATATTTGGATTGGATGCCGGTCTTGATGACGAGCCAAGTACAGCAGGCCGTGCAGCGCAAACTCTGTTGAAAGCTGAATTTGCATGGGATTTTTCGCTATTTGGATATTCTACGTCCAGAATATACTATTTGTTTGAGACAGAAGCAAGCTTTTTACTTAATTTTGGAGGACGCCACCCTGCCGTTTTCAGGACATGGCCCGAAACGGCTGAGGACTATTGTCATTTTTACACAAGAAGGTCATGATAAAGCGGACGAGGACTTTGGGATCTCGACTAAGCGCGATAATGGCAAGGAATTAAAAAGGGGGAAACTTTGCCCAGGCCTGCGGGTCTAATAATTAACAGGTTAGCGCACCATGACGATGGAAATCAGGATCAATCCAAACTGGATAATTGGCTTGACTCTGGACTGCAAAGCAATTAAATTAATTAGATCTAATTGAATCGGATGAGGGGGAGCGATGAGACGCATACGAATCGCTGCGATAATCTGCGCGCTGGCGGTATCCCAACTCGCTCAGGCAAGCTGGCTTTCTGACGGGAAATACGCCGGTGAATTCCTGAGTCTGGGCGTGGACGCTCGAGCGCTGGGGATGGGAGGATCCTATGTAGCGCTGGCGACGGGGGCTTCGGCGGCCTATTGGAATCCGGCCGGTTTGGCCGGCATTTCGGCGCAGGAGATTTCGCTGATGCATGCCGAGCAGTTTGACGGGATTGTCGGCTATGATTACCTGAGCTACGGTCAGCCGCGTCCCAATGCCTCCGGCTGGGGATTCGGCATTGTGCGATTGGGTGTGGACGATATACCGATCACCACGCTGGAAAATCCCAATTTGCCGCTCAGCGCAACGAATCGAGTACTGGTGGATGAGTGGACCAGCGACAATGAGATGGCCTTTTTCGGGGGATTCGGGAAAGCGCTGTCCAGCAGATTATCCTACGGCGCGGCCGCCAAGATCATCGGCAAGTGGATCGCTCATGAGAGCGCCTACGGCCTCGGATTCGATGTAGGCGTTCGCTACTTGCCTATCGAGAGAGTGGCATTGGGCGCGATGTTGCAGGACGCCACCACCACGGCCTTGGTCTGGGGCACCGGCCACCAGGAGCTCATTGCACCCACGCTGAAGCTGGGCGGCGCGTATCAGGTGGACATTCCGGCGTTAATCGCGAGATTAAGCGTCGCGGCGCAGACCGATCTGCGTTTCATGGATCGGGGCGAGGCGGATCAATTTCAACTTGGGGGGATCACCGCCGACTTGAGGCTGGGATTGGAATACTTCATCAACGTGGCGGGCCATGGCGTCGCGCTGCGGGGCGGCGCAGAGCCATCCCGCGAGCAAGACGAAGAAGGCCTTTTCGGCAACTACACTTTTGGCGCGGGCCTGCTGCTGCGCCATCTGCATCTGGACTACGCCTTTCTGGCACACCCAGAGTTGGGGGACACGCACCGCGTGGCCCTGTCTATCTTCTGGGGACACCTTACCCCTACTAAGGGAGCGGGCGGATAGCCGCAAATCCTCAGCACCCGTGACCGCCGCCGGTCGCTCCAAATCAATTCATTGCCCAAGATGAATTTCGGTGCACCATTGTCTAATTCAGGCCCTGGTCTATCCAGCATGACCGGATTCGGGCGCAGCGAGATGACGGCGCCCGGCTTTCGGATCTCGGTGGAAGTTCGATCCATCAATAATCGGTTCTGCGAAATCGGGATGAAAATCCCGCGCGAACTATATGCGTTGGAGGCGGACATTCGCGACCGCATCCGCGCGCGCATCGGGCGCGGCAAGATCAGCCTGCTTATCTCAATTTCGCTCGACAGCGACGAGGCCGCGCCACTGCAACTGGATATGGCCAAGGCTCGCGCCTGCCACGCCAAGTTGCAGGATCTCAATCGCGAGTTGGGGAGCGGAGCGCCCGTGACACTGGGACAGCTCCTGCATTTCTCGGATTATTTTGCTGAAACGACCGAAATAGGGATGAATGAGAATACTCAGGCCGTCGTTTTCTCGGCTCTGGAAGCCGCTTTGAACGATCTGATTGCCATGCGGCGGCAGGAGGGCGCCAGCCTGGCGGCGGATCTGCTGATCCGCCAGGCGAACATCGAGGCGATTCTAACTCGAATCGAGGAGCTGGCCAAGGATCAGCCGCAAGTGCAATTGGAGAAAGCCAAGGAGAGGATACAGCAGCTCATTGGAGCAGGGCCGCTGGATCCAGGCCGGCTGGAAATGGAGCTGGCCTTTCTGGCGGATCGGCTGGACATCAGCGAAGAGTGCGTTCGACTAGCCAGTCATGGAAGGGTTTTGCATAAAGCCCTGTCCGGCCCGGAGTCCGCCGGAAAAAAGCTCGGCTTCATCCTGCAGGAGATGCAGCGGGAGGTGAATACCATCAGCTCGAAATCGGCGCTGGCGGAAGTCGCGCATCTGGCCGTGGAGATCAAAGAGGAGATCGAGAAGATGCGCGAGCAAGTGCAGAATTTGGAGTGATGGGCGGCGAACGGCAGCGACGGGGGCATTTCATCGTGCTCTCCAGCCCTTCGGGCGGCGGCAAATCCACGGTGATCAAGCGCCTGATGGCGCAGAACCCTCACCTGATTCACTCGATATCGGCGACGACGCGCAAGCCGCGCGGGCAGGAGAAAAACGGAGATCCCTACTGGTTTGTCACGGTGCCGGAATTCGTGCGGCGGCGCAACGCCGGGGATTTCTGGGAATGGGAAGAGGTTTACGGCGACTATTACGGCACTCCGCGACGCCCGGCGGAGCAGGCAGCGCAGGCGGGTCAGGACGTCCTCTTTGACTTAGACGTCAAGGGCGCGCTGAAGCTGAAGGTGGCGCACCCGGATGTCTTGCTAATATTTTTATCTCCACCCAGCCTGGAAATCCTGGAGGAACGGCTGCGAAAGCGGGCCACGGAGAACGAGGAACAACTGCAGCGGCGGCTGGCCGTGGCGCGCTGGGAATGCGATCAGGCCGGCCGCTTCGATCACATGGTGGTGAACGACGAATTGGAAAAAACCGTTACCGCCATATCGAATATCATACGGAACACCTTTAAGGAGGCTCACGCTTCATGAGTATCAATGAGAATCTCTTGGGATCGCTTTCGGATGAGACCGGCGAAGAACCGCAGGCCGCGGAACTGGAACAGAAACTCCGGGAGGCCAAAGTGGATGCCTTGCGGCGAGATCTGCTGGCCGAGGATTTTCGAGACCGCGTTCATAACATTTACGAGGCGATCATCGTGCTCTCGCATCGGGCTCGGCAGATTGGACAGCAGCAGGCCAATGTCATCGAGCAGTTTCTCGCGTCCCAGGTGAAGCCCGAGATCGACGAGAATGATGAAGAGGTCACCGCCAAGAAATCGTTAGAAGACGACGATGACGCCCCCAGACTGCCGAGATTCGAGAAGCCCACCGTTCTGGCAATGAACGAAATGCTGCGGGACGGGATCAACTACAAATTCAAGGAATAGATGCTTCGCGGACGCAAAATTCTAATGGCAGTCACCGGCGGCATCGCGGCCTACAAGAGCTGCGAACTGGTCCGCCTGCTTTTGAAGAATGGCGCGTCCGTTCAAGTTTTGATGACCGAAGCGGCGACGAAGTTTGTCGCTCCGATGACGTTCGAAGCCCTGTCCGGCAAGCCGGTCGCCCGGGAGATGTTTCCTGCGGCGGTTTCGGGACAAAGCCATTTGGATTTGGCGCGGGATGCCGATTTGCTGGTGATCGCTCCGGCCACGGCGAATTCGATCGCCAAACTCGCCTGCGGGCTGGCCGATGATCTGATCGGCACGACGGCGCTGGCGACGTCGGCGTTACTCTTGATCTGCCCGGCCATGAATACGCGCATGTACCGCCACGCCGCGGTGCAGGAAAATCTGGCGACGCTAAAAAAGCGGGGAGCCCACATTATGGATCCGGCCGAGGGGCCGATGGCACATCCCTTGGAGGAACCCGGCTGGGGTCGGCTTCCCGAGTCGAGCGAAATCCTGGATCGCATCTGCCGGCTGTTGCCGCCGTCAGGATCGCTTTCGGGCGTCTCCGTAACGGTTACGGCGGGACCCACTCGTGAAGCGATTGATCCGGTGCGCTATATCAGCAATTTCTCCAGCGGCAGGCTAGGATTCTCTCTGGCTGAGGAAGCGCGACGGAGGGGAGCGGACGTGCGTCTGATCAGCGGGCCTTGCGATTGGGCGGCTCCACCGGGTTTGGACGTGCTGCGAGTCGAAAATACGGAAGAGATGGCTCAGGCGGTGGCGCAGCACTTCGACTCGAGCCAAGCTCTGATCATGGCCGCGGCGCCGGCGGATTTCAGGCCGGAGCAGGTGCAAGCTCAGAAGATCAAGAAGCAGGGCAAGGGACGGGGATTGAATCTGTCCTGGCAGACCACCACCGATATCTTGCAGCAACTGGGCAAGACCAAGGGCTCGCGGATTCTGATCGGCTTCGCGCTGGAGACTGAGAAGGGGATCGAAAATGCGCGCGCGAAGCTGCATGGGAAGAATCTCGATTTAATTGTCCTCAATCACCCTCACCCGGCGGCTGGAGCGGGCATCGGGACTAACGCCATTCAGGCCACGCTCATCGGTCTGGAAGGCGCCGAAGAGGCTTTGCCGGTGATGTCCAAAAACGCATTGGCCGGCATTCTTCTTGACCGCCTGGAGAAACTCCTGGCCAGCCGCCGAGCCGATTAGAAACTCAAGGTTACTCACTTTCTTACGCGCCCCTCCGGCGCTCCCTCGATTTATGGACTCCCACAGAGAATCCATCCTCCGGCGTGCCCTTGATTACATCGAATTCTTGTCTCTCTATGAGAAGGAGCTGTATCTCCGAAGGGAGATCTCCGCCTCAAGAGCTACGCCCAAACCGACGGCTGTTAGGACGGGGCAAGGCGCCGGCGGCGGGCTGAATCCCTATCCGGAATATGCGCCCTATGCCTCCCTGACGCAGATGGAAGCGGCGATCAAGGGTTGCCTAAGATGCGCATTGGGGGCAGGCCGGACGAAATTCGTCTTCGGCGTGGGTCCGGCAGAGGCGAAGGTGGTCTTCATCGGCGAAGGTCCGGGGGCCGAAGAGGACAAGAGAGGCGAGCCTTTCGTGGGTCGCGCGGGGATGCTCTTGAACGAAATGCTGGAACAGATCGAGTGGCGGCGCGAGGACGTTTACATCGGCAACATGCTCAAATGCCGACCGCCCAATAACCGTGATCCGCTGCCGGAAGAGATCGCCATGTGCGAACCCTATCTGCACGAGCAGTTGCGCCTGATCCAGCCGCAGATCATCGTGGCGCTGGGCCGGATCGCGGCTCATGCGCTGCTGGGGGTTCAGGCATCGCTGGGGAGCCTGCGGGGACGTCTGCACAGATTCCGAGGCATACCATTGTGGGTGACCTATCATCCGGCGGCGCTTTTGCGAAATCAGAATCTCATGCCGGATGCGCACCAGGATTTATTGACCTTAAAACGCATGGTGACGTCAGGAACTTTGACTTCGGAAGGTGAATCATGAGCGCGGTTAGAAGCGCAAAAAACAGGGCCGAAGAGGCCCAACCGAAGGCGCCGGATACACGGGAAGCGACAACTTCCAGGGATCGGCTGCCACCGCACGACTTGACCGCGGAAATGGCGGTCCTGGGCGCCATGATGCTGGACAGTGAGGCCGCAGCGCGAGCTCTTGAAATTCTGAAGGACGAGACCTTTTTCTATAAGGATGCGCACAAAAAGATATTCCTGGCTGCGCAGCGCCTTTATCAGCGCAACGAACCAATTGATATAGTGACGCTGACAGAAACACTAAGGGCCAGCAAACAGCTGGACGCAATTGGCGGGCCAATCTATCTATCCGAGGTGAATGCAGCGGTGGCCAGCCCGGCCAATGCGGAACACCACGCTCGAATCGTCTTGCGCAAATCCATGCTGCGCAAGATGATTCACTCCTGCACTCGTGCAATTGACCAGTGCTACGGCGAACCAGACGATGTGGATGCCCTGCTGGACGAGACGGAAAATGAAATTTTTCATCTCATGGAGTTCCAACGGACTGGTGGATTCCGGAAACTCGGAACATTGCTGACTAGTACTTTCGAACAATTGGAAAATGTGCAAGGCCGGCATGGAGGGGCGCTGGGGGTCCGGTCTGGATTCAAGAATTTGGATCAAATTACTTCGGGATTTCAAGCAGGGGACATGATAATCTTGGCAGGGCGCCCTTCCATGGGCAAGACGGCCTTTGCCTTGAGCATCGCTCGCCATGCGGCGGTGGAGCATCGCGTTCCAGTAGGATTCTTCTCGCTGGAGATGACGGCTCACCAGTTAGCACTGAGGATGTTATGCGCGGAAGCCCGGGTTGACTCAGTTTTATTGCGCACAGGGAAATTGGAACCGAAGAAATTTCAAAAATTGCCGATTGTCATTGGGAAGCTCGCAGGTGCCCCCATTTATATTGACGATTCCGCGGCGCTCTCTGCAATGGAGTTGAGAGCTCGTGCACGACGGTTGAAGGCAGAATTTAATATCGGACTCATCATTGTGGATTATCTGGGTTTGATGGAAATTCCCTATAAGAAATTCGATAATCAGCAGCAAAAGGTGGCAGAAATAAGTCGCAGTTTGAAGGCGCTCGCTAAGGATTTGGACACTCCCATCATCGTGTTATCGCAACTATCACGCGCCGTGGAAACGCGACAAGGGGATAAGCGACCTATTCTCTCAGATTTGCGAGACTCGGGAGCTATCGAACAGGATGCGGACGTGGTCATGTTTATTTATCGCCCGGGCGTTTATATGCAGCACGGGGACGAAGATAAATTGGCTAATCTCAGGACTACGGAAATTAATATCGCCAAGCAGCGCAATGGTCCATTAGGAACGGCCAACTTATCTTTTGATTACACTACGGGCTATTTTGAGGAGGCAGCACCAGGGTATCTGCAAGAGATGGAAGAGAGTGCGGGTGAGCATACGCCATTTTAACGGCATGTGATCGTGGAACGGGAATACGTCGAAGATTTAAACGAGATCATCGCCAAGACTTCGCTGCACGTGGGCGAGGCGGGGCGGAATTTGATCGAGAAGGCGTTTCGCTACGCCTATGAGGCGCACAAGGGGCGGAAACGTTTCTCGAAGGAACCCTTTTTCACTCATTGCGACGAGGTGGCCAAGATTCTGGTGGACCTCAAATTGGATGCTCTAACCATTGCCGCGGGATTATTGCACGACGTAGTCGAGGACGAACAGGTTCCGCTCAGCGAGATTGAATCGGAATTCGGTCAGACGGTGGCGCTGTTGGTGGATGGCGTCACGAAGATCTCGAATATCTCGGGATTGAGCTTTGACACGAAAGAGGAAGCGCAGGCGGCCAATTTCCGTAAGATGCTGCTTTCGATGTCCAAGGACATCCGGGTCATTTTAATCAAGTTCGCCGACCGGCTGCATAACATGCGAACCATTGAGTATATGCCGCGGGCGGCTCAAGAGCGCATCGCCCGAGAGACTCTGGACGTCTATGCTCCGCTGGCCCACCGCTTCGGCATCGCCAAGATTAAATCGGATTTGGAGGATCTCTGCTTTAGGGTCTTGGAATATGATGCCTACCGCGAGATCGCTTCGCTGGTGGACATGAAGAAGGAGGAGAGAGACCGCTATATCGAACAGGCCATCACGCCGATTTCGGAAGAGTTGAAGAAATTCGGCATCAAGGCGAAGGTGCACGGGCGCGCCAAGCATTTATACAGCATCTATGAGAAGATTCGGCAGCGCGGAAAGTCTTTTGACGAAATATTGGATCTTCTGGCCATTCGCATCTTGGTCGAGAGAATCGAAGAATGTTATTTCGTTCTGGGGGTGGTGCATTCGCTCTACGCTCCGCTGCACGAAAAATTCGCCGATTACATCGCGATGCCCAAATCCAACCTGTATCAGTCCCTGCATACCAAAGTGAGAGGCCCGGAAGGGCGGATGCTAGAGGTGCAGATCCGCACGCATAAGATGCACTTGATCGCCGAAGAGGGAATCGCGGCGCACTGGCGCTATAAGGAGGGCTCGGATCGCAGTGGCGAGCTGGAACGGCAGACCACCTGGGTGAGACAATTTCTGGATTATCAGACGGACAGCTCTACTCCACAGGAATTCCTGGAGACCCTGCGGGAGGATTTGACGACGGATGAGGTTTTCCTCTTCACTCCCAAGGGGAAGCTGATCGCGCTGCCCCTGGGGGCCACGCCGATTGATTTCGCTTTCGCCGTGCATACGGACGTGGGGCTGCATTGCATCGGAGCCAAGGTCAACAAGAAGATCGTGCCGCTGAACACGGAGCTCCATTCGGGAGATACCATCGAGATTATCACCTCGGCGACCCAGAAGCCGTCTCAGGATTGGCTGCGCTTCGTGGTATCGGCGCGGGCGAAGTCGAAAATCAAGCGCTGGTTGAAGGTTTCGCAATACCAGCAGAGCGTCAAGCTGGGGCAGGAGCTGCTGATGCGGGAACTCAACCGGCTGCACATCCGCTTGAGCAACGAACAGATCCAGGAGTTGGCGGCGGAAACGAGCTACGAGGATTTTGAGGCCTTCTACGCGGCTCTGGGCAATGGCGATCTCTCGCTGCAGTCGGTTATGGGGAAACTCAGCGCCAGAAAGGTGCAACCGGCCAGGGACGGGAACATCTTCCAGCACATGATCCGGCGCGTGCGGGGGGGCGACGAGGGGATCAAGATCCAGGGGATGGACGATATGATGATCAGCTTCGCCGAATGTTGCCGTCCGCTGCCGGGAGATAAGATCACCGGGTTCATCACCACGGGCAAAGGGATCAGCGTGCACCGTGTGGATTGCAAAAACGCGCTGCGCTTGTTGGCGGAAACCAATCGCAACGTTGCGGTGGATTGGGACGTGGGGCGCGAACAGGAATTCAATGCGCGCGTTCGGCTTTTGGCCGAGGATCGCCGCAACCTCCTGCATGATATCACGGAGGCGATCACGCCGGTCAACGTGAACATCATCAGCCTGGATATGAAACGCGAGGGAACGCTGACCATGGGGACCATGGTCATTCAGGTGAGGAATCTGGAACACCTGACTCAGGTCATTCGACGCATGCAAAACGTGAAGGGGATGGTTTCGGTGTCGCGCCTCGATGAAGAGGTTGAGAGCAGCGGCGTCGGATAAATGCCTGAAAGAGGATGCCCGGACACAAGATCATCGCGATTGACTACGGCCGCCGGCGGATCGGCGTGGCCGGTTGCCACGAAGACGTCCCCATCGCCTTTGGACTGGACACGTTGATTTTGGACAACCTCGATGAAATCCCCGCCAGGATCGGGAATCTCCTGGCGGAGCGGGAAAGCAACGAGGTGGTGTTGGGATTGCCGATATCACTGGGGGATCGGCCGGGCGAGCTTTGCGGCGAAATCATCGCGCTGGCCGAGGCTCTGCAAACGCGCGGATTTGTGGTGCATTTGGTGGATGAGGCGCTGAGCAGCCGCAGGGCCGCGGACGTGCTGCGACAGCGCGGCAAGCGTCCACGCAAAGAGGATCACGACCGGGTTTCGGCGGCGTTGCTGCTGCAGGAGTATCTGGATGGCCGTTTGCCGGAGTTCAGCCGCGAGCAGATTGAAAACATGAAGAAAGTTATATCTGTCTGACAGCCATCCCTGAAGAATCCATGGCAACCGGACGAGAAAAAGACAGCCCCCTCGGAATCGGCATCATCGGCGCCGGCAGCATGGCGCAGATGACGTATTTGCCGACCCTGAAGAAGTTCGAGGACGTGCGCCTCCAGGCGATTTGCGATCTGGATCGGACCAAAGCGGGATTCGTCGCGCAGAAATTCGGCATCCCGGTCTTTTACGGGGATCCGCAGCATTTGCTGGCACACCCGGGCGTGGATGCCGTTCTGATTCTGACGCCGACCAATTCGCATCTGGCGCTGACCCTGATGGCTCTTGAGGCCGGCAAACCGGTGCTGGTCGAGAGACCCATCGCTCGCAAAGCAGATGAGGCGGAGAAGATGGTGGAGGCGGCGAGGCGCAACAAGAAGATTTTGATGGTGGCGATGAACCACCGCTTCCGGCCGGATTCCATGATCCTGAAGAATTTTATCAGCGCAGGCGAGCTGGGGCCGATCTTCATGGTGCGCTGCGGCTGGTTGAAGAAAAAGGGCCGGTGGGCTCGAGCGGATTGGGTCGTGAACAAGAGGATTTCGGGCGGCGGAGTGCTCATGGACCTGGGCCTGCAAATGCTGGATTTGTCCCTCTGGCTGATAGACGCTTACGCGGTTGAACAGATTTCGGCGATGACATTCGCGAATAATCTGGGATTGGAGGTTGAGGATACGGTCGCCTGCCAGTTGCAAATGAAAGGCGGCCGGATTGTGACGCTGCACGCGTCCTGGGCGCTGCCGGCTCCGGAGACTCAGGCCTACGCGCATTTTTGGGGAACGAAAGGCGCCGCGGTCTTGAATCCCCTGCGAATTGACAAGGAGATGCACGGAAATCTGGTCAATGTGACGCCGGAAAAATCAGCCACTGTGAGGGAGTTGCACCGCTCGTCTTTCAAATATGAATTGCGCCACTTTGTCGAGTGCGTTCGCCATGGGCGGCAGCCGATTTCTTCCGGTGAGGAGGCGCTGGAAATCCTGAGGATCATCGAGGCCATCTATCGAGCCGCGGCGAAAAAAGGCTAAGGCGAGCCGGATTCCTTTCTGCCTGAGCGGCCTGCTGGCGCTGCTGGCCTACCCCCCAATCAACCTCTGGCCCTTCATTTGGGTCTCCTTGATTCCCCTGATCGCCAATGCTCGGAATTTGAGCCTCGCGATGGCTTTTCGGCGAGGCTGGTGGGGAGGGATGGTCTTCAATGCGGGACTACTCTATTGGATTGCGCTGAATTCCGGAGCTGAGGGAATCGTCGCGCCGCTCTCCTTCGTGGGGATGCTGTTAGTTTATCCGCTTTATTGGGGAGCCTTCACTTCTATTTGGGCATTCTTGCACCGGCGCTGGGGAGATGCCGCCGCATTCCTTCTGCCGGCCATTTGGGTTGGTCTGGAAATCATCAAGAATGCGCCGGAAATCGGCTTCCCCTGGCAGGAATTGGGACTGGCGCAAATCAATTTTTCGCCCGCTGCTCAATTGGCCGAAATCGGCGGCATACGGCTGGTATCGGTCTGGGTTGTAGGAATCAATGTAACCCTATTCTTGCTGTTTCAAAAACAGCGACGGACGGCAGAGGCTTTATCTGCCATTCTGCTGCTTGGATTAGGCTGGGGGATCTGGCGAGGCAACCACTTGCCGCCGGCAGGCATCCAAACTAATGTCCTGCTGGTACAGGGGAACATTGACCCGGAAGCCAAATGGCGGGAAGAGGATGACGCCAGTCTATCGCTCTATGAAGAACTGACTCGAGAAGAGGCTTCCAAACAAAAGCCGGATCTGGTCCTATGGCCGGAGACGGCGATTCCGAAATACCTGGCCTATCAGCTTTCCGAGCAGGGTAGAATTCGGCGATTAGCAATGGAGATTGGAGCTCCCATTCTCACGGGCGCGCCGCATTATCAGCTCAAGCCCGGCGGCGGTCCTGAGCGCCTTAATTCGGCCTTTTTCTTTCCGGCGGATGGATCTTCCCCTTTGCGGTATGATAAGATTCATCTGGTGCCCTTCGGTGAGCGGGTCCCTTTTCAGCGCTGGTTTCCCAGATTGGGGGAACTTAACTTTGGCCAGGCGGAGTTTACAGCGGGAAGCAATTTCACCGTTTTCCCGCTGGGGAACGGGGTCAAAATCGCGCCGCAGATCTGCTATGAATCGGTGTTCGGGGAGTTGACTCGGCAGCATATCCTTCGGGGTGCGCGGCTGATATGTAATATGACCAACGACGGATGGTACGGCAACAGTTCCGGGCCATACCAACATGCGGCGCTGGTGCGCTATCGAGCGATTGAAGCCCGTAGCTCGCTGGTGCGGGCAGCGAATACGGGGATATCGCTGGCGGTGGATCCTTCGGGGCGAATCACGGATAGGCTGGCGTATGGCCGCCGCGGGACGCTCTTTGTGCAGGTTCCGGCAGGCTCTGAATTCGCAACCTTTTACATACGGCACGGCGAGATCGTGGTGAATATATTGGCATTGGCGGGCGGTTTGACTCTCCTGTTGGCAATCGTCTTACGGAAGCGAGCGAAAGGCGCATGAAAGCCTTCCGTGCTGCGCTGGCGATAGTCCTCCTCATTTTCGCTCAATCCACAGCTTTGGGGAGCAATCCCGACAGCGTAGCCACTCCGCTCGATCTGGATCAATCCGGAGGACTCGGCGTTATACAAGCGGACAGCACGCAGCCGGCAAGAGAAGATACTCTGATGCCTTCTTTCCAGAAAGATGGCGGGGTGATGGCCAAGCTGGTGATGCCAATCTTGGTCACGGCGGCGGCGGGAGGATTGCTAATACTACTTTTTACTCAAAGAGGACGATAGGCATTGGAAAAAAGGATTTCGATCATCAGCCTGGCGGGTCTGCTATTGCTGATCCTGGGTTTAGGAGGATGCGGACGCGTCCACATCAGCGAAGAGATGAGCCCGGAAGAGCAATGGGAGCTGGCCAAGCGCGCTTTCGAATACGAGAATTACCTCGACGCCGTGGACATTCTCAACATTTTTACCCTGAACTATTCGGGATCGGCGTTGATTGACAGTGCGCAATTCCTGTTGGCGGAGTGCCACTTTGCCCTGCACGAGTTCATCCTGGCGGAATCCGAATATCAGCGGCTGGTTCAGAATCTTCCCCAGAGCCCCTTGGTGGATGACGCCCGATTGAAAATGGTCTTCTGCAATCTCTATTTGTCGCCATCCTATCCTCGCGATCAGAAATACACCGAAAGAACGTCTCAGGTGGCGCGGGAATTCCTGCAAGACTATCCGAGCACCGACCTGACGCTGCAACTGGCGCCGCGAGCCTCGGCCTGGCGAATCCTGGGTGAAATTTTCACTCTGGGACTTCTTCACTCACCCTCGGTGGATGTGCAGGAACGGCCTCTGTTTGATACCAAGGTGGTTTACACCAAGCGAGATCAGGGATTTGGGCGCTGGCTGCTGAATGTGCTCACTCTGGGGATCTATCCTTCGCCGGAGCCGGACCTGCGCCTGCCGCCGTCGCAAAAAGTCAGCGGAGACTGGGCGGTAAACCGGGCGCTGGAGGATTGTCAGGCGAGATTGGGTCAAAAAGATTTCCGGTCGGCGCAGCTTTACTACCGGCAAGGCAAGTATCCCTCGGCCGTCATCTATTGCGATCGGGTTCTGGATATTTACGCCGCGACCGCTTGGGCTGGCCCCGCCCTGCGGTTAAAAGGGGACTCGATGTATGCCATGGGAAAATACGGCGAGGCGGCTCCAATTTACGAGAAATACCTGAAACAAGATGGCGCTGAGGATCGCGAGCGGGTACAAAGCCGCTGGGAATCGAGTTTGCGGCATCTGCAGCCGTCGGCAGCGGCCTCATCCAGTGAAGGCGAGCGCTGAGACGGCTCATGCGGCTGCAGCCCCCTCATAATTACCAACGCATCGGCCTTTTTGGGGGCAGCTTCGATCCTCCGCATTGGGGGCACATTCGCACGGCGGCCGCGGCGGCTGATGAACTGAAATTGGATCAAGTTGCCTTTCTGCCGGCTCTGCACCCGCCCCACAAGCAGGATCGGCCGCTCAGCGATTACGCGCTGCGGCGGGCAATGATCGAACTGTGCCTGCCGCTGGATCCGCGTTTTCGCCTCTGTGTTGTGGAGGAGGAACATCCTCTTCCTGGCACGACCGTCGAGACCGTGCAGAAGCTGCGCGAGTTGGGATTTACGGAAGCGCGCTGCCACCTGGTGTGGCTGATCGGTTCAGATTCGCTGCTGGATTTGAGCCGCTGGCATGAGCCGCAGCGGCTGCTTGAATCCATCGAAATGGCGGTTCTGCCGCGTGCCGGATATCCCGCCGGCCAAGCGCTCCAGCAATACTCGGAAAAGGTAGTGATACTAAATACTCCTCAGGTAGCGATCTCGGCGCAGGACATTCGAGCGCATCGCGCCATATTGGAAGCATCCGTCCCTCCCCCGGTGGCGCAGTTCATCCGTCGGCGGGGGCTTTACTCTTATAAGGATAATTTGTGAGCGACATTAGGAAGAAACCCGAAGTTTCATCGCTGACCCTGCAGTTGTGGAAACGGTTCAGTTCGATGACCCTGCAGTTGTGGAAACGGTTCAGTTCGATGACCCTGCAGTTGTGGAAACAGTTCAGTTCGATGATCCTGCAGTGGTGGAAACAGCTGAGTTCGCTGACCCTGCAGCAGTTGTGGAAGCAGTTCAGTTCGATGAAATTTGCGATCACCCTTCTGATTGTGATCGCGGTCGTATCGGTTCTTTCGCTCTTCATCGGCGAATTTTATCCGGTGAAGGCGAGCCAGCCCGGCTGGGAGGATTTCTGGCAAAAAGAGCTGGGCATCAGCAAACCGCTGTTCAGCTTCCTGACCCTTTTGCGGCTGCATGATCCCTACCACTCTAAGTGGTATTTGCTGCTGCTCCTGCTGCTGGCGATTTCGCTTTTCGCCTGCATCCTGGACCGGCTGCCGCTGGTGATCAAGACAATGCAATGGGGAAATTCGCGCAGCGCGGAGGAGATCGGAAAGCTGGGGCTGGCGAAATCTCTCAGCGTGGCCGTCGCGCCTGCCCAGATTCCCAGGCGTTTGCCGAGGGGATTCCGCTATCGGACGTCTCAGGAGGGCGACGAAATCCGGATTATCGGCAAGCGGGCGATGATCGCCCACCTCGGGCCGATCCTGGCTCATACTGGTTTGTTGGCGCTGACCGTCGGCGGCGTCGTAGTCCTCGGACTGGGATACGCGACGCGCGTCGCGGGAGTGCCCGGTGACATCGTGACGGATCCGGCCTTCGATTTTTCCGTGCGCATTGACAGCTTCAAGATCGTGTATCACGACCTCGGGATCGGACAATACGTCCTGGTGGATGATAAATTTCTGGGGAAGATCGTCGGCCGGGAAAAAGGCGATCGGTTTCTGGTCGAGACGCGCGGGCACCAAGACCTGATCCAAACGCTCAGCGTCGAGGGGACGCGTCTCCGCAATCAATTCGACATCGAAACGGATCGGGGGAACATCAAATCCTATATTTCTGTGCTGACCGTGCTGAAGGATGGCCGCGAAGTTCAGCAAAAGCGAGTGGAAGTCAATCACCCCCTGAGGTACGAGGGATTTCGATTCTATCAATCATCGTTTGATCCCGAGCGGCCGGTGGTGAAGGCGAGCATTGATAGCGCTCGTATTGTCATATCTGGGCAGCCGGATGACGCCGTCTTGGACACGATCTACCTTAGCTCTAATAAGCCATACTCTCTGCCGGACGGCAGCGAACTGCACCTGGCGCAGTTTGTGCCGGATTTTCGCATGGATCGCGGGCGGGCGGTCAGCGCCTCGGCGGACCTGAGGAATCCGGCGATTCTGTTAGAGGCGCGGCGGGACACCAGTGAGCTCTACCATCAATGGGCATTCTTAAGGCCGGAATTCCCGCATATGCCCTCGGGAAAAGCGGATTATGGGTTCAAGGCTGTGAAGCTGGAAGGATTCCAGGCGTCGGTCACGTATCCGACGATTCTCGAAGTCAACAAAAGCCCGGGCGCCTGGCTTATCTGGATGGGATTCATCCTGTGCACGCTGGGTCTGATTTTGGCTTTCTATCTGCCGCCGCAGCGGTTATGGGTGGCCATCCGAGAAAAGGAGGCGGGACGGAGTTCGGTGCATATCGGCGCCTTCAGCGGCAAGAATCCCGACCTCTTCGCGCGCAAATTTGACCACTGGCTCGAGCATCTCAAAGGCAAGCAAAAAACTTAGGGGAGGAGGATATCATGGGGACCCGTTTCATCTTCATTCTATCGCTCGGCTGGGCGCTGGGGGGACCTGCAGGGTCGGCGAATGAGTACAATGCCAAATTATCGCCGGCGCTGCGACTGTTGTGGGCGGCGCATTTGAGCCGGACAGCGCCTCAATTCATTCAATCCGTCGCAGATCAAGATGATATCCGCGTGGGAGTGAGATTCGCCGAATCGGCCGATCCGGCAACCTGGGAGAGCCGCGGCATTCGAATTCGGAAGATTGAGGGTCGGTATAGCGGATCGGGATCGGTTTACGGCGCTCTGATGACCTGGGACGAAATCCAGCGCTGGGCTGAGCATCCCGAGGTGCTGATGATTTCCAGCGATTGGCAGCCGAAAATCGTGCCTTGTCTGGACGTATCGGCGCCGGAAGTGGGCGCGCCGGACGTGTGGGAAATCATGTCCAGCCAGGGATTCCCGATTACCGGCGAAGGGCAGCTCGTGGCCGATTTCGATACCGGCATTGACGTCTTTCACCCGGCCTTCTTCCGCCCGACGAACGATCTCTACGACTGGCTGGACATAGATCAAAATAGCCAGCTCTCGCCCGGCGTGGACGTGGTGGATTTAAATCGCAACGGTACCGGCGAGCGCGAGGAAATCCTGCGCCCGCTCGATGGGCAGATTTATGACGTGGCGGAAACCTTCGGCGGTTCCGGGGGCATATCCAACAACGACAGCATTTACCAATCCGACTGGGACTGGCTCTACGCCGATGCCGATGATAATGGGCAGAGGAATTATGGAACCTCCTCGGGTTTTGGCGAGGAGGATCCAGGCTACGGAGAGCCGGTCTTTTATCTCGAAGATACCAATGGTAACCATGCGCTTGATTTGGGCGAGCAGCTGAATCAGTTGGGCCCGAGCAAGGTGCGCGCCCTGTGGGATGATAACGGTCCCCATTATCGCGGAATTGATCTCATCAATGCGCAACCGGATTATGATGGTCATGGAACAGCGGTGTGCGGAATTTTGGCCGGCGGCGAGCCGGGGCGGTCGAAATTCTGCGGCTTGGCGCCGGGCGCTGATCTTCTCGTCTGCTATACCTCTAATCCGTATGAGTACTGGTTCGAGGATTTCCTGCCCTGGGTGCACGAACAAGGGTGCAAAGTTCTGCTCTACGAATTCGGCAATTGGATATTCAATCCCCTGGATGGCTCAACCATCGAGGAACATCTGATGGACAGCGTGGCGGCTTTGGGAGTGATGCAGGTGACGCCATGCGGCAATCTCAATCGCGGCGACAAGCATTGTCAACTGCAGTTGGTTTCCGGCCAGAGCACTGAGATTCTGGTGGGCGTGGCAAATTATCAAGGCACAGATCCGACCTGGATGGGATGCACGTTCCTTTGGCGGGAGCCGGCTACGGAACTGTCGTTTTCGCTGGAGGATCCCTACGGCTTCAGCATTGATTTAGCCGGCGCCGATAGCGTTGAGATATTCGGCACCTGGAACGTCTATTCCGGCTTCTGGATCTCACCACGGGGCACGGCCGAATATGACATCGCGGTTTGGGGCCTCAGCAATGAACCGCTCATCGGTTCGTGGACCATAACGGCCCACCATCCGGGGGGCGCCGGATTCGAACTCAACGGCTATGTGCAGGATGACGCGTCTGCCTGGGAAGGAGGAGCAGAGTTCGACAATTACCTATCCACGGATAAAACGGTAACCTGGCCGGCGACGGCGGATTCAGCGTTTGTGCTGGGATCTTATAGCACACGAGGCTATGAACAGTATATCGGAGTCGGATCGGGGAGCATTTCCATCGGCGAGATTTCCAAATTCTCCGGGCGCGGGACGCGGATAGATGGGGTGCATCTTCTTTCCCTGGCGGCGCCGGGCAACTATGACGTCTATTCAGCCCGATCGGTCAATGGCTATCCTTACACGCACGGCGGCTGGAGGCAGTTTTCGGGGACTTCCGCGGCAGGCCCGCACGTGGCGGCTTCAGCCGTGCTGGCGCGCGCGGCGGACACGACGTTGACGCGCATCGAGATCGAAGGGTTGCTGGAATCTTTCGCGATCAGTGACAGTTTCACCGGGCCTGTGTACAATGACACCTGGGGATATGGCAAGGTCCGGATTGACGAGCTGGTGCAATTTCTCGGCATCACCTCAAATGAGGCCGGGGCGGCGCTCCCGACGACGGTGTCTTTTACAGCCTTTCCCAATCCGTTCAATTCAACCGTCTCGATCCGAATCGAGCTGCCCTTTTCGGATGCCATCGAGGTGGCTGTCTACGATCTGATGGGGAGGAAGGTCGCAGATATCTATCGGGGAATCGGGGCTGTGGGATCTCAGAGGCTGGATTGGAACGCCCAGCATACCCCGTCAGGAGTTTACTGGATTCGCCTGCAGAGCGGCGCGCAACAGGAAGTGCAGAAGATGGTGGTGCTGAAGTAAGCCTCAGGCGACTTCGATTCGAGGCGGAGTCAGCCGCAGCTCCAGCAGCATGGCGAACAAGGTGCCCGCAGGACGAAGCATCAAAAACGGCTCCGGGACGCGCGTCATCACAATGAAGATCAAGAAAGCCCAAATGCAGGCCCGGCCATAATTCTGCCGCCCCCAGTGATAGGCGGTGAAATAAAAACCCGGCAAAAGCCATATATAGAAATGCTGATGCCAGGTGAGTGGCGCGATGACCAAACTCAACATGGCCAGCATGGAGAAGGCGTAGGGAGCCTGCTCAGTGGGCCTCTGGTTCTTGATGCCCAGCACTGTTAGAATCGTCAGCGGGAGGCAGATCAGCAAATAGATCAAAGGCTTATTATTCTCCAAGATCAACACCGGAAGCGTGTGCAGTTGCAGCCATCCCCAGACCGAATAGGGAGCTTTTAGTGGAAGGCCGCTGGAGCTGCTTTGGAAGTAATCCTGCCAGGCCGCCGGGCTAGCCAGGGGCAAGGTCGCCAGGACCAGAAGCAACAGCCAAATTCCAACTTTGGCCAAATACTGCCATCGGCGTGGATAGAATAGGAAGAAATAGATTAAGAGAACAGCCGGCGCGATTTTGATGATGATGGCGATCGCCAGGAACAGGGTTGACAGATTTTCCCGGTTTCTAAGATGGGCATATAGACACGCCAGGATTAATACTGTAATCAAGGGCGTAATTTGGCCCATTCGGAGCGATGTTACGGCTGGGCCATTGAGAACTTGATAGAGCAAAAAGAGAAATAGCAAGGCGAAGGGATGTCGAGGAGGCTTGACTGTTTTTGACAGGATCCAAAGTCCCAATCCAAAAAGAATGGTGCCGAGGAGAATCAGGACGGAGTGGACATCCGAAGCACTCATCCAGGTCAGGCAACGCCAGAAACCCGCAAAAGGAGGAGGATAGACATAAGGTCCGATGCCATCGTACATTCCATCCATCCTGCCGATATGTCTGAGCTCCTCCACGTCGTAAGGATCGAGACCAAGGCCGATCGCCTTGGCGGCGTAGTAGTAGGAGTAGGAGTCCTTGGTGCGATCTATAGTAAGAAGTGAAAACCACGCCTGCAAGAATACGATGCCTATGCTCAGGAAGGCCGCAATGGCAAGGACTTTGGGTTTGCCCGCGAACTCGTCAAGGCGAGTCATTACTTTTTCCAAAAACATGTTGATCATTCGAGTTTGTCCCCAATCCAGAGTTGGCCTAATTTAGCCTCCAAACGCCTGAAAGGCAAGAAAATTTTAGTCAAAAGCCCCATTTCCTGGTGCGATCATGTCCAATCGAAAGATCAAGGAATTGCGTCAACTTAAGGCCCAAGCCCTTCTGGGCGGCGGCGAAGAGCGCATCAAAAGCCAGCACGGCAAGGGCAAGCTGACCGCGCGCGAGCGCATTGATCTGCTGTGCGATCCGGGCACATTTCAAGAGGTGGACATGCTGGTGACGCATCGTTCCACCGCTTTTGGATTGGAGCGGCAGAGAGTGCTGGGAGATGGCGTTGTGACCGGCTATGGTAAGATCGGCGGACGTCCGGTTTACATCTTCAGCCAGGACTTTACCACCTTTGGCGGATCGCTCTCGGAAGCGCATGGGGAAAAGATCTGCAAAATCATGGACATGGCGGCAAAAGGCGGCGTGCCGGTAATCGGGCTGAACGATTCAGGCGGAGCGCGCGTGCAGGAGGGCGTCGTGTCGCTGGGGGCTTATGCCGACATCTTCCTGCGCAATACGCTCTATTCCGGCGTAGTGCCGCAGATTTCAGCGGTCATGGGGCCGTGCGCGGGAGGAGCGGTCTATTCTCCGGCCATCACCGATTTCACCCTGATGGTGAAAAAGACGGCCTACATGTTCGTCACCGGCCCGAAGGTCGTCAAGACGGTCACGCATGAGGAGGTGACGTCGGAAGAGCTGGGCGGCGCCATGACTCACGCGACCAAATCCGGCGTAGCTCACTTTGCCTGCGACAGCGAGATTGACTGCATCGAGAAGATCAAGCGGCTGCATTCCTTCATCCCGCAGAATAATCTGGAAGATCCACCGCTGCTGGAGTGCAAGGATGATGTCCGGCGGGCGGACCCCGAACTGGACGATCTCGTGCCGGAGGACCCCAACAAGCCCTACGATATCAAAGACGTCATTCGCCGCGTGATGGACGACGGGGATTTCTTCGAAGTGCACGAGGATTTCGCCCCCAATATCGTGGTGGGATTCGCGCGGCTGGGCGGGCGGTCGGTGGGGATTATCGCCAATCAACCGGCGCACTTAGCAGGCTGCCTCGACATCAATTCATCGAAGAAGGGGGCGCGCTTCATCCGCTTCTGCGATTGCTTTAATATCCCCCTGATCACTTTTGAGGACGTGCCGGGATTTCTGCCCGGGACGGATCAAGAGTGGGGTGGCATCATCGTTAATGGAGCGAAGCTGCTCTACGCCTATTGCGAAGCTACGGTACCGAAAATCACGGTGATCACGCGCAAGGCCTACGGCGGCGCCTACGACGTCATGAACTCCAAGCACGTGCGCGGCGATCTGAATTTCGCCTGGCCGACGGCGGAGATCGCCGTCATGGGAGCCAGGGGCGCGGTGGAAATCATCTTCCATAAAGAAATCAAGGAAGCCAAAGACTCCGAAGCGATGGAGAAGCAGAAGCTCGCGGAATTCGAGGAGAAGTTCGCCAATCCCTACACGGCTGCTGAGCGGGGTTACGTGGATGACGTGATCGAACCCTCGCAGACGAGATACAAGCTGATCACCGGCCTGGAATTACTGCGAACGAAAGTAGATTCAAATCCCAAGAAAAAGCACGGGAACATACCGCTGTAGGAGTGTGGATACGAGGATCAGGATTCAGTAAAGAGGGATTAGCGATAGGGCGGGGGTTATTCCCCCGCCATTTTGCTTGAAGCCATACGTATTACCTGCCGGGCATAAATAAGGAACGGCTGTCATGTCAAAAGTCACAGTCATCACCGGCGCAAGCAGCGGCATCGGCGCGGCGGTAGCGAAAGCGTTGGGAAAACGCGGACCTTATCTCGTTTTGGCGGCGCGACGCGAGCGTGAGCTTAAGGATGTCGCCCGAGAAACAGGCGCACAGGCGGTAACCGTCGTCACCGACGTCTGCCGGAGGGAGGACGTGAATCGCCTGCGTGATGCGGCGCTTCGGGCTTTCGATCACGTGGACGCGTGGATCAACAATGTCGGGCGCGGCATCAGCCGTCCGGTATTGGAAATCACGGATGAGGACTTCGATAAGATGATAGCCATTAATGTCAAATCGGCTCTCTATGGAATGCAGGCGATCTTGCCGCATTTTCTGCAGCGGGGTGAAGGTCATTTGATCAATGTGTCGTCATTCCTGGGTCGCGTGCCTTTCCTATCCTTCCGGTCGGCTTACAATGCGGCAAAGCACGCCTTGAATGCTCTGACAGCCAATCTGCGCATGGACCTGAAAGCCGCCTGCCCCAACATTCACATATCGTTGGTGATGCCAGGTTTGGTATACACAGACTTCCAGAAAAACGCCCTATATGGGACGCCGGCCCTTCCTGCAGGCAGCCGCCCGCCGCCAGGCCAATCTGCCGAGGAGGTGGCCGCCATCATTGCCGAGCTCATAGATCATCCGCAAGCTGAGGTTTACACGAATCCGAGTCAGGCCGAACTGGCTATCCGATATTTTCAGGATGTGGGAGCTTTCGAGGAAGTCCGCCCGCCGAAATAGGAAAGAGTGAGACGCCACCATCGCTTTGACGTCAGAGGATACCTCCTTGACCATCTCCCAAATAATATAATCTCGCTGGCACCCCTTTTGCGGCCCCTCTTTTTGCTTCCTCCAACTTTCATTGTTTCATTCGCTTATCACCCCCCCTGGTGCCGTCGGGATATCCCAAAATCTTCCCGATAGTGCACATTTTGCGCGATTGGGATTTGTCGCGCCACAGGCCTAAGGGCAATCGGCGCAAGTTTTTTTCATCCGTGTGGATAGGGACTTGTCATGGAAACACGCGCTGGAGCCGTCCGCTGGATCCACTGGTATCTGTACATGGGACTGGCGTTCCTCTTCTGGGAAAACGCCATCGGCGCCCTGCTCGGAATCTACCACTTTGAAATCCGCCGCACCCTCTGGGGGATCGCCTTTTATGGAGTCTTGTTTCTGCTGTTCGGCGGCCTGACCGAGAGCATTGACTTCTTTTATCGTCGCTTCCTGAGCAAGTTTGACTGGCCGGGGCAAAAGCACGTTTGGTTCTTGGCTCTTCTCGTCTTCATGCTCTGGGGAGATTTTTATCGAGGCTTGCTGATGCGCGCCTTCGCCGTCAGTCCCTTTGAAGCAAGTTCTGAGGTCATCCTTACCTGGTTGCTCCTGATCCTTGCAGCAGCCCTCGTAATCAACATCGTATTGGCCAAACGACACCATCGCCTGCCCTTCTCAACCACCCAGTTGTCCGCTTTGACGTTCGTCGCCATCCTGTACTCGATTCTCAGCACGAAAATCACCTATTTCTATTCTCTGCAGTCGCGGCCGCTCTCTACCGCTTCGGTTTCCTTCGCGATTCTCAATCTGGGCTTCACCTTAGTCGTCGGTTGGATTTTATGGCGATGGAATATTAAGCCGCGAATCTTCGACCGATTGTGCCTTTTTGCTCCCCTCGTCTTGACGGCGTTGGTCATTCTGGTCTCGCCCGCTCTGCGATCCATAAGCGGCCCATTTTCGAGGCCGATTCACGTCGCAAGGTCTGATAAACCCAATATCATCATAATGCTCTTCGATGCGCTGCGAGACGATCAGGTCGGTCCCCGGGGCTCCGATCGGAGCCTGACGCCCACCATAGACCGATTGGCATCTGCCGGCCGCCGCTACCCGGTGTGTCGCTCCGTGACCTCCTGGACTCTGCCGAGCATCGCTTCACTGCTGACCTCGCAACTGCCTCACAAACTCGGTCTGATGGAAGAGGAGCTGCGCCCCCTGCCAGTGGATATTCCCGCGCTTCCAACCGTGCTGCACGATCATGGTTATTATACCGTGGGATTATCGGCCAATTTGTTGATTTCCGATGCGAACGGTTTTAGTCGCCTATTTCAGGACTTGCAATATCTGCCGCCTCGAGGCTCTCACCAACTGTTTCTGCCTACTCACTCATTTTTTCTCAGCACTGAACATACCGGGGAATGGGCCTATCAATTCGGTTTCTGCTCGACAGACCTGGCCTACGCCCATTGGTCGCAAATAAGCCGACGAGCGGTGAAGCTGATGGAAACCCATGCAGATGATCCATTCTTCTTCTATCTTCATTACATGGAACCGCATGGTCCCTACTGGGCCAAGCCTTTCCATGAGGGTCTACTGAATTTTGCTCAAATCAAAATGGCGACTTATCATGTCAACCGACGGGCAGCGTATTCGAAAGAAGGGAGAGCTTTTGTTCAAAATAATTTAGCGCAATTTGCGGCGACGCTCCTCGGGCGCTATCAAGGTGGAGTGGAGACGGCGGATCTGGCAGTCCAGGATATGCTGCAAAACCTGAATCGCTTGGGCCTGGCCGACAACACCATCATCATCGTCACGGCGGATCACGGCGAAGAGTTCATGGAGCACGGTCACTTTCATCACCGAAATTCGCTCTATGAAGAGACCGTGCGGATTCCGCTGATTATCTATATTCCGGAGGCGCTGCACCGCGCATTGCCAGAACGGTCGGTGGGCATTTCGGAGGTGGATATCGCCCCGACGATTTTGGACCTGGCAGGCCTGGATGCCGAGATCCCGGAAAGCGATGGCCGGTCTTTGTTTCGTAGGACAGCCGAGGAGAGGCCACCCGTTTTCCTGGCTTTTCAGATGTTCAGGAGATTTTGGCAAGGAGTGGTAGTAGACAGCCTTAAATTGGTGGTCATAGAAAATCAGATAACGGGCCAATGCGATACGCTCTTTTATAATTTGATGAAAGATCCTCTGGAAAAAACCAACTTATATCCCTGCCAGTCAATCCTCTTAGATTCGCTGGGCGCACTGATTCGAAATGAGTTCAGACAGCCCTTCCCTGAGTATCCGCAAGAATCCGCACGCATCACGCCGGAAGAATGGCAGCAGTTGCACGCTTTGGGATATATGCGCTGATTAGCACCGGCATCAAGTTCCCCGGGCAAACTTGAGACTGGAAGCATTGGACAGCGAGTCAAACTCACAGTTCTCAGCTCTTCCAAAAAATCCGCTCTCCAATTACGGCTCATCCCCCAGCTCACGTGCAGTGATTCAATCGGGAGCCCCGTGGAGCAACATTCTTGTGGCGATCCAGACTCTCGGGTGTCACACTTCCCGAACCGCCAATTTCAAAGAAAATAGATCCGCGTGGGCTGGTGATTATGGAACGCCCACCGGAGGATTGTGCTTTGGCTGACTCTATTGGCAGAGCAAGATTATTCATGTGCAATAAATTGCAGTTGCGCAGAAGGGGAGAGATTCCTATCTTTGCACCTTGCAGCAACCGAGAGTGCCTGCTCTTTTTCGCAAATTATCAGGTTCTCATCCGTAATTCATCTAACAAGAGGGAAATAGCATGAGCATCACAAAACAAACAATCGGAGTCTTGATTATGGCCGCCGGCTTGGTCGCCTTCATAGCGGCAGGCTATGGCGAAGCGCCGAAGGGGAAGGTCCCCATCTCCACATCATCCGAAGAGGCATTGCAGCTCTTCTTGCAGGGCCGCGACCTCCAGGAGAGGCTGCAGGTTCAGGAATCTCTGGCGTCGCTGCAGAAGGCGGTGGAGAAGGACCCCAATTTCGCCCTCGCATATCTGTTCCTCTCGTTCGCCCAGCCCACCAACAAGGAGTTCTTCGAGGATTTGGACAAGGCGGTGGCCTTGGTTGATAAAGTGTCGGAAGGAGAAAAGCTCTGGATACTCGGGCAGGAAGCCGGCATCAAAGGCCAGCCCATGAAGCAGCGGGACTATTTTCAAAAGCTGGTGCAGGCCTATCCGGATGACGAACGGGCACGCAACCTGATGGGGATTCACTACTTCGGCCAGCAGGAATGGGAACTGGCCATTCCGGAATGCAAAAAAGCCACGGAAATCAATCCGGAATTCTCCACTCCTTACAATCAATTAGGCTATGCTTATCGGTTTCTGGGGAAGTATGAGGAAGCAGAAAAAGCCTTCAAGAAGTACATCGAGCTAATCCCCAACGATCCCAATCCCTACGATTCCCACGCCGAGCTGATGATGAAAATGGGGCGCTTCGATGAGTCCATCGCATCCTACCGGAAAGCTCTGGAGCAAAACCCCAATTTCGTGGCATCGTATATCGGCATTGCCACCGATCTCGATCTCAAGGGTGAGCACGAGAAGGCCAGGGGAGAATTGCAAAAGTTGTATAACATAGCCCGCACGGACGCCGAACGGCGGGCGGCGCTGTTTGCCACGGCGGTCTCGTATGTGGATGAAGGCAGGATGGAAGATGCTCTGCGAAAAGCCCAAGAGCAGTATGACATTGCCGCCAAGACTAGCGACGCTGCTGCCATGGCGGAAGATTTGAGCAACATGGGCGACATCCGACTCGAAGCCGGCAAGAGTGAGGAGGCGATGGCCAAGTATCAGCAGGCCGCCAGGGTGCTTGAAACCTCCAGCCTTTCTGTGGAAGTGAAGGACAATGGCAAGCGGCAATTCCTGTACGATGCCGCCTGCGTCGCCTCAAAGAAAGGCGATTTCAAGACGGCCAAGGTCAAAGCGGGGGAATTCCGCAGCGCTGTCCAGGCGGCGAATAATCCGCTGCAAATAAAACAGTCGCACCAATTGGAGGGAATTATCGCGCTGGCGGAGAAAGATTTCGATAAGGCCATCGCCGAACTGCAACAGGCCTCTTTTGAATACAATCCTTATAACTACTACCGGCTGGCGCTGGCTTATCAGGGCAAGGGCAATCGAGATAAGGCCAGAGAGAACTTCACCAAGGCATCCAACTTCAATGGGCTGGACGGATTCACCTATGCGTTCATCCGAGCCAAGGCCAATAAGATGCTGGCGACACTATAGAACCGCGGAATGACTTTCTCCAGTCCCGCTTCATGAGCACCAAATCCGATCGAAAAGCGGTCGGATTTCTTATTGCTTTTATCCCTTTTGGACTTGATTTTGGGATGAGTTTAGCATATCATTACGCGAGAAGTGAAATATGAAAATCAGGTCATCCTTGCGGTGTGGGCCTGATATACTCTACTTCAAAATCCAACGAGGACCAACATGAACAACACAATGCTCAAATTCACGAGCTTGGCCATCCTGGCCGTCCTGACCTTCGCCACGGGCGCTTCGGCGGCAACCCGTCCTGTTCAGATTGCCCTGGTGAATCCGGTTCAGATCTTCCCGGAGAAGGATTCCATCACGGGCATTCGACTGAACTTGATTTATGGGAAGAATGCTTCATTGGCGGGCATGGATCTGGGCTTAGTCAATCACCTCACGGGCAGCTCCATTGGATTGCAGTGGGGCTTGGTAGGGCTGGCGGATGGGGATTTTTCAGGCTGGCAGGATAACTTCGTGAACCTCACCAAAGGAAAGTTTCAAGGTCTGCAATCCGCATTCGTCAATTCGGCAGGGGACGGCGTGGGGCTGCAATGGGGCTTTGTCAACCATGCCAAATCCTTTAACGGGCTGATGGTGGGCTTCATCAACTACGCGGAAACGCTGAAAGGAATTCAGATCGGCTTGGTTAATATCATCCGGCAAGGGGGCTTCATGCCGGTATTTCCAATTGTGAACTGGTCGTTTTAGAAAGCCTTCGGCCTGCGCATTCAGCCGATCTCAGGGCGGGGAGAATTCCCCGCCCTTTTGTTTTTTCCGCATGAACACGCAAGAGTCCATAACATAAAATACTTTAAATAAAACATAAAATATTCCTTGACTCACGTAAACTAATATGCTATATTGGGGCCATGGCAATCGCTGTAAACCTCGACCTCATGCTGGTCAAGCGCAAGATGAAGCTGACCGATTTGGCGGATAGAATCGGCATATCCGTCACCAATCTTTCGCTGCTGAAGACCGGCAAAGTGAAGGGAATGCGGTTCGGCACTCTGGAGGCGATTTGTCGCGAGCTGGACTGTCAGCCCGGAGACATACTCGAATTTATCCCGGACTATATATAGGCTATAGGGTGGAGGATCCTCATGAATGAAAGCACCTTAAGTTCAGGGGCAGACGCCGGATCGGAAGGGCGACCCTACGCGCTCGCCGGATGGCTGGCTATCGCCATGGCGGTTCTGTTCCCACTGGGTTTCCTCCTGAGTTTTGTCCAGGAGATCATCGCCGGGCGGATGGCCGGAGGACGAGTTGTGCCCACATTCGGCGCCGCCGATCTCATCTTTCTGGCCAACACCATCATCTCCGTGTATGTCTATCTGCGGCTTCGCAAACTGCTTAATGAACGCTACAGTTACCAGGGAATCAATACCCTGATTACGCTCAGCATCATCTAGATTATCCTCCTTCAGGCAGATTCGGCGGTCATCAAACTTGTCATGATGTCCCTCTGGCCCATGAAAGATCTCACGGCCATTTTGATCCAGGCGCCCGTCATTGTATTCAATCTGCTTTCCATCGGCGTCATTGATCTGTTCATCGGCCTCCGGTTGCTAAGCCAGCAGGAGAAGTTGGGGGAGCGCTTCACGGCTTTCGCCTATATCACGTTGATTGCGGCCATTTGCGAATTGACGCTGATTCTGGCGCCGATTGCGCTGATTCTCGTGCCGGTCTGGTGCGTGATCCTGGGGATGATCTTCCTGCGGGAGAAGGAAGAAGCGGAGTTCATATAAAAAATAAGCGTTCGGCCAATCCGGAATCAAACCATGTGGAGGACAAGTGTTTACCTATCTCATCGCTCTGATGCTACTCGCTGTCGCGGTGAATATCACGACATCCATGCTGATCGTAGGCCAATTGCAGAAACGCAAGGCGCCGATTAATTTCATCATGCTTCGAGCCTACCTGCCGAAGTATGCCAGCCAGTACAAAAAACTCACCCTTCAAGAGACGGGCAAAGTTGGCGGCTTATTCTACGGTTGGCTGATTTCGATCAATGCGGCGTTGGTGTTCGCCATTGCGCTCTTGGCGGCAAAAGCGCTGAGCTGAAGAACCCACAGGAACGGCGATTTCTTGCCCTGAATGGAGCTCTCCCCCACTCCATCCGGGGCATTTCTTTCTCCTCCGCCTCGGCCCGCAATTCCTCCCCGCTCCCGGACAAATCGCGCTTAAGGCATCCTTCTCAACGGCTCGTGCCTTATAAATCCCGCAAACTATCGCCCAAAATAGTCGTAACTTTGGTAAGCCGAACCAGAGGTTAGACGAATAATCCGGCTATTAACTAGGGAGAAAATCATGCTAAAATCAATATTTTGGATAACCGTCGGCTGCGCTATGATCGTGGCCACGGTGAACGCTCAGGTGACCATCAATGTCTCAGATATCCCCATGTCGAATGGTTCGGTGGTTCACTACGCCGGAACGGAAGACTATGTCGCCGTCAACGTCGGACCCTCGGGAGCCAATCAGACCTGGGATTTCAGCGCCATGAGCACCAATACAACTTGGGAAATGGAGTGGATGGATCCATCCGAAACGCCCAATGGCAATCAGTTCCCTTCCGCGAATCACAGCAGCGAACGCAACGATCTGCCGGATTTTTATAGCTATTTCCAATCCAACAGTAACAATTTCTTGTTGATCGGAAATGACGCGGATGGCAGCATCACTCATACGACCTATTCTGTGACTCCGGACAATTTCCCCCTGAGCTACAATGGGCAATGGATGTCCGTGTCAGAGACGCTATTTGATACTCCGGGGTTCAGTCAAGTGGATACGACCGAGGGGTGGGTTGACGGCTGGGGAACTCTGGTGGATGGCAACGGATCGCATAATTGTCTGCGGGCAAAAATCCACAACCAATACACAATCCTGATGAACAGTGTTCCGATTGAATCCTTCAGCTTTTGGCAGTACTACTGGTACGTCCCCGGCGGAGCCGGCTTTGTGAGCATCAATTCCCAGGTGGACGAACCAAATCCCAATTTCACGCAGGGTATCTTCAGTTGGATGACCGAAGTGAGCACGGGGATCGAAGCTTCGGCCCCGGGAATGGCGCTGCCGACTCAAATCACGTTGGAACCGGCTTTCCCAAATCCCTTCAATCCGGAGACTTATCTGAATTTCGACCTTCCGACGGCGGGCTCCGTCACCCTGGCAATCTATGATCCGCAGGGACGTCGTGTCTCCACCCTGCAGAATGGATGGATGAACGCGGGGAGATACCAGGCGCACTTTGATGCCTCCCATCTGCCAAGCGGAGTCTATCTCGCCCGTCTGACCACAGCGGATTTCAGCCGCACAGAAAAGCTGAATTTGTTGAAGTAGCAAACAACGTGGAAAAATCTATTCTGTCAAGTCGAAAGGGGCATAACTTGGTTATGCTCCTTTGTCTTTAGTGAACTTCACCCAGACCATGAGCGTTTAAAGCCGCAAGACATCTCTGCCTAATCAATAGTGGCGAATCTCTCTCCGCATTTTCCCCTTGAAATTTTGACCCATTCGCTCGTAAATTGAATCCGCCATAAATTCCCAAATAGGTTATTTTGCCGGAGGAACAATGGATAAAAGCATCTCGGAGTTAGTGCTATCCCATCGGGAGGGCGCCGTCGGGACGGTTTCTTTGAACCGATCCGAAAGTCTGAACGCCTTCAATCTGGACCTGGCAAGACAATTTCTTCGAATCATTGAAGATTATCGGCAGGATGACGGCATCCGGGTCGTGGTGGTGCGAGGAGAGGGCCGGGTTTTCTCAGCGGGGGGTGATATTCCGGAGATGCTGGGATATGTGCGCGATGGAAAGGATCGGGCGGCCTATTTCCGGGCGCCGCTAACCGCGTTCGGGCGGATGGTCCTGGCTTTGCGCGCCATCCCCAAGCCGATCGTGGCGGCGGTGCATGGGGCAGTGGCGGGATTCGCCTTCAACCTAATGCTCGCCTGCGATCTGAAGTTGGCCGAGGAAAAAACGCGGTTCTCCCAAGCATTCATCAAAGTGGGATTGTCGCCGGATGGAGGAGGGACCTGGTTTTTGCCACGATATGTGGGATACACTCGCGCCTGCGAGTTGGCGATGCTGCCGACGGAACTGGATGCGAAGAGCGCACAAGAATGGGGATTGATCAATTGGACCGCTCCAGCGATGCGTTTCGAGGCGCGGCTGAAGGAGATCACGGATGCGATAGCGAACAGCCCCAGAGAGGCCTTGGGGCGCGCCAAGGAGTTGCTCTATGGCGCCTATGACCGCGGCTTGGCCGAGCACATCGAGGCGGAGCGGCTGGCCCAAGTAGAAAACGCCGCCAGCCCAGATTTCGAAGAGGGATTGACGGCGTTCGTTGAGAAGAGGGGGGCAAAATTCTGGAAGCCCAGACCTTAGCCGAAGATAATACCGCGCCCGGCATCTCCCCTGCTCGGTTTTGGCAAGACTAACCCGCCTGTTCGGCGCGCCATGCCTACTTTTTCTCCTTCTTCAGTTCATACCCCGTCGGAACTTCGAATTTCGTCGCATCTACCGGGCCCACTGCCGCTTCGGTCAGTTCGGTCGTCACGCTGAACTTCACCTTGTGCTCCCAGCGCGGTTCCTCCGGCTTCTTCTCCTTTTTCTTGCCGAAGGGCAATTTCCCCATAATCTCCTCTTTGGCCGCCTCGCCGACTGCCTTGCCAATGGAGGGGCCCACCAACTGACGGCGTTTGATCTCGATGGTAGAGGTCACCGGCTCGCCGGGAGCCTTCTTCATCTCTTCCGCCAGCGCGCTGAATTGCTTCTGGTAAAGCATGGCGGCGGAAGTCAAGCCCGGCGTGAGCGCGGTTTCGTCCAATCCCAGCGCTTTCAGATAGGCCATGTGAAAGGCGGCAATCTCCTCGCCTCCCGGGACGCCCAGGCTGTTCCAGGCGTCCATCATGATCCAGACGGTGTCCTGCATTTCGCCGCGGTTGACTCCGGTGGCGACGGCATGGATATTTCGGCAATTCCAGCCATTGATGGTCTTGGGATTGGGATCGGATTTCGCTTCCACTGTCCAGTCGTACTGATCTTCGGGAACCTGGACGGTATCCGCTTCCTCTTCCCCCTCCGCCATCTCTTCCTGACCTTTCTTCAGCATATCGCGGAATTCGGCGAAGGTCATCTCGGTGTAGGTCTTCTTCTTGGGATCTAACTGCCAGACCAGTTCCTTGTCTAAGCGAGTGATGGAGATGCTCTCGATCGGTTTGCCGCCGCTCATGGTTTTCATCAGGCCGCGAGTCCATTGCGTCGTGGACTCCTGCGCTGAGCGATCAGCCTGGTAGAAATCGGAGCTGGTGGATTCGTAGGCGCCCCAGCTCTGCGAGCTGGATTTGTGTTTGCGGGTGACGTTGGCCTGGGAAATCAGATACCCACAGCACAGAAGGCCGAAAACCGCTGCCATCCAGAAGATTTTGGTATGGGACATGGATAGACTCCCAAAGGTTAGCTATTTACTTATGATCTTCATGAACTGTCCACTTTCTTCGATTATAGGATTTCCCACCAAAGGATTCCGCACGCCACCCAGTCACATCCGGTCTATTTGCGCTTCGGCCAAACCTCATAGATGGCCCCATCCGAAAACCGGGCGCGAATCGAGACGTCCGCCACGGTCTGCAATTCGCTAACCGAGAACAGGTAGTCGCGATGGACGCTATCAAACCATACCAGATCGGCCTGAGACGTCGGCGGCCAAGAGAATTTCAAGGCAGCCAGAGCCTGATCTGGAGAGGCTTTCACGTACTTGGCTGGGCTACGGAGCGCCGGCCGGCCAGTGAGGATGTAAATGGCATCGGGAGCATTGCTATATAGTATAACTCCCGGCTCGCATGACGGCGGCAGGTTTTGCAGGATTTCGCTCTTTCTCCATGAAGCGCTGTTATAGCCGCCGGCGCCGTTGATGGCGCGGAAACCGGCAATTCCGGCGATTTCGGCGGCGCATCCCAGGGCCAGTAGCCAAGCGACCGCCCTCAGAGGCCGATGCACGAACCGCTCCGGAAAATGCTTCTTCAACCAGAGGGCGAATTCCCGCCCCAGGCTCAAGACGAGCGCAAACAGGGGTACGTAAAGAGGCGTCAGCAGTCGCGCACTAAGATTCTGATACGAAATCGGCGGCAACATAAAAATTCCGATGTAGCACAAGATGAAGATTAATAGATGACCCACGCCGAGCAGCACTTCTTTAAATCGTTGCCGATCATCCAGGGTGGCATGTCTCACATAAAAGGAAAGAGCAAATGAAAAGAGGATGAGCGCCAAGATAGTCGGGCCGAATACCAAGGAGCGGCTCAGCAGAACGGAATCCGGGAGAAACCAAAAGTAGATACGTTCAAGGATACACAGAACACTATCGAGAAACGAATAAGGCTTGGGCACGTGCAAGCCGAAGAAAGATCCGCAGATTATCCAGTTTCTGACCAACCAGAGGGTTATGGGAATGGCCGACAGGAGGGCGAAGAGAGCACTGTGGGCCAATCTAGTTTTCCAAGAAAGCCTGGAGTTCAGCACGAGGCTTAGCAATCCCGTGAGAATCAATACGACGCCTGCATAGCGGGTGAGGGTGGCCAAGGCGGCGAGCAACGATAGGGCGAGCAGCCACCTCACCTTCGGAGCTTCCAGATAGGAATCCAGGCGCAGGAGGAAAAGGAGCAGCAAGCAGATGAATAAGGGTTCCGACCACGCCATGGAAGAGACTTTGGTCAAGGGCCAACTGGCCGCCAAAAGGAGGCCCAGAATCGTCAGTCCAATGGACCGGGTATATCGCAAAAGTAGCACGCCGGATAAATACAGGTTGAGACCATATAGCAAGGTATGAACTCCGGCTGCCAAAGACAGGGGATCGGCGGCGAGCAGAAAGCTGATCGCGCTTAAAAACAAGGAATATAGCGGCGGCCATAGGACTATGGGAGATTCATCGAATGATACATATCCCTTTCCCGCAAGCAGGTTTCTCGATCCAGCGATGTAAGTAACCGAATCCGGCGATAGTCCGATGCCGTAGCGAGAGCAGATGATCAAGATCGTCGCCATCCCTATCAGACAGGCAAGAAGGAGGAGCCGACGGGGATTTGCCGGGAAGAATCTGGCCATGCTCAATGTAATCCCTCCGCCGAGCGGTCGGCCTGATAGTAATCGGCGCTGGTGGATTCATAGGCGCCCCAGCTCTGCGAGCTGGATTTGTGCTTGCGGGTGAAATCGGCGTGAGCTACCAACGAGCCGCAGATTAACAGGCAGGCCACGGCGATCCAAAGGATTCTGTTTTGCTTCATTAATTGACTCCCCAATTTATCTAACTTGACGAACTTTCCAAATTCCCCGACCATAAGAATTTTCTCGTCTCCTTCACCAACACGCCGCTTAGCACAATCAGCGAAACCAAATTCGGCACGGCCATGAGGCCGTTGGCGATGTCGGCAAAAGCCCAGACAGCCGGCAGCGAAGCCACCGACCCCACCATGACGGCCATCACCCAGAGCCAGCGGTATAGTTTGACTATCCTTGTCCCCAGCAGATACTCCGCTGCTTTTTCGCCGTAGTAGGACCAGCCTATCAACGTGGCGAAGACAAAAGTCAGCAGTCCGAAAGTCAGGATCATGGGGCCGAAAATCGGGAGGCCATCGAAAGTTGTCTTGGTCAGGGCCGCTCCCTGATAGCCGTGTACCCACTGCCCGGAATTGACGATCACCGCTCCCGTGATGCCGCACATGACGACGGTATCCCAAAAGGTTCCGGTGGAGGATACCAGCGCCTGCCGCACGGGATTCTTCGTCTGCGCCGCCGCGGCTACAATGGGCGCGCTGCCCATGCCCGACTCATTGGAAAACAGCCCCCGAGCCACTCCATATCGAATTGCCTCTTTCATTCCGACGCCAATGAATCCTCCCAACGCCGCCTGGCCAGTGAAGGCGGTTTTAATGATCGTGAGGAGCGAGGCCGGCACCGAGCTGAAGTCCGCGATCAACAGCCACACGCATCCCAGAGTAAAAACAATCGCCATGAAGGGGACCAATATTTCACAAACACGGGCGATGCTCTTAATACCGCCCAGAATGACGATGGCCGTGAGCAAAGTCATGATGAGCCCGGTGATCCAGGGAGGAATGCGGTAGGTTTCCAGCGCCATCATGGAGACGGAATTGGACTGCACCATACACCCAATGCCAAAGGCGGCAATGGCCATCAGCGCCGCGAAGATAACCCCCAGCCAGCGCATTTTCATGGCATGTTCCAGCACATACATGGGTCCGCCGGCCATAGCCCCTTGCGGTGTCGTGATGCGATATTTAATCGCCAGCACGGCCTCGGCGTATTTGGTGGAGATTCCAAAGACGCCGGAGAGCCACATCCAGAATACGGCGCCGGGGCCGCCCGCCGCGACGGCGGTGGCCACGCCCACGATGTTGCCCGTGCCGATGGTCGCCGCCAGCGCCGTGGTTAAAGCGCCCCAATGGCTGATGTCTCCCTCGCCTTCAGAGGTGCGCTGGAAGGAGAGCTTGATGGCCTTGCCGATGTAGCGCTGAATGAAGCGCAGGCGGAAGGTGAGATAAACGTGCGTGCCGAAGAGCAACGCCAGCATCGGCCATCCCCAGACGACGTTGTTGATGGAGTTCAGGAAGTTTTCGATTGGCTGCATGGGATCTCGCGTAGGGATTTAAGCTGAAATGTAAAATGCAAAATGCAAAATGCAAAACGAAATTGGGGAAAATCTCCATGCAAAGGCCGAGCCAAAGTGCTTGCGGCTCGGAGACCGCGCCAAGTCATGACCGAAGACAACACCAACATGAAAAAGCATAAAAGACCTTTGGCATAGAATGAGTGTTTTGTTATCTTACTAAATAAGAATAATTCTTATTTATTTGACACCTTTCAACCGGAGAGTGATGAAAAAAGGCTTGCAGGCAAAGCTGGATCATTTCGGCGCCATGTGCCGCCAGAAAGGCTATCGCCTGACGCACCAGCGCCTGGAGATCTTTCGCGAACTGGCGAAGGACAGCCGCCATCCGTCTGCAGAAGATATTTATAGGAGAATCATCAAGCGCTTCCCCACGCTCTCCCCGGACACGGTCTATCGAACCATATCCACCCTGGAAAAGATCGGGGTCATCAAACGCGTGCACGTTCTCGACGATCGCGGGCGATTCGATGCCAATACAAACGTCCATCATCACCTGGTATGTAAGCGCTGCAAGCGCGTGGAAGACTTTTATTGGCCCACCTTCGATCAATTGAACATTCCCGAACAATTAAGAGCCTGGGGACAGTTAGATTCGAAGCACGTGGAACTACGCGGCCTCTGCAGGCGGTGCATGGGAGAGAATTCGTAATCCAAAGCGGCAGGCGGGGACTTTTCTTTTTTAATCTTTAGTTAAGAACAATTACTACCTAAGAACAAATGAAAGGATATCAAAATGCCGAAAAAGAAGAACGTTCTCACCACCAGTCAAGGCATGTCAGTGCCGGATGACCTGCATTCCCTGACCGCGGGCGCTCGCGGACCGATCCTGGTACAAGACGTCCACCTCATAGACAAGCTAGCTCATTTCGACCGGGAACGCATCCCCGAACGCGTGGTTCATGCCAAAGGCGCGGGCGCCCACGGCTACTTTGAGGTCACGGATGATGTCGCCAAATTCACTCGAGCTCATTTTCTCTCCAAGGTGGGGATGAAGACGGATCTCTTCGTGAGATTCTCAACGGTCGGAGGCGAGAAGGGATCGGCCGATTCGGAACGGGATCCGCGCGGATTTGCCGTGAAGTTCTACACGGAGGAGGGCAACTACGATTTCGTCGGAAATAACACGCCGGTGTTCTTCATCCGGGATCCTCTGAAATTCCCGGATTTCATCCACACGCAGAAACGCAATCCCGCCACCAATTGCAAGGATCCGGACATGTTCTGGGACTTCCTGTCGCTGACTCCGGAGAGCATTCACCAGGTGACGATCCTCTTCTCCGACCGAGGCACGCCCAAATCTTACCGCCACATGAACGGCTACAGCGGCCATGCCTACAAGTGGTACAATCAGAAAGGCGAATATTTCTGGGTGAAGATTCACTTCAAGACCGAGCAGGGCGCGCAGAATTTGACCCGCGAGGAGGCGAGCAAACTAATCGGCGAAGATCCCGACCATGCCACGCGCGATCTGTTTCGAAGCATCGAGAGCGGCGATTTCCCCGCCTGGCGTGTTTCCGCGCAGATCATGCCGCCCCGGGATGCCGAGACCTATCGCTTCGATATTTTCGACATCACGAAGGTCTGGCCGCACGGGGATTATCCCCTGATCCCGGTGGGGAGAATGGTGTTGAACCGCAATCCGTCGAACTATTTCGCAGAAGTGGAACAGTCTGCGTTTTCCCCGGGGAACTTCGTGCCGGGGATTGCGGCCTCGCCCGACAAAATGCTGCAGGGGCGCCTCTTCAGCTATCACGATACCCATCGCCATCGCCTGGGACCCAATTTCCACCTCATCCCGGTGAATGCCCCCAGGAATGCTCCGGAAAACAGCAATCAGCGAGACGGTTTCATGCGCGTGGATGACAACGGGGGAGCCAGGCCAAATTACTTCCCCAACAGTTTCGGCGGAGCCGAACCCGATCCTCGGGCGGCCGAACCGCAATTTGACGTCTCGGGATTGGCCCATCGTCATCCCTATGCGCATCCCAACGACGATTTCATCCAGGCTGGAGCTCTGTATCGTAACGTCCTGTCGAAGACGGATCGAGATCATCTCATCGGAAATATCGTGTCTCACCTAAGTCATGCTCAGGAGAGCATTCAACTGCGCCAGACGGCCTTATTTTATAAGGCCGATGAAGATTACGGGCGGCGCGTCGCGGCTGGACTCAAATTGGACATCAAGAAAGTTCTGCCACTGGCCAAATAACCAGTCAGAGGAAGCCCTCGAAAGTTGCCGAGTTCCCCGCTGATTGATCTGGAATCAAGAGCCCCGGCTGAATCCTCAGCCGGGCTCTTTTTATGCGCTTTTCACTTCAGCACGCATCCTGAATCAAACCTAGCCTAACGGGATTTCCGCTTGCATTTCTGCCGGGGGTTATATAAATTTCGGGTATGCAAGTCAATTCACCCCCCTCCCCCCCACCCCGGCGCCTGGCGCTCCACACTAAAATCTTCATCGGGCTTTCCGTCGGCATTGTTGCCGGATTGGTCTGTAATGCTCTCTGGGCCGGCGCGCCGCAGTTAGAATGGCTAATCAAGAACCTCATCTCGCCCCTGGGGCAGGTATTCCTGCGCATTATCTTCATGGCGGTGATTCCTCTGATCTTTGCTGCCTTGGCGCTGGGCGTGGCGGAATTGGGCGACATCCGGCAGTTGGGTCGAATTGGATTTCGGACCCTCGCCTATACGTTGATCGTCAGCGCCATATCCGTGCTGATCGGCGTGACTCTGGTGAACCTGGTCAAGCCCGGCGTGGGCCTTTCGGAAACGGATCGGCAAGCGCTGACTTCCGCGATCACGACGCAGACAGTCGAAGGCACAGTTGAGCGCGCCGCCGAAGCGAAATCTATCGTGCAAACGCTGCTGGATCTGATCCCGAAGAATCCTCTGGCGGATGCCGTGGGGGCGTTTGATGAGAATTATCGCGGCGGGGGAATTCTGGCATTGATGGTCTTCTCGCTCTTTGTAGGCATTGCCTTAGCCCTCACGAAGTCCGAACGGACCGAAACTTTCGAGAAATGGCTGCAAGGGCTTTATGATATAGTCATGAAGATCATCCAAATTGGGATGAAGTTGGCTCCCTATGGGGTGGCTTGTCTGGTTTTTTCGGTTGTGGCGCGATTGGGATTGAACGTCGTCGTGATTCTGGGGAAGTACATCGCCGTGGTCTTGATTGGACTGACGCTGCACATGTTCGGCGTCTATTCGCTGATTCTAAAGTTTTTGATTAAGGTCAGTCCTTGGACGTTTTTCAAACGCATCGAAGAAGTGCTTCTGACCGCCTTCTCGACCAGTTCATCGAATGTGACGCTGCCGACGGCGCTGCGGGTGACAGAAGAGAATTTGGGTGTGCCGCGCCGCATTACCAATTTCGTGCTGACTCTGGGTTCGACGGCGAACCAAAACGGCACGGCGCTCTATGAAGGAGTGACGGTGCTCTTCCTGGCTCAGTTTTTCGGCATTGATCTGACCATGACGCAGCAGGTGACGGTGGTGCTGGCCTCCGTGCTGGCGGGGATTGGGACCGCCGGAGTGCCGGGAGGCTCTCTACCGGTCATCGTGCTGGTGCTACAATCAGTCGGCGTTCCGGGCGAGGGGATCGGCGTTATCCTGGGAGTGGATCGCTTTTTGGACATGTGCCGCACGACGTTGAACGTGACAGGAGACATAACCGCAGCCCTGTGGGTGGCGAAAGGGGAGGCCGAGACGCAGGCGCGACGAAATTGAGCCAATCTTCACTTGTATGGCCAGAAGAATTATCGTATAATAGGGGCATTCGAGCGAGCATTCCGAGCATCTCTGGTTTTGCAAGAAGCGAGCTTCCGATAGGTTTGCATGAGTTTCCATCGGTAGAAACTTCCTACCGGAATAAAAGTCCTCTTTCCTCCTTTTCTTTTCCCCCATCATATCTTTCGAGCGACCCGGCGCACACGGAAAATTGCATCATTTTCGGCCGAAGGCTTGACATTCACCTATAGATTTCATATAATCTAAATCTTCGAAAAGCAAAACATCCATAATATGGGTCAATCGGGAGGGAGCATGGCAATATGTAAAGGATTTGTCCCGGGATTAATTCTCACCCTTATAGCCTGCCTGCCGTTGACGGGAAACTCTCAGCAGATCGTATGGCAGCGGCAAGTACATGGCTATCTGGACGGTGTGCAATTGGCCTTCTATATGGGGGGCGCCGATTACACGAAGCCGGTTCTGGCCGATATAGATAATGACGGCGATGGGGACCTTTTTGTGGGTGAGCATGATGGCTATTTGAACGTCTTTGAAAACTTGGGGGGATATCCGCCCAACTGGTTCTGCCAGACAACGGCGCTGGATACAATTGACGTGTGGAAGCATTGCGCGCCTCACTTCTGGGACATAGATGTGGACGGCGATCTGGATATGTTCCTGGGCTGTGAAGACGGAACCATTTGGTTCTATCAGAATGACGGAACGCCCCAGGTTCCTGACTGGATCTTCCAAACCAACTACTGGGATAGCATAGACGTCACCTACCATTCCATCCCCTTCTTTCGGGATCTGGATGCGGACAATGATGCTGACCTGCTGATCGCCAATAATAGCGGTGGAGCCGCCTATTTTAAGAATATCGGCACGCCGACAAATCCCATTTTCCGATTCGAGGCGTCCTACTATCAGGGATTCGATATGGGGATGAAATCCTCGGTGTGCGTGTACGATCTGAATGCGGACAACCTGCAAGATGTGATTATGTCAGGCTTGGAGGGCGGCATTTTCTTTTTCCGGAATCGCGGGCCGGCGGGAAATCCCAGCTTTGCCAATCGAAGTCTCATTGCCAGCGTACCGCACAACGGAATGCCGAACTTCTGGGATCTGGATGATGATGGGGACCTGGATCTGGTTTCCGGCGAGGCCGATGGCAATGTCAACTACTTCACAAATAGCGGCACGCCGAGCCTTCCGCAGTTTCAGCTCACCACAACGAATCTGGCGTATTTTGACGAAGGGATGGACACGAAACCGGCGCTGGCAGATTTGGATGCGGACGGGGATCTTGACATGGTCGTCGGGCGCTTTGGCGACGGAATGACTTATGTGAAAAATGTGGGCGCGGCGGATTCCGCCGCCTGGCAGCTCCTTTCCGAGAACTTCGCCAATTACAATCCTGCGGGAATTGAATCGCCGACTTTCTGCGACTTAGATGCTGACGGCGATCAGGATCTGGTCGTCGGACTGGAAGATGGGACGCTCACGCGAATTCTCAACACCGGCTCGCCGACCAATGCCGTGTGGGGGACGCCTACCTCAAACTACGGCGGCATTGACGTGGGCACCAAGGCAGCCCCGGTCTTCGCCGATATAGACGGCGATAACGACTTCGACCTCTTCATTGGATCACAGACCGGCACGGTTCGCTATCTGCGCAACAACGGCAATCCCGCGAATCCGATTTGGCAGGATCTGGGGAATCTGCCCAATATGGACGTGGGATCTAACTCCCTGCCTACTTTTGCCGACATCGAAGGGGACGGCGATCTGGATTTAATCATCGGAAATGGAAACTTGCAAGGCTGGCTGGACTATTACCGGAATGATGGATCAGCTTACCTGTATTCTTGGGCGCCAGCGAGCACTCATTATGGAATTTGGGATTTCGGAGATAATTCGGCGCCCTGCTTCGCGGACATCAACGACGACGAACATCCCGATCTGCTAATAGGCTGCAATGCGGGAGGCATATGGCGTTATGACAATCTCGGCCTATTGCACGACGTGGCAATCACCATGACTCCCGTCAGTCCCCCGATTCAGATCCCGGCCCATGGCGGCGAATTCCAATTTACCATTGCCGTAGCCGCCGGAGATAGCAATTTCACGGGTGATGTCTGGGTGGATGTGACCATGCCCGACGGCAGCATTTTCGGGCCGACGGTTGGACCCGTGACTATCACGGTCATGGCGGGAACCAGCATGAGCCGCCTGCGCACCCAAGGAGTGCTGGGCATAGCTCCGCCGGGGATGTATTCCGAAAACGGCCATGCCGGGCTCTATCCCGACAGCATCTGGTCGCAGGACAGCTTCCCCTTTGAGAAGCTCCCGTTCGGAGACGGACCAATTGTTGATCATTGGTATAACATCGGTGAAGCATTCGGAACTGAGGAGCATTCCAACGCCAGTTTGATCTCCGCGCCACAATCGGTTCGACTCGAACCGAACCATCCGAATCCCTTCAATTCAAAGACTATCATCCGATTCGAGCTGCGAGCTGCGAGCCACATGAGGCTGAGCATCTACGACATCTCAGGTCATCTGGTGCAGGAGCTGGTCAACGGCTGGCGTGATGCCGGGGATCAGGAAATCGAATTCGATGGCAGCGATCTGGCATCGGGCATCTATCTCTACCGGATCGAGTCGGCAGGCGGCTCGGTCAGCGGCAAGATGGTGCTTCTGAAATAATCGTCGCTCGCTGGTCGTCAGCCATTGGTTCGTAAGGGCGCGGTTACCGCGCCCTTTTATTCAGCTTAGCTCGATTTATTAGGTCTGTTTGCTCGTATCATATGCGTGTACTGGCCGATCATAAAAGCTCTATTTTCAATGCATGGTGCAAAATGAGAATCACTAATTCAACCATCAACAAATACCTGGATGAACTGGTCCGGCCGAGGCCTGAGATTTTTCTTGAATTGGAGGCGCGCGCGGAGCGCGAGAATTTCCCGGCCATTGGGCCGCAGGTGGGAGCGCTGCTTGAGCTGCTGGCGCGGGCGATCAGCGCCCGGCGAGCGATGGATCTGGGATCGGGCTACGGCTATTCCGGGCTGTGGCTAGCGCGGGGGATGGCACCTGACGGAAAAATTATTTTGGCGGACAGCCGCGAAGAGAACAAGATCGAAGCTCAACGCAATTTCGCCCGAATGGGACTGGCGAAGATGCTCGATTTTCGCGTGGGGGACGCCGTAGAGATATTCACCAAGGAAAGCGGGCCGTTCGATCTTATCTTCAACGATGTGGACAAGGAAGATTATCCGAAAATCATGGATTTGGCATTTGATCGGTTGCGCACGGGCGGACTGCTGGTGACGGATAACACCCTCTGGGATGGGAAAGTGACGAAAAGAAGGCCAGATGAGACGACCAAGGCGATCATCGAATTCAACCGTCGGCTGGCGGAGCATGAGGATTTTCCAACAGTGCAGATTCCTCTCAGGGATGGCGTGGCGGTGAGTGTGAAGATATAGTCATTGGCAATCTGCCCAAATAAAATTTGTCGGTGATTATTCTTGGAATTGAAGCTCATCAACACTATATTGCAAATCAGGAAATATCCAATTATTCTTTCTAATTCTCCGAACCAGTAGTGATGTGAAATAAGCTTTAGACCCACTCATCAACCTTGAGGCGGGTCGCCATGGCAAACATCTTAAGAATTAATAACTTAAAGGCGCTAATGAACTCAGCCTGTATGAAGCCGGGTTCTATAGCGCTTTTATATCTCATGATCATAGCAGATAAAAAGTTATGAAGAAAGGGGATTGAAATGACTCGAAAAAACTCTGTCAGATGGTGGTGGCTGAAGCTGGTGGGCGTCGTTGCGGCGATGTCACTGTTCGCCTTCACCACCTTCGCCCAGCCGCCGGAGATTCTGTGGACGAGGACTTATGGGGGAAGCGGCAATGAGGGGTATTTTGCGGAGGCGGACGTACAGCAGACTTTAGACGGAGGATATATCATTGCAGGATCAACTTCTTCTTATGGCGCCGGCGGCCATGATGCCTGGGTGATCAAGACTGACGCTAATGGCAATTCCCTCTGGAGTCACACTTTCGGTGGTAGCGGCAGTGACTATGCTGCAAGTGTCCAGCAAACAACAGATGGAGGGTACATTATCGGAGGATGTTACAACTGGGGTTACTACAGCGGTGATTTGCGGCTAATAAAAACTGATCCGAATGGCCATGAAGTGTGGAGCAGCACTTTCCATCGCAGCGTAGGTAATCATGGAGGCTTCGTCCAACAGACCACTGATGGCGGATACGTCCTCTTTGGTCATTCCGGATCCTACTATATCCCCGGACAATATGACTGGTGGCTAATCAAGACGGATGCCAACGGCGATAGTTTATGGAGCCGCACCTATGGAGGGAACGAGCCCGAATTGGCCCATGCTGTACACCAGACTCAAGATGGAGGATATGTCCTGATGGGATCTTCCAGTTCTTTTTCTCCTTTCACTCCGGATGATGTTGATTTCTGGTTACTCAAGACGAATGCCGACGGCGATTCTCTTTGGAGCCACTCATATAACCGAGGTGGTTATGACATTGGCTGTGACGTTAAACAGACTTCAGAGGGAGGATATGTCCTGGTGGGAGAGACAAGACCCTATGTGGGAGGTGGGCCGCTCGATATCTGGCTGATAAAAACTGACACCGACGGCGAAGTAGAGTGGGATCGCGCTTTCGGAGGCTCTGGGGATGACTACGGTTACGGTGTTTTGCAGACAGAAGACGGCGGATACGTTGTGGTGGGCAACACAAGTTCGTATGGTGCAGGCGGTTATGACATGTGGTTGATCAAGACCGATGCGAATGGCGATAGTCTCTGGAGCTGCACTGCCGGTGGGAGCGGAGCTGAATGGGGTTTCGGTATTGATCAAACCAGCGATAGCGGTTATGTTGCGGTTGGAAGAACCAATTCCTTCGGTGCAGGCGAAGATGACCTTTACCTGGTGCGGCTGGGGTTTGTTGGTGCACCACCCATGCTTTCCATTGACTTGACGCCCCAAAATCCCCCCATCGTCATTCCGGCTTCGGGCGGCTCCTTCGAGTACAATATCACCGTCAGCAACGACACCAGCTACTGGCAGATGTTTAACGCTTGGTGCAGCGTGGAAATCCCCAGCGGGATGGAGTATCCGGTGTTGGGACCTGTCACCCTGACGTTTGCCCCGGGTTACAGCCTCACTCGCCTGCGCACCCAAGCCGTTCCTTCAATAGCGCCGGCCGGGTCATACACTTACTGGGGCTATGTCGGCACGCCGCCCTGGATCATCGTAGATTGTGACAGCTTCAGCTTCGTCAAGGAAGGCGCCGCGGGCGATTGGCCGGGTCTGGATGGCTGGCTCTGCGCCGGTGAACCCTTTCCGGGTGAAAAGCCGCTGCTTTATGCCGCGCCTCAACCCACCTCTCCAACCTTGCATCCTTGCCGCCCCAACCCCTTCAATCCCACGACAGCAATCAGCTTCGAGATGCGAGATGCGAGCTTCGTGAAGCTGGCCGTCTATGACATCTCCGGGCGAACAATTACGACGCTGGTGGATGGCTGGCAGGAGGCGGGGTCGCATGAAGTGACGTTTGATGGCTCGGGATTGCCATCGCGGATTTACATTTATCGTTTGACTGCTGGGGGGTTCAGCACCAGCGCCAAGATGGTGCTACTGAAGTGAAATTTAAATGCGTCAGGGTTGGCCCTTCAGCGCTTCCGATCACGCTTGGCGACGACGTCGCTTAGGGACAAGACTTGACGCAAAAGACAAAATTGGAGGTGTACCATGAAAATGGAAAAGTCCGAATTACTTCTGATGGCCCTCATAACGATCACGCTTACGGCTGTCTCAGCTCTCGCCCAGCCGCCGGATACGCTGTGGACGAAAGTCCTAGGCGGCGGCAGCGACGACTTCTGTTATGCCATTCAGCAAACGTCAGACGGCAACTTGGCGTTGTTTGGAACCACTTCTTCCTGGGGTGCAGGAGGCGAAAACGGCTGGGTGGTGAAAATGGACAATCTGGGCAATGTTCTGTGGAACCATCAGTACGGTGGCAACGAAAGAAATTTGGCCTGGGACGGCCAACAAACTACCGACGGCGGCTACGTTCTGGCCGGCCAGATTGGGGATTATCCCGCGGCGGACGCCTGGTTGGTAAAAGCGAATGGGGTCGGCACTCAACTATGGAGCCAGAGTTATACTTACAGTAGCCATGATCATGCGGAAAGCGTCTGCCAGACCGCAGATGGAGGGTACATCCTTACCGGAAACCATGACGGGGGTTTGTATAATATCTGGACGGTTAAAACCGATCCCAACGGCGACATGATATGGAATCATGAATACCCGGAAAGCGGCAATAATACTGGATTTGACGTTCTGCAGACCGGCGATGGTGGTTACCTCATGTTATGCACCATCCACGTGGAAAGCTGGAACTACAACCCTCGGATTCGGCTGATCAAGACAGACGCTGCGGGTGTGACGCAGTGGAGCCATGACTACGGCGGAAGCAATTGGGCGAATGGTCGCAGCGTGCAACTGACTACCGATGGTGGATATATTTTCACCGGGTGGACCGGCTCTCCCGGCGGAATCGATGATGTATGGCTGGTCAAAATCGACGCCAGCGGCCAGGTGCAATGGGACAGAACCTTCGGGGGGAGCAACAATGATGAGGGCTACAATGTACAACTGACTCAAGATGGAGGCTATGTTATCGCCGGATATACTGTTCCCCCCGGTTCGACCCATAGTGATATGTGGATCATTAAAACCGACTCTTCCGGCGATATGGAATGGGACCTCACCTATGGTGGGAGCAATGACGAGGAGGGCAGATGCGTGGATCAAACCAGCGATGGCGGCTTCATCGTCGGGGGATATACGAATTCCTTCGGCGCGGGGGGATATGATGCTTACCTGGTGCGGCTGGCACCTGAGCAACCTCCGCCGGATATGAGCCTCACTTTGGTGCCGTTCGTTTATCCCCTCCAGATTCCAGCTTCCGGGGGCAGCTTCGATTTCTACTGCTTCGTGACCAACAATGAAACGGACACCATTATGGCGGACCTCTGGACGAAAGTCATCCTGCCGAATGGCTCGTCACTCGGGCCGTTAATGGGACCCGCGCAGGTGCTCTTGAATCCCGGCACTACCGGTTGGTATCGGTCCCAAAACGTGCCTGGCCACGCACCGGCAGGCTCTTATACCTACATGGGCAATCTGGGCGTCTATCCGAATAGCATCTGGGCGTCCGATTCCTTCCAGTTTGTGAAGGCTGCGGGAGGGGATCGATCGGGCATCGGCGATTGGAGCAATTGGGGAGAAACTTTCGATTCGCCATTGCCGGCAGCAGCATCGCATCCAACCTATCCTTACTTGCACGAGCCCGTCCCCAACCCCTTCAATCCCACGACGGCCGTCCGCTTTCAGCTATCCGTGGACAACCATGTTGACCTGAAAGTGTTTAACATCTCCGGGCGAACCGTGGCGACGCTGGTGGATGGCTGGCGCGAGGCGGGAATGCATGAAGTGACGTTTGATGGCTCTGGATTGCCATCTGGCATTTACATTTATCGGCTTGAGACCGGAGATTTCACCGCCTCCGGGAAGATGGTGCTGATGAAGTGAGCCGAAGGCCATCCGCCCAATGGCGGATAGCCTTCAGCAATCAGCAGTCAGCAATAAGCAGGGGCGCAGCGTGCTGCGCCCTCGTTTTTTTCTATCTGCTGCGGGCTCAATTGCCTTGTGGATTTCGTCACATGATGAAAAGCTCTCAAAGCGTATTTTCGACGGCCAGCACTTCATCAGAGCAAAATGGCCGTATCACTATTCAAGTATTGATATTTCACCGAAGGAGAGATCATGATGAGAATTCTGATAAATAAGGGCGGGATTTGGCTGGGCGTATGTTTGATGCTCACTGTGCTACAGCACCCCACCCACGCCCAACTGCTCGAGGAATGGGTGGCGAGATATAGCGGCCCGGGCGCAGGCAATGACGTAGGGCGCGCCATCGCCGGCGATGCGCAGGGCAACATTTACGTCACCGGCAGCAGTGAGGGCAACGACAATGGGTTTGATATCGCCACGGCGAAATATAATGCCGCAGGCGCGCTGCTCTGGTCGGTGCGCTATGATGGGCCTCAGCATCAGGCCGATCATGCCGTTGATTTGGAAGTGAGCGCTCAGGGAAACGTCTACGTAACCGGTTCGAGCCAAAACGGCGCTTATGACGAGATCGCCACGATCATGTATAATTCGGTCGGCGAGCAAATCTGGGTGCAACGGGACGACGGCGTCGCGAACGGCGAAGATGTGCCCATTGGCCTGGCGGTGGACGGCGCCGGCAACGTTTACGTGGTGGGCCGCATTTACTCGCCGCCAAGCCAGTACAGCTTTTGTACCCAAAAGTACGACTCGCTGGGTGAAAGGCAGTGGTGGCTTTCTTATGAGGGGGGAATCCAGGAGGACGATTTCCCCCTGGCGATGACTCTGGATCACGAAGGCAACGTGCTCGTGACGGGATACAGCGACGCCTTGGACGGCGTGGGTGTGAATTATGATTTTGTAACCCTGAAATACGATCCGATGGGAGCTTTAATCTTTTCGGATCGCACAGGAACGTCCGGGAACCGGGATGATCGCGCCGCGGCCGTCGCCGCGCATACCGATGGCAGCTTCTATGTAGCCGGTTATTCGAGTCAGGGCTCCGAGAGCCGTATTCGCGTGATTAAATATGACACCGCCGGCAGCGTGGATTGGGATATGGAATATGCCCCTATAAACTACCTTGCAAGTTTCGCAGCTTTTATTGGGCTGGACGAGGCGGGGAATGCGTTTGTGGGCGGTAAGAGCTATAGTTCCGACACGAATTGGGACTACACTCTGGTAAAATTAAATCCTGATGGAGATCGGCAATGGACCGCCCATTACAATGGATTGGCCAACGGCTATGATGAATCCACCGGACTGGCCGTCACCGAAAACGGAACGGCCTACCTCACGGGATTGAGCATGGGCCAATTCTCCGCTTCAGACTGCGCCACCCTCAGCTACAGCCCAAATGGCGCCCTAAACTGGGCTGCCATCTACAACGACCCCTCTTCCAGTGACGACGGCGGCGCGGGCATCGCCCTGGCGCCCAATGATCAAATTTGCGTCGTCGGAAATGCCTACAACGGCTTCGCCCTTCAGGACTACCTCATCTTAAACTACAGCTCGGCGGGCGCAGAACAATGGGCGGCGTTTTATAATGGGCCGAGCGACCTATGGGATCAAGCCACCGATCTGTGCCTCAGCCAGGATGGAGATATTTATGTCGCCGGTTCGGTTTCGCATACCTACTTGGGAAGAGATTTCCTGCTGATCAAATACGATGCCGATGGGATGGCTCAATGGACGGCGACGTATAATCACTCGGCGAACGAAGATGATCGCGCCCGGCAAGTGGTCGTGGATGTCGAAGGAAACGTCTATGTGACCGGCGCCAGCGATGGCCTCGCCGCGCAAGACGATTACGCCACGCTAAAATACAACTCCATGGGCGAGCAGCAATGGGTGGCGCGCCACAATGGACTCGCCAACAATGATGATGAGGCCGAAGCTCTGGGGGTAACTTCTCAGGGAGAAGTCTGCGTGACCGGCCGGAGCGAAAACGCAGCCGGCAACTATGATGTTCTGACCCTCAAATACGATGTCAACGGGATTCTGCAATGGGAGGAGATCTATGGCTCGGCTACCCTGCATGACTGGGGTCATGAAGTGGTCCTCGATAGCCAGGATAATATTTTGGTGGGGGGAAGAACAATGTCGAATGGCCTTTACGACTACTGCGTGATCAAGTACAATGCCGGTGGATCGCAGATTTGGGCCAATACGTATAATGGCCCCGCGCAGGGGAGTGATGTGCTGGCCGCTTTAGCCATTGATCCCTCGGACAACGTTTACGCGGCCGGAGAGAGCGAAGGCTCAGGAACGGACGCCGATTTTCTGGTCGTCAAATACAATCCCGCCGGGGATTTGATGTGGACGGCGCGCTATGATGGATCCGATCACCTATTCGATGGAGCGGCCGACCTGGGCATTGATTCGCAGGGAAATGTGATTGTGACCGGTTCAACCGAAACGGCTTCCGGCCTTCGCAGCATCATGACTGTAAAATATAATCCGCAGGGCGTCCTGCTCTGGGCTCAAGTCTATGATTCCACGGCGGGCAGAGACGATGCTGCCAAAGCCCTGGCCGTAGGCAATGATGACCGGATTTATGTCACCGGCTCTTCTTTCCTCGAGCCGGCGGCTGACTACCTCACCATCGTTTACAGCCCCTCAGGCGAACTCTTAGGTTCAGCTATTTACAACGCTCCGGCAAACGGGCATGACGAGCCTGTCGCACTGGCCGCCAGTCCTGACGGCGATGTTTATGTGACCGGACGCAGCTACGACCTGGCTAACGATGATGATGTGCTGACCATTAAATACAGCATGGTTACCGGCATCGGCGATCAGGGATCAGGCGGATTGACTGCGCCCGTCGCATTTCGTTTGAATCCCGCCTATCCCAACCCCTTCAATGCTTCAGCTACGATCCGTTTTCAATTGCCAATTTCCGGCATGACCAGACTGGAAGTTTTCGATCTGGCCGGCAGGATGGTGGGCAAGTTGGTGGATGGCTGGCGAAGCGCGGGAACGTATCAGGTTGGATTTGATGGAGCGAATCTGGCGTCGGGGATTTATATCTGCCGCATGCAAGCAGGCGATTTTGCGGCCTCCGAGAAGATGGTGCTGATGAAGTAGCGGGCAATGGTCAGCTCCGAGTTGCGCGAAAAAAAGGGCGATCCGCCACACGCGGATCGCCCTTACTTGTACACTTTGATACTTGGCTACTTGGTCACATTTTTAGTACATCCCTCCGCCCATGCCGCCGGGGGGCATGGCGGGACCCTTGTCCTCTTCGGGCTTCTCGAAGATGACCGCTTCGGTCATCAGCAACAGCGAAGCGACGGAGGAGGCGTTTTCCAGCGCCGTGCGGGTGACCTTAGTGGGATCAATGACGCCCGCCTTGGTCAGATCTTCGTACTTTTCGGTGCGGGCGTTGAATCCGAACGCGCCTGTTCCTTCCTTCACCTTCTGCACGACGACGGAACCTTCCTGGCCGGCGTTGTTAACGATCCAGCGGATGGGCTCTTCTAAGACGCGCTTCAGGATGTTGATGCCGATCTGCTGATCGCCTTCCAACTTCATCTTCTCGAGTGCGGGGATGGCGCGCAGCAGCGCGACGCCGCCGCCCGGCACGATGCCTTCCTCAACCGCCGCGCGAGTGGCGTGCAGAGCGTCTTCCACGCGCGCCTTCTTTTCTTTCATCTCAACTTCTGTGGCCGCACCGATCTTCAGGACAGCCACGCCGCCGGCCAACTTCGCCAGGCGTTCCTGCAGCTTCTCCTTGTCGTAATCGGACGTGGTGCCCTCGATCTGCTTCTTAAGCTGCGCCACGCGGCCTTTGATCTCATCGCCCTTGCCGGCGCCTTCGACGATGGTGGTGTTGTCCTTGTCAATGGTGACCGTCTTGGCCGATCCCATGTCGGACAGCAGCGCGTTTTCGAGCTTGAAGCCGGCCTCTTCGGAAATCACGCGCCCGCCGGTGAGAATGGCGATATCTTCCAGCATGGCCTTGCGGCGGTCGCCGAAGCCGGGAGCCTTGACGGCGCAGACTTTCAGCGTGCCCCGCAGCTTGTTGACGACGAGCGTCGCCAGGGCTTCGCCTTCCACCTCTTCGGCAATGATCAGCATTGCTGATCCCGTCTGAGCGACTTTCTCCAGAATGGGCAGGAGATCCTTCATGCTGGAGATTTTCTTGTCATGGATCAGGATCTTGGGATTTTCGAGGACGGCTTCCATGTCGTCGGGATTGGTGACGAAGTAGGGGGAGATGTAGCCGCGGTCGAACTGCATGCCTTCGACCACTTCGAGCGTGGTCTCGATGGACTTGGCCTCTTCGACGGTGATGACACCGTCCTTGCCGACTTTGTCCATAGCGTCGGCGATGAGCGCACCGATGGATTCGTCGTTATTGGCCGAAATGGAGGCCACCTGGGCGATTTCTTCCTTCGAGGAGATTTCGCGGCTGATCTTCTTCAGCTCTCCGATGACGGTGCTCACCCCTTTTTCGATGCCGCGCTTGATCTCCGTCGGATTGGCTCCGGCGGTGACGTTGCGCAGCCCTTCCTGCACGATGCTCTGAGCCAGCAGAGTGGCGGTGGTGGTGCCGTCGCCGGCCTGGTCGGACGTCTTGGTGGCGACTTCGCGCACCATCTGAGCGCCCATATTCTCGACGGGATCTTCCAGCTCAATTTCCTTGGCGACGGTGACGCCGTCCTTGGTAACGGTGGGAGCGCCGAATCTCTTGTCAATGACGACGTTGCGGCCGCGGGGGCCCAAGGTGACCTTGACAGCGTCGGCCAGGATGTCCACGCCGCGCTTCAAGCCGTTACGAGCTTCGGACTCGAATTTAATCAGTTTGTGTGCCATATTTCAATACCTCCCTTTCTTGGATTTAATCCTTGACTACGGCCAAAACGTCGTTGCGCGACACGATCAGATACTCCTTGTCGCCGTGCTTTATCTCGGTGCCGCCGTACTTGGCGTAGATGACCTTGTCGCCGACCTTCAGAATTTCGGACAGCACCTTGCCGCCCTCTTTCTTGACGATGTCGTCGCCCAGGGCGATGACTTTGCCCAGCTGCGGGCGTTCCTTGGCGGTATCGGGGATGATGATCCCCCCCACCTTGCGCTCCTGCTCTTCCAGCGGTTCGATGAGCACTCTCTCATCGACCGGTTTAACTCCGATTTTCATTCTAACCTCCTATTAAATTAACACTTAATATTGCACTCTTATTAGCACTCACTCAAAATGAGTGCCAAAAGTTCCCGGTAAATATACGAAAAAGGAGGAGACTTGTCAAGGGATTTGAGGGAGAAATGCTTGCGCTGAAGCGATCCGCGTGGTGCCCCACCGCTCTGCGGTGGGATTGAGAAAAAAGCTGACGGCAAGCAATGGCGAGAACTTGAAAAAGACAAGAACTCGACAAGCCGGCCATGCGGGGCGAGAACTCGTCACGCAATCGGGAGGAGAAGTTGGCGGAGGGGCGAGAAGTCGTTAGTCGTTGGGGGTTAGGGATTGGGGGTTAGGGATTGGGGGTTAGGGATTAGGGGGCAGGCAGGAGACCCTGAGGGGGCAGGCAGCTGGAAAAAAAGGGCGAGGCGGGGGGCCGGAAAAATTGGGGGGATGCGAAAAAGAGAAATAATTGTTGCATATATCAGATATTTTGTGTATATTATTAATAGGAGCCATTAATCCCCTCAGGCCCGGTCCTCTGGGACATGGAGCAGGCCCGGCCAGCCGGCCAGAAAAAAACTAACCGTCCCGAAGGGATGGCTTCGCCACAAAAAGCGCAAAGGAGGCGCAAAGAGCGCAAAGTTAAAAGACCCCGAAAGGGAAGGCAGCGGGAAAGGGGCGGGGCGGGGCGCCGGAAAAATTGGAGGGATGTAAAAAAGAGAAATAATTGCGGATGGGGCGGCGGGCGCTAGCTCACCCACAGCAGAGCTGTGGGGCACCTCGGGGGTTAGGGATTGGGGGATAGGGATTAGGGGGCAGGCAGCAGACCCCGGAGGAGTGGGCCACGTGCCTAAAAAACTTAACCGCAAAGGACGCAAAGGAAGCGCAAAGAGCGCAAAGGCGAAAAGGGGCTAGAGGTTAGGGGCTGGCTGCGGTTAAGAAAAATACGGCCGGATGGGGTGGGGGGCAAAGATTACGCAACAAAAAGTTTCACGCAGATCCCGAAGGGACCTTTGGGGGGACGCAAAGACGCAGAGAAAGAATCCGTTTAATCCGTTTAATCAGTTTCATCTGCGATTCTGACAACCGCCGGATGGGGCACGGGCTTATTATAATAAACCCGACCCTACCGCTAAAGGGTGCCTTCGGCAAAGGGTCGGGCCACCCAGCCAATCAGTACATTAATTCGAGGCTGCGAAAGGATCTTTTGGAAATCGGGACGCGATTTGGCTATTATCTACCACGGCCGCCACGCGTTGCGCTTGTTCTACTGCCACCATAGTCTCCCTATATTCTCGCGCCTCAGGCACAGAGAGAATTTCAATACGTAGGCCCAGTTGTTCAAGGGCATCTTTGGCTTCATCGATTTTAATCCTGAAAAATTCCTTTCTATTGTTTGCCCAGTTGAGGCGCCGATCCCAGAAACGATTGTGCAATTTGGCTTCAAGATCCGGGGCATTTTCGGAATAGATCATAGCATGAATATCAAAGGGAAATGGAACCGATGCATCACCAAGTTCCTGGATGCGTTCTACTGGATCGAGCCGACGGGTCAAGCCGATTTTTAGCACTCCCTCGCCGAAAGCCCCCATGTTCGATATGATATATACATGACCAACCTTGGTCAATTGCGCTTGAGCTATTGCGCGTTCTTTTCTATCATGAGCGGCTGCAAGATCTGCCTCAAGGGCCTTTATGCGATCAAGCATGGCACCGCGTTCCGCTTCTCGTGCAGCTTCCATGCTTTCCTTAAGTTTATCCAGATCTTTTTGATATTTTAGCTCATCCTTCTCAGCATCTTCTCTCTCGCGTAGTAGCTCTCGCTGCACGCGTTCTTCTTCTCTCTGCTCGGCCCGCAGACGCCTCTGTTCCTCGCGCTCTTGCTGTTTTTTCTCTGCGGCCTCGAAGACTAATTCAAGTTCCTCAAGGCGGATATCACGATAATAAGGTGTGATAGAAATATTCATTACGGTCCCAAGTTTATTAAGCGCATCAAGTGCTTTTTCTATTCTGGTCTTCATGACACGAAAATTGTTCCAGTTCACATTGGCGATTGCGGCCTCCGATTCGGCGTTAAATGCCCGCAATATTAGTTTTTGATACTGTGCGGTCATTCGCTCACCATCGCGGGCACTTCCACCTACGGACCATTTTGTGTCACAAACTGCGGCTCTGGCATCACGGATGGTCTTTTTCTGCTTTTCGCGTACAGTCTCAATTGCTGTTTTGTACGATTCAGAATCGGAATAGGTAAAATGTGGTTTGTAAAGGCCAAATTCTACGTTTTCCAAATCTTCCTCTAGACCGCGAACCTCAATCTGAAGCTCCTGAAACCGATGGCGCCCAATGCCATACTGCTTTTTTAGGCTTTCGGCATTTGCCCTCAGTTCGGCAATCTCTTTTAGAATAGTGGTTTTCTCTGCCTCAAAAGTCGCTTTAAAGCGCGCCGCCTCCAGTTCAATTTCAAGAACGGGCTTAAGGCGTGACTTCAATCCTTCGCATTCCTGCGTACGAGAATCAAGGGTGTTGGTCAATTCACCTACTCTCTTCCGCCCAAGGGCAAATGCGAGCAGGAAACCAATAATTCCAGATAGGCTAGTCGCGGCAAGCCAAGGCAACATGTTAGTCATGGCGATTACTCCTTCCCTGCCATCCTAAAATTATTGTGGGCTGGGTGGCCCGGCCAGCTTGATGGCCGGATTCTTTTTTTCTGTTCCGTCAGGAAATTGTTGGGTCCCGTTACGCCTGACCCAACCTACTCAACTTGCGCAGGATTTCGAGGTTGTCGCCGTAGCAGAGGGTGTTCATGGGATTTTAGGCCTAGTCATTTGGAAAGAAATAAAAATGCGTCTAACCAAGGTTTGAAATATGTAATTTGATTAAGCATTTTTTTCATCTTCTCATTAAAAGGCAATTTTGTGCCTTTTAGCGGATAAAAATATATATTCCTATTTGTGCCGAGTTCTCTTTCCCTAGCCCAAAGCAATACACCACCTAATTTTTCCAAGCCAGGATATTTATTTTTTGAAAGCAGGTATTCCAATACAATTATTGCCAATTGTACTGTATATTTGTCAATACAATTCTGGCTACTACTCCCTATAACCAGCAGATTCGGTGAATCATCTCTATACTGTTTTATTTTTTTCTTTGCGACGTCAACAACTTGATCAATAGAGTGTTTGCCTTCTGATTCAGTTGTGTTTCCGATCTCTTTTAAGACTTCCTCGTACGCGCCCATGTTTTCATCATCAATTATATCCTGATCCTTTTCGCGAAAATGCTTTACTTCGGCGTAAAACTGCAAATTATTATAACCAACCAATAAATCAGGACTATCTTGCATCTCTATGTTAAATCCGCCATCTGATAAGATCAATGCAGCAAATCCTTCAAATTGCAGATCACCAAAAACTTCATTATCCCCGATGTTCGCCCTGAGTTTTTTTATATAACCTGGTATATTGGAGACTTCGAATGAACGCAATTCATTCTCAAACCAATAGATAGTTTTATCTTTCATATCATCTCGGAAGTTTTATTATTGTGCTGTCGGGTCTCCCAGACCGTTAGAAATCCATTTACCCCCAATATACCCTGCCCTTTCTTCCCAAGTCGAGTAGGTTGGGTCAAGCGCAGCGCGACCCAACATCCTTAATGTGCTGTCGGGTCTCCCCCGCGGGGGTCACTTTGCGGAGCACCCGACAGCAGCCCCTTCTTTTCACCCAAATATACCTCCCCCCTCTTCCCAAGTAAAGAGAAAAGTGAAAGGTTGCTCATCGGAACGGGATTCAAAGTGGGCGGCTCGGTTTGCCGTCCGGGTGGCATGCCCCTGTTCTCGCAGGGGACGGGGCATGTCCGACAGAAACATGCTTCGGCCTGCGGCCAGAAGCATGCCACCCCAAGACCAGCCTGTTGATCCCCCTTCCCCCCCTATTAAGAGACCTTTGAAATATTGCATTTGGACAACAACGCTGTCACTCCCGCGAAAGCGAGAGTCCATAACAATTAATCATTTACCTGGATTCCCGGAGCTTAAGCCCCCCTTCGGGGCTTGCGCGGGAATGACATATCATCTCTTCGGTCCCACCGCCTATTTCAAAGATTTCCGTTTCCGGGATTTCAGCTTTTTAATGCTGTCGGTGGTCGGGAGGTTTTCCGGCATGGCGCCGCCCAGCTCCTCAATCGTCCGGCGAACTTTCGAGCCGACTTCATAATGGGTAAGGTTGGCCTGGTCTTTATGGCTTATTTTTTCCCGCCGAATTTTGTCTTCGGTCTGGGTGGCGCGAAAGAGATTGGCGGCCAATTCCGTGCTGCCCATGTGATCCAGGATTTGCTGGCTCTTTTTGAGACCCTTGCGAGAGTGAATGTCCTGAGCGCTCAAGCCGCCGTACAAACCCTTATAGCCGTGATTTTGAAATATGGCGTAATCCTTAGAATCAATCACACCCGCTCTCTTGGCAGCCTCCGCCAGACGCAGGTTGTGCACTCGCATTTCATCGCGCAACAGCAACCGACGCTGGGCTTCGATGGCATGATCGGACAGCTCCTGCCGCCTCGTCTGCACGGCAAAGTAAGTCTGCCCCAGCGCCACAATTTCTTTGGTCGGATCCGCATTCTGGATGATCAGGTAGCAGGCATAGCGCGACAGCAGAGCCGTCTTAATTGAACGCTTGGCCCCGCTCCCAATTTCGACCATTTCGGTGACGTCAACGAAATGGTTTTCTACCCGCTGGCCGCTATTAAAACAGGCCATTCGGGCCTTGCCGATGACCTGCTCAAAGTTGCGATAATCCGTGTACCCCAGAACCTCGGCAAAATCCCGGCTGGACCAGTATTCGTTGCCCGTCGCCGTGACTCTTTTGATTCTTTCGAATACAGAACCGTTCCCGACGGGCGGGTGCTCGTTTTCGTGATTCATGGCAGTTGTTTAGCTTGGATCAATCGCCGCGCGACCCAACATCCCTCAATTTATCACACCCAATATACCTCCCCCCTCTTCCCAAGTCAACAAAAAAGTTAGAGGTTGCTCATCGGAACGGGATTCAAAGTGGGCGGCTCGGTTTGCCGTCCGGGTGGCATGCCCCTGTTCTCGCAGGGGACGGGGCATGTCCGACAGAAACATGCTTCGGCCTGCGGCCAGAAGCATGCCACCCCAAGACCAGCCTGTTGATCCCCCTTCCCCCCCTTTAAGAAGAGTTCTTTGAAATATTCGCTTTGATGTCAATCCCGCGAAAGCCCCGAAGGGGGGCTTAAGCTCCGGGAATCCAGGTAAATGATTAATTGTTATGGACTCCCGCTTTCGCGGGAGTGACAGCGTTGTTGTCCAAATGCAATATTTCAAAGGTCTCTTTAAGAAAGGGGGGCTATAGAAAAAGGGCGACCAGATGGCCGCCCTTCTGTTTGTCTGAACCACTGATTGACGCTGATTTCTCTGATGACACTGATTAAAATGAAGACGAAATAATCAGTGCCACGAAGTGCTCCGAAGGAGCCCCTTCGGGGGTGGCTTCGCCAAAATCAGCGTAATCTGTGTAATCAGTGATTCAGAATATTTTTCATTTCAGCAGCATTAGCTTCCCGAGGGCATGGAATTCGCCGGCGGTGAGGTGATATAGATAGACGCCGGAAGCCAGCCCGGCTCCATCGAAGGTAACCTCGTGACTTCCAGCCTCGCGCCAGCCGTTCACCAGTTCCTGCACCAGCCTGCCCGAAGTATCATAGACCTCTAATTTCATGAGACTCGCCTCGGGCAGCTCGAAACTGAGAACCGTTGTCGGATTGAAAGGATTGGGATAAGCTTTCAGCAGCGCGAAATCCGCAGGGGCGGCGGAAGCGATGTTAGCGTCGAAAGACTCGCCCCAATTGTCGAAATTGTTCACCGCAACGCCGCCATCGCCTGTCGCCGACTTGGTGAAATTGAAGTAGGAACTGTCGAATTTTGTGTCGGGATGATCACCCACATAACCGATGTAGGTGTAGGCTCCGGCTGGGTATCTGTCGCTGATGACCTGCGTGCGCGTCCGCGCGATTGTGGCGCCCGCGGACATGGTCAGGTTCAAGAAAGGACCCCATCCCGGACGGGTAACAGGCCCTGAAATGATGGTCCAGACGTCAATGGTCTGCGGGGTGGCTTCGCCGTTGTGGACCGTGATGTCAAATTGAAAGCTGCCACCGTTCGCCGGGATGATAATCGGGGGATTCACCGGCATCAGGGTGATGTCAATGTTGGGGAAACCGACGGAGACGAGCTGGACGTCGCGCACGGTGGGAGTATTGGCCACAACCACGAGGCCCGGGATCGTCTGAGTCGCATAGCCCACCTTGGAGACCTCCAGCGTATAGGTTCCGGGCACCAGCATATGGTGATAGCGACCGAAGGTGGGTTCGCTATAACGCGGATAGATTTCGCTGGGATTCCAGAGCTGAACGATTTTGAATTGCGCCACCAGAGGCTGGGTGGTGGAGGCGTCGGTGATGCGGCCGGTGATCTGCGCTCCGCCGGCGCGCTGCATTTGGTAAAGGTCCGTCGGCAGATTCTCCTGACAGACGGCGAGGATCTGGGTGGAGGGGGGATTGTAGCCGGGGCCGCCCCAGACTTCGGAAGTGACTGCGAACACCCCTTTTTCACCGTAGAGATAGTCGTTCATTTCCCCGCCGTGGGGATACAAGTTGCCCGACAACATGGGGGTGTAGCCGTTTAGGGCGGCCATGGCGTTCGCCATCTCCACGAAGAAGGCATTGTCCGGCGACGGGTGGTTGGCCGCCCAGGCGAAGGGGTAGAGGATCTCCTCGCCGTAGGAGTGATAGGAATGAGACGTGGTGAAGTGATGGGCCAGATTTAGATCGCGGACGGCCTGAGTCTCGGGTTCGGAAAAAGGATAGGGGCCATAGTTGCTCGCCGACTGCCCCCAGTGGAAGGAGTAATTCCGGTTGATGTCCACCGTGTGGGCATTATAGCGGCTGTTGTTCACATAGCCGTCGGGATTCAGCAGTGGGATTACCCAGATCTCGCGATTTTCCACGTAATAGGTGACGTCCGGATTAGTGCCGTAGTTGCTCAGCATGTAGTTCAAGAAGTACATCGGCACCTCGGCGGAGATGTCTTCGTTGCCGTGATGGCAGCCGATGAAGAAACAGACGATTTCGTCCTCCTCGAGCATCGGATTGTCGGAGATCTTCATGCCGTAAACGGTGCGATTCTGCCAACTGGTGGCGAGATTGTAGAGCAGGGCGATGTTGGCATACTGAGTGGCCCAATTCTGCAACTGCGCCGTCAGCGTGGTGTAGGTGTAATAATCATCCGTCTCATCGAGCTCGCTGTAGGCGGTCAAGCTGGCGGCCAGATATTCGACGGCATAGCCCAGGCGAATCACGCGCGTCATCTGTTCGTCGGTCATTTCGGCCAGGGCATGGTCGTTGGGAATCGCCGCCAGAATGCTGATGCCGGCCTCCGCGAGGGGCACGGCCGAGCCTCGTTCATGCAAATCAATGCGGTACAGGTGCGGATTCCCGGCGGAAAGCGTTCCCAGCGCCAGAAGCATGGCTGCACACAGGATCCAAATCCGTTTCAAGATCATCGTCGTCTCCTCTAACCGGGCCGGTCAGGCCTTTATTTTCTTATGATGCTTTCGCGTGAATGGGAATTTTGCTCGCCTAAGTTTCATATTTTATGCCGCCCCGAAGCGGAACGTTTGTCCATTGGCCGTAACGCCTCGACAAAACACATTTCTTCACTTTCGTTGTTGCCCAAGGTCCAGATGACAAACTAAGTTAATATAGGCATTTTTGATGGCGAAGTCAAGGGATAATTTGCTGGGTGCTTTGAGCAAGTGACAAGAAGAATTTAGGGCATCTGCGGAATGCAGAAGGTGCGGTAGATCACAGGGGACAGGAAAGATACTCCGGCGTGGACAAGATGTCTCCATCCAATCGGATGTTTTTGGAAAAAACCTCTGGATTTTGACTGCATTGCATGTGGGGATGATCCAGAAGGCCCCTCCCTCGCACCTTAGATTTCGAAATGGATCACGTGGCAGGTGATGGTGTCCACCACGCCGTCAATGGCCTGGATTTTGTCCAGAACCAGGGTGCCGATCTGGTTGAAATCGCCGGCCTGGACGGTGGCGATCAGGTCATAGGGGCCGGAGATGGCGTCCACATGCTGCACGCCCGCGGTCTTGACCAGCTTTTCGTAGACAGCGCGCGCCCGGCCCACGGCGACGGAGATCAAAATGTAAGCTGTGGCGGTCATGGAGTCTCCCGAATTATTCTTCTTCGTCGAGATAGATCAATTGATGGCGGTATAGGGCAATCTGGGCCTGCGCCCGAATCTTCTGAGCCAGGTTGCGGCCGTGGCGCGCCATGAAATGGGGCAGGCCGAAGCGCCGCTCCTGCAAATTTGAACCGGGCGCCAGATTCAGCGTGGCCTTTTTCACCTGCGACACCAAAGTTTCGTTCTTGCGGCGCACGGCCGCGCGAGCCTTCTCCTCGAGGATATCCAATCCCTGCAGCCAGTGTTGCATGGTCTTATCAACCGGATGCTCGAGGGTGGGATCAATGGCCATGAGACCGACGGTCAGTTCATCCTTCACCTGCTGCCATTTTTCGCGGCCCCGCGCGAACAGGCCGATCAGATCGCTGCCCGGATCGGCTTCCAGCAATTGGTTGATCAGATTCTGCGATCCCAGGCGAAGCTGCTCCGGAGTGAAGTTGTATTTATCAAGAATTTTCCGGATTCTTCCTTCCACCAGGGTTATCGAGAGGCGGGGCATGACCACGGGCATGGGAACGCCGAGGAATTCGTAGAGGGGCTTCAACTGAGCCATATAGGCGACTTCGGCGGGGCCAGCCAGATAAACCACCGTGGGGAAGAGATAATCCTGAATCACGGGACGGAGGCTGACCTTGGGCAGGAAATCCTCGGGATGCTGCTGCGCCCGGCGGCGCAGGCCTTCCAAGCCCAGGGCTTCGGGAGGACGATCTTCGAAGAGCAGCGTGCCATCCGGCGAGATGGGCACACGCGCGTTGTCCACTTTGGCGAAGATCTGGAGGCGGTCGGGCTGCGGCTGGATCTGAGGCGGGTATCCGCCCCGATGGACAGCCAGCGTGCTGGTTTCCAGAATTTCATTCAGCCGGAGGCTTTCGGCGAGAAGGCGATCCAGCAGTGGAGCCGCGGCTTTTTTGCAGCGAGGATTTTCGGCGTCAAAAAGGATCAGGCCGTCATCGCGAAATAGGAAGCTGAAAAGCCTGGCGAAGGCATCGCCGAAGGTCGTGCCGGGATGGTAGCAGGAAGCCAACATTTCGAGGTAGGGACCGCGGTGCGCGCTGGCGGGCAGCAACGTCCAGAGGCGCTGGACGAGCTTCTCCACCTCGCCGTTTAAGGGGATGGTGCCGACGACGCGCCTCTTCTGCTGTGGAAGATTGGACAGCGAGAGCAGGACCTCCTCGCCTTCCAGATCCAGCAGACGGGTATGATTGATTTCAAAGAAATCGTGATCGGAAGTTTCCATCCAGAAGATGGGAACGGTCTTGCGCCGGGTGGCATTTTGAATGGCTTGCGCCCACAGAATCGCCGAGCTGGCCTTGTAGTAAGTATATAGTGGTCCGCCGAAGAGCCCGACCTGTTGACCGGTCACGACCGCCAGAGTCTCGGGATCGCGCAGCGCCTCGATGTTCTTCAGACTGACTTTTCCGGATCCCCAGCGCTGGGCATCGGCCGCCAGGCCTTGAATCAGATCTTCATGGAAGGGGCTACGTTCACGGGAGGGCGGCAGGATGGATTCCCATTGTCTTGGCGGCAGGCGGTAATCGCGGGCGAAGAAGCGGCTGACGCGGTCGTAGTGCTCTACATAATCGAGGAAGAGGGGATTGCCGCCCGGCAGGCGGTGAAAGCTGATGCTTTTAGGCACTTTTCGTACCGACCATAATCAGGCGCGGCGAAGCATCGCCATAGGGCGCGCCCTCGTAATTTCCGAATTCAGCCTGAAGCATGAATCCGGCCCGATCAAACATGTCCGCCAAATCGTCTCGGCCATATAAATATACGGATTCGATATACTGGCGTTGCTGACCGCCATCACAAAGCTCAATCTGCTTCTTGACCCGATTCTCGGCTTCATCCACCCAGCGGTGAATCGTCACGCGAATTTCCCCCAGATTGACTTCCTCCTGCGGGACAATTTCACTTCGCACCAAGGGGGCATTCAGAAAGTCGAGAACGAAGATACCGCCGGGGCTGAGGACCCGATAAACTTCCTTGAGCGTTCGAGCATCTTCATCCACCGAAGCAAAATAGCCGAAGCTGGTGAAAAGAGACAGAGCCAGCTCGAAGCGCTCATCGCGAAGCGGCAGCAGGCGCATATCGCCCCGAATCCGTTTCAACTTTTTGCCTGAATCGAACCGGCCGGCGGCGCGCAGCAACGGCCAAGAGAGATCCAATCCCACGACGTCAAAACCGCGGCGCGCCAGTTCGGCGCTATGACGACCCGAGCCGCAGGCCAAATCCAATATCCGACATGGTGGGCGCAGCTTCAGATTCCCGATCAGCCAGGATACCGTCTGAAGGGCCTCTTGAGCAGATCGGTGCTGATAGAGCAGAAGATAATCGCTGCCGAACCAGCTATGATACCAGGGGGTGTCCTGAAGGCTCCGGGTCATCTCATTGTTATAATATACGTCAAAATGGCTAAGAAATCAAGGGGAATCGGGAAAGCTTCGCGCTTTTTCCCTGCGACAAACAGCAAGGGGCGGAAGTGTCTCCGCCCCTCAGGATTCAGCAACGCGGCGCCGCGCTGTCAGCCTACCAATCTCCGCCTTTCCTCGGCGGCGGGAGCCCCGGCGCGCCTTTTTCTTCGTCCAATTCCCTGACCATGCCTCGGATCATCTCCGGGAACCGAGCGTTAAAGACGGCCAACTTGCCCAATTGATCCGGCTTCAGGACGTCCGAGACATCCTGCCGGAATTTCTTGCGCAGCTTGGCCTGCTCCTCGCCGAAGGATTCCAGATCATCGAGCATTTGATTGATGACTTTGGGATCGGGATTGGGATCCCAGACGATTTCCCCCAGGCGTCCCAGCGTATCCCGACGTCTCACTTCAATCGTGTCCTGTTGACGATCGAACTGGTTCATCAGCGGAAAGAAGCGGGTCGCCTGTTCCTCGCTGAGTTGCAGCTCGTCCGTTAGCTTCCAGATCTTCATGGTATGGATGCGTCCTTCGATCTGATCCCGCCGTCGTTCCCTGGGATGGCGCTTTTCCTCCGGCGGTTGGCTCAGGACAATTTGCGGCAAAATGATGGCGATAGCCAACAGCGCCGCGATGGTGATTCTTTTCATAGCTGTTCCCCTCTATGCTATCTTGGTTGACATCTTTCAGGAGCGGATGATGGCTTGCGACTTCAGACGTTCGAAAAACTTTTCGATGGCGTCATCGCTCATGGTGGAGAGCTCCACCGTGGGATCTTCGATAATAGTCTGATCGCTCCGGCTGAGTCTTTCGATGAATTGAAGGTCAGACTCATCAAGATAGGGATTTTGATTCTGATCCTGTTGCAGCGCTTTATCGAGGGCTGCGAATTCCTGCAGCGAAAGTTCGATATTGGCGACGCTTACGCGATCCTCCGACTGCCACCAGAGGGGCGGCGATAATCGTGCGGGCGACAAGCACATCAGCAGAACCACACCGACCGCCATCGCGCAGGAAGGGAGCCAGCTTAGATCCGGGGTCGTTCTGGACAAATTCTCCTGCATCTTTCGGCGCAGGTTGGGGGCGAAATTGTTCCAATAACTGCTGCCGGGATCAGAGATCGAGGATCTCTTAAGTCCTTCGGTCAGCGCGCTGAGCCGCTCCCATTCCGACCGGCAGCGTGCGCAGTCTTGCAGATGAGTCGCCATGCCCTGATCCAGTCCGCCGAGCCTGTCATCATCAAACGCCTCTAACAGGGCAGAGCGAACCTGGCGACATTCCCCCATCCTTGCCTTCGACTCCTTCATGATTTCACCGCCTTCTGCAGTTTGCGTATGGCGTGATGGTAATTCGCTTTGATGGTTCCCACATCGCGATCCAAGATTTTGGCAATCTCTTCATGAGGCAGATTTTGATCGTATCGCAGAGCAAAAACCAACTTTTGCCTGCGGGGCAGCTTGTCAATGGCCTGGTTCAATAGACTCAGCAGCTCTTGCTTTTCGACCTGTTCGTCCGCGCCGAGTGATTTGCTTCGGATGCTCAAACCCACCGCCTCGAGACTCATGATTTGCCGCAATTTTCTCTTGCGAAGGACATTGAGACTCAGGTTCACGGCGATACGGTACAGCCAGGTGGAAAAGTTAGATTCGGCGCGAAAGGCGTTCAAGGAGCTATAGGCCTTTATAAAAATATCCTGACTGACATCCTGGGTCTCTTCATGATTGCCGAGCAAGCGGCGGGCGACTCCATATATTTGCTGCTGATAGCGCCTGACCAGGTCATTGAAGGCGCTCTCATCGCCGTGCTGAAATTTCCTCACGAGTTCTAGATCTTCGGCTGCAGACATGATGGGCAATTCACTTTCAGGCTATCGGCTTCCAACCGCCAGCCCCGGATCACAAGCCGGCAAACGGCATATTTTCATCGAGGCCCTTAGCTATTCCTTGCTGTTATCTTCAATAGGTTAGACAAAGGATGCGTCCAAAGGTTGAATCGCTGGACAAGCACAAGGGGAAGGCGCAAAAAAAATCCGATTGTCCGCCAGGACAACCGGAAATGTCTTTGAGGACCAAGAATCGGACATCAGCCTAAAAGCTCGCCGAAACCGAGACCCGGTGCACCATGCCCATCTCCCCATAGGAAGCCAGGCCCAGATCCAGGCGGGCGATGGCGAAATCGAATCCGACGCCGCCGCTAATGCCCGCGAAGCCGTCTTTGCGCGTGCCCACCCGCTGATCCAATCCTTGAGTATCATAGCCGGCGCGCAGGTAGAAGGACTCCATCGGTTTGAATTCGGCGCCGAGAGCGTAATAGACGTCTCCAATCAGATCCCCGAGCCGGCCGCCGCCCAGATTGCCCAGAGAGTAATTATCCACATACTCATGGAAAAGCGTCATGGAGAAATAGAGGATGGCCGGAAGCCCTTCCGGCGTGCCGCACACGCCCAGACGGTAATACAGCGGCAGATCATCTGCCGATTCGACATAGGCGCGGGTGGTCACCCCCGCATTGAAAATTCCCAGCCCGCCGCGCAGGCGATGGGGAATGAATTCATACTGGGCGCCCAGATCCAGCGCCATGGCGGTGCCGATATAATCTTCGATATGAGAATAGACAAATTTGCCGCTGGCTCCGAGGCTTAATTTGGGGAGCATGTTGCGCGCGTAGGATAGACCCAGGACGAAATCGCTGGCCGAGAAGCTGCCGAGGTCGTTGCCATTGGCGTCGCGGTGGTCGAAATCGCCGTAATTGATGTAGATGATGCTCGCGCCCCAGTTGCCCCACTTGCCTTGAGGCTCGGCATACGCCAAATAGCCCGAATTGATGTCCAGCAAATAATCCATGTACCCCGCCGAGGCCGTCCTCTTAGAAATCGCTCCCAATCCGGCAGGATTGTAATAGATGCTCTCGACACCGCCTCCGTCGGCGACCAGGGCGCCACCCAGAGCGCTACCCCGGGCAAATGTCGGCAGCCGGAGAATTTCAAAGCCGGTGGTCCCTTGAGCCAAGGCGATCTGCAAGCCCAAAACGAATGGGGCCACAAGGCAGATAAAAGTCATTCTCAGTTTCATGTTCCGCATCTCGCCAAACCTCATCCGCAGGATATAATTCCCATCATTAGTCTAACGATCAGAAGTTATATAATTTCCCGCTGCGAGCAAGAAATTTTTCAAAAAATCCCCTGAGTCGGGGCGTCTTCCGCCTCCCATCGGCGCAGGATGCGGCGGCGGCGGCGCCGCATGGCGACGAAAGCCACGACGACCAACAAGACAAAGGAGGCAAAGATCAGATTCTGGACATTCAGCAGGAACATCCAGCGATACGATTGCTCCAGGTTTTTATACCAGGCGGCCTCAAAACCTGCTCCATCCAACGCAGTTACAGCATAAAGCGCCTCATCCCAGGATTGGCCCTGGCGCATATTCGCCAGAACTTCGCTCAGGCGATCCCAACCGAATCCCTGCACTAAAAACTGCACGGCATGAAAGCTCTCCAGGTAGGCCAGTTCAGCCTCCGAATGGGGAAACAGATCAACCTGCTCAATTTCCGCCAACGGAATAATTTTTTTTCCCCAGAGAGCGCGGGATAGGGGCAAAAGCGGCTTGCCCGACCCCTCGCCGGAAAAGAGCAATGCCAGACCCTCGGTCAGCCAGCGCGGCACGCCGGGTCCGGCCTTCAGAGCGATCAGCAGGTGAACCAGCTCATGAATGGCGGTCTGATGGAGAACGCCGATGTCCTGCGAGAAGCGGGGAGATTTCAAGATGATGGATCCGGTCTCCGGAAAGGACGCCCCCTGCGACCAATCGGGCAGGGTTTGGCCGGTGACCCGATCGAATTCCTCTTGACTGGAGGCCAGATAAATCCTAGCGGGATGCTCCAGCGTGACGCCGAGTTTGGCCTCCAGATCCGGCAGCGCCCCATTCACCGCCTGAAGAAGGCCCGCAACGTTTTTCTCTTCGCCGAAGTGATAGAAGATCTTTACCCGCTCATCCCCTTTGTCGCGCCAGGGTTGCGCCCAGCAGAAGATGGGTTCCAGCCCGATGAGTAAACTGAGGAGAGCAAGTCGCAGGATCATTCTTCAAAGCAGGTTGGTGCCGTTGATGGTCAAATGGAATTCCATCTGCAGGAAGTTGGCCGCGGTTTTAGATATTTGCATGCGCGAGAGGAAGATTTCGAAGTATTCCATGACGGAAGCCAGGCGGGTATCCACATCCAGGTCGAGGTGGATTCCGCGGTCGGCGGAATTCACGGTGATGGTGGATTTGGACACGGCGAAATTGACGCGGTCGTGGATGTCGGTGCGCAGGCTGCGGGTGGTGCGGACGCGGGAGCGGTGCACGTCGGCTTTGTCGGCGATGATCAGCGCGGCGCTGATGCGGCTGATGGGCAGACCGTCCTCTTCGTGATGATTTCCGACGGCGGCGATTACCTCCACAGCGTCCGAAAAAGGCATGCGCATTTCGCTCAGGATCTGAGCGGCGAGGATGGCGCCCGTCTGAGCGTGGTAGTCGCGGTTGATGACGTTGCCGATGTCGTGCAGATAACCGGCCACGGCGGCCAGCTCCTGCTGGCGATCGTCATCGCCCAGGCACTTGAGAATATTTCGAGCGGTCTTCCCCACCACCTTGCCGTGTCGCCGCCCATGCTCGGTGTACCCGGCCACGCCGGTGAATTCATTGGCCTTGTCCATCAGAATTTCGACGTGGGGATGGTTGCGCACCGCATCGAAAGTAATCGACCACGCGGCCTGCTGATCGGGCGGATCGGTGGGATTTTCGCGCTTTTTGGTCACTTCCCGAATTGCGGCTGAGGCCGCATCGCCGTAGAGATCATCCATTTTTTGTCAATCCCCCAGAATTCAAATCCTACAAGAGCTGTATCGGATCCACATCCACCACAAAATGCACGCTGGACGGGATTTCAGTTCTAAACCGGTTAATGGCTTGGCGCAGCTTCTGGTGCAGAGGCGACTCCAACGACCTGGCCCTTCGAGATGCCTTCAGAATCACCTGAAAGCGGTATTTATCCTTCAATCGGGGCCGATAGGCCGCTGATGGACCCAAGGCCTCGATGCCTTTTAAATCCGCTTGAGATAATAATTTGATGAAATCTTGGGCCGATTTCAAGGCTTTTTCCTCTTTTCGCGAGGAGAAGGCTAACAGGATCATCCAGCCGAGCGGAGGATACCCCAACGACCTGCGCAGGGCGATTTCGCGATTGTAGAAGGCGAGATAGTCGCCTTCCTTCACCAGTTTCAGGACGGGGTGGCCGGGCATCCAGGTCTGAATGATGACTTCGCCGGGGGATTCCTGCGCGGCACTGCGGCCGGCCCGCCCTGCGGCCTGCAGCAATTGCACGAAGGCGCGCTCGTCGCAGCGAAAATCCGGGAAGGCCAGGTCGGTATCGGCTGAAACCACGCCGACCAAAGTCACGCGGGGATAATCGTGTCCGCGCGCCACCATTTTGGTTCCGACCATGACATCGTAGTCTCCGGCGGCAAAGCCCTTCAAGATGCGGTGATGAGATCCTTTGCGGCTAGTGGTATCCAGATCCAGGCGGACGATCCTTTCCGGCGGCATCATTTCGGCCAGCTCATCCTCGACGCGTTGAGTTCCAGCGCCCCTCGACCTAAGGGCCTGTCCGCACTTTGGGCAGCTCGATGCTGGAGGCGCTCGATAACCGCAGAAATGGCAGCGCAATTCCGGTCTGCTTTTGGGCTGGTGGAGCGTCAGGGTAATTTCACAATGGCGGCAACGCTGGATATGCCCGCACTTGGGGCAAAATATATAGGTGTGGAAGCCGCGGCGGTTTTGCAGCAGGATGACCTGCTCTTTTCTTTGCAGGCGGCTCAGGATGGCGCGTTCCAGATCCATTCCAATCGTCTTGCTGGGTGACCGCGCAGGGGAGGTTAACCGGAGAATAGGAGGCGGAACTCCATCAACTCTCTGAGGTAGCTCGAGTATGGCATATCGCTTGGTTTCGGCATTGAAGAACGATTCGAGGCTGGGCGTGGCGCTGCCCAGGATGGCGCAGGCGGAGGCCATTTGGGCTCGAACCAGGGCCACATCGCGGGCATGGTATCGGGGATTTGGTTCATTTTGCTTGAAACTGGAGTCGCCCTCTTCGTCAACGACGATAAGCTTCAGGTTTTGCAGCGGGGCGAAGACAGCCGAACGGGCACCCAGCACGACCGGGAATTCGCCGGCTCTGATCCCCTGCCAGACATCCAATCGTTCGCCGGCGGACATGGCCGAATGCTGGAGGCCAACACGATCACCGAACTGGGCTCGAAAGCGACCCACCATCTGCGGAGTCAGAGAGATTTCCGGCACCAGGACAAGCGCACTGCCATTCAACTCCAGTGCGGCTTCGATGGCCTTCTGATAAACTAAAGTCTTGCCTGATCCGGTAACCCCGTAAAGTAGGAAGGTCTTCTGCTGGCCAGCTTTCAGGCTGGTGGAAATAGCTTGAATGGCAGTTTGCTGATCCCAGTTCGGCTCCGGAAGAGGGGCTTCATCACGGGCCGTCAAAGCTTCAATGCTCGGGTATCTTTTTAGGCGAATATGTCGCGATTTCAGCAATTCCAGTTGAAGTAGAGCTTTCAATGCAGATCGGCCGGCGGCGGCGCCAGATAGCAGATCCGAGGCCACCCACTGGCGTGGCTGGAGGGATAGGAAATTTAGGATACGCGCCTGTTGGGGGGCCTTTTTTTCAATTTCAGCCGCCTTCTCGCTTAGCCGGGTTGGTGTCACCTCGTCCCCAAGCGTAATGACTTCCTGCCAGCGCAGGGGAGTGCCCAGCGCGGGCTTGAGATGACCCGACGGCAAAGCGGCTTTGAGCGCCTCTCCCCAACTGCAGTAGTAATACAGCGAAATCCAGCGGCACAGTTCGATGATTTCCGGCAACAATACGGGTTCGGCATCGGGCAAATCCTGGACAGTTCGAATCTGCGAGGCTTCGATCTTTTCGGAAGGGATATCCACAATGACGCCCACCAAAAGCTGTTTGCCGAAGGGCACCACGGCGCGGCAGCCGGGCTGGGCATAGGCCGATGCCGACTCTGGAATACGATACGTAAAAGGCCTATCCATCGGCAGCGGCAGGGCGACTTGGATCAGGTCTGACATGATCAAGCTCATATTATGCAAGTGCGAATCAAAAAGCAAGGAGAATTCATCCTGTCGGGCTTATGAGCTTTCAAGATGCCACAAAGCTATTGCAATTGCTTGAGTTGTTGAGTTTTTGCTTGGATTTGAGTGCGATTTTGCTTAAGTTTTCTATTGGTATCAGCTTGTAACAGACGGCACGGAGGACATCGCTTTATGATAGAATTGCGCTTTCACAGCCGCGGCGGGCAGGGCGGAGTCGTGGCGGGAAAACTCATGGCCATCGCCGTGTTCAAGGAGGGGAAGTTTGTGCAGACTTTTCCCACCTTTGGGGTGGAGCGGCGCGGTGCTCCGGTGATGACTTACGTGCGCATCTCGGACAAGCCGATCCGCCTCCGCAACCAGGTTTACGCTCCTGACCATCTCGTCGTTCTCGACGCTTCGCTGATCCAATATTACGATGTGATTCAAGGGCTGAAGGACGGCGGCTTCATCCTGGTAAACACCGAGAAGGAAATAGGCGAATTTAATTTTCCGGGCCAATACAAGCCGGTCGCCGTCAACGCGGCGCGCATCGCCATCGAGCATGGATTGGGCTCCATCACCCAGCCCATTGTCAACACCGCGGTTCTGGGCGCGCTGGCCAGGATCACCGGACTCTTTGCGATCGAATCGCTGGTGGCGGCGATCAAGGAAGATTCGCCCGTAAAGCCGGAGGCCAATGCGGCGGCGGCGGTGGATGCTTATAACGCGATGGCAGAGGCATTTGTGGAGACTGCAAAATAGCTAATAACATAGCGAAAGGCTTCGCATGCCGAAAAAGAAGAAAACACAAAAACGCTATTTGGTCTTCATCAGTCATTCCGCGAAGGATAACTGGGTGGCAAAACAAATGGCAGAGATAATTGAAAAAAGGGGCAAGAAATACAGGATCAAGGCTTTTCTTGACGAAAAGGATATTGAAGGAGGAGATTCAATCCCTGGGTCAATTCGGAAAAACATTAGAAAATGCAATGAATTTCTTGTGCTTTTGAGCCGCAATTCCAAAGACCGGCCATGGGTTTTGGTTGAAATTGGGGCAGCCTGGGTCCTGGGAAAGAGAATCATTGCAATCATCAACAACGTATCACCCCATGAAATGCCGGAGGTCATTGCACCTTATAAAGCCATTGATCTCAACAATTTCAATGGATACGTGGATCAGCTAATAAAAAGAGCTGAAGAAGTCGGAGATCGCTCATGAATCAGAAAACAAGAGACAAAAAAGCCATAAGCATCTTTCTGAGCTACGCCATGGAAGATAGCGGCCACGCACAAAGGCTAAAAAGCCTTTTAACACAACGCCCCGAGGTGAGGGTCTTTACTGGCGAAATGCTTAGTGCAGGGGAAAACTGGTCATCGAGAATAAAGGATGAACTCCAGAAGTGCAATATTCTAATGGTGATCTTATCATCTGCCTCGGTCAATTCAAGTTGGGTTTTGCATGAGATTGGGGCGGCATGGGCTATGGGAAAGCAGATCATCCCGCTTGCCACGCACCCTTCAGTGGCATTGACAATTCCCATGGCACTAAGCCAATACCGCATTTTAGACATCAAGGAAATCGAGAATCCAGATAAGCTGAGCCAGATTCTAAAGCAAGCGGACAAACTCGTGGATTCCACCAACCTAAGATAGGCAATTCGGGATTAATATATACAGTTTCTGAAAAAGTAGGAAATGAGCAACTCAAAGATAACCATAAAAACTTACCGCGATATCCCCATTGCGCCGGCTTCGCTGGGGAAGATGACGGTCAACAAGACGGCTTCTTGGCGCAACGCCGAGCCTTACTACGAGGAGAAGGCGCCGCCTTGCAACATGAGCTGTCCGGCAGGAACGGACGTGGTGGATTTCCTTCATCTTCTGGGCGAAGGCAAATACGAAGAGGCCTGGCAGCTCATCCTGAGCACCAATCCTTTCCCCGGCATCTGCGGGCGGGTCTGCCCGCACCCCTGCGAACGCGACTGCAACCGCGGCAATATGGGCGGGCGGGTCAACGTGCACATGTTGGAGCGCTTTCTGGCGGATGTGAACTACGAGCGCAAACTGGAGCCCCAATTCATCGAGAGTCCCAAGGAGGAGAGCGTCGGCGTGATCGGAGCGGGGCCGGCGGGATTATCCTGTGCCTATCAATTGGCGCGGCGCGGCTATAAGGTGACCGTGTACGACGAACTGCCGGAGCCGGGCGGCATGATGCGGCTGGGGATCCCTGACTATCGCCTCCCCAAACAGGTTTTAAGGCACGAAATTGACTACATCCTGGCGCATGGCGTCAAGCTGAAATCGCGAATCCGGGTGGGAAAAGACATTTCCTTCGGTGAGATCCGCAAAAAGCACCAGGCTGTTTTCCTCGGCACCGGATTGCACCTTTCGCGCAGCCTCGGAGCGGAAGGTCAAGAGCTTGACGACGTCCTGCCCGGGGTTGAGGTACTTCGCAAGATCGCCTTCAAGAACGAAATTGAGCTGGGCGACCGCATCGTGGTGGTCGGAGGCGGCAATACGGCCATGGACGTGGCTCGATCGGTTCTGCGCACTGGGTCGAAGCCGCGAGTGGTCTATCGCCGATCCCGCGATGAGATGCCCGCCATTGCTGAAGAGGTCGAGGATCTCATCGCCGAGGGCATCCCGATAGATTTCCTGACTCTGCCCGTCAAGGTGCATGCTGGCGGCAATGGGAAAATCCTCAAGGTCGAATGTATCCGCATGAGTCTGGGCGAACCGGACGCCTCGGGGCGGCGCAAACCGCTGCCGGTGGAGGGATCGAACTTCGACATCGAAGCTGACATGGTGATCACCGCCATCGGGGAGCAGCCGGATCTGCGCTACCTCTCGTCGGACGTCAAGGCCGAAAAATGGGGCATTCTGGTGGATGGCTACGGGCGCACCAGCCTTCCCGATGTCTTCGCCGGCGGCGACACGGCGACCGGCGAAGGAACCGTGACTCATGCCGTAGGCCGGGGCCGCCAGGCGGCCATCGCCATGGACTGCTACTTGCGGGGCAAGGATCTGCCTCCCTGCGAGGAGATCGAACGATATCTGAAAGATCGCAGCCGCCATATGGTGGCCTGGGATGAGATCAATCCAGATTACTTCAATCTCGAGGAGCGTGTCGAGCCGCGCGGGACGCCGATCCCGGAAAGAGTGATAAGTTTCGAGGAGATCTATTCAGGTTTCAGCGAAGCGCAGGCCTTGCAGGAAGCTCAGCGGTGCTTTTCCTGCGGCACCTGCCCATCCTGCGATAATTGCCTGGTCTTCTGCCCCGACGCCGCCATCAGTCGAGTGGACTCGGGCGGATACAAGATCAACTATGATTATTGCAAGGGCTGCGGCATCTGCGTATCGGAATGCCCGCGCAGCGCCATATCCATTAAAGTGCTCAAGTAATATATTACCCCTTGAGGGGCGGGGCCATCTCGCGCCTGCGCTTATCCGGGAACGGCAAGATGTACATGCATTCGCAGCCGGGGATATTGATGCGCGTGCTGATCGTCGGTGGAATTGCGGTCTTACTGATTATCGGCACCATAATTCTTGAGGCGGCCACGGCGGATGGCATTCTGCAGTTGCCGGAGCAAAACGCCCTGCTGAGTCTCATGGGCGGCATTTTTGTGATGGCCTTCGCACTGCTGTTAGTCCATAACCTCACAGCCAGCGTGGATCATGAAGGGGTGCGCATCTCTTATGGCATTGGGATCATCAACCGAAGGATCCGGCATCAGGATATATCTCAATGTTCGCCGGTGAAAGATCCCTGGTGGTGGGGAATCGGCATTCGCAAGATTCCCGGGGGCTGGATGTGGAACGTCAGCGGCCTATCGGCGGTCGAATTGAAACTGAAGAACGGTCGTGTCTTCCGCATCGGGACGGACGAGCCGGATAGGCTGGCGGCGGCGATTCGGGAAAGGCTGAATGATTAGCAGGGGCAGTATGCAGTCACAGAAGTACATTTCTGATTTCCTAAAATCGCTAAGACCTGAACGGACGAAGATCCAGAAGATCATTCTCTTCGGATCGGCCGCCCGGGCGGACTTCGACGAGACCAGCGATCTGGACGTGATCATCATCGAAGAAACAGACGAGCGCTTCGTCGTGCGCAACCAGAAGTATTATCGGCAGATGCGCGTTCCTTGCGCCGTTGATTTGCTAGTCTACACGCCGGAGGAATTCAAGAGGATGAAGGCTGAAGGAAATTCATTGATTCGGCGGGTGGTCCGGGAAGGAAGGGTTCTTTATGAAAAGAAGCTCAAAACAAGAAGCAAAACGCTGGCTAAGACAAGCTGAGAGCGACTTCAGCGCCGGGGGATACCTCATGAAAGGCGAGAGATACGATGTGGCTTGCTTTCTTTTCCAACAAGCAGCCGAGAAGGCGCTTAAGGCATTTCTGTATTCGAGAGGGCTGAAAATAGTGTTTGGACATTCCGTCAGAGAATTATGCCAGCAATGCTCGAAATATAACACGGCGTTCGGGAAATTGGGTCTTGAAGTCAATGGATTGGATGGTTATTACATCCCCACGCGATATCCCAGTGGATTGCCGGACAGCATTCCGGCGGAGGTCTATACTCTGCGGGATGCGCAAAACACGCGCCGGATGTGCAAGTTGATTTTGGAATTGGTCAAAAGCAAAATCTGATCTGACTCCGTTTTTATTCTTCACCGCATGAAAGAGTCATTAATAATCCGGGAGGCAGCTCCCGATCGCTGGGAGGATCTGGAGCACCTGTTCGGGACGCATGGCGCCTGCGGCGGCTGCTGGTGCATGTGGTGGCGGATGTCTCAAGGCGAATTCAATCGGCAGAAGGGCGAAGGCAACCGCAAGGCGTTGAGGAAAATCATCGCGGAAGGGGAAATTCCAGGTTTGCTGGCCTATCGGGACGAGAGCCCCATCGGCTGGGTTTGCGTGGGGCCGCGGGAGAGGTTTGCCCGTTTGGCCAATTCGAAAGTGTTGGCTCCCGTGGATGACCAGCCGGTCTGGTCGGTGGTCTGCTTCTATATCGCTCGCGGGCGGCGCAGAACGGGGATTGGTCTGGATCTATTGAAAGCGGCAGCCAAGTTTGCGCGAGATCGGGGAGCGAAGATTCTCGAAGGCTACCCCTCGGCCCCCAAGGCTGGAAAACAGCCAGACGCTTTTGTCTGGACAGGTCTGGAGTCCATGTTTCGGAAATCGGGCTTTCGGGTGGCTGTGCGCCGTGGTGACGCGGGACGTGGTATCTGGCGTCTAAAGTTGGTGGGCAAGGAATCACTTAAATAGCCGCGCCGGCCAAACGAATTTATGACCTTGCCGTCTCCCTGTTATGCCTGCAAAATAATTCAATAACAGGGAAAAATGATAAAGAAAATCTTGATCAATCTGCTGGTGGCGGGAGTCGCGCTCTCGGTCAGCTTGATGTTGGGCGAATTCATCGCGCGGGGCTATCTCCACTATCAGGATCGCGTGATCCAGGCGAAGAACCGGGAAAATATTCTGACCCAGGTGCCCAAGAAGGAATTGTATGCCCCCGCCAGTCCGGGCAACTTTACCAATCGCCCGAACGCCAGCGTGAACTGGTGGGGTCATCACATCCAGACGGATTCTCTGGGCTGCCGCACGGGTATTTCCGCGCCGGATTCGGCGAAGACTATCCTTTTCATCGGCGATTCCATGATCTTTGGGTTGGGGCTGCCGGATAGTCTGACGATCCCGTCCCTGCTGCAGCAAGAACTTAATCGCCGATCCCCTCGGTCGCCGGTCCGCGTCATCAACGCCGGGGTGATCGGCTATGATTTTCAACGTTATATTTACCATTTGCAGCGGTTGGGGCCGATGCTCAAGCCGGGTCTGGTGATCATCGGCCTGTGCTATAACGACCTGCTGCCGAACGAAGACCCCTTCGGCGATATCATGGCGTCGCTCGCGGCGCCGGAGAAAAGACCGGCGGAGCAAATGATGCTGGCCCCGAGGAAGCAGCCGCGGCCGTCGGAACTCGGCATTATCAAAGGCGCGATTCGTTCCAGCGCCCTCTATACGTTGTGGTCTCAGGCAGGCTCGGGATCTCGATCAAGGAAACAGGACTTTGCGACGTCTGATCCTCTGAAGATGGCCAGCTTGGAACAGGCGCCTGTTTTGATCGAGGATCTTCTCGGAATCGCCGAGCAGATGAATGTCAAACTGACTTTCGTCTATTTCCCGGTACATCAATCGTTGGGACAGGACAGCGATTTGATGTACGTTCGACTCCTTCAAGAACGGGGATTGGCCGTCCTGGATTTATCGCATTCCGAGGATCTGGCGCGCGAATCCTATTTCTTCCGCGAGAACCGGGGACACCTTTTGCCGGATATCCATTTCAATGTGCCGGGCAGCCGGGTGGTGGCGGGAGAGATCGCGACATGGTTGATCAAGGAAAAGTTGTGGCGCGAAAACTGATTTAAGAATGAAAAAAACTCTGGCTAATGTGGTGCTCGGCGGCGCCGCCTTACTAATCGCACTAGCCTGCGGCGAGGTAGTGGCACGAATCTATTTGGGCTATCAGAACAAGGCGATGCGGGAACGAAATCAAGGGAATATTCTGACTCGTCCGCCGTTCTTTGAAGAACTCTTCGCCCCGATCGAACCGGGCGGATTCACCAATCGCTCCCATTTTGCCGCCGATTGGTGGGGGATAACGATCCGTACGGATTCCCTGGGATGCCGCATCGGCCCATCGGCGCCGGCTTCCGCTCATCGCATCCTCTTCATCGGGGATTCCATGATTTTTGGCACGGGGCTGACAGATAGCATGACGATTCCGGCCCTCGTGCAGAAGAATATCAATGAACAATTTCCCCAGAAGCCGGCTCTGGTCATCAACGCCGGGGTGCCGGGGTACGATTTTCGGCAATATATTTATCTGACGCAACGCCTGGGCGCGGCCCTGCATCCCGACCTCGTTCTGATCGGCATATGCAATAACGATGTGTTTCCCACCGAGGATCCTTTTGGGACCATTTTCGCCAGCCGCGGAGGCAAGCGGATTGAGACGCCCGAGGGTTTGCAGAAAAATCGCGGAGGGCTGCCGCGTAAGTTGGCGGCGGCCCGCCGAGAACTTATGAAATCCAGCGCGCTCTACACGCTGTGGCAGCAAGTCAAATCCAGTCTGAAGATGATGATGACCAATCGTCAAAAGTATGATCCGCTTTTGTCGGAGAGCGGAAAGGGGGCGGCGGAGACGACGGATGATTTTCTCAAGGCTTTGTCTGACCTCGGGATCCCTTATGGTTTCATCTATCAACCGGGGCATGCGAACCTGGGAAAAGAGAGCGATTACATTTTCTACCAGTTGTTGAAAGCTCGCCGGCAGCCGGCGCTGGATCTGTGTCTGACGCCGGGCCTCGATGAATCAGGCTATTTTGCCAAGGAGGCGGCCGGCGGCATGATTCAGCCTCAGATGCACTTCAATACCCAGGGGAGCCAGATTGTGGCGCGGGCCATTACCGATTGGGTGGTGGAGGAGGGGTTGTGGAAGTAACCTGATAAAATGCGGAGGTAATATGAATAGAATTTTCACGGGAACAATCCAAGGCAAGGTAATAATGCTTGACGAAGATCCGCACTTGCCTAGCCACGAGTCCGTTGAAGTGCGGATAAGGACCAATCGCATGCGGCTCCTAAGGAAAGCAATTGGAGCCTGGAGAGGTGATAAAAAATTGGATGAATCATTGAAAAAGGTTGCTAAGCAGCGCTATCTATCAAAAATATCCCCAAAACGAGCATGACCTTTCACCTGGACACCGATATCTGCATTGCTGCGCTAAAAGGCCATACCAAGGTCGCGGACAAGGTATTAAACTTTGCAGACAGGGTTGCGATCTCTTCGATTGTACTCGCCGAATTGTATTGTGGGGTTTTTCATTCGCTAAATGACTTCATCGCGGCCTTGGCGATTGAGGAGTTCGGCACCAAGGAAGCCATAATCTATGGCCGCCTTTGCGCCGATCTGCTGAGGATTGGTAAACCGACCGGTGAGAAGGATGCCCTGATCGCCGCTGTGGCCTTGAGGCACGGTGCGACTCTTGTTACTCACAATACGCGCCATTATGCGAATATTAAGAATTTGAAGCTGGAAGATTGGCTCACCTAGTTAGATATTGCAGTCATGATGATCTGGACGAAGATCTCTCAGTGGCGGGATTGATGAAAGCATAGCGCTTTGGGGCAAATGAAAAAACACCAACCAGCCTGCAAGAAAGATCTAACACTGAAGTGATGGCAAATCTGGATCTCAGCCATTTCGACTGCCGTAACGCTTGGCGTTCTTGTAGTGGCTATTTTCGGTCTGCATCATTCTAAAGAAACATTGCAAAAGGCAGCAGAAAGCATTGGGCAAGCTAACAGGAGCCTGATGCAAACGGACTCAAGTCTAGCCCTAACGCGTAAATCGCTGGAATTGACCCAAGAATTATTTAATATTCAGAATCGCCCTTACGTCGACATTGCAAGAGTAATCGATGGCTCAAACTTGGACTTAATTACTGATGAGCATCATTTCGGCTGCGAAATATTCCTATTCAATAGCGGAAATCTTCCAGCCATCGTAAAGGGCATTAGCTGTATAATTCGCTTTGAACAGCTCCAAGTCGATTGCACTTTGAATTTTATCACCAAGATATACCCTCGGCAAGACGATTTTAGAAAAATTGAATTCCGGCGTGATCTGAGTCGAAATTTTGGAGAAGAAATTAAAAGGCAATATCCCCTATTTAAGAATGAATATCATAAATATTTGACAACAATTCTAATAGTAAAATACGAAAGCGTTGATTTGAATTTGGTCGATTCGAGTAAATCGGTTTGGGAAAATCAGTCAAAGAGCAACCACCTGACACGCATTGAATAGTTCTCACAAATAAACCACAACGAAGTAGAGTAAGCATTCTGTCATGCAAAAAGTCCTCACCGGGAATCAAGCGGTGGCGTGGGGAGTGATGCGGGCGCGGGCGCAGGTGGTGTCCGCCTATCCGATCACCCCGCAGACCACCATCATCGAAGAGATCGCGGATCTGGTCTCATCAGGCAAATTAAAAGCGAGCTTCATCAAGGTTGAATCGGAGCATTCGGCTCTGGCGGGGTGCATCGGAGCGTCGCAAGCCGGGGCGCGGGCCTTCACAGCCACGTCGTCTCAGGGGCTGGCGCTGATGCACGAACTCATCCACTGGGCGGCATTAGCTCGCCTGCCCATTGTCCTGGCTGACGTCAATCGGGCGATGGCTCCGGGTTGGACCATATGGACGGATCAGAATGACACGCTCTCCCAGCGGGATACCGGCTGGTTACAGTTCTACTGCGAAACGAATCAAGAAGTATTGGATACCGTCCTGCAAGCGTTTAAAATTGGCGAAATCGTCAAGCTGCCGGTGATGCTGGTGCTGGATGCGTTTTACCTGTCGCACACAGCGGAGGCGATTGACATTCCCGAAGCCGATGCCGCGGATGCCTTTCTGCCTCCCTATAAGTCCGATCTGATCGTGGACGTGGAAAATCCGCGCGCCTTCGGCGGCATGGCGGGGGTGGACATCTATCAGGAATTCCGCTTCTTGCAGCAGGAGGCCATGAACGAGGCCCTGAGAGTATCGCGGGAGGTGGATCACGAGTTCGGCGAACGCTTTGGCCGGTCCTATGGCCTGATCGAGCCGTACCGCTGCGAAGACGCGGAGGTGATCATTGTGACGTCGGGAACGGTGACTTCGACGTCGCGCGACGTGATTGACGAATGGCGCGACCGCGGAGAAGCGGTGGGCCTGTTGAAAATGCGCACCTTTCGGCCGTTCCCCATTGACCTGGTGCGGGAGGCTCTGCGCGGCGTGCCCAGAGTGGGCATCATTGACCGCAACATCTGCCCGGGATTCGGCGGCATCTGGGCGCAGGAGATCAAGGCGTCGCTGTACGATATGGACGATCACCAGCGTCCCAAAATCTACGGCTTCATCGCCGGATTGGGCGGGCGGGATATCACGCCCAAGACGATTGACGAAATCCTACGAAAGACGGTGCACCCGGAGAAGACGGATCGGCATTTGAATTGGATTGAATTGAAGGCGTAGGATACGTTTCGCCGGCGCAAGGTAGGGGCACGGCGCGCCGTGCCCCTACAAACCATCTGAAAATCTTGCGGGTGCAAAATTTTGCACTTGCATTACTCAAATAAAAGATTATATTGTTGAACAGCAGGGTCACATGCCCGGCATGGTCTAAATCTGGAGGAGGTCATGAAACGGTTACTATTGCTGGCCATTATCGGCGCGGCACTCGCGGCCAACGCTCAGAATTGGAGCGCGCCGGTGGCGGTGACGACGGGGGCGGGGGACGATCATCATACGGATATCGCCTACGATTGGTATGAAAACCGCTGCTGGATGGCCTGGGATCGAACGGATAGCGGCAATACGGACATCTACGCCCGCTCTATTGATTTTGCCGGAGGGCAGTGGGGCGAGCAAATCCGCTTAACCACAACTCCATCCATGGATGAAAAGCCCAGCGTCGTTCATGATCTATGGGAAAACGGCATCATCTATCAGAGCAATCTACCCGGCGCCTTTGGAATATACTACATTCAGCGTTCGCACGAGGGCCAATGGCTGTCACCCTGGCTGAGTCTAACCAGCAGCGAGGATTTGCTTGATGCTATCTATGCGCCGATGATTTCTGATGTGGTCGAACCCGGCATCTTCTTCCACAGCGATTCCTCCGCTCAATTCTTTTATGGGTTCGGGTGGGAAATACCTATAAATGAGACTTACAATATCTCCGTACCGAGTCAATATCCGGTGAACGCGAACCACGGATATTTTGAAACCGGTGATATCCTTTCTCCTGCAGCCAGGCGCTGGGTGTGGGAATATTCAACCGGGAGCATTTCTCAAGTTGGATATAGCTGCTGGATAAGAACCTGGATGTTCCAGGGAATCACATACGAAGGCACCGTGCCTTTTGGACCGGGAACTCTCGGTCATCATCTCCCGGTAATAGATGATTTGAATATCTATCTCGAATGCGAGCAGGATTCAGACTACGATATCGTCTGCACAACCCTGGATACGGCTTATGGCGGATTTCCGGATCCACAGACCATTTTCGATGACATGGGCAACGAGAAAAATCCTGATGTGCTGAGTGGCAATCTGGTATTTGAAACCGATGTGAATGGCAATTGGGATATTGCTTACTGGTGTTCCGGCATGGATATGCCCGAACTAATTGATTCTGATCCCGCTGAAGATCGCAATCCGATGATTTATCTCTCAGACTATCCAAACGCCGGATTGCATGTGTTCTGGGAGTCCCGTCGGGATGGAAGCTGGAAGATTTATTATTCGCATAGAGATATTCTTGGCATCGGTCCGGAGCGCAAGGGATCTCTGCCCGGATCTTTAGCACTTTCCGTCCACCCCAATCCCGGCAACGCGGAATTCCACATTGATCTGGAATTGCCGGTGAGCGGGGAGGTGGAAGCGGCCATTTATGATCTTTCCGGGCGGCGGGTGGCGAGGATTCATGAGGGCTGGATGGGGAGGGGATTGCATGATTTGACTTGGAATGCTCAAAGATTTCCTTCGGCAATTTACTTATTGCAGGTGGAAAGCGGAAAATACCATCAGACACGCAAGGTGGTACTCTTGAAATGACCGCAAAGCGCTTTTTACTGAAAGCCACCAACAGTCGCCAAGATTTGTTACAGATTTTTCTGAACCTGTTGGCCAGAAAAAAGGCCAGGTACTGCGTCGTCGGCGGACTGGCGGTGAACGCCTACGCCGAACCGATCGTGAGCCTGGATCTGGACCTGGCGGTGGTTTCGGACAAAATCGAAGAAATTCTGGCCGCGCTGCCCAAATTATGGAAGATTCGGCGATTTCCGCACAGCATCAACATCAGCAGTTCAGCATCGGAGCTGCGGATTCAACTGCAATTGAACTGTCGGTATCAGGATTTCATCAAAGGCGCTCGGCGCCGGACCATTCTGGGATATCGAATGCCGGTGGCCGCCATCGAAAACGTCCTGCAAGGAAAAATCTGGGCCTATCGGGACAAGACGCGCCGCGCCAGCAAGAGACAAAAGGATTTGGCGGACATTTTTCGATTGGTGGAGGCAAAATCCGAACTGATAAGTCTTTTGCCGAAGGAAATAAAATCCCTCTTGGCAAGTTAGGAATAAAAGAGGAACATCGGAGATACATCATGCCTCACGTCCCCGGACAGATCACTTACGATATACCCGAATGCGAAATCATGTCCTCCGGCCACCTGGCCTGCCCCGGGTGCGGAGCGGCGGTGGCGATGCGCCTCTGCCTGAAAGTCTTGGGGCCGCGCACCGTGCTGTGCATTCCCGCCTGCTGTTGGGCGGTGATTGACGGACCTTTCCCCTACTCTTCTGCGGGGGTGCCCATCGTGCATTGCGCCTTCGAAACGGCGGCCATCACAGCCACCGGCGTGCGCCATGGTCTGGATGTGCGCGTCGTGCCGGACGTCAATGTCGTCGCCTGGGCGGGCGACGGCGGTACGTTTGATATCGGCTTCGGAGCTCTGTCAGCCACGGCGGAGCGCAACGAGAATATCATCTACATTTGCTACGATAATGAAGCCTACATGAATACCGGCATCCAGCGGTCATCGGCGACGCCCATCGGCGCCTGGACGACGACCACACCGCGTGAATATCCCAAGGAAGAGCCGAAAAAGAATCTAGTCGAGATCATGGCGGCGCACCGCATCCCCTATGCCGCCACGGCCACGGTCGCCTATCCGGATGATCTGATACGCAAGCTGGAAAAAGCCAAGAATATGAAGGGCACGAGGCTGCTGCATATCTTCAGCCCCTGCCCACCGGGACATAAATCTTTGGAAAAAGACTCGATCCTGATCAGCCGACTGGCCGTGGAGACGAAGGTTTTTCCACTTTACGAAGTGGAGAGCGGCGTGCGCTGGAAGCTATCGCGACAGCCCAAAGGCTTGCCGGTACAAGAATACACCCGTCTGCAGGGGCGTTTCAAGCATTTCACCGATGCTGATATCAAGGCCATGCAGGAGCGGGTGGATCGCGAGTGGGATCTGCTGATGAAGCGAATAGAAATGTTCGCCGCCGCTTAGAAAATCAGGAGAACGGATTAAAAAAGCCTCAAAGGAAACCGCATGAGCGCCAAAAAACCGCAAAAGGGAACACGCACGCAGTCCAAATGGCACGGATTCGAGAAGCAGAACTACATTATTTTCGCCGTGGGCGTCGGCATGATCATTTTGGGCTATCTGGCGATGATGCAGGGACCGCACGACTCGTTTCTATCTCTGAAGCTCTCCCCCATGCTGCTGGTGCTGGGCTACTGCGTGCTCATCCCCATCGCCATTTTGAAGCGCAGCAAACCGCCCAAGAGCGAATAGCTCAAATGTCTCTTTGGGGCGATTAGCTCAGCTGGTTCAGAGCATCTGCCTTACAAGCAGGGGGTCGTTGGTTCGAATCCAATATCGCCCACAAGCTTAAACGCTGAAATATGCGGGATTTCGGAAGAATAGCGAAGAGAGGTATAGAGAGGGATTTGTAAGTCATCCGGGGTATTTACTACTGCACCACTACTGCACGGGCCGGATTCGGGCAACCGAGTCCGGCCGTTGCATTCTGGTTTGCACAACCCGGAGGCAGCCGCTGTCCCTCCCAAGGAGGCAACTGATCCGCCGGGCGGGCTGATTCATGTTGCTAAGGCGGAATTGGGAAATGCCTTCCCTTCTCATCATCCCTTTCTGGATGCAAGCTTTGGAATGAAAACGGGAAGCCTTTGCGAATTATTCCAAGATTTTGCTTGACTCCGCTTTGTGAATTTCATATTATAAGGGTGGCAGCCTTCAGATTTCTCCTATTTCCTGCCGTAGTCGTCTAACCTGGGAATTAAGGTGTTTACCTATGTGAAATACCCAGGCCGCCCAAGCCGCTTCACCACCCGCGAGGATGCGATGGCATGCTCTGCGGGTTTTTTGTTTAGGCAAGCTTAAGAGTCAGTCGATAGAAATTCAAAGTCTATCAAATTAAGGAGGATGTCATGAAGAGGATATGTTCAATAATCGCGCTGTCGTCGCTCATTCTCTTGGGCAACCGCATGGCTGGTGCACAGCCGCCACATTTTCAAGCGCTTTGCCACCCGGGCTGGGCATCCAGCGATCTGGCATTCACGATGAGTGTGGCGCTGGCAGATATCGATGATGACGGCGATCTCGACTTAATTGCAGGCAATTACAACTACCCTTATTATCCTTCAATCTATCCTTTCATTCCTCCCAATCCCGCCGAACCACAGTTGGATCAGATTGGAGCAGACCTAGTCGCCTATAAGTGGGATCAAAATCTCTCCCCTCCCACATTCGCGTCAGCATATGTATACACGACGACTAAGCGGTGCATTGACTGCATTGCAGTGGCGGGCTATGATAATGACTCTGACTTGGATATCGCCATCGGAGTAGTAGCGGGCAAAGGGAATGATGGGGGTGTTTGGGTATTTAAGAACCAGGGGGGCAATTTCGAAAATCTATTTGTAGACGATCCTGATGATCAGTACACTTGGCATAATGAGGACGGGTCGTACGACGCGCATTGTGTCCGCTGGGTGGACTACGATTGTGACGGCGATTTGGATCTGGCAGCGTTGGAAGTTGGAGGGACCCTACGCATTTACCAGAATGGGCCCAATGGTCTGCAACCAACGCCCGTCACCTACGGTTTTGGTCCTGGATTTCCTCTTATGCCCATGGGCAAAGGTCCATCTCAAGGCGGATTCGGAGATGATTTGAGCGAAGAGGCTATAGATTATCAGATCCGTGGAACCACCATGGAATTCGGCGACATGGATGGTGATGGAGATTTGGATGTATTTATCAACGTTGATGGCTATCCAAGAGTTTACAAGAACCGATATGGCGTGGTACCGGTTTACAGCAGCGATTATTGCTGGGAAGTTGATGGATTTACCCTGGCATTTGGCAAGAACAACATGTCCTGCGCATCCTTTGGATTCATCCACCAAAATGAGCCAGCGACTCCTGAAACTTTCGCTCTGGCCATCGGCTCCTTTAGACTGGATCTGGGAACGCCAGCGGATCCCATCAGCTATCGAAACGAAGTATATATTCTGTATGGTGAAGCCCTGAGGCTGGTCTGGCAATCAGCGGAGTATCAAGAGCAGTCTCCCCAAACGCAACTTGTCACAGATATTCAGTGGGCGCGCCTAAGCGGTGCAGGCGATCCGTTCATGGACCTCGTAACGGCTTCTTATCCCGCATGTCTTGAGGTCGGTTCGAATTACTATCCAACTTGGATTCGCGGGCAGGAATATTACTATACGGATCCACAACTATCTTGGGATCCTATCAATCCCCAAAACACTCAAGTGCGGGATTGGGCTAACGACACAAATGATCGTTCAACCAGCCTTGCCTTAGGAGATATAGCCCATCCCGATTCGAGCCACGAGCCCAATGAAGTTATTCATTGTTGGCATGACGGTGAACCGGTGAGTATCGCTTACCTTCACAACTTCCCGGCATATGATGTGGCCAGCGTCAAATGGAGCGATGACGGGAACGAGCCTCAAGAGCTCGGCAATTACGATTGGTGCGTAGATTTGGTCAACGGATGGATCTCTATCAATCGGGATTTCTTTGATGCTCATCCCAACTTGCCGAATTTCTACCTTCATGTGGATTACTCCTACAGTGATGATTACGACTTGGCCATAGGCAATGACGGGAAAAACGCGGTGTACTTTAATGCTGGCGGAATGGGGGTGGCATACGATCCTGGCAATACTCATAAAGCCATCAGAGTGAACGACTTCGCGACCCGTCACACCTATAACCCAAACGACTTCGGCATAAATCCGAGCGCAACGGAGCTCAACCTCATGGCGCCTGACGGGCTAGGAACTGCAGAATACAGCACAATTGGACTCAGCCAGGGTCCCACTCCGTTGGATGATTACCTCCCAAACCACCCCAACATTAGGCGAATTGGTCTCGCCGTTCCTTGGGCGCTGGAAACATTGCAGGGGCATTACTTATGGGATTGGCACGATAAATACCTGAACGAGCTGTGTGAGAATGATCGAGAAACGTTCATCTATGAATGGCATGGAACTGGCTGGATTTATGATGATTGGAGGGATTATCCGTCCCTGCACGCCATGTTTATCCGCAACCTCGTGAACCGCTACAGGCCGAACGGCGTCTTGGCCGAAGCTTGGCCCTCAGCAGGCTACAATTGGGGGGATTGGGGGGCAACCATCTACCAGATGGCGAACGAACCCAATATCACTTACCGCAATCGTGATTTTGGCCCCCCTGAGGTCAATGATCCCCTTATTGATTCTGTGGCAGCCATGATATACCAGAATTACCAGATGATCAAGGAGATCCAGGAGCAGGCTCAGCTCACCGGCGATAAACGGCTGTTCATGGCATCTCCAAACTGGGGAAGCGGGTATGGTCCGTCGGAGGAGCACTGGCAAGATCCCTATTGGTCTTGGTTGTGGAATAAGTACGGTCCTCCGCCCATGCCCTATCTGAACATGCTGAATAAATCGACGATTGGCTACATAGATCCTCCATCAAATGATCTCTATGACCGCGTTCTCTGGCAGTACTGCGACTACATCTGTCAGCAGGCATATCTCATCTTCCCACATCGTGATCCCTTCGCGCTAGCTTTTGCGGACCAGAACAACCAACTGAAGCTGGGTGTGGAGCAGTTTTTTTGGAGCTACTATACTGAAGGCATGCAGGATTACCTTGCTCCTCCCGCTGGAACGCCGCCTCACGACTTCACACCTGTCATGCGCATCAGCCCTGGACCATCGGCCACCTACTCCGAGCACCCCTTCCTGGTGCATGAATGGACATATGAACTCGATTACTGGGGTTTGCCTGATGAGGGTTGTCCAAAGGCAGATTTTACCGCTGCCGAAATCGCCGAGCTGTTCACCGTTGACGTGTTCCCCACCGATCCCAATAGGGATCACCGCCTGGTGCGCTACGACTTGGGTTGGATGGGGATGTATCCATCCTACGAAAACCTCTTCGAGGTTTGCGCGGGATTTTTGAATGATCCGAATCCCGATGACGTGCCCCCGTATACGCACATCCATCTCGAACTCGCACCGCAGGGATCTCCGATGTGGACGATATCCTTCGCACCAGCCGATGATCCCGACGTCTACGAGTATATCTTCCATCATGACAATCCTAATGCTATTCCGGCGATAGACCGCTATGCCCACTTCACGAAAACTTGGTGGGAAGGTAACGGGCAGGAGAGCAACTTTGTCCATGAAAATCCCCTGGGTTGGAACTATAAGAACCTGAAGCTAACCTATGCTTATGGCTACCCAGACCTCAATCCAAGAGTGGACTGCTACACCGCTTCGGGGGCTCAATTCCAGAAAGAAGTCGAATGGAATACAGTGCCTCCAACTGATGATGCGCTGCACTTTGAAGCCGGCGAGATGGGCCCTGCCATGCTCATGGTCAACGAGAACAACCCCGCCCCCCAAGCCGCCAATGCCTACGACCAAACGGTCCAGCTCCACCCCGGCTGGAACCTGGTGTCCTGGCATATCGAACCGCTCGAACCGGACATCTACTTTGCTCAAATTCTGCCGATGTGGATCTATGATCCACCTGATCCACCGGTGCCGACCTGGTTTAACAGCAAAGGCGGAAAGCTCTACAAATGGAATGACAATATACTTTACTATCCACAGTGGTACCAGTCGGAAGTCTGGCATCTCGACTACGCCTACTACATTTGGATGGACGCTCCCCACATCTGGGACCAGTTTCAGGATAAGGAGCGATTCCCGCTCGGCCAAATCACCATCAATCCCAGCGGCGCCTGGGACGATTCGCTGGACACGTACGCGAACTATCCGGACCAAGTCACCAACGGCTGGTTCTTCATGGGCTATTCGGCGCCCGGACTGTGCAAGCTGGCCACGGTCTATGACCAATGGCCGCCGCCCAACGGATTGCTCTCGGGTCAAGGAACCTACCATGGGCCATTTCACTGGCTCTACTGGGAAAACAACCAGCCAGCTGGTTATCCGCACTATGACTGGAACGAACAGTATCTGGTCATGGTCAAGACGGACGATGGCAAGATCTATCTACCGTATGATCCCGACAATCCGCGCTATCCCCATGCGGTGACTGGCCCGGAATACGATGAAATCGGCGTTCTGGAGCCGGGCCGAGGCTACTTCCTGGGCTTCCGTCAGGAGACGGCCTCAATGCCCTTTGCCGGCTGGCAGGATTATCCGGGTTGGGATGCCCTGCCGCCGCCGCCCAGTCCTACGCCACCGCAAACCGCCTCGGCGGGTCATTTCCAGTATCAGGCTTACACCCACTGGTGCTACCCCGTGTTCATTGACACGGTGGATTTGCAGGTGTGCCCCATGACGGCGGGCGACCAGATTGCGGTCTTCGACGGCGAGATGTGCGTGGGAGCGGCGGTTTACAACGGTGAATTCCCGCTGAAGATCACCTGCTGGAAGGACGACATCGCCACGCCGGACACGCTGGACGGCTACCTCGCCGGCCACGAGATGACCTTCGTCTGGTTCGACGCCTCGGAGAACCAGGAGGTGACCTTCGTGCCTCCGCCGGGCCCCATGGCCGTCCAGGACGATCCCATTGCGCCGACGCATTCGGGCTTTGGGGCGGGCGTTTATGGAGTGCGGAGCATGGTCTATGGCGTGCAATCGCTGCAACAATTGCCGCAGGCCTACAAACTGGGTCAGAACTTTCCCAATCCCTTTAACGCTGAAACGGTGATTCCGCTGGAACTGCCGCAGAGATCAAAAGTCAGGCTGGAGATCTTCAACGTCAAAGGCCAGAAGATCGCCGTCCTCTTCGAAGGGATCAAGGAGTCCGGTTGGGAGAAGGTCCGCTACAATGCGGCGGCTCTGCCGTCGGGGATTTACTTCTATCGCATCACGGCCGAAGGACTGGAGCGCGGAGGCAAATTTGTGGACGTGGGCAAAATGCTGGTGCTGAAATAAATTCCGTGAACCGTGAACCGGAAACCGTGAACCGTAGGGGCACGGCGCGCCGTGCCCCTACAAAACCTGCAAGGACAACACCATGAAATATGCGACGATTATAATGCTGCA